>Ga0308169_10000210_pt1 | contig 108766 bp, 95 predicted proteins | sample PhyBR1_2_FD_202139 | JGI IMG/M metagenome (GOLD analysis project Ga0308169, IMG submission 202139) | Phyllosphere microbial communities from UC Gill Tract Community Farm, Albany, California, United States - DLSLSB.R1 | ecosystem: Host-associated > Plants > Phyllosphere > Unclassified | place...
GCCGGTGCCCAGACGCTCCATCGCCACGTTCAGCGCGCCGGTGGCACGGTTCATGGAGTTGGTGGAAGACATCGCCGCTGAGTTGGTAAAAATAGATAACATAATGGTGTTCTCCAAAAGGCACCGGGACAGTCCGTTGCTCGTACCTTAAGAAAACGGCATTCACGCGCCGAAATTAAGCGGCGAGAGAAGAGTTTTACGCACTCAATAAAGAATTAAAAAGGGGATGAAATGCGCCAAAGCGACCGGCGAGCGGCCGCACTTAAGCCGGTCTCAGAGCGGCAATAAAGCGCGGCGGGCGGAGACAAAAACACCGCCCGCAGGCGGTGTATGACATCAATGAAACAGCCTTAGCCCAGCATGCCCAGCACCATGCTGCCCATCTGGTTGGCCTGCTTCAGCATCGCCTGGCTGCTCTGAGTCAGCATGTTCTGGCGGCTCATCTGCGACGCCTCGGCGGCAAAGTCGGCGTCCTGAATCGCGCCGAGGTTCAGCTGCGTGTTGTCGCGCATGTTGGCGAGGTTGGCCGCGGTGTGGCCAAGGCGGTTGATGTTGGCGCCCAGCGCGGAGCGGATGGTGCCGACGCTGTCCAGTGCGCCAGAGACTTTTTCCAGCATGGCGTTGGCACCACTCGCGCTTGTGCTGATGGCGCTGGCGCCTGAGAGACCTTGCAGCGCGGTCACTACGGCACCTAATTCTTTGCCCAGATTGACCTTCAGCGTTTCACTGCTGGAGGCGCCAATCTGGAACTGCATCGCATTACCTATTTTGCCGTTGCCAGACACGCCGCTTGCGTCCCGCAACAGCTTCTCGCTGCCGTACGAGGTGTTGGACATGATGTTGTTCAGCTCTTTGTTCAATTCGGCGAACTCGCCCTGCAGCGCTTCACGGTCATCTTTGTTGTTGGTGTCATCCGCCGCCTGGGTTGCCAGGTCTTTCATGCGGAACAGGATGTTGTTCACCTCGTCAAACGCGCCCTCTGCGGTCTGCAGCATGGCGGTGGCCTTGTTGATGTTGTTCATCGCCACGCCCATGCCGTTGGTCTGGCCCTGAAGGCGGGTGGCAATCTGCAGGCCCGCCGCGTCATCCGCCGCCGAGTTGATGCGCTTGCCGGTGCCCAGACGCTCCATCGCCACGTTCAGCGCGCCGGTGGCACGGTTCATGGAGTTGGTGGAAGACATCGCCGCTGAGTTGGTAAAAATAGATAACATAATGGTGTTCTCCAAAAGGCACCGGAACATTCCGTTGCTCGTACCTTGAGAAAACGGCACCCGCGCGCCGAAATTAAGCGGCGAGAGAAGAGTTTTACGCAGTAAATAAAGAATTAAAAAAGGGACGAAAAGCGCCAAAGCGACCGGCGAGCGGCCGCACTTAAGCCGGTCTCAGAGCGGTGAAAAAAGCGCGGCGGGCGGAGACAAAAACACCGCCCGCAGGCGGTGTATGACATCAATGAAACAGCCTTAGCCCAGCATGCCCAGCACCATGCTGCCCATCTGGTTGGCCTGCTTCAGCATCGCCTGGCTGCTCTGAGTCAGCATGTTCTGGCGGCTCATCTGCGACGCCTCGGCGGCAAAGTCGGCGTCCTGAATCGCGCCGAGGTTCAGCTGCGTGTTGTCGCGCATGTTGGCGAGGTTGGCCGCGGTGTGGCCAAGGCGGTTGATGTTGGCGCCCAGCGCGGAGCGGATGGTGCCGACGCTGTCCAGTGCGCCAGAGACTTTTTCCAGCATGGCGTTGGCACCACTCGCGCTTGTGCTGATGGCGCTGGCGCCTGAGAGACCTTGCAGCGCGGTCACTACGGCACCTAATTCTTTGCCCAGATTGACCTTCAGCGTTTCACTGCTGGAGGCGCCAATCTGGAACTGCATCGCATTACCTATTTTGCCGTTGCCAGACACGCCGCTTGCGTCCCGCAACAGCTTCTCGCTGCCGTACGAGGTGTTGGACATGATGTTGTTCAGCTCTTTGTTCAATTCGGCGAACTCGCCCTGCAGCGCTTCACGGTCATCTTTGTTGTTGGTGTCATCCGCCGCCTGGGTTGCCAGGTCTTTCATGCGGAACAGGATGTTGTTCACCTCGTCAAACGCGCCCTCTGCGGTCTGCAGCATGGCGGTGGCCTTGTTGATGTTGTTCATCGCCACGCCCATGCCGTTGGTCTGGCCCTGAAGGCGGGTGGCAATCTGCAGGCCCGCCGCGTCATCCGCCGCCGAGTTGATGCGCTTGCCGGTGCCCAGACGCTCCATCGCCACGTTCAGCGCGCCGGTGGCACGGTTCATGGAGTTGGTGGAAGACATCGCCGCTGAGTTGGTAAAAATAGATAACATAATGGTGTTCTCCAAAAGGCACCGGAACAGTCCGTTGCTCGTACTCTCAGAAAACGACATTCGCGCGCCGAAATTAAGCGGCGGACACAGAGTTTTTACGCAGCGATTAATCTGATGAGCGTCATTAAACAGACCGTAAGCGAAAATTAATCGTTTTAATGCAGAGAAATAAATAACATTCGAAGTGGAATACAATAAGGGAAACAGCAATTAATTTGGGATAAGCGGGGAAATAAAAAGTAGATATAACATCGATGCGCTATATAAACACACATCTATATAAAGCAAAACAAGACCTGTCTCAAAAATTAATTATTATTGATTCAGCCACTTAAGCTCAAAAAAAGTCATCATTATTAATAAATAAACGTTGCCTGCTAAGACAATTCTGGTGAAAATAGATTCATCCGGCAGAGGTAGCTAAATTAATAAATCATTTTTTAGGTCGCGTTGTAAAATATTGGTTACCTGACGCCTAAGACTTTCCTGATGTTTAATACAGATTACGTGCGGAAGAGTAATTTACTATGCCTACAAACTGTATCGTCCATGACTGGCAGCTTGATGCGTCTTCAGGTGCCCTGATCCACAAAGACAATGGCGAAATGCGCCGTTTAGGTGAATACCAGTTCAAGCTGCTGCTGGTTTTAATTAAGCACGCGGGTCAGACCCTGACCCGCGACGAACTGAATGTGCTGGTCTGGGAGCGCCGGGTAATTGGCAATAACAGCCTGCCCAACGCCATTCACGCCCTGCGCTGCGCGCTGGAAGATGATGGCAAACAGCAGCGCATCATTAAAACCATCCCACGCAAAGGCTACACGCTGGAGCCGGAATTCTGTCAGTTTAACGCCCGGCCGCCGCAACCGCTGGCGACAGCCGACGCCACGGCGGTCGCGGAGATCACGCTGCCCGTCGACGAGCCGCTGCCGGTAATTGAGGCACCGGTTATCCAGCCAGTAACCCTCACGGAAGCCTCAGCCGCGCCGCGCTGGAAATATGCCTTCCTGGCGCAGCTGGCGGTGACGCTGCTGCTGGCGCTGCTGTGGTGGCTACCGGCGGGCAACGCACCGCAGATCGTGCAGGAAGAGAGCGGCGTCTATCAGCAGATTCGTCTGCTGCGCCTGCCCGGCGCCGATGACACCAACGCCATGCCGCAGACTCATCTCAACAAGCTGCTCGGTGCCACGCTGCACCAGCTCGATAATGTGCTGGCGGCGCGACAGATTAAAATGGATGTCTGGTTTAACGCCTCGGCCACCTCGCTGAAATATACCTTTGTATTACGCAACGCCTGCGAAAGCCGGGAAATGGCGATGAATATTTTTCACTGGGGAACCCATACCGAACGACTGAATAACATCTTACTGAGCGAAACGGAGCGTAAGCTGAATGAAATGGCAACATGCGTCAATTAGTTTAACCGGGCTAACCGCCGCGATTATCGTTATCTTTATTCTCTGGCCAAAGATGACGCGCCAGCCCGATAATCTGTTTACCCCGGAATTTATTAATCAGAATGTGCAGCTCGGTTTTTACGATATGCTGTCGGAAAAACAGGAGATTTACGATCCGACGTATCAGCTGCAGGGTAAAACGGTGCTGCTGACCTTAACCAGCCCGCAAAATAGCGAGCTGCTGGCGAAAATTAGCATGCAGCCGCGCGCTCATACCGCTGCCGGACTGTTATATCACTATGAGCCGCTGTTATTACAGCTGCCGGGTCAGGCGCAAATGCTACAGGGCATGCTGAACTATTTTACCCATCATGGCATCGCGTTTAATCGCGTTGCCTTTGAACAGAACCAGATTATCGTTTCCCCTTCCGGCATGATCCTCAGCGGGTCGCGTTAACTTAATACGTTTCTGACTCTGGGCGGCGGCACGTTTGCCTGCGCGCCCAGCGCCTGCGCGACATCCTGAAAACTCCCTTGCTGTAACCGTTCCGCCAGCTGCTGCGCAGAGGCCAGCGCCGATCCGCTGTTGGCAAAGGTCGCCATACTGTCGATGCGCTGCGCCACCGCGCCACGACAGCGTTGCAATTCGCGACGCTGCTGGGTCAGGGTATTCAGCGCCTCTTCCAGCGCGGGCAGCAGCCGCTCCGGCCGGGCGGGCTTGTCGATCAGCGCGGCGATCTCCTGCTCCAGCGCCGGTTCCGCCTGCAAGCGCAGCGGCACAAACTGGCCCTGCGGATAGCGCGTGCCGCCGCCCTGCACGCTCAAATGCTGACTGACGCGCGACCACTGCTGTTCATCTACTTCAAAGCCCGGCTGGCGCTGTGCGTTAAGCCGACCATGAATCCCCCACTTGCCCAGTGCCTGATTGATCGCCAGCAGCGTCTCCTGCGGCGAAGCGCCGGCAGGCAGCGCAGCAGCGCTGATTTCACGTTTATCCCCCGCCAGCGAAAAGGTCAGCAGCTCCGCCGCCGCCGGTTGCAACAGCGCCTCACCGTCACGCAGGCTAAACGTCACCTGCGATTTTCCCGCCAGTGAAACCTGTAGCTGACGGTTGACGGTGCCGCCCGACAGCGCCGGGCGATCGGCCAGCAGCTGCTGTAGCTGCTCTGCCTTGCGCGTCACTTCTGCAGCGCCGCTGCGTCGGGTAATGCTGTGGCTCAGCGCCAGCACCTGCTGCTCGGTGGCCTGTAAATAGCTTTCGGCCTGCTGCACGCTGGTGAGCTGCTGATTGAGCCTGACATTGTAGCGCAGCGGCTGCGACGAAATCAGCGGCGCTTCAGGAAAAGCGGCGGTACTGCGTGCCGGACGATCCTGCGCCGCTGCCTGCTTTTGCAGCTTGCTGCTGCTCAGGCTGGCGGCGGTGGAGAGCCGTAGCGTGCTGGATTCAATCTGCATAGCGGGCTTATCCTAACGTGAACAGCGACAGGGAGGAGATTTGCGAATACATCTTGTAGGACGCCTGCGTCACCTGGGTATATTGCGTGAGCTTCAGCACCACTTCCGGCATATCCATCGCCTGCAGATCGTTAACGATATCATCGTTAATAAACTTATTATCGATGTGCGCCTCTTTCAGCAGCGACAGGTTATTCTGCCGTCCGCCAAGGTCGGTAAACAGCGCCGCGGTGCGATCTGAGCTGGTCTGCACGCTGGCCAGCGCGGCGCTAATATCGTCGAGATAATCAGCCGGATTATTCGCCGGATCGGCCATTTTCGTCGCCAGATCCTGTAGCGTGTTCAGCGTCGCCAGATCGCTGCCAAACACCGCGGTAAGATCGGTATTAGATCGCATTTCGACGCCGTTGCCCACCACCGTATTAATTTCGTCGCGGTTGCCCTGATAAACCCATTTGCCACTGGCATCCTGCACCACCGGCACCTGGTTGGTGAGGGTGCCGGCAAACATATAACGGCCGCTCTCATCACGGCTGTTGAGCTGGCTGACCATGGTGCCCATCATTGCGTTGATTTCGGTGGCATAGCCGCCCATATCTTCCGGGCTGAGCGTGCTGTTGTTGGCCTCGCGCAGCTTGTCCATCAGCGTCAGCAGCTGGTTGCTGATGCCTTCCACCTGCACTTCCTGCTGTGACAGGCTGGAAGAGAGCCGATCGATATTGGTTTGATACTGTTTGGTTGCCGCCAGATCGCGGTTGAGCTGCGCCAGACGCGTGCTGGCCAGCGGATCGTCAGAAGGATTCACCACCCGCTTCTGCTGGGTAAACTGATCCATCAGCTTGTTGAGCTGCACGTTGTTGCGGTTAAGGCTGCTGAGCAGTGAGGAGGTAAAGTTAATCGTCGGTGCGCGCATGGTAACTCCCGTTAAAACAGTGCCAGCAGATCGCTGAAGATCTGATCGCCGGTGGCAATGACTTTCATATTGGCCTGATAAGCCTGCGTGTAGCTGGTGAGGTTGACGTACTCTTCGTCATAATCCACCGCGCTGTAGCTGTCGCGCTGGGCAATCGCCTCCTGTAACAGCGAGGTGGCGGCGCTGAGTTCGGTCTGATTCTGGCGGCTCTGAATGCCGATGGTGCTGATCAGTGACGCGCTGGCGTTATCCAGACTGGAGTTGCCGACGCCCGGAATGGCATAGGTTTCGGTTTTGATTTTAATCAGCGCCAGCAGGTTTTCGTTGTTGCCCTGCGCCAGCGGATCGCTGGAAAAGGCCAGCTCATCCCAGGCGATATCACCCATCTGCAGCATGCCGTCCGGATTGCTGAGGTCAAAAACAAACAGCGGTTTGCCAGCATCGCCGTTGAGGTCAAAGCCTTTCGCCAGCTGATCATTGAAGGCGGTTGCCATCGCTTCGGCCATGCCGTTCACCGACGCCTCGGTTGCGGCCAGCGTATTGATTTCATAATCGTGCAGCGCGCCAAGCTGGCCGCCGCTGGCGAGATCGGCGTTAAACGCCGTGCCGCCAAAGCTGATACTCATATTCAGCTCGCCGCTGGCGTCGGGCACAATACTGATTGTGCCGACATCTTTACCGCTGACCAGCGGCTGACCTGATGGCAGCGTAATCTGGTATTCCCCTTTGTCGTTTTGGTTGATACGAATATCGACCTTTTCGCTCAGGCTTTTCACCAGTTCGTCACGCTGATCGCGTAGCACGCTGGTGTCGCCACCGGCGGCTTCGGTTTCAGAAATCTTCTGGTTATATTGCGCGATATTGCCGGTCAGGCTGTTGATATTGCCCGCGATATCCTGTTGCTGCTGCTGAATATCGCTGCGCTGCCGCTGCATAAATTTTTGCAGGTTGTTGAAACGCATCGCCAGCGACTTCGCTTCGGTGAGCAGATCCTGGCGCATCGCCTGGTTTTCCGGCTTCTCGGTGGCGCCGCTCAGCGCTTTAAACAGGTTATCCAGGCCGTCGCCGAGTCCGGTGGCGTCGCTGCCAATCATCTTCTCCAGCGCGCCAAGATAGCTCTGCCCCTGGGCGTAATAACTCTGCTCGGTGGTGCCACGCCACACCTGTTCGGTGCGGAACTGATCGGCCATGCGGCGAATGCCGTCCACCGCCACGCCGCTGCCGCTGAACAGCCGCTGGTTGCCCATGGGGCCAATGCTTGACTGTTCGGCACGCTGGCGGCTGTAGCCGGGCGTGTTGACGTTCGCAATGTTCATCGCCGTGGCGTTCATGCCGATGCGCGCGGCCTGAATGCCGCTGTTACCAATCGTAAATAAGCTCATAGTCCCTGTCCTGTTTCCTGCTGCCGTTGTGCTGCTACAGCGACAAGATTTGTCCCAATATTAAGCGGATGGCTTGCCGCGCGGCGCCAGCTGTTTAACCAGCAGATCGGCGATGCCGGTGCTGCGCTGGCTTGCCAGCTCCTGCGCCAGCGCGTCGTCATAAAAGTCACGCAGCGTGCGCGATTCACGGCTGCTGAACATGCCGCTGTCGCTGCTCATGGTATCGACGCTTTTACGCATCTCGCTGAGCAGCGTGCGCAGAAACATCGCCTCGAACTGCTCTGCTGCCTGTTCCAGCGTCTGCGGTTTGGCCTTGCCGGTGACATCACCGGCGACGGCGGTAAAACGGGGTTGCAGGCTATCGATCATCATTGTGTTCCTTACATTACGACCAGTTCAGCATCGAGCGCGCCCGCTTCATGCAGCGCCTGGAGAATGGCCATGATGTCATCCGGCGCGGCGCCCAGGCTGTTGAGGGCGTTGACGATGCTGCGCAGGCTGCTGCCCGCGGGCATCATCACCAGCTGGCCGTTGCCGCGGTTCACCTCAACGTCGCTCTGCGGCGTTACCGCCGTGCGGCCATTGCTCAACGGCCCCGGCTGGCTGACGTTGGGGTTTTCGCGAATGGTCACGGTAAGGTTGCCGTGTGCCACCGCGGCGGCGCGCACTACGATGCCGTCGCCCATCACCACCGTGCCGGTGCGGGCATTGAACACCACGCGCGGCGGCTGCTTACCGGCGTTGATCTGCACCTCTTCAAGCATCGACATAAAGGCGACGCGCTGGCTTGCCTCCTGCGGCGCACGCACTACCACGTTAGTGGCGCTTTGGGCGCTGGCGACGCCGCCGCCAAAGCGCGCATTCAGCGCCACCGCGATGTTATTGGCGGTTTTAAAGCTGGGGCGTTTCAGGTTAAGCACCACGTCGCTGTTCTGTTGAAAATCGCTGGGAATTTCGCGCTCGACGCTGGCGCCGTTCGGCACCAGGCCGACGGTGGGCGTATTGATGGTGATGCTGGATCCGCTGTCGCCTTCCGCTTTGATGCCGCCCACCACCACGTTGCCCTGCGCCAGCGCGTAAACTTCGCCGTCGGCACCGCGCAGCTGGGTCAGCAACAACGTGCCGCCGCGCAGGCTTTTCGCGTCACCAATTGAGGAGACGGTGACGTTAATGGTCTGGCCGCGTGCGTACATCGGCGGCAGCGTGGCGCTGAGCGCCACTGCGGCAACGTTCTTCACCTTGGGATCGATCTTTGCTGGCAGCTGCACGCCAAACTGGCGCAGCATGTTGCTCAGCGACTGGTTGGTAAACTTCACCTGGTTGCGATCGCCGGTGCCATCAAGGCCGACCACCAGGCTGTAACCCACCAGCTGGTTGCCGCGCACGCCCTGCACATCCACCAGCTGACCCAGCGGCTGCGCCTTCGCCTGACCGGCGGAAAACAGCGTTGCCGCCATCAGCAGCGGCAAAACATAACGAACAAACATAATCAGTACCTTAGATCGGGAACAGCGGATGGTTAAAGAAGCGCGTCAGCCAGCCCGCCGAGTTGGCGTCGCTGAGCGCACCGCGTCCGGCGTAGGAGATGCGCGCGTTGGCGATGCGCTGCGATGACACGCTGTTGTCGCGTTCGATATCTTCAGCGCGCACCAGCCCGCTGACACGCATGTACTCATCGCCCTGATTCAGCGTCAGCCACTTTTCGCCGCGAATCGCCAGCGTGCCGTTGGGCAACACCTGATGCACCGCTACGGTAATCGCCCCGCGCAGCATGTTTTGCTGCGCCGAAGTGGCGTTGCCGTTGAAGTTGCGGTCGGCAGAAATCGAGCCGCTGAGCTGGTCGTAGGTTTTGCCGAACAGTGACGGCGCGCCGATCGCGCTTTCGTTGCGTTTGCCAAAATTGGTGCGCGCCTGTTTGCTCGACTGCGTCATTTCGTCCAGGCGCACGGTGAGCGTGTCGCCCACCCGCCAGGCGCGACGATCCTCAATCAGCGACCAGTTGTAGCCTGCGCTGTACAAGCCGCCGCCGCGAATCGTCGCCGCTGGCTGTATCACGCCTTCCGGCGGTGCAAACGCCGCATCATCTTTGGTGACCAGTAGCGCCGGGCTTTCACAGCCCGCCAGCAGCATTACCGCCAGCAGCAGCAGTTTGTTCATGATGTTTTCCTGTCTGTGTCGTCAGGCGGAAAGTGCGTTTCCGCCTGCACAATTACATCTGTTGGGTAAGGAACTTGAGCATGTCGTCGGCGGCGGAGACCATTTTGGCGTTCATCTCATAAGCGCGTTGCACCGTGATCATGTCGACCATCTCCTCCACCACCTGCACGTTGGAGCCTTCCAGCGATCCCTGCTCCAGCTGGCCAAAGGCCTCTTCACCCGGCACGCCTTCCAGCGCCTCACCGCTGGCGGCGGTCTGGCGATAGAGATTGCCACCCAGCGCTTCCAGCCCGGCCGGATTGATAAAGTTCACCAGCGTGATCTGCCCCAACTCAACCGGTTCCTCTTCGCCCGCCACCATGGCGGTGACGGTGCCGTCTTTGGCGATGTTCAGCGAACTGCTGTTTTCCGGCAGTTCAATCTGCGGGATCAGCGCCAGCCCCTGCGCGCTGGTCAGCACGCCGTCCGGGCTAATTTTGAAGTTGCCGGCGCGGGTATAGGCGAGATCGCCATCGCCGGTCTCCACCTGAAAAAAGCCCTGTCCGGCGATCGCTACGTCCAGCTCCTGCGAAGTGTTCTGCATCGAGCCCATGGTGAACTGCTTCTGCGTGCCGAGGATTTTGACGCCGCTGCCGAACTGCACGCCGGTTGGCGACATGGTGTTCTGATCGAGCTGCGCACCCGGCGCCCGCGTCGACTGATAAAAGAGATCCTCAAACACCACGCGATCGCGCTTAAAGCCGTTGGTATTCACGTTGGCGAGGTTGTTGGAGATGGCGGTCATTTTGGCATCCTGCGCCGCCAGCCCGGTTTTACTGACCCATAATGCGGGATTCATCGCGTTATCCTTGTTCTGTTAAGCGCCACGGATCAGGCGATTGCCCGCCTGCGCCAGGGTTTCAGCCGCTTTCATCATCTTGATCTGCGCCTCGAACTGACGGCTCAGCGCCACGGTTTGCACCATTTCGTTGATCGCCGACACGTTGCTGCTTTCCAGATGCTCATTCACCACCTGCACGGTGTCACTGCGTGGCGCGGTGGCGCGATCGGTGACCAGCAGGCCGTCATTGTTCTTGCGCAGCTGGTCGGTGGGAATGTCCACCAGCTTGAGGCGATCGACATCCATTGCCGCCTCGATATCGCCGTTCTCCGGGATCACCGTGATGGTGCCGTCGTTGCCAATGGCCACCTGGGAAAACGGCGGCAGCTGGATCGGACCGTTTTCACCCAGCAGCGGCAGGCCGTGAATTGACAGGTTACCCATATCGTCAATGTCGATATGGCCATTGCGCGTATAGGCTTCGCGGCGGCCATCGCCCAGCGCCAGCAGGCCGTTACCGTTGACCGCCACGTCCAGCTCGCGGCCAGTTTCCTGTAGCGCGCCGGTGCGCATATTGATGCCGCCGTTGTCGCTGCTGACCTGATAACGGCTGTTAAAGCCGCTGCCGACAATCGCCGCGCTGGTGGCGCGTTCCAGGTCGGCGCGAAAGCCTTCGGTATTGGCGTTGGCCAGGTTGTTGGCGTGAATCATCTGCTGGGTCAGGCTGCGATTAGCGCCGCTGACCGCGGTATAAATCAGGCGATCCATAATCAGAGCGCCTGGAACAGCGAGTTCATCATCGCGTCGTTGGTGGAGATCACCTTGGTGTTGGCCTGATAGTTACGCTGGGCGTTCATCAAACCGACCAGCTCGCCGGTCATGTCGACGTTGGACTCTTCCAGCGCATAGGATTTCACGCTGCCGTTCATACCGGATTGCGGTGCGCCAAGCAGCGCCTGGCCCGAGTCCGTGCTGGCGCTCCAGGCGGTGCCATCTTCCGAGGTCAGGCCGTTCATATTGGTGAAGCTTGCCAGTACCAGCTGGCCCTGCAGCAGGCGTTCGCCGTTGCTGTAGGTGGCATAGATGCGGCCATCATCATCGATCTGCTCGCCGTTTTTCTCACCGGCGGTATAGCCGTTGGCGTTGTTTTTCGAGACGTTGAATTCCGCGCCGTACTGGCTGGTGCCGCTGTAGTTAACGGTGATGTTCAACGGTGCTGCACCCGGTGCATCGGCGGTGATGGCAGCAGGCATCTGCGGTGCAGTGAGCACGCCGTTAACGTCAAACTCCAGCTGGGAAGTCGCGGGCGTCGCCTCTTTGCCGTCCACAAAGGCATGCACAGTCCACTTACCATCTTCGGTTTTCACAAAGTACTGCTCGACGTTGTGCTCACGGCCCAGCGAGTCATAGACTTTGCTGCTGTAAAGGTTGTTGTAGCTATCCTTCTCATCGCGATCGAAAGCCAGCGTCGGCGCTTCGGCGTTGGCGTCGAGGTTTGCGGTAAAATCGAGGTTATCGGTGGCCTTCGCCGGAATGCCGCCCGATTTGATTTGCAGATCGCCGACCACGCCGGTTTGCAGGTTGCCCGCGGCATCCACCGGATAGCCCTGCAGACGGTTGCCGAGGTTGTTGACCAGAAAACCGTTGGTATCGAGATTCATATAACCGGCGCGGCTGTAGGTGGTTTTCCCGCTGCTGTCGACGCTGGTAAAAAAGCCGTTGCCGGAGATGGCCAGATCGAGGCCGCGCGAGGAGCCGACCAGATTACCGGTTTGGCTGATGCTCTGGCTGATGCTGTTGACGCCAACGCCCAGCGGCTGACCGCCTGCATAGAGTGACGAGAACTCAGCGCGCATCGATTTGTAGCCGACGGTGCCGCCGTTGGCGATGTTGTTACTGATAGCGCCCAGCTGTTTGGTGACGGCATTCAGGCCGGAAGTCGCGATACTAAAACTCATGGTTCAATTCCTTAAACAACGGCTCGCGACTGCGGCGCGAGAACAGGTTGAGCGCGCTGCGGCGCCGGGGTTTTGGTGTTGCCAAACTGGCGTAACTGGGTGTAATCGACCTCGCCGACGCCAGGAATGGTCAGCAGGGTTTTGCCGGTGGCCGAGTCGATGCGTACGCTGTTGACCGTGCCAGCGATCTGCGTGGAAACTTGCGTTTCGCCGGTATCGGTAACCACGCTGAGGGTGTATTTGCCCGGTTTGAGGCCGAGCTTTTCCGCGTCAACGGTGAAGTCAACGTCGCCCGCGTCCTGCTTGCCTAGCTCCAGTGTGGTTTCGTTGCCCGCTTCATCTTTGATATGCAGCGTGACGGTATTCGCGGCGTGGGCAAGCGTCAGGCGGCCATCAACCTTCTGGTCCTGTTCCAGCTGCAACTGATTGCCTTCGACATAGACCTGCTGGCCGACCAGGCTGGCGGTGCTGAGCAGCTGAATGTTGTCCACCAGATAACCGATGTTGGTCATCATGGTCGACAGGTTGTTCATCGATTCCATCTGCGACATCTGCGCCAGCTGGTTGACATATTCGGTGCCGTCGGTGGGATTGGTCGGATCCTGATTCTGGATCTGCGCCACCAGCAGGGTCAGAAACATGTCGTTGATGCCGCCGCCGTTGCTCTGCGGCGCACCGCTGTTCTGCGTACCGCCGTTGCTGGTGACCTCGTTGTTATTGATGTTGCTGACGCTCATTACGCTTCTCCCAGCTTCAGCAGGCTCTGCTGCATGCTTTTCACGCTGTTGAGCACCTCAACGTTGGTCTCGAAGTTGCGCGAGGCGGACATCATGTCCGCCATCTCTTCCACGCTGTTGATGTCGGGATAGAACACGTGCCCCTGCGCGTTGGCCAGCGGATTGCCCGGCTCGTAACGGCGCACCGCGCTGCCGGTTTCCACCACGTCGAGCACCTGCACATGGGCTGCGGCCAGCGCATGCTTATCCATCGACTGACTGTTCTGATACACCGCGGCGAATACCGGCCGCCGCGCTTTGTAAGTCGCTTCTGCCGACGCCGCTGGCGACTCCGCGTTAGCAAGGTTGCTGGCAATGGTGTTCAGCCGCACGGTTTGCGCGCTCATGGCAGAGCCGGAGACGCGATAAATGTCATTAAATGCCACGATTATTTCCCTTCAATGGCCTGTTTTAAGCCGACGAATTTCGCGTTGAGAAATTTCATACTGGTTTGAAAATCCAGCGCATTCTGCGAAAACTTCGCCTGCTCGACATCCAGCGCGACGGTGTTGCCGTCGGTGGCTGGCTGAAACGGCAGTCGATATTTGACCTCGGGCAACATTGCTGAATTTTTGTGCAATGAACGTTGCATCTCCGCGGCAAAATCAATATCTTTAGCCTGGAAGTTCGGGGTATCCACGTTAGCCAGGTTTGCCGCAATCAGCTCTGCTCGCGAAAGTCGAAGCTGTAGGGCGGCAGGATGAATTCCCAGTGCTTTGTCAAAACTCAGTCCCACGATAGTTCCTCAATCATTGGTTACTTCTGCGGCAATTTAGCAATATGCGTGCCAACTTTTAACCGATTGAATTACCGAGGATTTTAAAATGACCTATCGTGCCCGGCGGAACCTTTCTTTCCCTCTTTTCCTGCTGCTGCTGACCACGCTGCACAGCCTTCCGGCTGTGGCCGCACCCGCGGCGCAAACCGCGCGCAAGCAGATCTATAATCAGGTGGTTGCCGCTGCCAGCGCCGATATTCGTCGCGTGGCGGCGCAGAAAAAATGGGCCGACTACAGCAGTAAACTCACGGTATTTATTCCCGGCGACGCCAGCAGCTTCAGCCGCTGCCGTACGCCGTTGCGCACCGCTGCGCCCGGCGGCGACCGGCTGGATCTGGCGCGACTGCGCTATGACATTCGCTGTGAAGATGCTGAAGGCTGGACGGTGGCGGTAACGGTGAAACCCGATATTTATATGCAGGTGCTGGTGGCGAAGCAGGCATTGCCGCGCGGCACGCTGCTGGCCGCCAGCGACGTGGAGTTGAAAAAACGTAACGTAGTGGGTTTACGCAACGGCTTTATCGTTTCGCCGGACGATGCGGTGGGCTTTACCGTTAAGCGGCGGCTGCGCGATTTGCAGCCGATCGGCCTTGCCGATCTGGAGCAGCCGATCATGGTGGAACGCGGCCAGCGGGTCATTGTTATCGCCGCGCAGGACGGCATTGAAGCGAAGGTGATTGGCGAAGCGCTGAAGAAGGGCCGCAAGGGCGACATGATTAACGTGCGCAACCTCAACAGCCAGCGCACGGTCAGCGCCATCGTCGATGGCCCCGGCGTGGTCAGAACGCGCATGGCGGCCTCGGCTAATTAGCCGATGACGACAGTTATTTAAAGAAAATGAATATGCTTCTTACCGTGGTACGGCGAGGTTTCGATGCGGGTCTCGACCTGGAATACGTCACGCAGCAGCGTTTCGGTGAGCACCGTTTCAGGCGTACCGCGGGCAACGATCTGCCCCTGCTGCATCACGATCAGGGAATCACAGAACATCGCCGCGTGGTTCAGGTCGTGTATCGCCACAATGCTGGTCACCGGTAACGTGCTGATCAGCCGCATCAGCTGTATTTGATGATGAATATCGAGATGGTTGGTGGGTTCATCCAGCAGGATCTCCATCGGCGACTGCGCCAGCGCACGGGCAATATGTACCCGCTGCCGCTCGCCGCCGGAAAGGCTTTGCCAGCCCTGATGGCGACGATCGGCCATTTCCACCCGCTCCAGCGCATCGCTGACGATACGATCGTCTGCCGTGGTCCACGAGGAGAACGGCGAATGGTGCGGCGTACGGCCCAGCTTTACCACATCTTCCACCCGAATATTGGCGTCGGTGGCGCCGTGCTGTTCAACAAATGCCACCCGCTTTGCTACCTGCTTTTTGCCCATGCGCGCAAGATCGACGTCATCCAGCAGCACGCTGCCGCTGTCGGGACGCCGCAGTCCGGCCAGAATGCGCAGCAGCGACGATTTGCCGGAGCCGTTCGGCCCCAGTAATCCCAGGGTTTCACCCTGCGCCACGCGCAGCGACACGTTGTTAACAATGATTTTTTTGCCGATGCGCCAGCTAATCTGTTCTGCGCTGATGGTCATACGCTTTTCCTCGCGCGGTAAAGAATGATCGCAAAGAAAGGCACGCCCACCAGCGAGGTGACGACGCCCACCGGCAGCGTTTGTGGCGCAATCACCGTGCGCGAGACGATATCCGCCAGCATCATAAACAGCGCGCCGACCACCGCGCTGGCGAGCAGCAGCGTGCGGTGCAGCGGGCCGAAGAAGTAGCGCATCACATGCGGCACCACCAGCCCGACAAAGCCGATGGAACCGGCCATGCTGACAATGGTGGCCGCCATCAGCGCGGTGATGGAGAACAGGATCAGACGAATGACCCCCACCGGAATACCCAGCGAGGCGGCGGCATCTTCCCCAAAGGTAAAGGCGTCCAGCGCTTTAGCGTACCAGAGGCAGACCGCGAGGCCGATCAGTACCACCGTCAGCACCAGGCTGAACTCCGGCCAGCGCACGCCGCTGAAGCTGCCGAGCAGCCAGAACATCACGTCGCGCGCCTGCTGCGCATTGGCCGAGGTGCTGATGATGTAGGCGGTAATGGCGTTGAACAGCTGCGAAGCCGCCACGCCCGCCAGAATGGTACGCTCGCTGCCGCCGCGCGCGCCGTTGGTCAGCAGCGCCACAAAGGCAAACGCGGCAAACGCGCCGGTAAACGCCCCTGCCGACAGCGACACCGCGCCGGTGCCAATGCCCAGCACTACCACCGCTACCGCGCCGGTGGACGCGCCCGCAGACACGCCCAGCACATAAGGTTCCGCCAGCGCATTCTTCAGCAGGCACTGCAGCACCACGCCACAGATCGCCAGCCCGGCGCCGCTACAGGCGGCCACCAGCGCGCGGCTCATGCGGAAATCCCAGATCACCGTTTCATGGATGCGGTTCACCGGCAGCGCGGTCAGGCCCAGCTTGTTGCTGATGGAGTAAAAGGTGGTGTGCAGCGGAATCGACAGCTCGCCAACCCCCACCGCAAAGCCCACCATCACCAGCAGCAGCACCAGCGACAGCGCCGCCAGCATCAGGCGTCTGGTCCACGCCGTGGTTGCGCCTGCTGCCATCACTTAAGCCCTGACTTTTCCATCTGCTGCGCGACCTGCTCGGCGCCGCGGATGGTTCTGATGGTTGGGTTCATCGCCTGACCATCCATCACAAAAATATGGCCTTTCTTCACCGCATCAAGCTGGCTGACCGCCGGATCCTGCTGCAGAAATTTGATTTTCTCTTCCGCTTTATCCAGCGCCCAGCGGTTACGATCGAGGCTGGAGACCACAATCACATCGGGATTGGCGGCGATGATGCTTTCCCAGCTGACCGTCGGCCATTCAGTGGCCGAGGTAATGGCGTTGTGGCCGCCAAGCACGTTGGCAATAAAGCCGGAGGCGCTGTTTTTGCCGCCAACGTAGGCATCCGCCGACGGCGAGGCGCTGGAGAACCAGAACAGGAAAGAGGGATTGGACTGATGCCCGGCAAAGGTTTTGCGCAACGCGGCTTCACGCTGTTTGTAGTCGGCGATCAGCTGCTCACCGCGCGCCTGCACGTTGAAAATCGCCGCCATGTCGCTGATTTCCTGATAGAGCAGATCCATGTTCCACAGCTGCTCGCGGCTGCCGTAGATATCACCGGTGTTTTTCTTCGTGGCGCACATGCCCGGCGAGAGATAGCTGTTGATCCCCAGCGAGGCGAAATCTTCCCGTTTTGCCACTTTGCTGTCCGGGCCAAGCAGCAGCGGAATTTGCGCGGCCACAAAATCGGGATTGGTGGCGAGAATCGACTCCAGCGTCGGGATCTCCACGGTCAGCAGTTTGACCTTAGCGTTCTGCGCCGCCAGTTCCGGCAGCACTTTGGTCGGCCAGAAGGCGGTGGCGGCCAGCTTATCCTGCAATCCCAGCAGCAGCATGATTTCCGCGGTATTCTGCCCCAGCGCCACCGCGCGTTCGGGCGCGTGAGTGAAGGTCATGGTGTAACCGCAGTTTTTCAGCGTCAGCGGATAGGTGGTGGCAAAAGCAGAACCCATAAAGCCAACGGCAACAGCCAACAGGGCAAGCGTATTTCTGATTATTTTCATGGTGATAACCTGGTTAACGGGGCGCGAAACGATCTTCATCACCCCGTTTCCCTGTCGGCTGCCCTGCCCGCCTGCCTGCGCGTGCGAAAAGAGGAGATGACGGCCAGTGCAAATGAAAATCATTATTATCGGACAGTTTTATACGTACCCGCCGCAAGCTTGTCAATTGAGGTGATAATTTCACGACGGGCGGATACCGCCGCCGCGATCAAAGCGGAATTTAAGTTTCCGCCAGCAGCGGTCGTTGTGATGAGCTATACGCAAATGCGACCTGTAAGGAACAGAGAATGAAGATTATCAGCACACCGCCAGGCCAGATTCATAACCGCCTGAACGCCACGCCGGAAAAAACCGCCGCGCCGGTTAACGTTGCCACGCCAGCCAAAGCGCCAGCCAGCAACGGTACCCTGAGCGATGCGCAAAGCATGTTACGCGCTATGCCGGAAGTGGATATGGCATTTGTCAGCGCGATGCAGGAGGCGATCGCCAACGATCAGCTGCCGGTTGACAGCGCCGCGCTGGCGAAATCGATGATGGAATTCTTTCGCTAATGAACCGCACCACCGAACGGGTGAAGGCATTGCTGCAGGATATTCGTCAGGATACCCAGCACTATGACGCGCTGGCCGATCTGTTGCAGCAGCAGCGCGATGCGATGATCGCCTGCGACGTCACGCGCACCGGCGAAATCAACCAGCAGCTGTTGAGCATTTACCAGCAGCTTCACGGCTCAGCACAGCGGCGCAGCGAAACACTACAGGCGCTGAAACTCTCCAGCGACAGTCAGGGCATTATGCGCCTGCTGCCCCATTTGCCGGAGCAGGTTGCCCAGCTTGCCAGCAACTGGTGGCATACGCTGGAGGCGCGCGCGATTACCTGCCAGCAACTCAACGAGCGCAACGGCGTGCTGTTAACCATGCAGCAGGAGACCAGCAATAAAATTCTACACGGCGAAACCGCCAACTTTATCTATCAGCGCTAAATGGCGCGATGATCCACAGCAAAGCGCGGAACACCCTAAAGTGGCCCGCGCTTTTTTTCGTCTGCATTGTGGTGATCGATTCCAGCCTTTTACTTCAGCAGCGCCAGGCCGATCAGCAGCGCCTCTTTCTCCTCGGCTAACGGCTGCGCGCCACGCAAATAACCCGCCACCAGCGCCGCAAACATCTCATCGTCGAGCACGATACCTTCCTGCAACAGCAATGCCACCAGCGTGTGCAGCGCATTGTAATCGGCGCACAGCGTCATAAACTGCTGCGGCCACTGCGTGGCATCGTTGCCGGGAAATAGATCGTGGTAACAGCGATAAAGCAGAAAGTTCAGCCAGCCAACATCGCGATCTGCCAGACCCTGCTGCACCGCCACGTTGTCGCGCAGTGTCATGAGCATCTGCTGCTGATAACCGGCGTTCAGCACCTTCACCTCATTGAGTTTCATCATCAGGCGCGTACCGCTGACGGCGTCAAGATTGACGTCGAGGGTGCGCTCCCCCAGCTGCTGTAATGCGCGATGGGCATAACGCGCCACCAGCGGCAGCTCGGCAAAGGCGTTGTGCAGATAGCCGTGCTCCAGCAGTAGCTGGAGTTCCTGCTCAACCTGTTTGATCTGCGCTTCGCTGGCCGCTGGATGGGTGCGGCTCAACAGCACCGCCACCGCATACAGGCGGATCTCCAGCGGATGGCCGTTGACGATCAGCAGGTTAATCACGCTTTGATTCATCGCCTGCGCCTGCGAAGAGAGTGGCTGTTCGCTCCACGCCTGCTCATCAACGTTGTGCAGCACGAAGGCGTCTTCGCGGCAGAGGATCTGGCGCGCGGCGGCGTCACAACGAATATCGGCGCTCAGGCGCTGATGGTTGCGCCAGCTCAGCGCCATCTGCGGCAGTTCGCCCTGACAGCCGGCGCAGCGGCATTGCCAGCTGCCCGCCTTCAGGTGGACCAGAAATTCAGGAAGATAGGTGCGTGCTGTCATGATTGTTTTTCTCCGGCAGTGACCGGGCTGGTCTCTGTCTTGGCTAGTTTGCTGAAAAATAAGGCGGTTTGATCAGCACCATGCCGATCCTGCGCCAGATAAAACATGCTGGGATAGAGGCTGAACCAGCAGAAGGTGCGCAGCAGCAGACGCCAGGCGAGCTGGTCGTCGTTGTGCAGGCCGTGGTCGAGACAGGTGATAAAGGCGTCGAGATGCGAGCCGTTGACGCAGTAGGCGAGCTGAAACAGCTCACACTGGTCCACTTTTACCGCACCCGGCAGGCTGGCAATCAGGTGGCCCGACAGCAGATGGCTGGCGAGCAAAAAGCCGTCCCACGGCAGCGCTGGCAAGGCGCGCAGCAGCTGATTCAGGCTGGCGAAGGTTTTCTCCTGACGCACCCACTGCAGCCGATCGTCAAGCAGCAGATAGTTGCTCCAGCCCTGCGCTTTGGCGCGCCGGGCCAGCGCCAGATGGCTTGCCGTCTGCTGGCGATCGTCATGGCTAAAGTGCAGTTCGATCTGCTGCACGCTGGCACCCATGTCCACCAGCTGCTGCTGGAAGGCCGCCGCGCGCGCCGGATGCTGGCTGTCACCGTGAATCACGATGCGCTGAAAATGGTGCCAGTGCGGCTGGCTGGTCAGCGGCGCATGGCTCAGACGCCGATAGTGCTGCATCAAAAACCGGTCGCCGACCTGCGCTTCCAGGGTAGTGTCCGCGGCAACGCAGTTACGGATCACGAAATCTTTGTCGAAGGTGTTGCTGTTGTGCGACACGCAGATGATTGAGCGCCAGGGATCGAGCTGTAACACCGGCGCGGTATAGCCACGGGTAAAACAAAACTCTTCGTTAATGTTGTCCGCATCGTTATAGCGGTGGTTACGCAGGAAATTACGGTGATAGGCAAAGGTGCCGTTCAGCACATGCTTTTTGCTGCGCGTCGGGCTCATAAAGATGCGATCAACGTGGCTGTACCAGATCGGAATGGCATCGCAGGCGGCAAAAATTGCCCGCTTTTTGATCATCGCGTTGATGGTGTAGGTCAGCTTATCGGGACGATAAAAGTCGTCATCGTCCATGCACACCAGGTATTCACCCTGCGCCAGCTCGTGCAGGCGGTTACGCTTCTGACCAATCGTCAGCCGCTCGCTCTGGTGGTAATAACGAATCAGCTCCGGGTGCGGCGCAAACTTGATCAGCGTCTCGACCAAATCGGCATTGCTCTGTTCGGAGTCGTCCAGAATCACCAGTTCACGGCGATGCGCCGGATAGTCCTGATACTGAAACATGTGCAGCAAATAGGGCAAAAATGCGCGCCGGTTCCAGGTCGGCGTGACCACGCTGACAAAAGGCAGCGCATCAGCAGAAAGCGTGTTCATCGGGTTTCACTCTGTTCTCGATGCTGGCGCAGCCAACACTGCATGGCCTGAGCATCCGTCTGTTTTTGCTGCTGGCCGTCGCGCGCCAGCTTCATAAGGTGTTGCTGCTGCTGCAACAGCAGCGCAACGCGTTTTTCTTCGCAGGCTTTTGCCACCAGCGCCTGTTGCAGCTGCTGCTGACGTATCTGCGCCAGCGCCTGCTCCTGTTTTTGCCAGTCGATCACGCGCTGAATATTCGCTTTGTAGCGCGCCTGATTCATTAGCTGGCTGGCGCTCTCCGGCGCACCGGCAGCGGGTGACAGCGCGCCCAGCGCGGCGATGTTTTTGCCGTAGCGCAGCGTCAGCTGCTTCTGCTGCGCCAGCTGGCTGCTGAGATCCTCTACCGCGCGTTCGCGCATTTCGCGCAGCTGTTCAAGCGTGCGCAGCGTTCGTTGAGCGTTCATCATGCGCGACTCAGCGCCTCAAGGCTGGCCAGCGACAGCGCCAGGCTGGCGCATTCGTCGGTTTGCTGGCGCAGGAAATTATCGATAGCAGGATGCAGGCGCACCGCGCGGTCGGCCTGCGCATCGGCGCCCGGCACGTAGCCGCCCAGCGGGATTAACGGCTTGATCGCCATGTAATCCGCTTGCAGCTGCTTCAGGGTGCGCGCCGCCTGCTGATGATCTTTACCGGTGATCTGGCTCATGCAGCGACTGATGCTCTGGCCAATATCGATGGCGGGATAGTGGCCCGCTTCGGCCAGCTGACGCGACAGCACGATGTGGCCGTCGAGCACCGCACGCGCGCAGTCAACGATCGGATCCTGCTGATCGTCGCCTTCCGCCAGCACGGTATAAATGGCGGTCATGCTGCCGCTGCTGCTGCTGTTGCCCGCGCTCTCCACCAGTTTGGGAATGATGCCAAACGCCGACGGCGGATAGCCTTTGGTGGCGGGCGGTTCGCCCAGTGACAGCGCGATTTCACGCTGCGCCATGGCATAACGCGTCAGTGAATCAACCAGCAGCAGCACATCTTTGCCGCTGTCGCGGTAGTGCGCAGCGATGGCGTGACACAGCTCGGTGGCCTTGATGCGCATCAGCGGCGACTCATCGGCAGGAGCGGCAACCACCACCGATTTCGCCATGCCCGCTGCCTGCAAGGCATGATCGATAAACTCTTTCACTTCACGGCCACGCTCGCCGATCAGCCCTACCACCACCACTTCGGCGCTGGTGCTGCGGGTGATCATGCCAAGCAGCACGCTTTTGCCGACGCCGGAACCGGCCATCAACCCAACACGCTGGCCTTTACCGATGGTCAGCAAACCGTTGATCGCCTTCACGCCAACATCCAGCGGCTGTGACACCGGCTGACGCGTCAGCGGATGGATCTGCGCAGGCTGCGTCGCCAGCACCGACTCACCGCCCAGGCGGCCTTTGCCATCAATCGGCTCGCCAAGCCCGTTGATCACCCGGCCCAGCCAGCCGTCGCCGATGGTGAGATCGGCGCGCTTCTCCTGCGGGAAAACCCGCGCGCCCGCCTTCAGGCCCGCGGGGGTTTTAAACGGCATCAGAAAAGTGACGTCGCGGTTAAAGCCCACCACCTGCGCATCCAGCAGGCCGCCGTCACTCTCTTCAATCTGGCAGCGCTGACCCACCGCCAGCGCACAGCCGATCGACTCCAGCAGAATGCCGTTGACCCGCACCAGCCGTCCGGCAACACGCGCCAGGCTGATCTGCTCAATCGATTTCAGCGCGCGATCGAGCACGGAGCCGTCGCTCATGACGCCTCCGGCTCGCTAAAATTCTGTTGCAGCGCGTCCATGCACTGGCTGAGGCGATGATGGCAGCCGATATCCATTTCGCTGCTGTCGGTGACGATGCGGCATTCGCCGCTCTCCAGCGCCGGATCGGCGGTGAGCCGCCAGGCTTTGGCTCGCGGCGCGTCCAGCTCACGAATGCGCGCCAGCTCTTCCGGATTCATCATCACTTTGAGTGAACCAGGTTGCTCCGGCAGCGCGCCAAGCGCCTCTTCCACCAGCGCCAACAGCTGCGTCGGTTGCAGCGCCAGCTCACAGCGGATCACCTGACGCGTGACCTTTTCCACCAGCTGCAGCAGTTCGGTTCGGCGCTGCGCTTCCAGCCGATCCAGCGCGGCCTGCAGCTCGCCCAGCAGCCGGTCCAGCGGCTCGGCGGCCTGGCTGAAAGTGGCAGCAGCCTGCTGCCTGCCCGCCTCGAAACCCTGCTGCTCGCCACGGCTTTTGCCCTGTTCCACGCCCTCGGCGAAGCCCTGTTCGCGACCCTGTTCCAGCCCCTGCGCGAAGCCGTCGCTCATGCCTTCCTGAAAACCCGCCATCCGCTGCTGTTGATAGCTGGCGGTATCGGTTGGGCCATCGTCGCGCTGCCACGCCTTGCGCAGCGGCGGAAACTGATGGCGGCGCACGGTGCCATTGCCCTGATTAGCCATGATTTACTCCATTGTCCGTTCGCTAAACAGCTGCACCTGAATCTCATCCGCCTCGGCCAGCTCGCGCACCAGCGCCATGATCTCTTTGCGCACCTGCTCAACGCGGCTCACCGGCATCGGCCCCAGGCGCGTGGTGGCGCTTTGCAGCATCTGTGCCTGGCGTTTCGGCATCGCGTCGTAGAGCGCCTGACGCAGCACCGGCTCGGTGCCCTTCAGCGCAATCGCCCACTGCTCCATCGGGATCTCTTCCAGTAGACGTTGCAGGGTTGCCTGCGGCTGACGGCTAAGAATAAAGAACTCATACATTTCGCTTTTCAGCTCGTTAACCACCTCTTCATCGCGGATCTGCATCTGCTCCAGCAGCGCCTGTTGATTAGTGCTGATGCGGTTAACGATGTTGGCCGCCTGGCGCAATCCTTCTACCTTGGAGCCGTGCTCGGAGAGCACCGCCACGCCGCGCTCGATCAGCCGATCCAGCTCGTCGACCACGTCGCGGTTGATGTCATCAAGACGCGCCACGCGCCACAGCAGCTCTTCCTGCCGCGCCTCGTCGAGATGCGACAGCACCATTGCCGCAACATCCGGCGGCAGAAAGGCGAGAAACACCGCCTGCAATTGCAGATGTTCCTGGGCAATCAGCGCCGCCAGCTGCGGCGTATCCACCCACTGCAGGCGCGCCATGCGATAGCGAATTTCATCGCCATAAATGCCGTTGATTACGCTGCGGGCGATTTCGCCCCCCAGCGCTTTTTCAAGGATGCCGCGCAAAAAGTTACGCGACGCGCCGTTGATGCCGCTCTGTTCGCGGTAATCCTGAAAGAAGTTATTCATCGCCAGCCGCGCGTGCAGTAGCTTGACGCCGTGCAGCCGCGCCATGCTTTCGCTCAGCAGCAGCACCTCTTCGCGGCTGAGTTTGCTCATCACCGTGGCGGCGGCCTCTTCACCGATGCTCAGCAGCAGAATGGCCGCCTGCTCCAGCCGCGAGCGGCCTGGCTTTTGGTCGCCGCTGGCGGCGTTATTTGTCACTGTTGACGCGGTCATTGCTGCTTATCCACTGTTTGAGCACTTCGGCGACACGGTCGGTTTCGCTCTGCGCCAGGGTTTGTAAGAAAGCGACTTTGGTTTCCAGCCCGGAGCCCTGCGGCGGCAGGTTGTCATCGCCAGGGAAGGCGCTGGTCGGCAGCCCAGGGGCGCTGTCATCGTCGTATGCGGTGGCAGCAGCAGCGGGCACAACAGGCTCAGCGGGCGGCGTGCGCGACTGGCCAATACGGCGCATCATCGGCAGCAGGCCAAACAGCACGATCAGCAGCACCAACAATGCGATGCCGCCGCGTTCAGCCCAGCGCAGCGTGCTGTCACGCTCCCACCACGCTTCGATGAGTTCATCCGGCACCGCTGGCGTAATAAAGGCCAGCTGCGACAGCGTCAGGCGATCGCCGCGTGCGGTATCGATACCGGCGGCGTTGGCCAACAGCGGCTGCAACTCCGCCTGCTGCGCGTCACTCCACGCGGTGATCGCCGCCGCTTGCTGATTCAGCACCACCGAGACGCTGAGTTTTTGCAGCTGGAACCCGGCGTGGCGAATGTGGCGCACGTCGCGATCCCAGCTGAACTGGCGCTGTACCTGATTGCTGGTAGAGGGTTGCGGTGGCGCGGCATCGGCGACCGGTGCGGCAGCCGGACGGTTGCTCAATGAGCCGGGAATGCCTGCCGCCAGCGGTTCGCTGGTGTTCTGCTGGTTGATATTTTCCTGCAGGGTGCGCGGCTCGTTGAGATGGCGCTCCTGGGTCTCTTCCACCTGGCTGAAATCGATGTGCGGCACCACGCTGATGCGGAAGTTATCGCGGCCCACCAGCGGTGTGAGCAGGTTAGCGAGGTTCTGTTCGGTCTCCTGGCGCACGCGCTGGATCATCTCCGCGCTGTTGCGCAGGCTGCTGCTGCCGCCAACCAGATCGGCGATGTTCGCGGAAAGCAACGTGCCGCGCTGATCGACCACGCGTACCCCTTCCGGCTTCATGCCCGGCACGCTGCCCGCCACCAGGCTGACGATGGCCGCCACCTGATCGTCGCTGAGCTGACGGCCATACTTCAGGCGCAGCATCACTGAGGCGCTGCTGTCAGGTTTGTTGCTCAGCACAAACGAACTGCCTTCGACGATGCCGAGATGCACGCGGGCATAATCCACGCTCTCCAGCGCCATCATGCTTTGCGCCAGTTCGCCTTCGAGGCTGCGACGGAAGCGCACGTTCTGAATGAACTGGCTGCTGCCGAGCATTTCATCTTTGTCCATCAGCTCGTAGCCCGCCGGCGCCGGCGCGGTAATGCCTTTGGCCGCCAGCATCATGCGCGCCTTCGGCAAATCGCCTTCGCGCACCAGCAGGCCGCCGCTCTTCGGCTCCACGCGGTAAGGCATGCCTTCCGCGGCCAGCACTTCCACCACCTGGCTGACCGGCAGATTTTCCTGCGCGCCAAACAGCATCACGTAGCGATTATTGTTCTGCCACAGCAGGGCGATAATCACCGCGGTAATGGCGGCGGCACCGGCAGCGGGAATGACCCATTTTTTCAGCATGTCCGCCAGGTTTGGCGGCAGCTTGCTCACGAATTTTTTAAACACCGGCGGCACCTTACAGAGGAGTATTGAGAACGTCGTCAAACGCCTGCGTCAGCTTGTTACGCACCTGCAGCATGGCGGAGAAGGCAACGCTCGCCTTCTGGCTCTCAATCATGGCGCCGGTGAGATCGTCACTGGTACCCATATCGATAGCGCGCTGTTTTTCGCTGGAGACGTGCTGCTGACGGTCAACATTTTCAATCGCCCCTTTTAGTACATCTTTAAATGACGGCGTCGACAGCGACGCGGTGGGCAGATTGCTCTGGATGCCGCTGCCTGCCGCCTGCTGCATGCGCTGCATGTTGGCTAACATCTGGCTCTGCATGGCGTTAGCAGAAATCGAATCGATCATGATGGTGTCCTGTCAGTTAGCTGGCGCAGCTGGGATCGAAGCCCTGCTGGCGCATAGAGGCGAGCCGATAACGCAGGGCACGCGTGGTGATTCCGAGGAATTCGGCGGTTTTTGATTTATTGCCCTGATGGCGTTTCAGCAGATCGAGAATGTACTGGCTTTCGGCGAGGCGGCCGCGCTGCTTGATCTGGCTCTCTTCCGGCAGCGGCTCCTCAAGGGTGATCAGCGCCTGTGGCAGCAGTGACGCGTCGTAGCTCAGGCCAAAACAGGCGGCGTTCATTTCACCGTCGGCGCACATGATCATGCCGCGCTGCACCACGTTCTCCAGCTCGCGTACGTTGCCCGGCCAGGGGTAGTTTTCCAGCATCTGGCGGGCATCGGCGGTCAGCCGCGGCGTGCCGGTTAAAAAGGCGGCGTACTTCTGCATAAAGCGTTCAATCAGCGGCAGAATGTCTTCGCGGCGTTCACGCAGCGGCGCAATGTGCATCGGCACCACCGACAGGCGATAAAACAGGTCCTGACGGAAGCGCCCTTCGGCAATTTCTACCGCCAGATCTTTATTGGTTGAGGCGATCAGGCGAATATCGAGCGGAATCTTTTTATGGCTGCCGAGACGTTCAACTTCCTGCTCCTGCAACACACGCAGTAATTTCACCTGCAGCGCCAGCGGCATATCGCCAATTTCATCTAATAACAGCGTGCCGCCGTTAGCCTGCTCGAATTTACCCGGCTGACTGGTCACCGCGCCGGTAAAGGCGCCTTTTTCATAACCGAACAGGATCGCTTCCAGCATATTTTCCGGGATCGCTGCACAATTAACGCCAACGTAGGGTGCATTATTACCAAAGGCGGCGTGATGAATATATTTTGCCACGCACTCTTTACCGGTTCCTGTCTCGCCAGTAATTAACACCGGCACGTTAAACTTTGCCACCCGCTGCGCCAGCGCAAACAGATTAACGCTGGAGGGCGAGCGGGCAATAAAATTAACATCAGCATGTTGCTGCACTGTGGATATATTCATATTTACACCTTTCCATTCGCATAATCGATACCGGCGCACCTTCTATGCTATGCGCAACTTATCAACCTGACTGAGATAACAGAACCGGGTCAGAAGCAGAATCGACGTTGCCAGACAATCGAACATTTCGGCAGCATCTTCAGAAATTTCCTTTTCTTAACCGGTGACAGGAAGCGAGTATAAGTATAGGAACATTCCGATCCAGCTTTAAACGCATATTAAAACATTAATCTATAATTAACATTGAGTTAGCTATTTTAATTAATCCTGGCTGTCTTATTTTATTAAGGGATTAATAAGCGCAGATGGCTTGCGATTAATAAGACAGACGCATAAATTAGCAGCATAAATTTTGCATTGCCGAATGAAGTAAGAAACTTCTCAGCCCGATACGCTATTCCGCGAATGCAAATAGTTTATATCATCGTCTTTATCTCATTAGGCAGTGAGAGTATGACGACTGTTTTCCAGACACGGACCTCATCATGCGATCACAGAATAGTAAAGTCAGAATTTATCCACGCGGTGAACATCCACCGTTAATGAATCTGGAAGTGAATAAATTAGGCCGGCCTTATCATAAAGTCCCAAAGATTGTTCAGGACCAGTTTGATCAACTCGATGCGGTCATTGGCATCTATTTTCTGAAAAAGTTTCGCGTCAATACCGCATTGCAGAATATCGACTTTCAGATGGACGTATGCCAGAAGCAGGCGCAAATATACCGCACCGAAACCGGAAATATCGGTTTTTATATTGCGCGGCCGTTATTACTGCAAATATTACACGATTATTATGGCCTGTCGCGCGATGGTTTGACGGCGAACGTGGCGGATGAATCCAGCGCGATCACCAAAACCGAAGAGCGTTTACAAATAAAACTGGCCAGCGAACTGGTGGAATTAATTGGCAACGTTGCACTGTTCACCCCGCTGAGCGTGACCGCCGATCACGCCGCATTAATTACCCAGTGGTCTTACCGCCTCGACTTTCAGCTGGAAGGCTATTCCAGCGGCGTATTTACCCTGCTGCTCGACAGCGCACACGTCGATCGGTTGCTGGCCGGTTTACGTCAGCAGAGCAACGGCCTGCAGAGCGATGTCCAGCAGAACACTCAGGCGCAGTTCAGCACGCTGCCGGTGCGCCTCACGGGCCGCCTGGCCACGGTGCCGATGACCGTGGCGGAACTGGCGAAGCTGCGCTGCGGCGATCTGCTGCCGGTGTCGCTGGCCGAGCAGGTGCCGCTGTTTATCGGGCAACAACCTCTTTTCCACGCGGCGGTTTGTGAAGATCGCGGCAAACTTTTTTTCGCAGAATTTAACGTAGCGAGTGAAGCAAACCATGACTAACCTCAACGACGATTTGGCCGGTGCGCTCGATTTTGATTTCTCGATGGATGAACCGCTGGCAGCCTCCGCAGCCGGTGACGACGCCACCACGCCAGTAGTTCGCGATCGACAGCGCCATCTTTCGCTGTTCAGCCGCATTCCGGTCACGCTGACGCTGGAAGTCGCCTCGGTGGATATTTCGCTGGCCGAGCTGATCAACGTCGATAACGACTCGGTGATTGAGCTGGATAAGCTGGCAGGCGAACCGCTGGATGTGAAGGTTAACGGCATCCTGTTCGGCAAGGCAGAAGTGGTGGTGGTCAACGATAAATATGGCCTGCGCATCATTGAGTTCAACAACAAAGATCTCAGTGAGCTGACGCAATGACGCGCGCGGGCAGTAGGCTGCTGATCGCTGCGCTGCTGCTGCTGCCGGTAGGCGCACTGGCGCAGCAGAACGGCCTGACGCTGTTTTCGTCGATGCCGGGCAGCAACGGCGGCCAGGATTACAGCGTGAAAGTTGAAATTCTGATCCTGATGACGCTGCTCGGTCTGCTGCCGATTTCACTGCTAATGATGACCTGCTTTACCCGCTTTATTATCGTGCTGGCGCTGCTGCGTCAGGCGATTGGCCTGCAGCAAAGCCCGCCCAACAAGGTGCTGACCGGCATCGCGCTGGTGCTGACGCTGCTGGTAATGCGTCCGGTGTGGACCAACATCTACGACAACGCGGTGCTGCCTTATCAGAGCAATACCATCAGTCTGAAGCAGGCGCTGGCGACCGGCCAGGTGCCGCTGAAGAAGTTTATGCTGTCGCAGACCAGCAGCACGTCGCTGGCGCAGATCATGACCATCGCCAATGCCAGCGGCGAAGCGGAAGCGCAGGATCTCACCATCGTGGCGCCCGCCTTTGTGCTCAGCGAGCTGAAAACCGCCTTTAAAATCGGCTTTATGATCTACATTCCGTTCCTGGTGATTGACCTGATTGTCGCCAGCGTGCTGATGGCGATGGGCATGATGATGCTGTCACCGTTGATCGTTTCGCTGCCGTTCAAGCTGATCCTGTTTGTGCTGTGCGACGGCTGGTCGCTGATCGTCGGCACGCTGACCCAAAGCGTACAGGGGCTGACGCTATGATGACGATGGATGTTGCGGGCGATATCATCGCGCAGGGCCTGAAACTGGTGCTGATTATCTCGGCGGTGGCGATTGTGCCCAGCCTGATCACCGGCCTGATGGTCAGTATTTTTCAGGCCACCACCCAGATTAACGAACAGACGCTGAGCTTTCTGCCTCGTCTGGTCGTGACGCTGCTGGTGCTGGTGTTTGCCGGTAAGTGGATGCTCACGCAGCTGGTCGACTTTACCCGGCTGATTTTCGAGCAGGCCGCCAGGCTGGTTGGCTGATGGAGATCGCCGCGAACGACCTGATCGCCCCGATTCTGGCGCTGTGGCTGCCGTTTGTGCGCATCCTCGCCTTTCTGACCTTTTGTCCGATTCTGGACAACCGCGCGCTGCCGAAGAAGGCGAAGATTCTGCTGGCGATCATGCTCAGCATGCTGATGACGCCGCATATCGCCGTCAATCCGCTACAGCGCGAGCTAATGTCGGTGTCGATGCTGTTGCTCACCGGCGAGCAGATCCTCTGGGGCTGGCTATTCGGGCATATGTGCTATTGGGTGTTCTGGGCGTTACAGGCGGCGGGCGCGATCTTGTCGATGAACATGGGTCTCGGTATGGCGGTGATGAATGACCCGGCCAACGGCAGTTCCACCATGGTGATTTCACAGATTATCTACGTTTACAGCGCCCTGCTGTTCTTCGGCATGGAGGGCCACCTGCTGCTGGTGACCATTCTGCACAAGGGCTTTGTTTACTGGCCGATTGGCCAGGCGATTAACGACCTGACGCTGCGCACGTTCGCCACCGGCTTCAGCTGGATCCTCACTGGCGCGCTGCTGCTGGCGCTGCCGACGCTGTTTATTATGCTGCTGGTACAGGGCGTGTTCGGCCTGCTGAACCGCGTCTCGCCAACGCTGAATCTCTTTTCGCTGGGTTTCCCGATCAGCATGCTGTTCGGCCTGTTCTGCCTGTGGGTGCTGAGCGGCAGCGTCAGCGATCACTATTTGCAGCTCACCAACCGTTTACTGGCGCTGTTCGACAGCCTGAGGCGTTACTGATGTCCGGCAGCAGCAGCGGCGACAAGAGCGAAAAGCCTACCGCGGGCAAGCTCAGCAAAGCAAAAGAGAAAGGCGATATTCCGCGCTCAAAAGATGTGTCACTGGCCGCCGGACTGATCGCGTCACTGCTCTGCCTCGGCAGCTTTTTCCCTTACTGGCGCGAGCTGATTCACGCCTCGTTTCTCGCCGTCAGCCAGATGGCCACGCGGCTCGACGACGACGGCGCGCTGCATCAGTTTATGCTGACCCAGGTACTGATTATTCTGAAGATCCTGATGACCTTAACGCCGATCCCGGCGGCGGCGGTGATCGCCAGCGTGATTCCCGGCGGCTGGATTTTTGTGCCGACGCGCATCAAGCCGGACATCAAAAAGATCAACCCGATCTCCGGTGCCAAAAAGTTTTTCGCCGCCGATCACTACACCGATTTGCTGAAGATGATCGCCAAGTGCGCGCTGCTGATCGGCCTGCTGTACATCGTGATCAAGGGCAACATCGGCCAGCTGCTCGGCCTGCAGGCGCTGTTTCTCGACAACGCCATTGTGAAAGGGCTGGCGCTGTTTGAATCGCTGATGCGCCTGTTCATTTTCACCCTCGCGCTGTTCGCCTTTATCGATATTCCGCTGAGCAAGTTCCTGTTCACTAAGAAGATGAAAATGACCAAACAGGAAGTGCGCGAGGAGTACAAAAATCAGGAGGGCAACCCGCAGATCAAGGGCCGCATCCGTCAGTTGCAGCAGCAAATGGCAATGGGACAGATCAACAGCAGCGTGCCGCAGGCCGACGTGGTGATCACTAACCCAACGCATTTTGCCGTGGCGCTGAAGTATGACCCGGACAAAGCCGCCGCGCCCTACATCCTCGCCAAAGGCACCGATGAGGTGGCGCTGTACATCCGCAGCGTGGCGGCCAAACACAAGGTTGAAGTGGTGGAGTTCCCGCCGCTGGCACGGGCGATTTATCACAGCACGCGCATCAACCAACAGATTCCGTCTGCCCTGTTCCGCCCGATGGCGCAGGTGCTGACCTACGTGATGCACATAAAATCCTGGCGCGCCGGCCAGGCGGAGAAACCCCGCCTGGACAAGCAAATGCCACTACAAGAGGTGAAGAAAAATCATGGCCAAGGTTAATCCCCGCCACTGGCTGGCGCTGCTGCGCAACAGCCATTTTGGCGTGCCGGTGCTGCTGCTGAGTGTGCTGGCGATGGTAATTTTACCGCTGTCGCCGATCGTGCTCGACGTGCTGTTTACCTTCAATATCGTTCTGTCGATCATGGTGCTGTTAGCCAGCGTCAGCAGCCGTCGGCCGCTCGATTTCTCGGTGTTTCCGACCATCCTGCTGGTGACCACGCTGATGCGCCTGACGCTCAACGTCGCGTCAACGCGCGTGGTGCTGCTCAACGGCCACGACGGCGTCGGTGCCGCCGGTAAGGTGATTGAGGCGTTCGGTAACGTGGTGATCGGCGGCAACTTTGTTGTTGGCTTCGTGGTGTTTGTGATCCTGATGATCATCAACTTCGTGGTGGTCACCAAAGGCGCAGAGCGTATTTCTGAAGTCTCGGCGCGCTTTACCCTTGATGCGCTGCCGGGCAAGCAGATGGCGATCGACGCCGATCTCAACGCCGGATTGATCAATCAGGAAGAGGCACGTCAGCGGCGCAAAGATGTCGCCAACGAGGCGGATTTCTACGGCGCGATGGACGGCGCGTCGAAGTTTGTGCGCGGTGACGCCGTAGCCGGGATCATGATCCTGTTGATCAACGTGCTGGGCGGCATTTTGATCGGCATCTTCAAATACAATCTGCCTGCCGGTCAGGCGTTTGAGCAATATGTTCTGCTGACCATCGGTGATGGTCTGGTGGCACAGATTCCCTCGCTGCTGCTGGCAACCGCCGCGGCGATCATCGTGACCCGCGTCAGCGATGGCAACGACATTGGCGACGAGATCAAATCGCAGCTGCTGGCAAAACCCTCGACGCTCTACACCGCCGCACTGGTGATGTTTGTGCTGGCGGTGGTGCCTGGCATGCCGCACACGGTGTTTTTAACCTTTACCGGCCTGCTGCTGTTTGCCGCCTGGCGCCAGAACCGCCGCGTGCAGCCAGCAACGCAGAACGAAAACGATATCAGCGCCATTCAGCAGGCGTTACAGCCGGAAGATGATGGCCTGAGCGTCAGCTGGCAGAGCATTCCGCTGATCGAGCCGGTTGGCCTGAATCTGGGCTATAAGCTGGTGACCATGGTGGATAAAGCCAAAGGCAGCCCGCTGACCCAGCGTATTCGCGGCGTGCGTCAGGTGGTGTCGGAAACCAGCGGCGTGCTGCTGCCGGAGATCGCCATTCGCGAGGATTTCCATCTCAAACCGGCGCAGTACGCGATAAAAATCAACGGCGTACGCACCGCCATTGGTGAAGTGCACGCCGACCGGCTGATGGCGATTCCCACCGCCGAGCAGTATGGCGAAATCGACGGCCTGCTCGATACCGATCCCGCTTATGGCATGGCGGTGACCTGGATTCTGCCGGAGATGAAGGCCAAAGCGCTGAACCTTGGCTATCAGGTGGTGGACTGCGCCAGCGTGGTCGCTACCCATGTGAATAAAGTGGCGCGTGAGAACCTGCCGGAGCTGTTCAATTATGAAGATATCACCGCGCTGAACGAGCGGCTGGCCAGCGTGGCGCCGAAGCTGGCGGAAGATCTCAACGCCGCGCTGAACTACAGCCAGCAGCTGAAAATTCACCGACTGCTGTTGCAGGATCAGGTATCGCTAAAGGATATCGCCACTATTGCCACCACGCTGGTGGAGAGCGCGGCGGTGACCAAAGATCCGATCCTGCTGGCGGCGGACGTGCGCTTTGCGCTGCGCCGGGCCATGGTGGCGGCGATCGCGCCGGATCATAAACCGCTGTCGGCCTTTACGCTCGACAGCGATCTGGAGAACCTGCTGCTGGCGGCGCTGAATCAGGCACAGCAGGCGGGCAAGATCGCTCTCGACAGCTTCCCGGTGGATCCTAATATTCTCACCCAGCTGCAATCCACCCTGCCGGTGATCCATGAGCAACTGAAGGCGCAGAACCTGACGCAGGTGCTGCTGGTCACGCCGCAGCTGCGCCCGCTGATCGCCCGCTACGCACGGCTGTTTGCCGCCGGTTTGCAGGTGCTCTCCTATAACGAAGTGCCGGATGACGCCCGCCTGGAGATTGTCGGCACCGTTAGTTAAGATATTTCTTTACTTATCAGGCCCGGAAACCCCGCCGGGCGCTGTTTTTCGCTGCTTTATCCTCCGCTATTCCTGCCTGAAAAAATTATTTATTAACGCTATTCAACTATTTAGTTATGCAATCGCTTGCCCTAAGTAATGTCCCATATCGGCTGTGTTTTCAGGCGTTTATCATCCGCACCTTCTGGGGCCGCAGCCCGTCAGAGGCCGCATTTCCTGCGTCCTGCGTCCCGTTTATGCATCTCTTCCGCTGGCGCTCTGCCGGTGGAAAAACATAAGGACATGCCGATGAAACTCTCTCTGTTAACCCGTAGCTGCCTGCTGGCTTTGGCCACCGGCGGCGTTGTGCCTGCGCTGCAGGCTGATGCCTGGCGTGCCGAAGGTGGTGAATCCAAAATCGTGACCAGCGGTCATACCACCAGCACACCGGACGATTATCCGCTTTATGCCGAAGGTGCAGGCAGCACGCTCATTAGCGAAAATGCTTATGAATTCAATACCACCGGCAACGATCTTTACGCGGCTTATGCACTGGATGGTGGCACGATCATCGCCAACGGCGGCAACTTTACCAGCAACGGCACCGATGCCCACGGCCTGCGCGCCGAAGACGCAACGCTGGTGATTAACGGCGGCACGGTAGCCACCTCCGGCAGCAGCAGCCATGGGATAATGGCCAGCGGCGGCGCGGCTGATATCAGCCTGGAAGATCTGAATATCACCACCTCCAGCAACAATAGCAACGGCATCAAGATGACCGGTGGCACGCTGGAGGCCCAGCGCGTGACGCTAACCACCTCCGGCAGCAACGCTGATGCGATTTCGCTCGATAACAGCCAGGCGGATCTCAGCGATAACAGCAGCATGATTACCCGTGGCGATAACAGCAACGGCGTCAGTGTGGTCAACAACAGCCGACTGACCGTCAGCGACACCACCATTGAACTGGCAGGCAACGGCAATGCCAGCGGACTGAATATCAGTGACAGCACCGTTGATGCCACGCGCCTGACCATTACCGCCGCCAACAGCAGCCGCGGTATCCTGGCCAGCAGCAGTGACAACAGCCACCTGCTGCGGCTCAGCCAGACCAGCATCACCACCGACGAGGGGGATGCGCTGGTGCTGTCGGGCGGTACCGCTAATCTGGCTAATCTGACCATCAGCAGCAGCGAAGGGTACGGCATCCGCAGTACCAACACCGCGCTGACGCTCAACCAGGGCACGATTGAAACAGGCGGCAGACAGTCAGATGCTATCTGGCTAAGCGGTGACAACAGCGTTGCCGACATCGACAGCGTTGAACTCGTGGCCAGCGGCCTGGGCGCGCATGCCGTGCTGCAGGATGGCGGCAACATCACGCTGCGCAACAGCGAACTGCGCACCAGCGGCATTGGCGGACACGTTATCGACAGCAGCAACGGCGTGTTCAACGGCGATAATCTGCGCATCAACAGCAGCGGCGCAGGTGGCCACGGTGTGCTGGTCGGCGCTGATGCGGTAGTAACCTTAATCAACAGCGAGATCAACAGCAGCGGCAGCGGTAGCGCCGGTATGCGCGTTAACAGCGGCGGCAGACTGATCGGTAGCGGCCTGGGCATTGACGCCAGCGGCGGCTCAGCGGTGACGCTACAGGGCGGCGATCTGCAGCTCAGCGAGAGCAAATTACACGCCACAGGCACCACCGCGGTGCTGGATATCCAGCCTGCCGATGCCGTGCGTGGCCAGGGTCGTTTTGATAATGTCACCTTCAGCAGTGAACAGGGTGCGCTGATCAAAGTCATCGGCGGCAATGCCGATCTGATCTTCAGCGGCAGCGGCCAACTGCAAAGCAGCGGCGGCGGATTGTTGCTGGACGCGACCACGCCGGGCACCAGCGATCTCACCGTGCAGGCGGATAACTATCAGCTGGCTGGCGATATGCGCGTCGGTGATAACCATCGGGCGGCGGTGACGCTGAGCGGTGAGTCGGTGTGGCAGGGAGCAGCGTCCGCGCTGACCGCGCTGTCGCTGAATAACAGCCGCTGGCTGATGACGCTCTCCTCTACGCTTGGCGCGCTAAACCTCGAAAATGGTCGCGTGAACTTTGGCGCGGACGGCGGGAATGATTTTCAGACGCTGACCACCGATTCACTCAGTGGCAGCGGCGAGTTTGCCCTGCGCACCGATATCGCTAACCTGCTCGGTGACCGGCTGCAGGTCACGGCTGACGGTGCCTCACAGGGGAATCACACCCTTGTGGTGGAAGATTCGGGTCGTGCGCCGCAAAACGGCGACGATCGCCTGATGCTGGTCGATGCCAACGGCGGTGATGCGCGCTTTAGCCTGGCGGGCGAGCATGTCGATGCCGGGGCATTCCGTTACTATCTGCAGGAAGAGAACAGCGACTGGTATCTGGCGACGCTCACCGAACCGGTCGATCCGGTCACGCCTGTGGACCCAGCCGATCCGGATCCGATAACGCCGGTCGATCCGGTCACGCCCGTTGTGCCGATTGTTCCGGAAGATCCCCAGGATCCTGTGGCTCCCGCCAGACCTGACACGCGCGCTAATAACCTGTCAAAAGGTGCCAACGCTGGTTTAGGCCAGCAAACTGCGTTGATTGCTTTGCTGACGGCGGAAAACGCCACGCTGGTTGAACGTATGGGTGAACTGCGCACCGATAGCGGCAGCGGCTTCTGGGTGCGGATTATCAGTGAAAACCTGCAGCACGACCTCGCCCGTAGCCGCGCCTTTGAGCAGCACATCGGTGGCTTGCAGTTGGGAAGCGATAAGCGTTTGCAGTACGCAAGCGGCGATCTGCTGCTGGGCGGGCTGTTCAGCACCACCGTCTCGCAGCAGGAATACGGTAATAACAGCTCTGGTAAACTCACCGCCATCAGCCTCGGTGGCTATGCGACCTGGCTGGATCACAACGGTTTTTATGCCGATGCAGTCGTGAAATTTCATACCATCGAAAACACCATCGATATGCGCAATAACCTCTTTCACCGCGTTGATGGCGATAGCAACAGCCATGCCCTGACCGCCAGTCTGGAGGTCGGTAAGCAATGGAAAAATGAGGCAGGCTGGTTTGTTGAGCCACAGGCGCAGCTCACCTCTTTTATTCTGGCTGGCGATACGCTCACGTTGGATAACGAGCTGGAGATTAAAAACCGCCATTACACCTCCTTGCAGAGCCGGTTTGGCGTGCGTGCGGGTCGTGATCTGGCGCTGGACGATCAGCAGTCGCTGGGCGCCTATGCCAAAGTGTCGAAAATTACCGAGCACGGCAACGAGCCGGAAGTGCGCGTTGATGGCGTGCCGCTTTATGCCGCGTTGCCTGGCAACCGCATGGAGTACGCGGTGGGCGTCAACTGGCAGCTGAACGACAAGCATAAGTTTTATGCGGAGGCGGGTTATGGGCACGGTAAGCGGATTGAGCAGCCAATGACCTTCAGTGCCGGATATCGTTATAGTTTTTAAGGGGGGCCTTCGGGCCAGGCCTGGGCCTTATTGAGCCTTGAGGCCAGGCTTGGGCCTTAGGTCAAGAGCGGTTTCTTCCGCTTTTCAGGCGGCTCTTAAAGGCCAGGTCATCGGCCATTTCGTTCTGCCTCGCTGGCGGCTCTTAAGGTCAAGGTCAACGTCTTTAAGGTCAACGGCCATTTCGTTCTGCCTGAAGGCAGCCCGAGCAGGGGCGGCATGCGCCCCGCCCCTGCACCCCGGCTATCCGGCAAACACAACCGCCCGCCGCAGGCGGGTACCTTCGTCGGTTCACATTTCTTCACGGACCGCTCGCGATTCGCTCCTGCTCAGCGCTCCCTTGTCCCGCCATCCATGGCGGGACATCCTAAAATGTTCACCTCCTCAGCGGTAGTGATGCCTCCTCAAGGTCAACACCCAGGTCAAAACCCAAACCTTAATTCAAAATGAAAAGGGAAAAGGGAAAAGGGAAAAGGGAAAAGGGAAAAGGACTTTAATCATCTTAAATATAATGGAAATCGATAAGCCACTACCTTGCTATATGAATACTTCTTTATTGAGAATTTAGATTTTTAATAAAGAATTTCATTAAGATTTGGGTTTGAATTTGAATTTGGGTTTGGGTTTTATTTAAGAATTGGGATTTTATTTAAGGAGTTGGGTTTTATTTAAGAGTTTGCTTTTAGTCTGTTTGGTTTTGACTTGGGTTTTGACTTTGAGGAGGCATCACAAACGCCGAGGAAAAAGTGTTTTCCAGGGCGAGCCGCAGGGATGCGGCGAGAGGGCGCGCTGAGCCGGGAGCGAATCGCGTCCGATCCGTCAGGAAAAGGCTTTTGCTGAGGGCACCCACGCAGTGGGCGGTTGTGTTTGCCGGATAGCGCGGGTGCAGGGCCGGGGCGACTGCCGGCCCTGATCGGGCAGGCTTCAGGCAGAACGAAATCGCCTTTGACCTTGACCTGGGTTTTGACTTTGAGGAGGCATCACAAACACCGAGGGAAAAGTGTTTTCCAGGGCGAGCCGCAGGGATGCGGCGAGAGGGCGCGCTGAGCCGGGAGCGAATCGCGTCCGGTCCGTCAGGAAAACGCTTTTGCTGAGGGCACCCACGCAGTGGGTGGTTGTGTTTGCCGGATAGCGCGGGTGCAGGGCCGGGGCGACTGCCGGCCCTGCTCGGGCTGCCTTCAGGCAGAACGAAATGGCCTTTGACCCTAAGACATTGACCTTAAAAGCTGCCTGCAAGGCAAAACGAAATGGCCCTCTGGCCTTAAGACCTTGACCTTAAAGCCGCCTGCAAGGCAAAAAGCCGCCTGCTTCCAGGCCCCCTCCCCCAACTGTTATAGGTTTCCCTTCCCCTTCTGTCTCTGCTATGAGACGCCATTTTATGCTTTACTATGTAGCAGAATGCATCAACGAGGAATCACGATGGAAGCCATTAAAAACATCATGCTGCGGGAAATCGCCATCCTGAACCGGGAAGAACGTCGGGACAACCGACCGCGTTTCAGCCTGAATTTCCTGCGCACGCACCCGGGCCTGTGGGCCATCATGTACATCTGTTACGCGCTTTGCGTGGTGCTGATCTTCACCACCGACTTTCTCGGCTGGCCGGCGTTCTGGTTCGCCACGGCGTTTGTGCTGGTCATGAGCGTGCTGATGCTGATGGATATCAATCCAAAGTATCGATTTGAAGATATCGACGCCCTTGATCTGCGCGTCTGCTTTAACGGCGAATGGTATTACGTGCGCGCCCTGCCGCAGCATGCCATCGACGAAGTGCTGGCAAACCGCGAGACGCCGGAAGCGGTGAAAGAAGGCATCGCCCGCCTGATGCAGCAGAAAGGTGAGGTCGATTTCTACGATCTCTACTTCCTGACCTGGGGCAACCGTGCGGCCAGTAAGATCTAATGCTGCTGGCTGAGCTGCTCGCTAATCAGCTCGGCCAGAATCGCGACTGCCGCTTCCTGCGCTGCATCCCACGGCCAGGCGGTATTAAAGCGAAAGTAGTTAATGTACTGATTGCCTGAAGAAAACATACTGCCCGGCGCAATGCTGATGTGGTGCTCCAGCGCGCGACGGTAAAGCCGCGTCGCATCCTGTCCGGCAGGCAGTTCAATCCATAAAAAATAGCCGCCCTGCGAATCGTTGATTTTCACCTGCGGCGGCAACAATCGACGCAACGCCTGACGCGCATGATTTTTACGCTGGGCCATCACCTGACGAATACGCCGCAAATGACTGTCATAGCTACGCGTGCCGAGATAGTTCGCCAGCGCCAGCTGCATCGGCGCGCTGGTAGAGAGCGTGCTCATCAGCTGTAACCGCTGAATGCGCTGCGCATGCCGACCCGCCGCTACCCAGCCGACGCGAAATCCCGCCACCAGATTCTTGGAAAATGACGAGCAGTGCATCACATTGTCATGCTGATCCCAGGCTTTCACCGGCAGCGGCCGCTTGCCGCCAAACCACAGCTCGGCATAAACATCATCTTCGATTAACGCCACGTTACGCGCCGCCAGCAGCGCCGCCAGCCGCTGTTTATTGGCGTCCGGCATGGTAAAGCCCACCGGATTTTGCTGGTTGCTCATCAGCCAGCACGCCTTGATCGGCCAGCGATTCAGCGCCTGCTCCAGCTGATCGAGATCGATGCCGTGCTGCGGATCGGTGGCGATGGCCACCGCCTTGAGCTTCAGCCGCTCAATCGCCTGTAGTGCGCCATAAAACGCCGGGTTTTCAATCACTACCCAATCTCCCGGCTCGGTCACCGCCTGCAAACTGAGATTCAGCGCTTCCATGGCGCCATTGGTAATGACGATCTCATCCGGTGACACGGTAATGCCCTGCTGCGCATAGCGTTGTGCCAGCGTTTTACGCAGCGTTTCATTGCCGGGCGGCAGGTTATTCAGCGCATCGCTGGGTTTGAGATGGTGTGAGACGTTGCTAAGCGAGCGCATCAGCTGGCGCATCGGAAAGAGTTCAGGATCGGGAAAAGCGGAGCCAAACGGAATCACCTGCGGGTCGCGCGCCGCCTGCAGCACTTCAAAGATAAAGCCGTTGATATCGACGCTTTCGGCCAGCTGCACCGGCTGATGGCTGGCAGGCTGGCTGAGGTATTCCGCGCGCGGCGCGACAAAGTAGCCCGACTGCGGTCGCGAGACGATCCAGCCCTGGCTCTCCAGCACCTGATAGGCGTGCATCACCGTCATCAGGCTCATGCCGCTGAGTTCCACCTGCTGACGCAGCGAAGGCAGCTTCTCTCCCGGCTGCCAGGCTTCCGCCTCGATTTGTTCCCGTATCTGCTGCACCAGCTGTTGGTATTTTGCCACGTTACGCTTTCATTTTTGGCTGTTTGAGGCCGCGCAGTATAACTAACTTTATCGCCGATTGCTGAAGCCGGTTTATGAGTTTACTTTTGATTTTGCGAAGGGCTGATCGAACAGGGCATTAACACTGACCTGACCTGGTTGACCTTCCTGGCTACACTGCGCTGACGTCGCATTTTTCAACACGCGCCCGCTAACCCGGCGGGCGTTTTGGGGTGTATCGCCGCGCTGTTTGCCTTCAACCATCCCGCCACTCTACACCCGCATGTGGCCCTTCCCCTCAGAAAATTCCAGTTTCGGGACAGGTCTTCTGTCGATGATTTGCCGCAACCAGCAGAATCGCGCAAACCCGGCTATTCCGGTTAGCACGCTACGAATGATTCGCAGCGTAATTTCATTCTGAGGGAAACAGCATGACCATGCAGATCAATAATGCACTTGAGTATTGGACGAGCACTAATGAGTGGAGTATTACCCTGACGCCAACAGAGACCGATCTGGAGTTTTTGTGGGTCTATTTCAACAATGTAGAGATTAAAGTGCCTGTTGCGGGCCAGAACCCCATTATCTGGTCGGCGCCAAAAGACCTGTTTAAAGAAGGCGTAAACAGCGTCAGCATGCGCTTCGACGACTTCGCGAAAAACCCTGGCGTAACCTCGGTATTCAACTTAAATCTCGATACCACTGCTCCCATCAAGCCACGCATTCTTTTTACCACCGACGATGTCGGCAGCAACACCGCTATCGTGGGCCCGGACGGCCGCACCGACGATCAATCACCGGTACTCAATGGCCTTGCTGAGCCAAAAAGCCTGGTGACACTTTATAACGCGCAGGATGAGGTGATTGGCAGTGCGATTGCCGACGGTAACGGCCTGTGGCAGATCGAGGTCGAACTGGCCGATGGCGAGCATGGATTCTATGTCACGGCGGAAGATGCTTTGGGTAACGTCAGCGTTGAGTCCGATGCCTTTAACCTGGTTGTCGGCCCGGATCTCGGCAACACGCCGCCCGGCGTGGCGCTGATCACCCATGCTGAGGATGACGTTGGCGCGTCAACCGGCGAATTGCGCTCTGGCGCCATCACCGATGACACCCGTCCACAGCTGCACGGCACGGCGCAGGCGGACAGCACGATCAATATCCAGTATCGCAACGGCGACGGTGAGTGGATCGACGGCGTCGCGGCAGTAGCCAACGCCAGCGGAGAGTGGAGCTGGACCGCACCTGAGCTGGAAGCAGGCAACTGGGAGTTTCGTGCCAACGCGGGTGGCAGCTGGAGTCAGCCGTTCAAACTTGACATTGCCACCGCAGGCAGTGACACGCTTAAAGCGGCGATCAGCCAGGCAGAAGATAACTTTGGTGAGTTCACCGGTCCCCTGCTCAGCGGTGCGATCACCGATGATGCTACGCCAACCCTGAGCGGGCGCGCTGAAGCTAACGCTACGGTGATTATCCGCTGGAACGACGGCAACGATTTCTTTTCCACCACGGTACAGGCAGACGCCAGCAGTAACTGGCAGTGGACCCCCGATCCGGCGCTGGCACCTGGCAAGTGGGACTTTGCGACCAAAACCAGCAGCAACACCTGGAGCACGCCTTTCACGCTGGACATCATCGCGCCCGACTCGCAGGCCCCGCTGATGACGGATGTCTATGACGATGTCATACAAAAGGTCGGTACCGTAGCCAGTGGCACTGAAACCAATGACAACGAACTCCTGCTCAGCGGACGTGGCGAAGCAAATAGCCTCGTGTACATCTATGACAACGAAGTGCTGCTGACCTCGGTAACGGTGGGTCAGGACGGTAACTGGCAAGTGACCACACCGGAACTGAAAGATGGCGATCACAGCCTGGCCGTCAGCCACGGCGACTACAACAGCAGCCTGGCGAGCTGGGATTTTGAAGTCGACACCTTGCCGCCGCCTGATTTCGAGATCGAATCCATTAAAAGCGCAAAGACGTTCAGCCTCTCCTATGAAGAGATTGTTGCTGACGGCCAGAAATCACTGTGGATCGACAACGATAAGCGCCAGTTCAAGGTAGATGGCAACGAAGGTGACGTACTGGAGCTGGAAAACCTGACGCCGCAGGAGTGGCTGTCGATGGGTGAAGTGACCATTGCAGGCACGCAGTATGACGTCTGGAGTCATCAGGGTGGTGAAACTGAACTGCTGATTCAGCAGGGCATCATCAGCGAACTGGATCAGGCGTAACCGCACGGCGACCATCCAGCCGACGCGGGCGCAGCGCCCGCGCTTTAATCCTTAACATGCTGATGACTAGCAAACCGGGCGCATCAGCCCACCATTAGCCCGAATCTTTTAGAGGAATCTCTACGTGGATATTTTAAGTACACCAGGCGTTAAAGTTATGGAGCGCGACGACAAACGGCCAACATTCTCCGCCATTCGGGACGGGTCTTATCGCTCATTCACCCACACATTAGCATGCTGATAATACACCGCACCGGCGTCTCAGCCGGTGAATTAACACAACCATTCAAAGGAACACTGCATGAATATTTTAGCTAACCCGGGCGTTAAGGTTATGGAGCGCGACGACAAACGGCCAACATTCTCCGCTAAGCTGGAAAGCGAGATCGGCAAGGGCGGCCAGGTCGAAATCGTCATCGGTGAAGACAAATACACGGTAATGATCGACCCGGCCGACGGCAGCTGGAGCTTTACCTGGCCTGAGGATCTGGATGACGGCACCTACAGCCTCTCCATCCGCGCCACCGACAGCTCCGGCAACGACGGCATTCCAAAGCTCTATAACCTGGTGATTTCCACCACGCCGCCGGAGCCACCAACGCTGTTCACCCTTGACGACGATCAGGGCGACAAGACCGGCTTTTTCAAATCCGGTGAGACCACCGACGACCTGCGTCCGACGCTGAGCGGCCTGGCCAAACCGGGTTCCATCGTGGTACTGATGCGCGACGGCGAGGAGATCGGCAGCGCCGTGGCCGACGCCGTGACCGGCCTGTGGAGCCTTGAGCCGAACCATGATCTTGCCGACGGCGAAAACAGCCTGACGCTGGTCACCCGCGACACCTTTGCCAAAAAGGATCGTGAAAGCGAGGAGTCCGAGCCGTTCACCATCGTGGTTGGCGCAGACGGCGGCGATAACGGCAGCGGCGGCCAGGCGCTGATTACCCACGGCTGGGACGACAGCGGCGAGAACGTCGGCGAGCTGCGCTCCGGCGCGCTGACCAGCGACACCACCCCGGAACTGCGGGGCACCGCCCCGGCCGACAGTATCGTGCGCGTGCAGTACCGCAGCGAAAACGGCAGCTGGGTGAACGGCGGCAGCGCCGTCACCCGCCCGGGAGGCGACTGGAGCTGGACCGCCCCGGAGCTGGGCGCAGGCAACTGGGAGTTCCGCGTGTCGGCGGCCGCCTCCGGCGGCTGGAGCGACGAGTTCGCGCTTGAGGTCAGCGGCCAGGCGCAGGCTGAGGTGACCATCACCCACGGCTGGGACAGCGAGGGCGCCTACACCGGCGAGCTGCGCTCCGGCGCGCTCACCGACGACAACAAGCCACAATTGTTTGGCCGCGCCGAGGCCAACAGCCTGGTGTATGTGCATACCCGCCTGGAAAATGGCGTCTGGGAACGCATCGGCTCTGCCCATGCCGGCCCGGACGGCCGCTGGACGCTGGAGACCGAGCGCCTGAGCGCCGGCCACAACCAGCTGACCGCGGGCAACAGCCCGGCGGCGTCCGGCGACGCCCTGTTTGAACTCGAGGTGGTCACCGCCGACCCGGCCGCGCCGCAAATCGTCGATATCTACGATGACACCGGCCCGATTACCGGCTACATGGGCAACCCGGACGTCACCGACGACCGCACGCCGCGCCTCGAAGGCCGCGCGCCGACCGGTGCCGTGGTGGTGATTTATCAGGACGGCGTGCCGGTGGGCTCGACGGTGGCCGCCGGCGGCCTGTGGCAGTTTGAGGTGCCGGCGCTTACAGAAGATAAAAGTTACAGCTTTACCAGCGCCATTCGCAGCGGCGGCACAGACGGCCCGCAGTCCCCGGCGTGGGAGATCGAGCTGGTCACCGGCAACCCCACGGACGTGACGCTGGAGATTACCAGCATGACCGCCGACAGCGGCATCTCTGACAATGACTTTATTACCAACGACGGCTCAGCCAACCGCACTCTCAGCGGCACCCTGAGTCGCGAGCTGGCACAAGGTGAACGCGTGCTGGTACACAATGGCAACGAATGGTTGTTAGCCGTTGTCGATGGCCTGCAATGGAGTGTGGTAGACACACGCGCGCACAGCACAAGCTGGGCATATCAGGCAAAAGTAGAAAACGCGGTGAGCGGTGTCGAAAGCCAGGTTGCAGAACAAGCCGTAATATTTGATAACACGACGGCACCGCCAACTATTAGTGGTATTTATGATAACTCGGGTAATATCGAGCAGCTGATTTCAGAGGGTGGAAATACCACCGATGCCACACCGGTATTACGCGGCACCGCAGAATCAGACAGCATAGTTTATATCTATCTCGAAGGCAGCGAACAACCAATCGGCAGTACCACTGCGGTAAATGGCCAGTGGTATTTTACCGGAAATGACAGATTAAGCGTTGGCAAGAATACGTTTTACATAAAATCTTATGATAAGGCGGGAAACAGCGCTAATGGTGATACTTATAATATTAATATTCAGCCACTCATCAAAAAAGAGGACTTTGAGTCCTACGATGACACTCTTTTTACAAGTTATGATTTTGGTGGGTTTATTGTTGCTACTTCAGAGACATTTCGAGTAACTAATGCTTATAGTGGTAGTTATGGCATGATAGGAAAAAGTCTGCATCTTGGTCCCAAGGGATCGGGATTAAGAAAAGCAACCATCACTTTCAAAAGTGAAATTAGTTATTTTGAAATGACATTAGGTGGAGTTGATTTTGCTCAAAACCGCACAGCAACAGTAATTTTTTATGACAAGGATAATAAAGAGATAGGAAGAAAAGTATCAGCTAGAGATGGAAGCAAGACTTTTGAAAAAATAACATTCACTGCTCGTGATGATTCGGAAATAGCTAAAGTAGAAATATTTACGCCCGATGATGGAGCTGGAGTACTGGTCGACAACATTACCTATAATGAAATCTATTCAATAGATAATAAAGAAACTGATCAAGACCAAATTAAAGAAGCTACCGAAATCAAAGGGATTAACGTTAACAGCACTGTCAATAAAGAAACCGATGCGATAAATAAAGGCCAGATCGATCTCACCGGTGAAGAAAATAACCAGGTAACCCTTAACCTGAATGATTTACTGACCTCAGGCGAGAAGAACCTGTTTATTGAAAACGGTAAAACTCAGCTGTTAATTACCGGCGACGAAAACGACACCGTGCAGCTTGATGACCTGCTGCCGGACGGCACCGACACCGGCGACTGGATTGCGCAGAACGGCACCGTCACCGTGGCGGGCGTGGAATATCAGGTGTTCAGCCACAGCGGCGAAGAGGCGGAGGTGCTGATCCAGCAGGGCATCAAAACCGAGCTGATTTAACGCTCACTCCGGCAGGCTCAGTTTCCCTGCCGGACCTTATCAACACGTTAACAAGGAGCCTGCTGGCTCCTTTTTTCTTTACCGCCCTCTTCTGCGCCTCGCCTCCCTTGTGACGGATCTTACGGAATAAACCGCTGTTCACGCAGCGCGGTCAGCCGATCAATAAACATCTCTTCGCTGTCGATACAGTCGGTAAAGCCGTGCTTGCGCGCCTTGATGGTGCTGGTGATGTTGTCGAAGGTGGTTTTGAGGATAAAGTCACCAAACTGCCAGGAGACAATGCGGTCATAGGGGTATTCCTGCAGGCCGTGCTCCTGCGTCAGTTGCTGCCACAGCGGCCCTTTATCGGCCATCATCTGCTGTAGCGACAGCGGAAACGGCTCGCCCACCGGCACATCAAAAAACGCGGCAATGCGCGGCCAGATGCGCGACCAGCGGAAGTAATCGCCATTGGTGATGTTAAAAACCTCGCCGCGGCAGGATGGCGTTTCCCCCGCCCACTCCACCGCGCTGGCCAGAATGCGCGTGTCGGTCACCTGATAGAGCGCATCCCATGCGGCGCGCGGGCCAGGAAAAGACATTGGCACGCCCAGCGCTTTGGCGAGGGTGCCGTAAATCGCAATCACCATCAGCAGGTTCATCGGGTTGCCGACCGCCATGCCGATCACCGCTTCCGGGCGCAGCGCGGTCCATGACCAGGGTTTGCCCTGCGATCGTTCACGCAGAAAATCTTCCTGATCGTAATAGAAGTTCGGCGGCATATGGCGCGGATCGCTCTCTTTCGCCGGTGATGGGAACGGGCCGATATGCGCGCCATAGGCTTTGCCGCCCTGCATCAGCGTGATGTGCTGAAGCTGTGGCGCGTGCGATTCCAGCACTTCCACCAGATTTTTCAGCATCAGCAGATTGGTCTCCACCAGCTCGGTAGGCGTCGGCTTTTCCTGATAGGCAGCAAACACCAGATGCGTCGCCTCGGGGATCTGCGCCAGCAGGGTTTCACACGACTGGCGATCGGTAAGATCCACCGGCAAATGCCTGGCGCGTCCGGCAAAGTCTGGCTTGCGCCGGGAAATCGCCACCAGCTCGACGTCCTGATGTTCAAAATGGCTAAGCACGCCGCGTCCAATCACGCCCACTGCGCCCGCCACCACAACCGTTTTTTTCATAACCGCGCCCTCTGCGCAAACAATGAGAAAACTAAAGTGTTGTGGCGCAGGCGGCAGTCGTCAATATGCTGGAGAGGCGCAAGCGAAGCGCCAGTACGGCGATGCCCCCGTCAATCGGGGGCTGCGGGAGAATGGTTTTTTTTCAGGCGCAGCGGCTAGCGGATCAGGCGCTGGCGGCCAGTTCCGGCTGCGCCTGCATCTCGGCGGCCTGCTCTTCGCCGACGTAATCGGGCAGTTCGCCGATGCGATCCGGCGGTAGCGGTTTACCCAGCAGATAACCTTGCAAGGTGTTGCAACCGAGGCTGGTCAGGAAGGCTTGCTGCTCGGCAGTTTCCACCCCTTCAGCCACCACTTTCAGGTTCAGCGACTGCGCCAGCGCCACGATAGCAGAGAGAATGGTGGCATCTTCCGGCTTGCTCTCCAGCTCGTTGACGAAAGCGCGGTCGATTTTCAGCTCGCTGGCGGGCAGGCGCTTAAGATAGAGCAGGCTGGAATAGCCGGTGCCGAAATCGTCAATCGAGGCTTTGACGCCCAGCGTGGTCAGTTCGGTAAGAATGCGCACGCTCTCATCAGGATCGCGCATGGCGGTGGTTTCGGTGACTTCCAGCGTCAGCTGCTCCGGCGGAATGCCGTGCCGGTTCAGCGCCGCGGTGACCGTTTCCACCAGGTTATTCTGCTCGAACTGCAACGCCGACAGGTTCACCGCCACCGTCCAGCTTGGATGGCCGCTGTCATGCCATTCACGCAGCTGGCGACAGGCTTCGTTGATCACCCAGCTGCCGATGTTGACGATCATGCCGGTCTTTTCGGCGATCGGCAGAAACACGTCCGGCGACAGCAGGCCGCGCACCGGATGCTGCCAGCGCAGCAGCGCCTCAAAGCCAAGAATCGGCCCGCACGGCGCGCAATATTTTGGCTGATAGAACAGACGCAGCTCGTTGTGCTCCAGCGCCTGCCAGAGATCGTTATTGAGCTGTAGCTGGCTCTGCACCTGAATGTTCATCGACGGCTGGAAGAAGTTGTAGCCGTTGCGGCCGTTGTTTTTGGTGTGATACATGGCGGCATCGGCGTTAAACATCAGCTCACGCTCGTCGGCGCCGTCGCCAGGAAACACCGCAATGCCGATGCTCAGCGACACCACCAGCTCGTAACGCGAGACCGCAAAAGGCCGATCGATCGCTTTCACCAGCCCATCGGCAATGGTGGCCGCATCGTTGGGATGGTCGATTTCGGTGAGCAGCACGAACTCGTCGCCGCCCATGCGCGCGAGGGTAAAGTGCCCTTCGACCTGCTGCGCCATGCGTTCGCTTACCGCAATCAGCAGGTTATCGCCAACATGGTGCCCGAAGGCATCATTAACCGCCTTGAAGCCGTCAAGATCCATGAACATCAGCGCAAACTGGCTGTTCTCGCGGCTGGCTTTGCTGATCGCCTGTTCCAGACGATCTTCCAGCAGAATCCGGTTAGGCAAACGGGTCAAATTGTCATGCAGCGCCAGCTGCGCCAGTTCGCGGTTGGCTTCTGCCAGCGAGCGTGCCAGCAGCGAAGTGCGCGCCTGTAAACGGGCGTCGAGCATGGAAACCAGCAGCGTAATACCAAGAATGGCGATGGTGACCACCGTCACCAGCAGCGCCAGCCAGTTGCCGTTCACGCCCATATGCGTAGAGTGGCTGTGCGACGGGAAGCTCGCCGCCGCCATGCCGGTATAGTGCATGCCCGCGATGGCGCAGCCCATTAAGACCGATGCGCCAATACGCATCAGCGTCAGGCGGCCATTGCCGGTGCGCAGATGAAATGCCAGCCACAGCGCCGCGCCGGAGGCGACCAGCGCGATCACCACCGAGAGCGCGATCCAGCGCCAGTCCCAGATAATGCCGGGCACAAACATCAGCGCCGCCATGCCGGTGTAGTGCATCGCCACCACGCCGCTGCCGAGCACCAGCGCCCCGCCGCACAGGCGCAGCGCTGGCAGTTCGCCGTAGCAAACCAGCCAAAGCGCGAAAATGGACGCCACGATGGCGATCAGCATCGAAATGGCGGTGAGCGACGCGTCATAGCTCATTACCATTGGCAGCGTCATCGACAGCATGCCGATGAAGTGCATCGCCCAGATGCCCACGCCCATGGCAAAACCGCCGCCGATCAGCCAGACCAGCGCGGCTTTACCGCTGGAGGTGGCGACGCGGCCCGCCATATCGAGCGCGGTGAACGAGGCCAGCATCGCCACAATCACGGAGATGATGACCATCATTGCATCATAGGAGGTAACCAACATAGGCGTTTCCAAAAGGTCAGCTGCCAGCGCACCGGCATAAGGTAGAAAAAACGGGCATCGTCATGTTCGAATTATCGGCATCGCTCGCGGGCATCTTAGGCTATCCGCGCCTGAACGTACCGATTACTGCAAAAGGTCAATCTGTTGCCTGCGCGATCACGGCGGGCTGGCGATCGCCTGCGCCACGCGCTCTGCTGGCAAGGGTTTGCCCAGCAGATAGCCCTGCAGGGTGGTAAAACCGAGCCGGGTTAGCAGCTGCTGCTGCTCCGCCGTCTCCACGCCTTCGGCCACCATATCGAGATTCAGCCCGTGTGCCATCGTGAGCATGGCGCGCACCACGGTGGCATCTTCGCTGTCCGCCCGCAGGCTGTTGATAAAGTTGCGATCGATTTTCAGCTCGCTGGCCGCCAGATGTTTCAGCTGGAGTAAGTTAGCATAGCCGATACCAAAATTATCGATGGCAATACGCACGCCGAGGCTGGCCAGCGCGGCGATAATCTGCTGACTGAAGGCGGGATCGCGCATGGTTACCGACTCGGCGATCTCCAGCGTCAGCGAACCGGCGGGCAGCTGATGGCGCGCCAGCGCATCGCGCACCGTATTCAGCAGATCGTGCTGCTGAAACTGCAGCGCCGACAGGTTTACCGCCACGCTCCATTCCGGATGCCCCCCGGTGTGCCACTGTCGCAGCTGGCGGCACGCTTCGTTGATTACCCAGTTACCGATCGAGACGATCAGCCCGGTTTTCTCGGCGCGGGCGAGAAATTTCTCCGGCGTCAGCAGGCCGCGCGTCGGATGCTGCCAGCGTAACAGCGCTTCAAAGCCCAGCGGCTGTTGATTGCCGGTGGAGAACTGCGGCTGATAAAACAGCCGCAGCTCCTGACGATCCAGCGCCGCCCAGAGATCGGTGGCCAGCTGAAGCTGATGCTGCGTCAGAGTGTGCATCGCCGGTTCAAAAAAGTGCCAGCCGTTGCGGCCACTCTGCTTGGTGTGATACATCGCCGCGTCGGCGTTGAGCATCAAGATTTTGCGCGTTCTGCCATGCTCCGGGAACAGCGCGATGCCCACGCTCAGCGAGACGCGCAGCTGGTAGCGCGCCAGGTCGAACGGCGCGTCGATCGCCTTCACCAGCGTGCCCGCCACCTGCCCCGCCTGCGCGCGATTCGCCTCGTTGAGCATCACCACAAACTCATCGCCGCCCAGCCGCGCCAGCATCGCCGTCTCCGGCAAGTTATCATTCAGCCGTTCCGCTACCGCCCGCAGCAGCCGATCGCCAATATGGTGGCCCCAGGCGTCGTTGACCGCCTTGAAGCCGTCGAGATCCATGAACATCAGCGCCAGCGAGTGATCTTCCCGGCTGGCGCGCCGCAGGCTGCGGTCGAACTGCTGTTCCAGCATGATGCGGTTGGGCAGGCCGGTCAGCCCATCCCGCATCGCCAGCTGCTTCAGTTCACGATTGGCGCGGGTTAGCCGGTACGCCAGCTTTGCCGCCTGCAGCTGGGCATCCAGCATGGAGGCGAGCAGCGTCAGGCCGAGAATAGAGAGCGTGATGATGGTGACCCATACCGCCAGGCCCTGCGCGCTGAATCCCTGATGATCGATCATGCTGTGTGTGGAGAAATGGGCGGCGGCCATGCCGATGTAGTGCATACCGGCGACGGCAATGCCCATCACCAGCGCCGCACCGAGCCGCAGCAGCAACACGCCGCGCAGATTTCTTCGCAGGTGAAAGGCGAGCCACAGCGCCAGGCCGGAAGCGCCGATGGCCACCACGCAGGAGACCGCTACCAGCAGCGCATCCCAGCGAATCGCAGGCGAAATCAACAGCGCACGCATGCCGATATAGTGCATACCGATGATGCTGCCGCCAAGGGTCAGCGTGCCCGCCAGCCAGCGTCGCAGGGTCAGCACGGCGCGGCTGGCGGCGAACCACAGCGCGGTGGCGGAGCCGACTATCGCCAGCAGCAGTGAACCGAGGGTTAAGGGGATGTCATAACGGGTGGTCAGCGGCATCATCATCGCCAGCATGCCAATAAAGTGCATCGCCCAGATGCCGATGCCCATCGCCGCGCCGCCACCGGGCAACCAGAGCAGCGCGCGACGCCCACGTGCCGCTGTCATGCGGCCTGCAATATCAAGCGCGGTGAACGAGGCGATAAACGCGACGATCAGAGACACCGTTACCAGGATCCCATCCCAGTTAACCATCAGCATCGTACCACTCCTTTCCATCATGCCTGTCCGCAGCTCGCGATCGTGACGTTGCCCTAAATATGCTGCCTGTTATCGGCATCTGGTACGCAATATTTACCGCACGCCCTCAGCGAGCCGTGAAATATTGTTACGCAGGGGTACTTTCTGCGAGGTCAAAAAAAACAGCATGCCGAAAAGCGGTCCGTTATCACGACGTTACGCCTGTTCTGCCGTTACGCATAGCACTCTGCGTCACAGAAAAAAGCTGATAAAACAGGGAGTCATCACAATACTTAAGAGAAATTACCCTTTGCCATTTACCCGAAGGGTTCGCTTGTTCTATAGTTAGGAAAATTTATATAAAAACATTTAGTCACATCTCGGAACTTTCTTACAAAATAAGCGAGTTAGCGTCACGAGATGAGCGCAGCGGTTATTTAAGATTTTATTTAATGCGTTACCCATCAGGTGAAAAAGCAGAGCTTGTTTTTAATTCGTAAGGAATGATTATGAAAAAGACGCTTTTTCTTCTGGCCTGTGGCCTGAGTACCGTTATTTCACCTCTGTCGATGGCGGCGACCACCAACGGCTCCTTTAACGCCACGCTGACGCTGACCACCGGCTGCGTGATCAACGGTGTGCCTAATGCCCCTAACGGCGTGAACTTCGGCACCTTAGACTTCGGCAGCAGCGCCGCGACCTTTACCTCGCTCGATGCCACCTTGCAGGGCTCGCAAGGCGCAGGCATTAACGTGCTGTGCACCACCAATCAACCCTTTAACGTGCGTATTACCAGCAGCAACGAAGCGCCTGGCACCGTATTTGGTACGGTCACCGGTCAGCCACGCTATCTGGTGTTAGGTGCCGATCCTACGCAGGGCATCGCCTACACGCTGTATAACGACGCAGCGCGTGCGACCCCTGTTGCCAATAACACCGATCTGGTCGCGGTGGGCACGCCCAGCCCCACGTTGGGCCAGAACTTCCCCATTTATGGCCGGGTAACCGGCGGCAACAACAGCTCGGCGGTTCCGGCAGGCACCTATACCGATACCATTAACGTTGCTGTGAATTACTGATCGGCGTAGCCGGAATTCAACGATGCCGGGGATGTGGCACCGTCAACTCGCTGCGCCTGCTCTCCTGCTGCTCATGGCTGGACAGGTGCAGGCGCTGCCGACCCAGACGTTTCAGGTCTCGGCGTCGGTGGTGGCGGGCTGTGTGATTTCAGGCACCAATACCGGCGTGTTCGGCACGCTGGATTTTGGCACCCAGTCGGGCGTGTCGCGGCAGAACGTTAGCGCCAGCTTTGTGCAGAGCACCTCGATTAATCTGGCCTGCACGCCCGGCACCAGCCTGAACATGAGCATCAACGGCGGCAGCAATTTTGGCACCTCGCGCAACCTGAAGCTGGCTAATTTCAGTAATACCATCGCTTATCAGCTGTTCAGCAACGCCAGCCGCACCCAGGCCATTCCGGTGAATCAGAACGTCGCGCTGAGCTATGCCAACGCCAATAACATTACGTTGCCGATTTATGGCCAGCTGCAGCTACCCGGACCGACGCGCGCTGGCACCTATACCGATACCCTGACCGTCACCCTGAGCTGGTAACGGGCGAATGAAAAGAAAGGAACCGATCATGAACTGGCTTCGTCCCCTTGCGCTCTCCCTGGCCGTGCTGGCTGCGCCGCTGCTGCATGCGGCAAACTCGGTGATGATCTGGCCGATCGATCCGAAAATTCACAGCGAGGATAAAGCCAGCGAACTCTGGCTGGAGAACCGCGGTAACGCCACCACGCTGATGCAGGTGCGCATCTTTCAGTGGCAGCAGATTAATGGTCAGGAGCAGTATCAAACTCAGCAGCAGGTAGTGGCCAGCCCGCCACTGGTGCGCATCGAACCCGGCCAGAAACAGCTGGTGCGCCTGATCAAACAGACGCCGCCGTCCGCCAATACCGAAGCCGCCTATCGCGTGGTGCTGGATGAGATCCCGACGCCACAGAAACCCGGCGAGAACCAGGCCGGACTGACCTTCCAGATGCGTTATTCGGTGCCGCTGTTTGTTTACGGCAATGGCCTGACGCCCGACGGCGTTAAGCCGCAGCTGAGCTGGCAGCTGGTTAACGACGGGGGCAAACGCTTTATTGAGATCGCCAATAGTGGCAACGGCCACGCCCGTATCAGCAAGGCGCAGCTGGATGGTCGCACGCTGTCCGACGGCCTGCTGGGCTATGTGCTGGCCCGCTCCAGCAACCGTTTTCCGGTCAATGCGGCGAGCGGCAGCGAGCTGCAGGCGCAGGTAAATGACAGCAGCTGGCGCAGCCGCGGCTCGCGCTAGCTATGCTGCTTCACCGTTGCGCCTGGGCCGTGCTCCTTGCGCTGTGCGCCGTTGATGCCACGGCAGAGACCTTTTCGACACTGCCACCACCGCCTTCCCTGTCGCCAGCACCACAGGGCGATCGGCAGCAATATATGCTCGGTCTGGTGGTGAATCAGCGCGATCGTGGCGACATCGTGCCAGTGACCTTCCAAAACGGGCACTATCTTCTGCGCGCCAGCGATTTGCAAAACGCCGGGATTCCGGCGGAGAAGCTGCCAGCGGGCGAGGTGGATCTCGCCACGCTGCCCGAGGTGCAGGCGGAATACAACAGCCAGCGCCAGCTGCTGTTGCTCACCGTGCCACCCGGCTGGCTGCCCGCGCAGACCTTTACCGGTGACGATCGCGGCCCACGTTATCCGGGCCAGGTCAGCAATGGTCTGTTGCTGAACTATGATGCCTACGCCAGCCGTGTCGAACGCGGCAGTTCACGGCTGGCGCTGCTCAGTGAGCTGCGGCTGTTTGGCCCGGCGGGACAGTTTTCCAGCAACGGTGTTTATCAGCAGACGCTGTCCGGCAGCAGTGCGGCGCAGGAGGATGGCTATATCCGCTACGACACGTTTTGGGCCAACGAGGATGAGAATCGCGCGCTGAGCTGGCGCGTTGGCGATCTGATCAGCGACAGCCTCGCCTGGAGCAGCAGCGTACGGCTGGGCGGCGTAACCCTTGGCCGCGACTTCAGCGTGCGCCCCGATCTGGTGACCTATCCGCTGCCCGCCTTTGCCGGTCAGGCGGCCGTGCCCTCCACCGTCGATCTGTTCGTTAACGGCTATCGCACCAGCCGCAACGACGTACAACCTGGCCCCTGGTCGCTGACCAACCTGCCGTTTGTTAACGGCGCGGGCGATGCGGTGATTGTCACTACCGATGCGGTGGGTCGCCAGATCACCACCACGCTGCCCTTTTATGTCACCAGCGATCTGCTGAAGCCTGGCCTTAGCGATTTCTCTTTTTCGGCGGGTGCGCTGCGGGAAAACTACGGCGTGAAAAACTTCGATTACGGTAGCGCCGCCGCCAGCGGCTCTTATCGCTACGGCGTGAGCGACTGGCTGACGCTGGAGACCCACGCCGAGGCGGCGGAATCGCTGGTGATGGGCGGCGGCGGCGCGCAGTTCAAACTGGGCGCGTTTGGCGTGGTTAACGGCGCGCTGGCGCAGAGCCAGCTGGCCGGAGAACAGGGCACGCAATACAACTGGGGCTATCAGTACAACCGCGACGGCTTCAGCATCGGCACTCAGCATACCGTGCGCACGGCGCAGTTCGGCAATCTGGCGCTGGTCGGCAACCGCAGCGGCGACACCGGCGACGGCAACATTCTCTACGCACTGAGCCGCCGCAGCGCGCAGTATAACGCCAGCCTGGCGCTGAATCAGTTTGGCAGTATCGGCGCGGCCTACATTGAGATTGTCAGCGGCGATGGCCAGCAAACCCGGCTGCTTAACCTGTCGTGGAGTAAAAACCTGTGGGGTAACAGCAGTGTTTACGTTTCCGCCAGCCACGATCGCGAACAGTCGGGCTGGAGCGGCGCCGTCTCGCTGGTGATTCCGTTTGGCAATGAGATCAGCAGTGCAGTGAGTCTTGAACGCGATCGCGAGGGCAACAACGCGCAGCGCCTTTACGTCTCACGTGCCATGCCCAGCGACGGCGGGCTGTCGTGGGATGCCTCGTGGGCCAATCAGGCCAGCGGCGGCGATTACACTCAGGGCAGCCTGCGCTGGCGCGACCAACGCTTTGATAGCGCAGCGGGCTTCTACGGCGACGGTGACAGCAGCACGCAGTGGGCCGATTTCAGCGGCTCGCTGGTGATGATGGATAACCGGGTGTTCGCCGCCAATCAGGTCAACGACGCATTTGTGCTGGTGAAAACCGGCTATCCCGACGTCAACGTGCGCTATGAGAACCAGTCGATGGGTCGCACGGACAAAGAGGGTTATCTGCTGGTGCCGTCGATCAACAGCTGGTATCCGGCGAAGTACGATCTCGATACGCTCGACCTGCCCGCCGATGTCACCACGCCCAGGGTGCAGCAGCGTTTTGCAGTGAAGCGCCAGAGCGGCTTTTTACTGAATTTCCCGGTGGAACCGCTGCGCGCCGCCAGCGTGATTGTGCAGGATCAGCATCAGCAGCCGGTGCCGGTTTCCAGCGTGGTGACGCGCGCCGGGCAGGCGGCGGAATATGTCGGCTGGGATGGTCTGGTGTGGATGGAGAATTTACAGGCGGACAATCTTATTCATCTGCAAACGCCGGATGGCCGCACGTGCGATACCCGACTGACGCTGCCTGGCGGTCGGCCGCAGGCGCTGAAAACCTATGGCCCGCTCACCTGCTCGCTGCCGGATCTGCCCACGGGCGCCGCGCCGGTTAGCGGTGCCGCTAATTCGACCTCAGGACTGTTGCCATGATCAAAATACTGCTGCTGGTGCTGCTGCTGTTTTCCACTGCCGGACAGGCCGCCTGTACGCTACCCGCCGCCACCGCCAGCTTCGGCTCGCTGACCTCGTTTGCGGTGAACAGCACCGCCAGCACCACCTCCAGCAGCGCCAACGTTAACTGTGGCTCCGGCTCCACGCTGTCGCTGCTGGGCAATAACAACATTACGTTGCAGCTGACCGGCGCCACGGTGACGGCCAATACGCGCGGCGTGCTGAAACGCAGCGGTGATACCGGCACGGATAATATTCCGCTTCAGCTCTGTACCGATTCGGCCTGCACCAGTGAACTGCGCGTGGGCGGCACACCTTACACCTACAATCAGGCGCAGCTGCTGAACCTGATTGGCCTGCTCGGCGGGCTTAACTTCAGCCTGCCGCTCTATCTGCGCACCGTGCCCGGCCAGACGGTGGCGGCGGGCACCTACACCGTGACGCTTAATCTGGCGGTGACTTACAATATCTGCACCAGCCTGAATGTGGGCCGATTATGCCTGACGCCGCAAACTGGCAGCGGCGTGATCCCGCTGACCACCACGCTGATCGTCACCAACGACTGCACCACCATCACCGCGCCCAATATCAGCTTTGGCAGCGCGCCGCTGGTGAGCAGCTTTCCCAGCGTGTCGCAAACTATCAACGTCATCTGCACCAAAGGCAGCGTTTATACGGTGGGATTAAGCAACGGCAATTATGCGTCAGGCAGCGTGCGTAATATGGCGAGCAACGCCAACCGGCTGAGCTATGAGATTTATAAAGGCACCAGCAGCAACCGCTGGGGGCCGAGCGGCAGCGAACGTCAGGCCAGCAGCGCCGCGGCGTCAGTCAGTGCTGATGGCCTGACGCGCGGCTTTGCCTACCGCGCGCAGGTGCTGACTAACCAGAACACGCCGCCTGCGGGCAACTACAGCGACAGCGTGGTGGTAGATATTACGTTTTAATCAGAGCGCTTCGGCGGGCTTTCCCTGATGCGCGTAACGATACCGTTTTACCAGCTTGCCGATACAGAGTGTGCCAATCAGGCCGCACACGGCGGCAAAGGTTAGCCAGACACCGGGCATCGCTTTATCGCCGGTGGCGTGAATCAGGTAGCTGGAGATAGCTGGCGTAAAACCGCCAAACAGCGCGGTTGCCAGGCTGTAGGCCAGCGAAAAGCCCGAGGCGCGCACTTCCGCCGGCATGATTTCCGCCAGATAGACCACCATCGCCCCGTTGTAGCTGGCATAAAGAAACGACAGCCACAGCTCCGCTTCCAGCAGGTGATTAAAGGAGGGCGATCCCACCAGCCAGTGCAGCACTGGCCAGGCGGTGACGATCATCAACAGAGTAAACAGGATCAGCAGTGGACGACGACCCACGCGATCGGAAAGCGCGCCCATCAACGGCAGCCAGAACAGGTTGGAAATGCCGACAAACAGCGTGACCAGAAAACTCTGTTTATCGTTCATCATCAGCACGGTTTTACCGAAGGTCGGCGTGAAAGCGGTGATCATGTAGAACATGACCGTGGTGGTGACCACCATCAGCATACCCGCCAGCACCAGCGCCCAGTTGCTGGCCACGGAGCGCATGATGTCGCGCATCGCCGGATGATGTTTACGCTGTTTGAACTCGTCGGTCTCTTCCATCATGCGACGGATCCAGAACAGGAACGGCACGATCATGCAGCCCACCACAAACGGGATACGCCAGCCCCATTCGGTAACCGCCTCTTTCGCCAGCAGATGATTCAGCGCCAGCCCCAACAGCGCCGCGAAGATCACCGCAACCTGTTGACTGCCTGACTGCCAGCTGACGTAGAAGCCTTTGCGCCCTTTTGGCGCCACTTCCGCCAGATAGACTGAGACGCCCCCCAGTTCCACGCCTGCCGAGAAGCCCTGCAGTAAACGCCCCAACAGAATAAGGATTGGCGCTGCCATGCCCAGTGTCGCGTAGCCCGGCACCAGTGCGATGGTCAGCGTGCCGATCGCCATCAATCCCAGCGTCAGCAGCAGCCCTTTGCGACGACCGTGATGATCGATGTAAGCGCCCAGAATAATCGCGCCCAGCGGACGCATCAGGAAACCCGCGCCGAAGGTCATCAGCGTCAGCATCAACGACGCGAAGGGATCGTCACCGGGAAAGAAGGTTTTTGCTATGGCGGTGGCGTAGTAGCCAAATACCATAAAGTCGTACATTTCCAGAAAGTTACCGCTGGTTACGCTGAGTATCTTGCGCGCACCGCCCTGCCGCGGCGCACTGATTGCATTGCTCATTACTGCTTCCTTTATCGCTATTTTTTTCTCTTTTAGCGTGGCGGCGCGGAATTTAATGTGATGGCGATCACTATGAACCATTAGCAGGCAAACAATAGCGTAACAAATAATTAACATGGGGAGGAGGCCCGGAAACGGGGGATTTTGCCCGGAAGCGGGCGGCTTTTGTCTTGCAGACGGCTATTAAGGTCAAGGTCTTTAAGGTCAACGGCCATTTCGTTCTGCCTTGCTGGCGGCTCTTAAGGTCAACGTCTTTAAGGTCAACGGCCATTTCGTTCTGCCCTTCGGGCCGCCCGAGCAGGGGCGGCATGCGCCCCGCCCCTGCACCCCGGCTATCCGGCAAACACAACCGCCCGCCGCAGGCGGGTACCTTCGTCGGTTCACATTTCTTCACGGACCGCTCGCGATTCGCTCCAAGCTCAGCGCTCCCTTGTCCCGCCATCCATGGCGGGACATCCTAAAATGTTCACCTCCTCAGCGGTGGTGATGCCTCCTCAAGGTCAACCCCCAGGTCAAAATCCAAAAGACTAAGACCGGAATTCAAAGTAAAACCCAAACCCAAACCCAAACCCAAACCCAAACCCAAACCCAAACCCAAACCCAAACCCAAACCCAAACCCAAACCCAAACCCAAACCCAAACCCAAACCCACAACCCACAACCCACAACCCACAACCCACAACCCACAACCCACAACCCACAACCCACAACCCACAACCCACAACCCAGAACCCAGAACCCAGAACCCAGAACCCAGACCCCAGACCCCAGACCCCAGAAACCTGAAACCTGAAACCTGAAACCTGAAACCTGAAACCTGAAACCTGAAGCTAAAAAATTGAAGCGTTTTTGCCTTTTATTTAAGCTTTTGTTCTTAATTACTTTGGTTTTGACCTGGGTTTTGACCTTTAGAGGCATCACAAACGCCGAGGCAAAAGCGTTTTCCAGGGCGAGCCGCAGGGATGCGGCGAGAGGGCGCGCTGAGCCGGGAGCGAATCGCGTCCGGTCCGTCAGGAAAACGCTTTTGCTGAGGGAACCCGCCTTTGGCGGGCGATTGTGTTTGCCGGATAGCGCGGGTGCAGGGCCGGGGCGACTGCCGGCCCTGCTCGGGCTGCCTTCAGGCAGAACGAAATGGCCTTTGACCTGGCCTTTAAACAGCCTGCCTGCAAGGCAGAACGAAATAGCCGTTGACCTGGCCTTTAAGCGGGCTGCCTTCAGGCAGAACGAAATGGCCTTTGACCTTGACCTTAAGAGCCGCCAGCCAGGCAGAACGACATGGCCGTTGACCTGGCCTTTAAGCAGGCTGCCTTCAGGCAGAACGAAATGGCCTTTGACCTTGACTTTAAGAGCCGCCAGCCAGGCAGAACGACATGGCCGTTGACCTTGACCTTAAGAGCCGCCAGCCAGGCAGAACGAAATAGCCGTTGACCCTGACCTTAAGAAGCCGCCTGCAAGGCTAAAAGCCGCCCGCTTCCGGGCAAATCCCCGCGGAATTTCTTCCGCGATCCCCCCTTCTTCTGTGCTACATCAATGAACCGGCATTTAGCACAAAAACCACTACATCCAGGTCAAAAATATTCATTACCCTCTACATATTGATATTTTTTGAGGGAACAACATGATCAGCGTGGTAATTAAACGCGACGGCTGCCGGGTGCCTTTTGATGCGCAGCGCATTGTGCAGGCGGTGAATGCAGCGGCGCAGGCGGCGGCGGTGAATGACAACGACTATGCACAGCAGGTGGCAGCAGAGGTAGCGGCGACGATTACGCAACAAGCCGAAGTCGATATCCATGTGATTCAACGGGCGGTGGAAAATGCGCTGATGAGCGGCCCTTATCCCCAGCTGGCGCGCTGCTACATCGAATACCGCCACGACCGGGATCGCGCGCGCGAACAGCGCAGCAAGCTGAGCCAGGCGATTCGTGGGCTGGTGGAACAGAGCGATCCGGCGCTACTCAACGAAAATGCCAACAAAGACAGCAAGGTAATCCCTACCCAGCGCGATCTGCTGGCCGGCATCGTCGCCAAACATTATGCGCAACAGCATTTGCTACCGCCGTCGATCGTGGCCGCCCATCAGCGCGGCGAAATTCATTATCACGATCTCGACTATTCGCCCTTCTTTCCGATGTTTAACTGCATGCTGATCGATCTGAAAGGCATGCTTACGCAGGGCTTCAGGATGGGCAACGCGGATATCGCGCCGCCAAAATCGATCGCCACCGCCACGGCGGTGACCGCACAAATTATCGCGCAGGTCGCCAGCCATATTTATGGCGGCACCACGCTGAATCGCATCGACGAAGTGCTGGCGCCCTATGTCGACATCAGCCTGCAAAAACATCGTCTGACCGCACAACAGTGGCAGGTCACGGACGTCGAAGGCTACGCGCGCGCCTGCACCGAAAAAGAGTGTTATGACGCGTTTCAGTCGCTGGAATATGAGGTCAATACGCTGCATACCGCCAACGGCCAGACGCCGTTTGTCACCTTCGGCTTCGGTCTCGGCACCAGCTGGGCGGCGCGGCTGGTCCAGCGGTCGATCCTGAAAAATCGTCTGGCCGGGCTGGGCAGTAATCATAAAACGGCGGTGTTCCCGAAGCTGGTGTTTGCCCTGCGCGACGGCGTTAATCTGCGTCCGCAGGATGCTAATTACGACATCAAACAGCTGGCGTTGCAGTGCGCCAGCAGGCGTATGTATCCCGATATTCTTAACTACGATCAGGTGGTTAAGGTCACCGGTTCTTTTAAAACGCCAATGGGCTGCCGCAGCTTTCTGGGTGTGTTTGAACAGGATGGCGAGCTGGTGCACGATGGCCGTAATAATATCGGCGTAGTAAGCCTGAATCTGCCGCGCATTGCCCTTGAGGCCGCGGGCGATGAGGCGCGCTTCTGGCAGGTGCTTGATGTCCGCTTGCAGGTGGCCAAACAGGCGCTGCTGACGCGCATTGCCCGGCTGGAAAACACCAAAGCGCGGGTAGCGCCAATTCTGTATATGTCCGGCGCCTGTGGCGTGAGATTGCAGCCCGACGACGATATTGCGGAGATCTTCAAACATGGCCGCGCCTCGATTTCGCTGGGTTATATCGGCCTGCATGAAACCATCAATGCGCTGAGCGGTGGCAAGCACCACCTTTACGATGATGCGGCGCTGCGCGCTAAAGCGGTGGCGATCGTCAGCCGGTTACGCGAGGCGGTCGATGCGTGGAAAGCGGAAACCGGCTACGGCTTTAGCCTCTACAGCACGCCGAGTGAAAACCTCTGTGACCGCTTCTGTCGGCTGGATGCGGCGGAATTTGGCGTGGTGCCGGGCGTCACGGATAAAGGGTATTACACCAATAGCTTTCATCTCGACGTCGAAAAACGGGTCAATCCCTATGACAAAATCGACTTTGAGGCCGCCTATCCGCCGATCGCCAACGGCGGCTTTATCTGTTACGGCGAATACCCGAATCTGCGCCACAACCTCAAGGCACTGGAAGATGTCTGGGATTACAGCTACAGCCGCGTGCCCTATTACGGCACCAATACACCGGTGGACGAGTGTTATCTCTGCGGTTTCAGCGGCGAATTTACCTGCACCAGCAAGGGCTTTACCTGCCCGCAGTGCGGCAATCACGATGCAGCGAAGGTCTCAGTGATCCGACGTGTGTGCGGCTATCTCGGCAGCCCGGATGCGCGGCCTTTTAATGCCGGTAAGCAGGAAGAGGTACGGCGTCGGGTCAAACATCTCTGATGAATATTCACGCTTATTACGATGTGGATGTGGTCAACGGGCCGGGTACGCGCTGCACGCTGTTTGTTGCCGGTTGCGAGCATCAGTGTCCGGGCTGCTACAACCAGCGCACCTGGCGGCTGGATAGCGGCCAGCCGTGGAATGCGCAGTGGGAGCAGCGCATTATCGATGATCTGCTGGATACGCGCATTTGCCGTCAGGGATTGTCGCTCTCCGGCGGCGATCCGCTGCATCCGGCCAACGTCGCATCGGTGCTGGCGCTGGTGCGGCGGGTTCGCGCTGAATGCGCGGGCAAAGATATCTGGCTGTGGACCGGCTACCGGCTGGCGGAGCTAAATTCCGCTCAGCGCGAGGTTGCCGCCGAGCTGGATGTGCTGATTGACGGCAAGTTTGTCGCGGCGGAAAAAGATGCCACGCTGATCTGGCGCGGCAGTGCAAATCAGATCATCCACTATCTGCGCTGATCGCGCGGGATCTGCGCCGATTCCACCACCGTAACCGGCTCTGTAGCGGGCGTGAACGCCTGTTGCCACATTGCCCTCGCCACATCTCGCGCGGCGACGGCTCGCCAGTTGCCGGGCAGCAGAGAAAACAGGGGCGCCATCAGCGATTCACCGCGCCGCTGCTCGTCGCGCTCGCCTAACAGCAGCGATGGCCGGATCAGCGTCAGTCGTGGCCAGCCCTGCTGACGCAGGCTGTTTTCCATTTCACCCTTCACCCGGTTATAGAAAAACGGCGATCGGCTGTTGGCCAGATGCGCGCTGACCACCAGCATGTGCGTGGCTCCCAGCCGCCGACCGGTCAGCGCCGTATCGACCACCAGCGTGTAATCAACATGCACAAACGCGGGCTTGCTGCCGGCCCGCTTCAGCGTGGTGCCCAGACAGCAAAACACCTGATCCAGCGGTTGGTCCAGCGGCCGCAGCACGTCGGTTAAGTCCGCCTCGACCGGATTGATCACCTTGCGCATCGCCGGTAATGGGCGGCGCGTGGGCGCAATAATTTCGCTGATACGCGGATCGTCAATCAGCAGGCGCAGCAGCTCGCCGCCGACCAGCCCGGTTGCTCCGGTGAGTAACACTCGACTCATCATTTCCCTCTTTTGCAGCGTGATTTGCGTGCGTCATCAACATGTTAACAATCTGTAAATAAGCGTTTTTACAGGTAATTTCTGCCGGTTCCCTTGATTTTTCAGCATGCTCTACCAGAATTGATCCGGTATCCCACATTTTGAAGGAGGAAAAAATGAGCAAGAAAATAGCGGTCTTAATCACCGATGAATTTGAAGACTCAGAATTTACCTCACCTGCTGAAGCCTATACCAAAGCAGGCCATGAAGTGGTAACGATTGAAATGCAGGCTGGTAAAACCGTGACCGGCAAACAGGGCAAAGCAGAAGTGAAAATCGATAAAGATATCGATCACGTCAGCGTCGATGAGTTTGACGCGCTGCTGTTGCCAGGCGGTCATTCACCGGACAGCCTGCGTGGCGACGATCGCTTTGTTGATTTCACCAAAGACTTTATCGCCAGCGGCAAGCCGATTTTCGCGATTTGTCATGGCCCACAGCTGTTGATCAGCGCGGGCGGCGTGCGCGGTCGTAAGATGACGAGCGTGAAGGCGATTGCGGTAGATCTGCGCAATGCCGGTGCCGATTTCTATGATAAAGAGGTGGTGGTCGATAAGGATACGCTGGTCACCAGCCGTACCCCGGACGACCTGCCCGCGTTTAATCGCGAATCACTGCGCATTCTCAGCGCGGTGTAACCGCTTCAGCGCATGCCGGGTTCGCCCGGCATCGCTACTCAATCGCCCTCTCGCTTTCCTCGCGTTGCCAGGCAATTTTACTGCCGAATCCCAACTTGTTATCGGTCATTTTCAGTTCCCGCAGCCGGATCTCCCACAGCGGCGCAGAGGCTTTGCGTGCCACCGGAAAACGCTGGCAATAGGCTTCACGCGCGGCAATTTCCGCCTCGCCGCTGAGCAGCGCGATATCGCCGGTGTACTGAATACCTTTGATCAGCAGCACGCTTTTCGGCTGGCCGTTAATGGTGCCGGCCACGCGCGGCTGTTGCAGCAGCATCGCGCCGTGACGCGTATGCGTTTCGGTCATCAGCCACAGCGCCATGGTTGGCTCGTTGAACACATAAAAGCAGTTGGCGCACCAGAGATCGTCGACGGTAGCGCAGCACAGCGACAACACATGCTGTTTTTTCAGATAGCGTGCAAGATGAGCAAAATCGGACACAATTTTTTCCACTGGTTGTAAGAAGCGCTTTGCCAGCCTGCGCCGCCGCTCGTTAGAATGGCGGCGACTTAACAGGGAAGCAATGATGGACAAAGCCTGGCATCTTTATATTGTGCAAACCGCTCGCGGCGCGCTTTACACCGGCATCACGGTGGATGTGCCGCGACGGGTACAGCAGCATCAAAACGGCACCGGCGCGCGCGCGCTACGCGGCAAGGGGCCGCTGACGCTGGTTTTTCATGGCGAAGCGGGCGATCGCGCCAGCGCCTCACGGCTGGAATATCGGGTGAAACAGCTGACGCGTCCGCAGAAGGTGGCGCTGGTCAACAGCCAGCCAGCCGATCTGCCCGCCTGGCTTATGCAATTCGGTTAAAGGGTGCGGCGTACTCGACTAAGCCGCCCTGTCCGGCAAAGGGATCATCGGCAATTTTGCGTACCTGAAACGTCGCTTCGGTACCAGGCCAGCGGCAGTGCAGCTGATAACGTGCTGCCGGTTCAAAACCATAACGACCAAACCATGCCGGATCGCCGAGTACCACCACCGCGTTGTAGCTAAAGTCACTGAGGGTATCCAGCCCTTCAAACAGCATTTGCTTACCCCAGCCCTGGCGACGAACGCTTTCATCTACCGCCAGCGGCGCGAGGCCAACCCAGTTGAGATCTTCACCACCGAGCGTCACCGGGCTGAAGGCAGCGTAGCCCATCACCTGCCCTTCATCATCCGTCGCCACTACGCCAAGCGTCAGCAGACCATCCTCACGTAACTGCTGCACCAGCTCAGCCTCAGCTGACGTGGCAAAACAGCGACGCAGCAGACTGTCGATTCCGGCAGCGTCAACACCAATTTCGGTACGAATTAACATGAGTTACCTGCGCGAGCCATACCGGCGTTCGCGTCCTCTGTCAAAGCGGTTTTATTACGTCCTGCCAAAACAAGATGCTTGCCATACGGCAGCGCATCCACATCAGTGGCATCCATCCCAGGTTTACGATAAAGCCGACGCCGGTAGGGGGTTGAATTACCGGACGACGTTGAAAGAATAGCGTATTCGGGTCAGCTTTTCGCGTTGCAATAAGATCGGCATAGCAGCAGCATGAGCCAGCCGCCATTTTTACAATACGGTGAACGATGTGCCCGACGGGTTGTATATTTTGCCATATTACCTGAGAGTAAATGGCTGCTGGATCAACAAACCGGTGATTTCCCGGCTATCTGGAGGAGTGATGGAGAGTTCGCAGAGTCGTTATTCAACTAAGCTGGCGGCGCTGGGCTGGCTGGAGCACGCTTTTCTGCCTGCCGGAATGCCGCCGCCTAAGGCCTGCGCGTTCGCTCATCAGCGCCACAGCGCGGTTGCCGTAGATGCTGAGCAGGCCTTTCCGCCTAAATCGGTGGACGCTGATGCGGTGATGGGCCGTGGCGAAAGGGCGGTAGCAATCTATACCGCTGATTGTTTACCGGTGCTGATTGCCGATAATCGTCATCATCAGGTGGCGGCGGTGCATGCCGGATTGCAGGGCGCGCTGGCAGGCGTGCTGTTCAGCGCGGTAGAGGATTTACTCAGCCAGGGTTCCCGGCCAGAAGATTTATGGGTGGCGATCGGTCCGGCAATCTCACCCTGCTGTTACGAGCTGGGTGAAGATCGGCTAGCGGCGATTCAGGCCAATCCGCGTTTGCAACAGCCTGTGCGCTGGCATCGCGACCGCCCGCTGAATCCGCTGGCGGTGCGTCCACAGGCGGCGCCGCAGCAGCAGGGCATCTGGTTTGATTTGCCGCATCTGGGCAAACAGATGCTGGAGCAGCAGGGCATTCCTGCAGCACAGATCGATCTGCTCGACGTCTGCACCTACTGCATGGCCGAACCGCGCTCGAGCTACCGGTACAACAGCCATCACGGCACCGGTTACACCTCGCGCTACGCCTGGATTCGCCGCAAATCCTGACGCGTTATACGCCTGGCATCAGATCGTTACTGTATTTAAACAGCTCGGAATCGGAGCGCAGGCCAAGCTTCTTCAGCGCAGATTGCTTCTGACCGCTGACCGTTTTACGACTGCGCTTAAACTTGATGGCAATTTGCGACACGCTTAGCCCATCCAGATAACAGCGCACTACCTCAACTTCGCGCGGGCTGAGCAGCTTGACCTTTTCATACATCATGCCGCTGGTTTTTACCCCCAGCGTTTCATGAATGGCATCCTCATTGACCACGTAGAGGTTTTCAATTTCGTAGGCCAGGCCCGGCGACAGAAAAATACGGCCGTTTGCTACCTGACGAATCGCCTGGAAAATATCGGCCATATTGTGGCTTTTGCCAATAAATCCGCTGACACCGGCGCTGAGCACCATTTTAACGATCGCCGGGCTTTCCAGCGACGACGAAATTAAGATGCGCAGCCGCGGATAATGGCTACGCAGCTGTTTAACCAGCGCCAGGCCATCCAGCTCTTTTTCACCTAATAAAAAGTCCAGCACTAATACATCAACTGGCTCTTTTTTTAACTCTGCAAAAAGTTCAACGCTTGATCCCCATGCGCCCATTAATTCCATATCGGGTTCAGCTTTAATACAAATATCGAACGCGGTACGAATCATTGGATGATCGTCTAACAACGCAATGCGCAATGGATTATTAAGTACTCGTTTCATCAGTACTTCCTTTTCAGTCCTTGATGTTGATTCATCACGTAAGATAATGACCTGATATATTGCAATTCCTCGCAATAACAGCCTGTATAACTTATTTTCTTTTTTATATCGGGCTACCGGCGAGCCACGGAATTAACTGACCGGCGGAAGCATTGCCACGGAAAATAGCGGCATAACCATCGTAACGATTGCTGACTTCACTGATCCGGTTATTGTGATAATCCGTTTCAGCACCTAATACATCCAGCAGGGTACGGCGGCCCAGGTGATACCACTGGTCGAAAAAGTCGAGTCGGATCCGATCCGATTCCACGGTTAAATTACTGTACAGCTCTGCGCGGTCGAGCATGGCGTGCGCATCCTGATCGGCCTTGCGAATACGGTTTTCATATTCCAGCCGCATTTCGCGCATCTGCTGCAGGCTGGTTTCAGCACGCTGCACGGCGGCCCGCTCTGATGCACGGTTTGAGCCGCCGCGGAACAGTGGCCAGCTGACGTTCAGACCCGTCTGCCACGCCTGTTGGTTGCCTAACTGATCTTCTTGCGTGCTTTTGGAAACCGTCCAGTTGAGCTTCGGCATCGCTGAGGCTTTTACCGCATCGATCTCCTTCTGCGCGGCGCGTGCTTCGGCCTGCGCGCGCTGCAGCGCCGGATGATCGTCCAGCCGTTGCAGCAGGCGCGCCAGGTTGGCGGGCTGCAGATTCCAGCGTGGTGTTTGCGGCAACGGCACCTGCGTTTCACCCAGCAGGCGATGCAGGGTTATTTCCGCATCGCGCGCCCGCGATACGGCGCTGTCCAGTAAACTCTGCGCCTGCAGCAGACGGCTACGCGCCTGCGTTAGCTCGCTGCGTCGGCCCTGATCCGCCTTCACAATGCCGCTGAGCATGGTGGTCAGCTCGTTCATGCGGGCCACATAGCTTTTGCTCAACTCAATTACCTGCCGCTCTTTGGTTAAGGTAATCAACGCGTCACTGACCTGCAGCGCGACATCTTCCTGCTGGGCGATAATCGCCTGCTGGCTGGCGGTTAGCGTTTCCTGACGGCTGGCAATGGTGCTGGCGGTCTGACCAAAATCATACAGGTTGGTCGCCATGTTGATGCCAAAAGCCGGCATGCTCGACTGTTTGCTGCGCTGCCCATCACCGAACTGCAAAGAAGGCGACTGGGCATTCACATCCAGCTGCGGCCAGCGCTGGCCTTTGGCTTCATCCACGTTGGCTTCCGCCATCGAACTTTGCGCTTTAACCGCCATCAACTGCGGGTTAATGCTCCACGCCTGACGCACCGCGCGCATAAAAATCTGCTGCAGCTGAGCTTCAGACGGCCCCGCCACCGTGCGGCCCGGCGTCGGCAGCGTGGCCGGGAGCGCGGCGTAATCGGTTAACGTTGGCTCACGACGATACGGTGTGACACTTTGCTGGCCTGTGGTGGGTAGCGTTTTCGTGCTCTGCGGTTCCACCTTGCGGAAAACAATGACCTCTTCGTCGTTGTTTTCCTGCTGCAGAAAGCCGCCGCGCGTCGCCGCCGGTGCGCTACGGGTCAGATAACCGGCATTATTGCTGCTGGCTGTCTTGCGGCGAGGCAGCAGATGCGGCGCGGTTGTTGTACCGCTTAGCGCACGTTCGCCGCCTGTGCGCGCCACGGGTGCCGATGCGCGGCCAAACGGCTGAGGCTGCGGTGGCACCGTGGTCTTCACTGCCGGCGGCGGTATGACAGCAGCCGGCTGCGGTACCCTGGCAAATGACGTCGCAGGCTGACGGGCAGGCTGAGTGCGCACTGGCGCAACGGCCGGATTAGCCACCGCCCGCGTACGCGGTACGGCCCTCGGTGCGGGTGAAGCGATTGTCGGACGACTATTTTCACTCGCCATCTGACTGAATAAGTAGAGCTCCTCATCGCTGGCATAAAGCGGCGCGCTGTGCCCGCTCATCGCCAGTAAAATAATTAACGCTAGTTTTTTAGGTCGCCTGGTAAAAGAAACAGCAAATTGATTATTACGCATTATTATTATCGCTCACGAAAGGCTTCTTTAGCTTTCAACACGGGTTTCAATAAATAATCGAGAATGGTTTTTTCTCCGGTTCGTATTTCTACTGACGCCACCATGCCGGGAATAATTGGTAGCTCTTTCCCGCCCGCATTAAGCGTGCTGCTGTCAGTGAGAATTAATACGCGATAATACGTATCGTCCGGTCTGCCCGCCGCTGACTTTTGATCGTCCTTCAGCGTATCCGGACTAATATGCTCAACCGTGCCGTGCAGGCCACCATATATGGCATAGTCATAGGCGGTTATTTTTACCGTTGCCGGTAAGCCCGGATGTAAAAAAGCCACATCGGAAGGCCGGATTTTTCCTTCAACCAGCAGCTGATCCTCCAGCGGCACAATTTCCAGAATATGTTCGCCCGGCTGAATAACACCGCCGATGGTATTCACGCGTACGTTTTTAACCGTGCCCCGTACCGGTGCGGTCATGGTGGTACGCTCAACGATATCCAGACGTCCGGCCAGGTTTTCCACCGTTTGCGACAGCTCCAGCTCCAGCCGTAACAGCTCTGAGTTAGCTTCGCTCTGATAGCGGTTTTTACGCTCGACAATCTGTGACTGAATGTCGTTGGCCTGACGGCGCATGCGCAGCATTTCTACTTCGGAAAGCAAACCTTTCGCCGCCAGCGGTTCAGCGAGGCGAATCTCGCTCATTGAGAGCGCATAGCTGCGTTCCAGTGAGCGCACGCTGTCATTCAATGCGCTGAGCCGCGACTTCCATGCCCGCGTCTCCTGCTCAACCAGCGCCGGATCGGCCTGTACTTCTTCATCAAATACTAATGGCTGACCATAGGATTCGGCACGCAGACGCGTAATGGTCGCCTTCAGACCCTGCACTTTACTGAACACTTCGCGATAGCTCGACTGCGCGCGGGTCGGATCGATTTTTAACAGCACATCGCCGCGATTAACCACCGAACCTTCACGCACGTTCATCTCCGCCAGAATGCCGCCTTCGAGGCTCTGAATAATCTGCTCGCGACTCTTGGAGATGATCTTGGCATCGCCTTTGGTGATCTCCTCCACGCGGGCAAATTTAGCCCAGGTTAATCCTCCGACAATCACCGCAATGATCAGCCAGATCACCAGTTTTGAACCGGGCGTCGACTGTGCCATCAGCGACGCCTGAACGTCATTCATAAACTCTGCATCGCTGGCGGAAAGACCAGGCTTTTTGTTACGTCGAAAAAGAGCCGCGATCATTTTTCCTCCTCGGCGAGGGTCGCCTGTGCCGTTGGTGCTGGTGCTCGTTTTGCGATCGCCGCCGCAGCTGTTTGTTGGTCAGGCGACGTTGTCGCGCTGTGGGTTGTAGATGGTTCAGCCTCAGGTTGGGCCGTTTTCTTCAGTCTGGGCGGCGCTTTTGCCGGTATCGGCGCTGAAGGTCCCTGCTGAGCTGCGGCCTCCGGCTGCTGTTGCTCGGGCTGCTGGGGTTGCTGCTGTTGCTGCTGTTGCTGCTGTTGCAGACGGTCGGCTTTCTCTTTGGCCTGCAAAGACGCCATCACCTGCTCTTTGGATCCATCGGCTGCCACTTTGCCCTCATCAATGATGATGACCCGTTCAACCAGCGCCAGCAGCGAAGGACGGTGTGTCACCACGACCAGCGTATGGCCCTCAACGGCGCGGCGCAGATGCTGCAGGAAAAGCGTTTCTGTCTGGCTATCCATCGCGCTGGTCGGCTCATCGAGCAGCAGCACTTTTGGACGGGCCAGCAGCGTACGGGCCAGAGAAACCAGTTGGCGCTGGCCGCCTGACAGCCCTTCCCCCATCTCACCAATCATCATATTGATGCCGCTGGGATGACGGGCGGCGATCTGATCCAGACCGGTTAGTCTCAGCACGCGCAGCAGTTCATTGGCGGTGGCATTCGGCGAGCCAATCATCACGTTTTCACGCAGCGTGCCGTAGAACAGGCGGGCTTCCTGGCCGACGTAGCCCACGCTTTTGCGCCAGTCGGCGGGATCGATCTGGTTAACGTCCAGACCGCTGCTGAACATCTGGCCGTTTACCGGCTGATAAAGCCGTGCCATCACACGCAGCAGCGTAGATTTACCGCTGCCGATGCGTCCGAGGATCGCCACGCGATCGCCGGCAGCGATGTCCAGCGAGATGCCGGTCAGCACCGGTGGGTTAGGCTTCATCGGCGGAGCAGGATAGGAAAAGTTAATATCTTTCAGGCTGAGCTGGCCATCCAGCGGCGGATTTGCCAGGTATTCGCGGGTACTGTCGCGATCAACCGGCATTTCCATCAGCTTGGTTAATGAACTCATCGCCGCTTTCGCCTGCTGATAACGCACGGCAAGGCCAATGACCTGCCCCAGTGGCGCCGTGGCACGGCCAGCCAGCATCACGGTGGCGATCATCGCCCCCATGGTGAAGGTGCCTGCATCAATCAGATACACCCCTACAACAATCAGTATTACGGTCTGAAACTGCTGCAGGAAGGTCACGACGCCGGTTGCCAGCGTCGAATAGCGCTTTGATTTCATTGAGTTGGCTGATTGCAGGGCGCTGAAATTTTCCCAGCGGCGCTGCATATAGGACTCGCCGCCCACTGCCTTCAGCGTTTCCATACCTTCGATCGATTCAATCAGCACGCCTTGCTTTAACGAGGCATCACGCAGGTTTTCCTTCATGATCTTCGCCAGCGGCCACTGGATCGCGGCGCTGACCAGAATGATCAGCGGGATCATCAGTAACGGCACAATGGCCAACGGACCGCCAATGAAGTAGATGACGAACACGAACATCAGGATAAAGGGCAGATCGGAGAGAGCGGCCAGCGTCGCCGAGGCAACAAAATCGCGCACTGATTCAAACTCACGCAGCTGGTTAGCAAAGGTGCCTGAAGAAGCAGGCTTGTGCTCCATCTGCACCGACAGCGCCTGGCGGAACAGCATGGCGCCTAACACCAGGTCCGCTTTTTTACCGGCCATATCGAGCAGGTGCGCGCGAGTAAAGCGGGTAATCGCTTCGAAAATCATGGCGATGGTTACACCGATAGCCAGTGACCATAGCGTGACAAAGGCCTGGTTCGGCACCACGCGATCGTAGACGTTCATGGTAAAAAAGATGCTCGCCAGCGCCAGCACGTTGATTAGCACCGCCGCAATAGCGGCGCTGCGATAATAGCTGCGGTAACGCCATAACGTACTGAACAGCCAGTGCCCTTTAGTCTCAGGCAGCGTGGCGCTCATGCGCGCATCAACTTTGGCCTGCGGTTTCGCCATGATGGCAAATCCGGCGTAGATTTCGCTGAGCTGGGCGTGATCCATCTCCACCGCATCTGCGCTGATTTCCGGCATGATCAGCTGATAACGAAGCTCGCGTTTATTTTCCTCATTGGTATGGATGCGCCGTGACAGCATAATGCAGCCACCGCCGCCTTTGCGCAGCAGGATGATTGGCATCAATTGTTCAGGCAGTTCGTTACTGCGACGTTCAACCATTCCACCGACAATCCCGGCATTTTCCAGTGCCTTTAGTGCCAGTGAAGGCGAGAGCAGCATTGCGGTAGGCAATCCTGCAATCAGCGAGTCAGGTGAACGGCTTAGTTTATAGTGCTCACATATCCAGACCACGCTTTGCAGCAGCGTGTCGTCTATTTTGGTATCTGCTCGAGCAACACTGCGCGCATCCAGCTCATTGGCCAGAATGGCTTCTTCCGTGTTCATTTACACTTTTCCTCTGGTGAGACAGATTGTTCTAATTAGAATTCGTTACAGGGTGATAGAACTTCTGAGAAAATTCTGACAGGCGAGGATGCAAGACCGAACAAGACTTGTCTCGAAAAGGGGTTTTATTAACGGAAGCCAGCAGGGCAAAATAATTAAGCTGACAAAAAATAAAATTTCAAAAAGAAATAAAAACACGCTGTTACTTTATTGTAAAAAAGGGTCAGCTCAACGTGATTACAGCGGCTTTACGGTTGTTAACTGGCTGTTTTGCAAAAACATGCAGCCGCACCGATTTTCTATGCGGCGGCATAGTGTTTGTACACTAATTTATCTGCAACACTATTTTTCTGTGCGTCACACATCGTTGTTTATGGGTTTTATTAACGGCACAATCTGACAGATGACTATTATTACTGCGTTTATTTTCAATATAAATAATATCCTCAGCAAAAGCGCTGTCTATTAAAGCACGTTTCAGTGAGGCTACCTGCGCACGTTCTGCCGCCGCGCTGTCGTTTAGTGATTTTCCCGCGGAATAATTCAGTAAGGTCAGCCGATGAATCTGCATATTATCGCGTCTGATGGCGATCAGCATTTCGCGTAATGCTTCTCGCCCTGCGAGGGTAACTTCACGCTGCCAGATGCTATCGTGATAAAAAAGATCGTGCATATCCAGCGTTACGTAACGGGTTTTTAACGCCTCTTCATCCTGATAAACACAAGGCACGACGGCAGAGGCACGAGAAAGCAAATGTCGCTGCTGACGTTTATTGCCGCTCTCCTGCTCGCCTTTGCGTTGTCTTACGGCAACAGGCATATCGCTGTCTGGTGTGGCCTGCAGAAAATACCGTTTTCCTCCGCGGAAATCCGCCTCGAACAGCAAATGCCGTTTGCCTTCATAAACAGCATTCTTATGAAAATAGTCGCTCAGGGTATGTTTACCGGGCCGCAGGCAAAATTGCGTAAAGCCGCCGGGCAGCAAGCGAGTATGAAATTCACCGTCAATATAGATATAAGCGCCCTGCGCGTTACTGTCGTTATCCGCGCGATAATAAATAATCTGAGTAAGCTGGGGGACCACGGGCGGATGTTGCTGATAGCGATCGGCGTTATTTATTTCAGCTGAGGAGACGCCATGGCTAAAAGAGAGCACCGGAATAAATACACACCCTAAAATTGTTTGCTTTATTGTTAACATAGCCTGCTGCCCTCTCCATTTGATTGCGTGTAAGTACACATCCGGGTGATGCTGAAGACTGGCAATGTCGGAATGGCGTCAGGTTGTGCCGTGCGGAGAATCATTAATCTGCCGCACTGCACTCTTCCACTGAGGATGCCCTCGACAACATGCGTCGCTGTTGATGGAGATAAGGCAGCTCCTGTTCTGCAGCCGGGCGATTCAGCACTTCAGGTTCGCCGCTGTAGCCATCCAACATGCGCAGAAACTGTGTCTCTCCTCGGCCCAGCCAGATTTTAAAATCGGTCAGAGGCATGCCGTGGTAATAACTGGCATTCTTCACCAGCGCCGCCAGGCGATGCTCGCCAGGCGCCAGACAAAAAGCCGTAAAACTGCCAGGCAATAATGAGGTGTGAAACTCACCATTAATATAAATATGTGCTGCGCCCTCTTCATCGTCGAAATTGCGGAAAAATATGACGCGCGACTGTGATAAGGGCAATGCAGATAGTGACTGGTAATATTCAGGTAATACATCTGTTTGCTGAGTGTTCGCCTGCGCAGAGGCGACCGCCATTAAATATAAGGCAGAAAAAATAGCTATTCGCATTAGTTAAAGTCTTTTCAGGAGGGGAAGCCCCTCTTTCATCAGGCATAATGGTTAAGCATCCACTATCAGAGCAAAAAATGATATCCACTCTGGTTTATGCGTTGTTCGCCCTGCATTGACGCCATCTTGAGATTCAATCGCCGTTACTCTTTGCTTAATCACTATTATCATAATGCCATACAGAGAAGTTGATATAGCGCAATAAATGGCGTACCGCCTTTACCTCCTTTTTCTTGTACTTTGAAAAACAGGATAAAAACGTGCAGTCTGATGAGGAAAATTTATCGTACGGCGACCTGCCGCTACAACATCATAAAAAAGCGATGTGTCGACCTTTCGATCATGGAACACGCTGTCACGCAGGAAAAATAGAGGTTATGACTCAAAGCACATACAAGATTTGTCTCAATAATGCCTATATGCGAAAAAAATCGTGCCTGCCAGCGCGGGCAGCAATCAGCTTTTATTAAACCAAACCGTAACGAAAAATCGTAATTGCGAGACGTTACGAGAAATAAAGACAAGCGAGGAATCTTGTTTTTAAATAACGAGACTTGTCCCAAATTTTTAGGCACCGATAAAAAATCATAGTGGAGAAATAGCGCCAGTAATATGATACTGGCGGCCAACAGGACAAAATAACAACTCAGGCAATTTCCCACGTCGTTTGCCAAAAGCCTCATTCAATAACAGGGATGTTTAGCGTGCGCTACTTATTAACAATGCTAATTTTGACGTTTAGCGTTTCACTGAATGCTGCGGTTAAGGAGCTTAATTTACTGGTTCGCACCGATATAGTTGTGCCTGATGTAGTAATGAATAGCGAGCGTAACACGCTCTCTGAGAATGACGTGTTGCGCGTAGGTATTTGGGGCGCCGCACAACCGCCGCTCTATATTGATAATGACCACCACGCTTTCGAAGGGCTCACCGCTGATTATCTCGGTGCGGTGCAGCGCATGTTAAAACTGCGCATGCAGTTAATTTATTTTCCTACGGAAGAGGCGATGGCAGCGGCCCTTGCTGCAGGTACGTTGCATATGGTGGCTATCTATAATCCTGAGACGTTAATGCTCACGCCGCCGCTTATTCGCACAACGCCCTATCTGCTGGACAGCTCGGTCATTCTGCAGAATACAAAAAACAATAATGATAAAAGCCTGACACGAAAAATTATTGCCTGGGCGGGCCCGCAACGTATTGGCCTCAAGCTGCAGCAGGATTATCCTGAGGCTATTTTACAGCACCATCAAACCTATGCCAAAGCGCTGGCGGCCACGGCGTTTCGACAGGCTGATGCCACATGGGGAAACGCCTCAACGCAGGAATATCTGCTGCGGTACGGTTACAGCAACGAACTGACAATGTCACCCAGTCGCGCCCTTTCCAACCTCAATATCTCTTTTGGCGTCAGTCCTCGCTATCCGGAATTAGCCGAAGCGCTCAATATGGCGCTGCGCATGATTCCTCTCGCAGGGCGTTTGCGCATTGCCAATCGCTGGCAATTACAAAGCCACTACGTCATGAAAAACAATCCATTAGCGCTGACACCGCAGGAGGACAACTGGCTGCGTCTTCACCCCTTTATTCCGATTGATATCGCGGCTAACGGCGCACCGCTATTTTTCCGCGACGAAAGCGGCACGTGGCAAGGCATCGCCAAAGAGATCGTTGATTTAATCTCGGGCCGTGCAGGCGTGCTGTTTGAACCGGTGACGCCAGGCCAGCATGCGTCTGTCGACAGTACAAAAGTCCATTTTTCACCTGCCGTGCTGCTTGATGAACAGCAGCGAGCACAACGCCTGTTTTCACGGCCTTATCTTATTTCACCCTGGGTCTTGGTGCAGGCCGTCGATACCGCCAATATCCTTGAAATGGCCGGTAAAAAAAATCGCCGGGTATTCTCGCTGAATGAGAGCCGTCTCAATGCCTATATGGCTGAAACCTGGCCTGATATAACGCTGCAAACTCAGCTTTCACCCCAGGAGGCGCTGCTTCAGTTACTGAGTGGAAAAGCAGATGGCGTAATTATCCCCAAAGTGCATGCCGACTTTCTGCTGCGCAACTATTACCGGGATCGATTACGCATTATTCAAGTGGTTGGTGAACAGCCCGCCAAAATAGGCATGGCGGTGGATAAAGCCAATGCGCCGCTGATTGAGATCATCAATAAGGCGCTGCTTGATATTCCACCGGAAACGCTAGAGCCGTTAATTTCACGCTGGCATAACCTGCCGCAGGTCAACCGCACCATCTCCTGGCATGACTATAAAGATGTGGTGCTGAAGATTGTGGCGCTGGCCAGCATCATCATTCTTATCTGCTTAATCTGGAATCGCCATTTGCAGCGGGTTATTCGCCAGCGTACCGAGGCGCAGCATGCCCTGAAGGACCAGCTCACCTTCACCAACACGCTGTTTAACGAATCGCCGGTGGTGATGTACGTCAGGGATCGGCAGGCCAGGCTGATGCACTGCAACACCGCCTATCTCGATTTTCTTGAGGTCAGCCTGGAGGAAGTCGTTGGCAAAGGCACCGATGTGTATCGCCATCTGCTGGACGACGCGTGCCTGCAACTGCTGGAGGCGGAGCACTACACCACGCTGCGTCAGGGCACCGCCTCAATGCGCGATGTGAAGATGCAGTTTCGTGGCAAAACGGTGCATGTTTTCCACTGGGCGCTGCCGTTTCGCGATCGACTGGGCGCAGTGGTTGGGGTTATTGGCGGCTGGCTTGATGTCACTGAACGCCATGAATTACTGCTGGCATTAAGCACCGCCAAAGAGGATGCCGATGCCGCCAACCGTTCCAAAAGCCAGTTTCTGGCCAGCATGAGCCACGAGATCCGTACGCCACTGCACGCCATTATCGGTCTGCTGGAGATGGAAACCCGTCAGAAACCGGCGCGTGAAATCAGCAATAACGTGCTGGTTGCCTATGAATCTGCCAATGCATTGCTGTCGCTGATTGGCGATATTCTCGATTTGTCGCGCATTGAGTCAGGCATCCATCAGCCAAAGCCCGAACCCTGCCTGCTGGCGCAGCGTGTTGAGCAGGTCATAAACCTGTTTCGCAACAAGGCAGAGAGTAAAAACATCGAGCTGCGCCATGAAATCGATATTACCTATCCTTGCGTGCTGCTTGACGCCATGATGTTCAACCAAATTTTTTCTAATCTGCTCAGCAATGCGATCAAATTCACCGATCGAGGTTATGTCAGCGTGACGCTTTACCAGGGCAGCATCGATATGAACGAACAGCGCGGCGAGTTTGTGCTGGAGATCGAAGACAGCGGCTGTGGCCTTGATGAAGATCAGCAGCAGGCTATTTTTGAGCCCTTTGTGCAAACTGGCGATCGTCAGCGTCAGCAGCTTGGTACCGGGTTGGGGTTAAGTATCTGTCGCAAGCTGGCAGAACTGATGGGCGGCGAAATAGACGTGGAGAGCCAGCCAGGCGAGGGCGCGGTGTTTCGCTTTCATTTTTATGCGCCGCTGGTCGATGAACAGCAGGTGCAGCAACAACAGGCTGAAAACGTTCCCGCTCAGGGGCGACTGCGCATTATGGTGATTGACGATCACGCACCGAACCGCCTGCTGTTGGGCCAGCAGTTGGAATATGCCGGCCATCAGGCGATGCTGATCGAGAGTGCGATACAGGCACTGGTTATTTGGCAGCAGGATCCAGACGCCTTTGATCTCATTATCAGCGACTGCAATATGCCCGACATGGATGGCTTTACGTTTGCGCGCCAGCTGCGTGCGCTGGAGCAACAGATACAGCGTCCGCGGATGTTGATTTTTGGGCTTACCGCTTCCGCTGAGCGCTCTATCATTCAGCGCTGTCTGGATGCGGGCATGGATGATTGTCTGTTTAAGCCGCTTAGCGTCGATACGCTGACGCGTCATCTCAGCAACACCACGCGCCATCTTTCTCCGCCTGCGCCTGCAACAGCGCAACAGCGTCCGCAGAGCGCCCTGCCTGCGCCCTGCCCGCTGTTGCAGGAGCTGGCCGAACGCGATATGGCTGGCTGCCTCGCCTTTATTGACAGCATTATTGTCAGCAACGATGAGATTTTGACGGAAATCAATGCGGCACACGACAGCGCACAGCTGTCGCAACTGGGTCACAAAATGAAAGGAGGTGCGCGTTTAATCAATGCCACCGACGTTGAACGGCTGGCTAAACAGCTGGAAGATAAACCACCAGCAGAAGCCGTAATGGCGATTAAATCCGGTTTGGCACACGCGATTGCAGAGCTTGAAAAGGTGCTGTTAGCATTCAAAAATAGCCTGAATCACTAATATCATCGCCTGAATTATATTTTACGGTCCAATCAAGACGGTTCCTGGATAACTTTACGCACTGGATTATCATAATGAACATCTTATTAATTAATGATATTAGCTGCCGCTTTATTAATATTTAAAGGTCACGTTATGCATAATGCAAAAATTATCATTGTCGACGAACATAAGATTGTTTCATCCGGAATTCAATCACTGCTATTAATGAACGGCTTTTGTCATATCTCAGTTGCAAATACGATCAGGGACGCTATTGATGCAATATTAGCCCGACACTATGACATCATGATTTTTGATCCTGAATTTGCCGACAACAGCGGTATCGGCTTCTTACGCGATCTGGTCAGAAGCAAAGCCAACCTGAAGACAATCATCATCAGCGAAAGCAAAAACAACCATTTAATCATGCAGTCGATTAGCATTGGTACTAATGGATACGTCTCAAAAAAAGAAAATGTCAGCACACTCATTTCAGCCATCGGCTGTGTCTATAACAGCGTCGATTATTTACCCGGCGAACTGGTGCGCCGTTCGCACGATTATTGCGATGAACAGCGCAGGCTGGCGCTGCTGACTGAGCGTGAAATGCTGATCCTGAAAAAACTGGCGAAAGGAAAGTCAAATAAGTTGATTGCCGACGAGCTGGGACTGAATAATAAAACCGTCAGCACCTATAAAACCAAAATATTTCAGAAGCTCGACGTTAATAATATTGTTGATGTTGTCGAAATGGCAAAACGTAACGCCGTTGCCTAAAACGTTACGCGTTTCCATACGCCTTACATTGCGTTCTCGTTATGTAAAATGTAGAGCCATACACTGGCCACTATTGCGTTGCCGTTGCAAAGTTTACAGGTCACTTTCCGTTACTGCGCGAGGTACCCCCCACCTCGTGTGCCGCCTGTAAACTTTGCTTTTTTTATGATGCCCTTCACAGCCTGCCGGCAAACATTTTCACTTCGCGATGACACTCGCTACAGTCAACTCATCCGACCACTACTGAAGATACTGCGATGACGCCGCTGCCGACACCTTCACTTTTTGCTCCGCTGGATTTGGGTTTTACTCGTTTAAAAAACCGTGTACTGATGGGATCGATGCACACCGGCCTGGAAGAACATCCTGGCGGCACCGAGCGGCTGGCCGCCTTCTATGCTGAACGCGCCCGAGCTGACGTAGCGTTGATTGTTACCGGCGGTATCGCTCCCAATGCGCAAGGCGTGGTTGCCAGGGGCGGCGCGGTGCTGGATCGAGCAGAACAGTGTCCGCAACATCGGATAGTGACCGATGCAGTGCATGAGGCTGGCGGCAAAATTGCGCTGCAAATCCTTCATGCCGGCCGATACAGCTATCAACGCGATCTGGTCGCGCCCTCAGCGCTTCAGGCGCCGATCAATCCGTTTATGCCGCAGGCGATGGATGAGCAACAGATTCTGCGCACCATTGCTGATTTTGCACGCTGTGCGCAACTGGCACAGGCCGCGGGCTATGATGGCGTCGAGATCATGGGTTCAGAAGGCTATCTGATTAACCAGTTCCTCGCCTCACGCACCAATCAGCGGCAGGACAACTGGGGTGGCAGCAGCGAAAATCGTCAGCGTTTTGCCATCGCCATCGTTAAGGCGGTACGGGCGGCGGTGGGCCGTGATTTTATTATTATTTATCGCCTGTCGATGCTTGATCTGGTGGAAGGCGGCAATACCTTTGATGAAACCATTACGCTGGCAAAAGCGATCGAACAGGCGGGCGCGACGCTAATCAATAGCGGCATTGGCTGGCATGAAGCGCGCATTCCCACCATTGCCACCGCCGTTCCGCGTGGCGCATTTGGCTGGGTAACGCAACAATTACGCCAACACGTCTCGCTGCCGCTGATCGCCACCAACCGCATTAATCATCCCGCCACCGCGCAGCAATTACTGGATGAAGGCTGTGCCGATATGATCTCCATGGCGCGACCTTTTTTGGCGGACGCTGAATGGGTGCGCAAAGCGGCCACGCAGCGGGAAGATGAGATTAACAGCTGCATCGGCTGCAATCAGGCGTGCCTCGATCAGATCTTTGCCGGGCAGATTACCTCCTGCCTGGTCAATCCACGCGCCTGCCATGAAACGCTGATGCCCATTGCGGCGGCACCGCATATCAAGCGGCTCGCGGTGGTGGGTGCCGGGCCGGCAGGCATGGCATTTGCCCTCAATGCCGCACAGCGCGGGCATCGGGTAACCTTATTCGACGCGGCAATAGCCATCGGCGGGCAATTCGCTATCGCCCAACAGATTCCGGGTAAAAGCGAGTTTGCTGAAACGCTGCGCTATTTTGATCGTCAGTTAAAACTGGCGGGCGTGACGCGGCAGCTGGGACGCAGGGTCGATGCGGCGGCGCTCACGGCGTTTGATGAGGTGATTCTGGCCACCGGCATTACGCCGCGCCAGCCTGAAATTGACGGTATCGATCACCCTTCGGTGCTGAGTTATTTGCAGGTATTGCGTGATAAGCATCCGGTGGGTCGCCGCGTCGCCATTATTGGTGCCGGTGGCATCGGTTTCGACAGCGCCATGTACTTAAGCCAGCCGCCCGCGGCTGGTGACGCTATCGGGGCTTTTTGTCAGGAATGGGGTATCGATCGCACCCTGCAGCAGCCAGGCAGCGTGGTGCCGCCACAGCCGGAGAAGAGCCCGCGTGACATCTGGCTGCTTCAGCGCAAACCGGGTAAGCCCGGCGCCAGCCTCGGCAAGACCACCGGCTGGATCCATCGCAGCAGTCTGTTAGCGCGCGGGGTCAACATGTGGGGGAACGTGCAGTATCAGCGGATTGACGACAACGGCCTGCACATCTTACGTGATGGCGAGCCGCTGACGCTGGCGGTGGATAATGTGATTATCTGCGCCGGTCAGGAGCCAAATCGTCAGCTTGCCGCTGCGCTGACCGCACTCGGCAAACCGCTGCATCTGATTGGCGGCGCCGACGTGGCGCTGGAGCTGGATGCCCGACGTGCTATCGCCCAGGCAACCAAACTGGCGCTGGTTATCTGAGGATCAGCGCAGTTTTACCGCACGCAGTACCACAAACTTGGCGCTGGAGGCCACCAGCGTGCAGTTGCCGAAAATCTTTTTCAGCTTGCGATGGTAATCAAGATGGCGATTGCCCACGATGCGCAGCTCGCCGCCATACTGCAGGCAGCGGCGGGCATCATGGAACATCTGCCAGGCGATCTCATCGGTTAACGCATGCTGCTGATGGAATGGCGGATTACACAGCACCGCGTGCAGTCGGTCAGCAGGGAAGCCGCTTAAGCCATTGTTAACGCTGAAGTGGGAGCGCGCCAGATCCTGCGGGCGATTTACCTCAACGTTCAGCTGGCTTGATGCCACTGCCATCCAGGATTCATCGACAAAATGCACATCCGCCAGCGGATTCTTCTCCAGCGCCATCAGGCCGATGATGCCGTTACCGCAGCCGAGGTCAGCAATTTCACCGTCAATGTGATCAGGCAGATGCTGCATAAACAGCCGTGCGCCGATATCGAGTCCGTTGCGGGAAAAGACATTCGCGTGATTGTGGATCTGATAATCGGTGCCTTCCAGCGGCCAAACGCGGGTCGGCACCGGCTTGCCGACCGCAGGCGCGGTGAAGCGGCAGAACACCAGACGGGCTTTTTTCCACGCCAGTGAGGTTTTGGTTTCGCCCAGCATACGCTCGAACAGCTGCAGCGTAGAGGTGTGAATCTCTTTGGCGCGGGCAGCAGCGATGATCAGCGTATCGGCAGAGACCACTTCACGCAGCGCGCGCAGTTGGTGCTCCAGCAGCGCCACGGTTTTCGGGATTTTAATCAGCACGCAGGCCGGATTGGCTGGCAGCGGCGACATGCTGTCGAGAAAAGTGACCGCGCTGTCATCGAGACCGTTCAGACGCAGGTTTTGCCTGGTCGCCTGCTGGCTGAGCCATGAGTCGCTTACGCTGACCACTTCACGCGGATTCAACGCCGCGGCCAGCGTGCCGAAGGTGTCATTGAATACGATCACCGGCCCTTCCGGCAACGCCTGCTGGAGCAGGTATTCATCAGCGGCATCCCAGGCTTGCAGCGGGTTCTCTTCGTTTACTTGTGGAAAGCGATGCAGCGTCAGCGTGCGGTCGCCCAGTTCTAATTGGCTCATTGATTCTCCGGCGTGGTACTCTTTGCGCGTTTTTCGCCCTGAAAGCGGGGGCGCAGTATATACCCAAATCCGGCCGGGTGGCAGTAAAGCGCACGACCGGATGTATTCAGGACCGACTATGTCATCACTTATCTATCTTCAGGGCTATCCCGAATCGGTGTTGCAGCAGGTGCAACAGCTGATCGACAAACAGCAGCTGGCCCGAGTGCTGCAACAGCGCTATCCCGACGGGCATACGATTAACAGCGATAAAGCGCTGTATGACTTCACCCAGGATATCCGTCAGCGTTACCTGCGGAATGCGCAGCCGCTGAGCAAGGTGCTGTATGACAGCAAAATCCGCGTCATGAAACATGCGCTCGGCCTGCATACCGCAATTTCACGCGTGCAGGGCGGCAAAATGAAGGCCAAGGCGGAGATCCGCGTAGCGACGCTGTTTCGCCAGGCACCGGAACCCTTTTTGCGCATGATCGTGGTGCATGAGCTGGCACACCTGCGCGAAAAAGATCACAACAAGGCGTTTTACCAGCTCTGCTGCCACATGGAGCCGAACTACCACCAGTTTGAGTTCGATACCCGCCTGTGGCTGACGCAACAGCATCTCGAAGGGCGCGAGGGTTAAAGAAACTCTTTGGCTTTCTGAATCAGGCTGGTCTTTGTGAGCGCGCCCAGAAACAGACGATCCTGCGGATTACTCAGCACCGGCAGACGCTCCAGCGTGACGCGGGCAAACGCCTCCCAGCCTTCACGCACGCTCTGATTCTGGTAAACGCAGGGAAAATTATCGTCCATTACCGTCAGCACCGGCGACTCCAGCGTAATCTCCTGATCGAGAATTTTTCGCGAAATATCGTGAATCGATACCACGCCAAGAAACTGCTGGCGATCGTTGATCACGTAAACAAAACGTTCGCGTTTCAGTGAGCTGACCGCTAAAGCCTGACCCACCGATTCATGGGGCTGTAGCGCGGCACCGGGAATTATCAGCTGTGAAATAACGCTGTTATCAAAATCGAATTTGGCATCGGCGCGGTTGAGATGGCGGCCTACCACCGGATAGGTGCTGGCGGCATGCAGCTGATAAACCACCATAGTCGCCAGCACGGTGGCGATCATTACCGGAAAAAGCAGGCTGCTGTTGAGCGTCATTTCCAGCACCATCAACATCGCCATCAGCGGTGCCTGGCTAACCGCCGCCAGCACCGCGGCCATGCCAATCGCCGCATAAATTAATGGATTCTCTATCGGCAGCCCCAGTTGTCTGGCAACGGTGGCCAGCGCCACGCCGAGCAGTGCGCCAATCAGCAGCGACGGCGTGAACAAACCGCCCACGGCGTTGGACCCTACCGACAACGCGGTAGCAGCCATTTTCAGCACCAGCAGCAGCAGGATACCCGGCAGCAGATAGTGCCCCGCCATCAACTGCACGATAATTTCATAGCCGTTGCCGAGAATGTCGGTCGTGGCAATCGCCAGTATGCCCACCGCCACGCCACCCAATCCCAGCCGCAGCGGCAGCGCGCGAATGTGCGAGAACAGCTTTTTCGAGCGGGCGATCAGCGCCAACAACAGCCAGCCTGTCGGTCCGGCCAGCAGCGCGATCAGCACGGTCAGCGTCAGCGAGCTGGGATCCATGGTGAAATTGATCTCGGCCAGCGGATAAAGCGCTGAGCGAAAGCCCAGCGACCACATGGTCATCACCGCGGTCGCCGCAGCGATAATCAGTGGTATCAGCCGCTGCAGCGCAGAGATGCCGAAGGCGATTTCAGCAACAAAAATCGCCGAAGCGAGCGGTGCATGATAGACCGATGCCAGCCCCGCCGCCGCCGCCATGGCGACAACATCGCTGTTACGCAACGCCAGTGAGGCGGGAATGCAGCGCCCCAGCAGGCTGCCGCACAGCGCCGAGAGCTGCACCATCGGCCCCTCTTTACCGATCGACGCGCCGCTGCCAATACTGGCAATCGACGAGAGCGCACGAAACAGCGAGGTTTTTCCCGGCACGGCATCCAGCCGGGCGTTGATCACTTCAAGGTAATCAGTATTGACCGTTTCGCGCTTTTCAATGTCCACCGCAAAGCGCAGAAACCAGCCGGCGATCAGGCCGCCACCGCCGACAATCAATGGCCAGACGTACCACTGCCACACCCGCATCGCCTGGGTAATTTCATCGCCCGAGTTAAACAGCAGCTGATTGATTAATTCGATCAGGCCGCGAAAGGCCAGCGTCACCAGCGAGGCGGCACAGCCAACCGGTATCGCCACCAGCACCGCCGCCCAGCTCAGAACATGCTTATTACTGCTCACCTGTCATCCTTTCGTCTGTCCGTGATGGGTCATCATATTGGAATGCGGATCGCACTATCAAATGCGCGTCGCGGCTGCACATTGCGCCGGTCATTGTGCGTGTTACCCTGCCGGTTCGACTCACCAAAAGGGAAGATTGCCCGGCTATGATTCGTTTCGCCATTATCGGTACTAACTGGATAACCCGCCAGTTCGTTGACGCCGCCCATGAGAGCGGCCGTATGAAACTGAGCGCGATTTATTCCCGCCAGCTGGAGCAGGCCAGGGCGTTCAACGCGGATTACGACGTCGAGTTGCTGTTCGACTCGCTGGAGGCGATGGCGCAATCGCCTGCCATTGATGCCGTCTATATTGCCAGCCCCAATGCCCTGCACTGCGAGCAGGCATTGCTGTTTCTGCAACACAAAAAACACGTTATCTGCGAAAAGCCGCTCGCCTCACACGACCGCGAAGCTGAAGCGATGATCGCTGCCGCCCGACAGAACCAGGTGGTGCTGTTTGAGGCCTTTAAAACCGCCAGCCTGCCTAACTTTTTGGCGCTGCGCGATGCGCTGCCGAAGGTGGGTAAGATCCGTAAGGTATTGCTGAATTACTGTCAGTATTCATCACGTTATCAGCGCTACCTGGACGGCGAGAATCCCAATACCTTTAATCCCGCCTGGTCAAATGGCTCGATCATGGATATCGGCTATTACTGTCTCGCCACCGCCATCAGCCTGTGGGGCGAGCCGCAACGGGTGCAGGCGCAGGCGTCGCTGCTGCCGAGCGGCGTGGATGCGCACGGCACGGTGGTGATGACGTACGGCGACTTTGAGGTGACGCTGCGCCACTCTAAAGTCAGCAACTCGCACCTCGCCAGCGAAATTCAGGGCGAAGCGGGTACGCTGGTCATTGAGAAAGTGGCGGAGTGCCAGAGCGTGATGTTTTACCCCCGCGAAGGCCAGCGTCAGGATTTCAGCAAACCGCAGCATATCAACACCATGCTGTATGAAGCAGAGCGTTTTGCCACGCTGGTGGCGGCACAGCAGGTTGAACATGACGGGCTGGCTCTGTCGCTGGCCACCGCGCGTCTGCTTACCGAGATACGTCGGCAGACCGGCGTCTGTTTTCCCGCCGATTCGTCAATTGCGACAAAGGTTGTGTAAATATCTCTAAATATGAATGGTGACCATTGATAAAGGCGCAGCGCTGACATAACTTACGCTGCAGCAAAGGGGAGTAACTTGTCATCCAATGGGCCGTCATTACGGTGCTCTGCACCCGGTCGTTGGGCAACAGAAATAGCATGCTATTTCGGTTGTGAGTGAGACCTTGCCGAAAGGCGAGGTCTGCTTGAAAAATTTAAGCGGCTGCAGTCTTTCGATAGCAGCCGTTTTTATTTGATACAGGATAAGATTATGAACTCAGTCGGCACACCCCTGTTGTGGGGCAGTTTTGCTGTCGTCGTCATCATCATGCTGGCGATTGACCTTCTTTTGCAGGGACGGCGCGGTGCCCAGACCATGACCTTTAAACAGGCAGCGGTGTGGTCACTGATTTGGGTTTCCGTTTCTCTGCTGTTCAGTGCGGTTTTCTGGTGGTATCTCGACGGCTCTGCTGGTCGCGAAATCGCCAATACGCAAACCCTCGCCTTCCTTACCGGTTACGTGCTGGAAAAATCACTTGCCGTTGATAACGTCTTCGTCTGGCTGATGCTGTTCAGCTACTTTAGCGTGCCGGCCAATCTGCAGCGCCGTGTGCTGATTTACGGCGTGCTGGGCGCTATCGTGCTGCGCACCATCATGATCTTCGCGGGCAGCTGGCTGGTTACGCAGTTCAGCTGGATCCTCTACATCTTCGGCGCGTTCCTGCTGTTTACCGGCGTGAAAATGGCGATGGCGCACAATGAAGATGCCTCTGCCGTCGGTGATAAACCGGTGGTGCGCTGGCTGCGCAGCCACCTGCGCATGACTGACACGCTGGAAGGTGAAAAATTCTTTACCCGTCGCAACGGCGTGCTGTTTGCCACCCCGCTGCTACTGGTACTGATCATGGTGGAACTGAGCGACGTTATTTTTGCCGTCGACAGCATTCCCGCTATTTTCGCCGTCACCACTGATCCCTTTATCGTGCTGACCTCGAACCTGTTCGCCATTCTCGGCCTGCGCGCCATGTACTTCCTGCTCGCTAACGTGGCAGAACGCTTCTCAATGCTGAAGTATGGCCTGGCGCTGGTGCTGATTTTTATCGGTATCAAGATGCTGATCGTCGAGTTCTATCACATCCCGATAGCGGTTTCGCTGGGCGTGGTAGGTGGTATTCTGGCGGTAACGTTGCTGATCAATGCCTGGGTAAACCGTAAAAATGACCGTAAAGGGTTAACCAAATAATCTGTTGAAGGGGCGCGCGTCGCCCCTGTTTTATTTTGCCTTGCCCGCGCTTTACCCCGTCATATAGTGTCACGGCGTTTTCAGGCAGAAGATTGCCGCATTGCCGCGCCGCCGCCCGACAGAATTTATCCTTTCCCTGCTATCGCATTTCCTTATACTTCCCCCGCAAATGCACTGAGCTTCCTACGTTTCTGGCCGGTTAATGCTAAAACGGGGAACCCAAAAACGGTAATCGTGATGAATAAAAAGGAATCCGGACTGGCTCGTCGCCTGATGACAATGAGCCTGGTTCAACAAATCGTTATTGGCCTGATCGCCGGTATCATTCTGGCGGGCGTGTCGCGTGACGCGGCGCTGGCAGTGGGCCTGCTGGGCGAACTGTTTGTTAACGCGCTCAAAGCGGTGGCACCGCTGCTGGTATTAGTGCTGGTGATCTCATCGATTGCCAACCATCAGCAGGGGCAGAAAAGCAACATTAAGCCGATTATCATGCTCTATCTGCTCAGCACCTTTTTCGCCGCGGTGATTGCGGTGACCTTCAGCCATTTGATTCCGCAAACGCTGATTCTGTCGGTGGAAAAAAGCACCATTACGCCGCCTTCAGGGATTACCGAAGTGCTGCGCGGTCTGCTGATGAGCATGGTAGCGAACCCGATTACCGCCCTGATGAACGCTAACTACATCGGTATTCTGGTCTGGGCGATTGGTCTGGGACTGGCGTTTCGCCACAGCCGCGAAAGCACCCGCGCCTTTCTGAACGACGCTTCCGATGCCGCCACCTGGCTGGTGCGCTGTGTGATTCGCTGTGCGCCGATCGGTATTTTTGGTCTGGTGGCCTCGGTGCTCGCCTCATCAGGCTTTGGCGCGCTGTGGCAATATGCGCACCTGCTGGCGCTGCTGCTCGGCTGCATGATCTTCATGGCGCTGGTGATTAACCCGCTGCTGGTGTTCAGCAAAATTCGCCGTAACCCTTATCCGCTGGTGTTTACCTGCCTGCGCGAAAGCGGCGTCACCGCCTTTTTCACCCGCAGCTCTGCCGCCAACATTCCGGTAAACATGGCGCTGGCGAAACGCTTAGGCCTGGATGAGGACACCTATTCGGTATCGATTCCGCTGGGCGCGACCATCAGCATGGCGGGTGCGTCAATCACCATCACTGTTTTGACGCTGGCGGCGGTAAATACGCTGGGTATCGCTATCGACGTGCCAACTGCGATTCTGCTGAGCCTGGTGGCATCACTCTGCGCTTGCGGTGCATCTGGCGTGGCCGGGGGTTCGCTGCTGCTGATCCCGGTGGCCTGCAACATGTTTGGCATTCCCAATGACGTGGCGATGCAGGTGGTTGCGGTGGGCTTTGTGATTGGCGTGCTGCAGGATTCCGCGGAAACCGCGTTAAACTCCTCCACGGATATTCTGTTTACCGCCGCCGTCTGCCAGGCGGATGCGGAACGCGCATAAAAAAGGCGGCCAGCAATGGCCGCCTTTTTTTATCATCGTGCTTTACAGCGTTACGCCGCTTTTGAAAATTGCCAGCTCGCGGAAATCATTGATTTCGTTTTTAGCCGGTTCACCATTGGCAATCGCCACGATGGTATCGACAAAATCCTCCAGCATCGCCTCCATGCTCAGACCGTTAATCAAACGACCGGCATCAAAATCGATCCAGTGCGGCTTTTTCTCCGCCAGCGGTGAGTTGGTGGCAATTTTTACTGTCGGCACAAAGCCGCCATAGGGCGTGCCGCGACCGGTGCTGAACAGCACCATATGGCAGCCCGCGCCCGCCAGCGCGCTGGTCGCCACCGCATCATTACCGGGCGCACTGAGCAAATTCAGCCCGTGCTGTTTTAATCGCTCGCCATATTTCAGCACGTCCACCACCTGGCTCTGCCCCGCTTTCTGCGTGCAGCCCAGCGACTTCTCTTCCAGCGTGGTAATGCCGCCTGCTTTGTTGCCCGGCGACGGGTTTTCATAGATAGGCTGCTCATGGGCAATGAAGTAGCGTTTGAAATCGTTAATCATTGCCACGGTTTTTTCAAAGGTCGCCTCATCGCGACAGCGGCTCATCAGAATACGTTCGGCGCCAAACATTTCCGGCACTTCGGTCAGCACGGTGGTGCCGCCATTGGCGATCATCTGATCGGAGAAACGACCGAGCAGTGGATTGGCCGTAATACCCGAGAGGCCATCGGAGCCGCCGCACTCAAGGCCAAACTTCAGTTCGCTGAGCTTGCCCGCTTCGCGACGGTCATTACGCATTGCCGCATACAGGCGATGCAGCTGTTCCAGCCCCGCTTCCACTTCATCATCCTGCTGCTGGCAGATCATAAAGCTGACGCGCTCGCTGTCATACTCGCCGAGCGTTTGTTGAAACACATCGACCTGATTATTTTCGCACCCCAGGCCAATCACCAACACCGCGCCAGCATTCGGATGTCGCACCATATTTTGCAGCATGGTACGGGTGTTTTCATGATCCTGGCCGAGCTGAGAGCAGCCAAACGGATGACTGAACAGATAAACGCCATCAATGCCTTCGGCGTCGTGGGTCTCTTTCAGAAACCGCTGCAGGATTTGCCGGGCGATGCCGTTCACGCAGCCAACGGTGGGTAAAATCCACAGCTCGTTGCGAATGCCGACTTCACCGTTCTGGCGACGATAGAGCTGCACGTCGCGATCCCCTGCCTGCGGCGGCAGCGTCACGAAGTCCGGCTGATACTGATACTCATCAAGATCGCTGAGGTTGGTGCGCGCATTGCTGGAATGAATGATTTCACCGGCGGCAATCGGCTGCGTTGCGTGCGCAATCGGCAGGCCATATTTGATTACCAGCGCATCGGTGGCGATCGGCGTGAGCGCAAACTTATGCCCACGCGCCACCGCCTGCGGCAGGGTCAGCGTGTGGTCGTCGAGCGTAAGCGCTGTGCCTGAGTCGAGATCGCAGAGCGCAACGGCGACATTATCGCGCGGGCTAATTTGGATAACTTGTTGCATAGGGTTTACCTCAGTTGCGCCACGGCGGCACGCATTCCCTGCGTGACAATAGCTTGTAAGTGCTCACTAACGGCTTCTGTTAAGCCTGGCATCTGTGACAGATCGCTGCCCCAGTGCGCCGACTGGCTCAGCACCTGCGCCACCAGAGCCGGTAAATCATCGCCATATTCCGGCCACCACTGAGCAAAGCGCGTCAGCCAGATCTCATCGTCCTGCAACGGATAGTGCTCGCTGTTACGCTGGCCACGATAAAAAGCGATCAACGCCGCCAGCGCAAAGGTCAGGCGCACGGGCCAGATGCCGTGCTGCTGATGCGAGGCCAGCAACTGCGGCAGTAAACGGGTGCGGAACTTGGTCATGCCATTTAGCGCAATGGCGAGCAGCGCATGCTGAATAAAAGGGTTACGGAAGCGTCGCTGTACCGCATCAGCAAAGGCGTGCAGCTCGTTTTCCGGCAGATTAAGTGTGGGAATAATCTCCTCACGTAACGTGCGATCGACGAAACCTGCTATCTCCGCATCCGCCATCGCTTCACCAACGTGATCCAGCCCGGCCAGAAAGGCGACCGGCACCAACGCGGTGTGGGCACCATTGAGAATCGCCACCTTCTGCTCTTTCCACGGTTTAATATCGCTGACCAGCCGCACGGACGGCGCTAAATGCGCCAGCTTCAGTTCGTCCGCTACCTGCTGCGGGCCCTGAATCACAAACTGGTAATAGACTTCACCCGCCACCAGATAGCGATCCTGATAGCCCAGCTGCTGTTCGAGCGTTGCAGCATCCTGCGGATAACCGGTGACGATGCGATCCACCAGCGTGTTGCAGAAAATATTGTGCTCCCTGACCCACGCGCTGAACGCCTCTGGCAATTGCCATTGCGTTGCGTAACGCAGCACCAGCTCACGTAGCGTGGTGCCATTGTCGTCAATCAGTTCACAGGGCAAAACGATCCAGCCGCGAGCAGCATCGCCAGCAAAATGCTGGAAACGCGCCCACAGCAGCTGCGTCAGCTTGCCAGGAAAGCTGCTGGCGGGACGGTCATCAAGCGTATCCTGCTCAGCAAAGGCGATGCCTGCTTCCGTGGTGTTGGAGAACACAAAACGCATATTGGGATCCTGCGCCAGCGCGATAAAGGCCGCGTACTGCGTGAACGGCTGAATCTCCCGCTTCACCGAGCGAATCAGGCGCGAGGTATTCACCACCTCACCGCGCTCATCAAGGCCGCGGATCAGCGTGGTATACAGGCCATCCTGCTCATTCAGCGTACGTTCGCCCGCCCGGTTGCGCGGCCTGACCACCACAATGCCCGCATCCAGATCGTGCTGCTCATTGAGCACGTCGATCTGCCAGTCGATAAAGGCGCGCAAAAAATTGCCCTCACCGAACTGGATAATGCGATCCCTGTGCTGGCGGCCCGGAAAATCGTTACGATTCAGCCTGTTCATTTTTACTCTCCGAGCTCAATGCCAAAATAATCGCGGGCATTATTGAAGCAGATGTTCTGCACCATGCTGCCCAACAGCGCGATATCGTCCGGCGCCTCGCCGCGTTCCACCCAGCGTCCAATCATTTGGCAGAGCAGACGACGGAAATATTCGTGTCGCGTATAGGAGAGAAAACTGCGGCTGTCGGTGAGCATGCCAACAAAGCGGCTGAGCAGGCCAATCTGCGCCAGCTGCGTCATCTGCCGCTCCATGCCATCGAGCTGATCGTTGAACCACCAGGCGGAACCAAACTGCATTTTTCCCGGCTCGCCTTCGCCCTGAAAGTTACCGGCCATGGTGGCCAGCACTTCGTTATCGCGCGGGTTCAGGCAGTAAAGAATGGTTTTCGGCAGCGCGTTCTGGCGGTTTTGCGCATCCAGCAGGCGCGACAGCGGCTCCGCCAGCGGGCGATCGTTGATGGAGTCAAAGCCCACGTCGGGGCCTAACAGGCCAAACTGCCGCTGGTTGGTGTTACGCAGCGCGCCGATGTGATACTGCTGCACCCAGCCACGGCGCGCATATTCGCTGCCCAGCCAGACCAGTACCGCCGTTTTAAACTGGGCAATTTCATGCGCCTCCGGCACCGAGCCGTTCAGGCGACGGGCGAGAATGGCATCCAGCTGCGCGTCATCGGCTTCGGCAAACAGCACGACGTCTAACGCGTGATCGGAGACCTTACAGCCATGGGCGGCAAAATGGTCAAGACGCACGCTCAACGCGCGGCGCAGATCGTCAAACCGCTGAATGGCCACATCCGCGGTTTCTGCCAGCTTGCCGATGTAACTGACAAAAGTTTCTGCTTCGATATTAAAGGCTTTATCGGGGCGCCAGCTCGGCAGCACTTTGACGTCGAAGGTTTTATCCTGCGCCAGAGCGTGATGATGCTGCAGATCGTCGATGGGATCGTCAGTGGTACCGACCATTTTCACCTTCATCTGCTGCATGATGCCGCGCGCGGTGAAGTTATCCTGCGCCAGCAACGCATTGCACTCATCCCAGATCGCATCCGCGGTTTTTTCCGACAGCAGCTTACCGGTAATGCCAAACGGCCGACGCAGTTCAAGGTGCGTCCAGTGATAAAGCGGGTTGCCGATGGTATGCGGCACGGTGCGCGCCCACGCATCAAATTTCTCGCGATCGCTGGCGTTGCCGGTGCAGTAGGCTTCTGCCACGCCATTGGCGCGCATTGCTCGCCATTTGTAGTGATCGCCTTTCAGCCAGATGTCGTACAGGTTGTTGAAGCGGTAATTTTCGGCGATCTGCTGTGGCGGCAGATGGCAGTGGTAATCGAAGATCGGCTGATCGGCGGCGTAGTCGTGATAAAGCCGCCGGGCATACTCGCTATCCAGTAAGAAATCTTCGCTCATAAAACGTGACATATCGCTGCGTCCTCTGTGATGGCTCACTTCGTCAATATCCACAAAAGTTATCATACCAATTGCCCGCGCTGCAGCGTTACTTTTGCGAGTCTCTTCACATTAATGATCTTAAATTCACCGCGATAAATTGCAAAACGGGCCGCCGAGCCGCTCCACAGGCGGTTCATGACCGAACTTTACCTTTCCATACAAAAGCAGTGGCTTTTGTGATGGTCTTCAACTTTTAAATTTGTATGACAAGTTAATGTCTTTGCGCCGCCCCGATGGGTTGGCCATAACAACAAGAAACAGGGAGCACGGGCGTTTGCTGATGGTTACCAGAAGCGGATTCACGCCACCAACAGCGCGGCTAGCCGCACTATGACAAACTGGAAGAGGTTAAAAGATGCGTAAGATCAAAGGGCTTCGCTGGTACATGATTGGGCTGGTCACCATCGGCACGATTCTCGGCTATCTGACCCGCAACGCGATTGCCGTGGCGGCGCCCACGCTGGAATCCCAGCTGCACATAACCACTCAACAATATTCCTATATCGTTGCCGCCTATTCAGCCTGTTATACCGTGATGCAGCCGGTGGCAGGCTATGTGCTGGATATTCTCGGCACCAAGATTGGCTATGCGGTGTTTGCTATCGCCTGGGCACTCTTCTGTGCGGCGACGGCGCTGGCGGGCAGCTGGGGCGGGCTTGCACTGGCACGCGGCGCGGTGGGCGCGGCCGAAGCGGCCATGATTCCGGCGGGGCTGAAGGCCAGCAGCGAATGGTTTCCGGCAAAAGAACGCTCGATTGCCGTGGGCTACTTTAACGTCGGCTCATCAATTGGCGCGATGCTGGCGCCGCCGCTGGTGGTGTGGGCCATCGTTGCGCACAGCTGGGAGATGGCGTTTATCATCACCGGCGTGTTAAGCATGATCTGGGCCATCTGCTGGCTAATTTTTTACAAGCATCCGAAAAAGCAGCCGCATTTGAGCAATGATGAACGTGATTACATTCTGGCTGGTCAGGAAGCGCACCATCAGCTCGGCAATGCTAAAAAGATGTCCGCCCGGCAGATTCTTCGTAATCGCCAGTTTTGGGGCATCGCCCTGCCACGCTTTCTGGCTGAACCCGCGTGGGGCACCTTTAACGCATGGATTCCGCTGTTTATGTTCAAGGTTTACGGCTTTAACCTGAAGGAGATTGCGCTGTTTGCGTGGATGCCGATGCTATTTGCCGATCTCGGCTGCATCGTTGGCGGTTATCTGCCGCCGCTGTTTCAGCGCTGGTTCGGCGTTAACCTGATTGTCTCACGTAAGTTAGTGGTCACTATGGGCGCGGTACTGATGATTGCACCGGGTACTATCGGTTTATTCACCAGTCCTTATGTGGCAATCGGCCTGCTGTGCGTCGGCGGCTTTGCTCATCAGGCGCTGTCGGGCTCGCTGATTACCCTCTCTTCTGATGTCTTTGGCCGTAATGAAGTGGCTACTGCCAATGGGCTGACCGGTATGGCAGCCTGGACCGCCAGCACAATGTTCGCTCTGGTGGTGGGTGCCCTCGCTGATACGCTGGGCTTCAGCCCGCTGTTTGCCGCGCTGGCGGTGTTTGATCTGCTGGGTGCCGTGGCGATCTGGACCATACTGCAAAACAAAACCGCGACCGAGCTGGCCGCTGAAGAAAAGCCCCTCAACGCTGCCCCGCTGCAAAGCTAATCTTTTACGGGCCAGAACGCCTGGCCCGTTTCCCTCTTTTTGCCCGAAGTGGTATAACAACTCCCGTCACGGTCATTACGGGAACGGTGCTATGGAACTGAACGAATCAAGACGTCTTTATCAGCAGCTTGCCGCTGAGCTTAAGCGCCGCCTTGAAACCGGCGTTTATCAAATTGGTGAAAAGCTGCCTGCTGAGCGACTGATCGCTGATGAAATGGCCGTGAGCCGCACCGTTGTCCGTGAAGCCATTATCATGCTGGAAGTGGAAGGCTACGTTGAGGTGCGCAAAGGCTCCGGCATTCACGTGGTTGCTACGCAGCAGCAAAACCGCATTACCACCTCCAGCCAGCTGGAATTTGCCACCTTCGGCCCGTTTGAACTGCTACAGGCGCGCCAGCTGATTGAAAGCAACGTGGCTGAATTTGCCGCTACGCAGATTACCCGCCAGGATATTATGCAACTAATTGATATTCAGGAGCAGGCGCGCAAAGAAGACCACTTTCGCGATTCCGAATGGGATATGCAGTTTCATGTCAAAATCGCCCTTTCGACACAAAATACCGCGCTGGCCGCTATTGTGGAAAAAATGTGGCTGCATCGCCTGCATAATCCCTACTGGCTAAAACTGCATGAACACATCGATGACCGCTCAATTCTGAGCTGGTGCGGGGATCATGATCAAATACTTAAGGCGCTGATGCGTAAAGATCCTGCCGCCAGCAAACTGGCGATGTGGCAGCACCTGGAAAACACCAGGCAGATGCTGTTTAACGCCACTGCAGACGACTTCGAGTTTAATGTTGATCGTTACATGTTTGCCGAAAATCCGGTGATCCTGCTGGATAAAATGCCGGAAAATCGCTGAAACATTCAGCGTGAAAGGGTCAAACTGTCTTAAATAGTGTCAGCCTGTGTAAAGCTCCTTTCCCCCTAGGACGACTCAGAGTAAAACTCCGATTCCGTCCTGTTTAATTCTGTCTCAGGCCGCTGTTTTTTGTTACAGTTGCCAGCCTTTTCTTACCCTTTGCGACAGAATAAGAAAAGTAACGCGTTTTATGTTCATTTCAGGACGGAACCTGAAAAGCCCGTCGGGTGTTTGAGCTCCTATAATGACAACTAACCCTCAACGCCCGCTGCCGCCCGTTTCCGGGCAAAGTAAACAATGACGTTCAGGATAAGTTCATGGATATTTTAAAAGCATTGCTGCATGCGCTCTGGCAGCAGGATTTTGAGACCCTGGCTGACCCTCATCTGGTCTGGGCCATCTATGGCGTGCTGTTTATGATCCTGTTCCTTGAGAACGGATTGTTGCCCGCCGCGTTTTTACCTGGCGACAGCCTGCTGATTCTGGTAGGCGTACTGATCGCCAAAGGCACGATGAATTTTCCCCTTACCCTGTTTATCCTCACTACCGCCGCCAGTCTTGGCTGCTGGGTCAGTTATATACAAGGGCGATGGCTCGGCAACACGCCGACGGTGCAAAAATGGTTATCCCATCTGCCCGCACAATATCATCAGCGGGCACACAGCCTGTTTCATCGCCATGGCCTTTCGGCACTGTTAATGGGCCGCTTTATCGCCTTTGTCCGCACCTTATTACCCACCATTGCTGGCCTTTCCGGCCTGAGCAACGCGCGTTTTCAGTTCTTTAACTGGGTTAGCGCCTTCCTTTGGGTGCTGATTTTAACCGTTTTAGGCTTCGCGTTGGGCAAAACGCCTATTTTTCGTCGTTACGAAGATGAGCTGATGTTTTGCCTGATGCTGCTGCCGCTGGTGTTGTTGGTGGTGGGACTGGTGGGCTCTCTGGTCGTTCTGTGGCGCAAAAAGTATGGAACGCGCAATGAGAAAGGAAATTCCTGATGAACCCGCTTCGCTCTTCCCGCCGCCGCTGGCTGCCGTGGATGCTGGCCGCCCTGCTTGCGATACTGACCATCAGCGTGCTTACCCCGCTGATGCACAGTGAAAGCGGCCTGCAAATTCGTGTGGCCCGCCAGAATGGCACCTTGCCGGATGGTTTTTACCTTTATCAGCAGCTGAATGCCCAGGGGATTCAGATTAAAAGCATCACGCCCGATCGCGATGCGTTGATCATCAAATTTGATTCCGCCGAACAGAGTCTGGCCGCGCAAAAAGTGTTGCGCCAGCTGCTGCCGGGCGGCTTTACCGTTGCTCATCTGCATGATGGCGAGACCGCCCATCAGCTCGCGCTGTCGAGCCGGGCAGGTTCCGATTCATCGCTGAGTTAGCGTCTGTTTTCCGGCCCCAGTGCCGGAAAGCGTCTGCAATGCCTCTTCTTCCGCACCGCGCTTTGAGCTTTTCTCAATCCCTGTCTATGCTTACAGAATAATTCTGTTTCGCTTGTGACGAACCGTCGTCAGCGTTATGCGGAACTGGAGGTTGGGTATATTTAACAAAGGAAGGTTACATCCAATGAAACTCCGCTATATTTTTTGTGCTGGCCTGCTCGCGATCTCAGCCTCATCTCAGGCAGCGGAAACGCTGTGTCAGCAGAAAGAGCAGAACATCAAACATGAGATCGACATGGCGCGTAAGCACGATAATCAGCGTCGCGTCAACGGACTGGAGCGAGCGCTCACGGAAGTGCAGGCTAACTGTTCAGACAGCCAGCTGCACGCCGCTCATCAGGAACGCATCAAAGCCCAGCAGGATAAAGTGGCCGAGCGCGAACGTGAGTTGAAAGAAGAGCAGGACGACGCCAAAGATCAGAAAAAAATAGCAAAACGTCAGCAAAAACTGGATGAAGCCCGGCAGGAGCTCACGACCCTGCAAGCTGAACCTTATTAAAAAACCCGGACCTTATTACCGATGCAAAAGGAGTTTCCCATGTCTAAAGATACTACTTCAGAACATTTGCGCGCTGAGTTGAAAAACCTGGCCGACACGCTGGAAGAAGTGCTGAGCAGCTCAACGGATAAATCAAAAACTGAACTGGATAAGCTGCGCACAAAAGCACGTGCGGCGCTGGAAGATTCACGTCAGCGTCTGGGCGATTCCGGTGAGAAACTGGTTCAGACTACGCGTGAAGCAGCCGGTCGTGCAGACGAATATGTACAAGATAACCCGTGGCACGGTGTCGGCATTGGTGCCGCGCTGGGTGTCGCACTGGGTATCCTGATCGCGCGTCGCTGATTATGCCTGATAACCAGCAAAGCCACGGCCCGGGCAAAGGGGTCATAAACATCGGACAGCGCGTGCTTACCACGCTGGTCGGCATGGTTGAGACTCGTGTACGACTGGCAGTGGTCGAACTGGAAGAGGAGAAAGCAAACCTCATTCAGATGCTGATCATGATTGGCCTGACAATGCTGTTCACCGCGTTTGGATTAATGAGCCTGATGGTGCTGATTATCTGGGCGGTGGATGCGCAATATCGGCTGATGGCGATTGGTATCACCACCGGGGTTCTGCTGCTGCTGGCGCTGATATTTGGTCTGTGGACGCTGCGCAAATCGCGCCAGTCAACGCTGCTTAGCGCGACGCGCAAAGAGCTGCACAGCGACCGTCAGGTGCTGGAGGATCGTCATTCATGAGTAGCCGCCGTGATCGTGAAGCGCGTAAGGCGCGGTTGTTGAACGAAATTCAGCAGCAGCGTCTTGATCTGAGCGCCGCGCGTCGCGACTGGCTGATGACTACTGCACAGTACGATCGCAGCTGGCTGACTTTTGTCAGTATGCGTCGTTATCTGGCGATAGGCAGCAGCATTCTGGCTATCTGGACGGTGCGCAAGCCGCGCAAATCGCATTTCCTGCTGCGCTGGACCAAACGTGGGTTCGGCCTCTGGAGTAGCTGGCGTCTCGTCCGAAAAAGCCTGCCACAGCGCTAACGCTCATCTCCCACGCCAGGCTATTGCAGCCTGGCGTTCTTTTATCAATTAAACTGAATGACTTCGACAGTTTATCTTGCTTACAAAGCCTCTCACCGCTAGCTATTATCTGCCTCAACAACAACGAAGCCGCGCAACAGGCGCCAGGCTGCTGTTATTTAACGATGGCGCACTCGTCGCCAGCCATTATTCTTATTGGGGTAGATGATGAAAAAATTAGAAGATATCGGTTTTCTGGTGGCGCGTGTTTTGATGCCAATCCTGTTTATCAGCGCTGGCTGGGGCAAAATCACCGGTTATGAAGGTACCGCACAGTATATGCAATCGGCTGGCGTGCCTGCGTTCATGCTGCCGCTGGTCATTCTGCTGGAATTTGGCGGCGGCCTGGCGATTCTGTTTGGTTTCCTGACCCGTTTTACCGCCCTGTCGACGGCAGTGTTCACCATTCTGACCGCCTTCCTGTTCCACAGCCATTTTGAAGTGGCAGGCAACGAGATCAACTTTATGAAAAACCTGTCTATTGCCGGTGGCTACCTGCTGCTGGGTATTACGGGTCCAGGCGCCTTCAGTATTGACCGCCTGCTCGGTAAAAAGTGGTAAAAGCCACGCTATACTCTGCTACAGGGCGAGGATTTTTCCTCGCCCGTTTCTATTCTGGAGAGGAAAATGGGACAATTAATAGACGGTGTCTGGCACGATAACTGGTATGACACCAAAACCACCGGTGGCCGTTTTCAACGTTCCGAATCGGTATTCCGTAACTGGGTTACCGCCGACGGCAGTGCCGGTCCGCACGGCAAAGCGGGTTTTCGCGCCGAGCGCGATCGTTATCATCTCTACGTTTCCCTGGCGTGTCCATGGGCGCATCGCACCCTGCTGCTGCGCACGTTAAAAGGGTTGGAAGAGATGATCCCGGTTTCCGTGGTGCACCCGCTGATGCTGGAAAATGGCTGGACCTTTGATGACAGCTTTCCAGCGGCAACCGGCGATCGCCTCTACCAGAACGAATTTCTCTATCAGCTCTATCTGCATGCAAAACCCGATTATACCGGTCGCGTTACCGTGCCGGTGCTGTGGGATAAACAGCAAAACACCATCGTCAGCAATGAATCAGCCGACATTATCCGTATGTTTAACAGCGCCTTTGATGGCGTTGGCGCACGCGCGGGCGACTATTATCCGCCGGCGTTGCAAAGCAGTATTGATGAGATTAACGGCTGGGTTTATGACAGCGTGAACAACGGGGTGTACAAGGCGGGCTTTGCCACTTCGCAGCAGGCTTATGACGATGCGGTCACGCCGCTGTTTCAGGCGCTGGCACGACTGGAGCAGATTCTCGGTCAGCATCGCTATCTTACCGGCGACACGCTCACCGAGGCAGATTTACGCCTGTGGACCACGCTGATTCGCTTTGATGCGGTCTATGTGACCCACTTTAAATGCGATCATCAGCGCATCAGTGATTATCTGAACCTCAGCGGTTTCCTGCGCGACATCTATCAGATGCCGGGCGTTGCGGAAACGGTGGATCTTGCGCATATCCGCCATCACTATTACCGCAGCCATAAGACCATCAATCCAGCTGGCGTGATCTCTGTCGGTCCCGAGCTGAACTGGGATGAACCCCACGGCCGCGACACGCGTTTTCGCTGATAAACGGGCGCCAGACGGCGCCTTTTTTTAGCTTTTTTTCGCCAGCAGGCGAGGTATTTCGCGCAGGCACCACGACTTCGCTTCGCCCATGCTGTCACGCCGCCAGGCCATGATGATATCGACTTCACGCGTATATTCCGGGCTGACCACGCGCAGGCGTCCTTCAGCGATATCCTGCTCCACCAGCGGATAAGGCATCGTCGCTACGCCAAGGCCCGCCAGCAACGCCTGGCGCTTCTCTTCAATGGAACTCACCGTCAGGCGCTGCTGTTTATCAAGCAGCGTGACGGTTAATACCGGGCGATCGCGGGCGGTATCGGCCACCGCAATCCCGCGATATTTAACGCGCGTCACCTCAGAAAGCGGCTCCGGCTCAAGATGAATCGGGTGATCCGGGCTGGCGACATAGACGCTGAGCATGCTGTAGAGCTTGCGGGTATTGATTTCGGTAGAGGCGCGAAAGTGCATATCGGGCGCGATAACGATATCGGCACGGCCCTGCTCCAGCCGTTCCCAGGCACCGGCCAGCACCTCGGTCATCAGCGAAATCTGCGTGTTGGCCTTAGCCGCCAGCTTCTCAACCAGCGGAAACAGCTGATAAGTCGGCACCAGCGCTTCCACCACGATGGTCAAATGCGTTTCCCAGCCGCGTGCCAGCGCTTCAGCATCGGTGGTCAGCTTATCCGCCGCTTCCAGCAACACGCGGCCACGCTCCAGCAGCATGCGGCCAACGTTGGTAAATTTCGTGCGATGGCCGGAGCGGTCAAAGAGCACCACGTCCAGCTCCTCTTCCAGTTTCTGCATGGTATAGCTGAGCGCCGAGGGCACGCGGCCCAGCTCATCCGCCGCCGCAGCAAAGCTGCCGCGCCGATCGATGGCATCCATTACCCGTAGTGCTTCCAGCGTTAACGCCCGATCTTTCGCCATGCGGTTTCTCTGTCAGGAAATTTGAATATGCTCGGCAGATTAACTGGCTAACAATCTGTCGTCCAGATATTTACCATAGGTGATAGCCTTACTGCCGGTCAGACAAGGCCTCTGGAGGAATACCATGATTACTACCCGCGCCGCAAAAGAGTGCGGTCAGGCTGATTACGGCTGGTTACAGGCTCGCTACAGCTTCTCATTTGGCCACTATTTTGATCCAAAATTACTCGGTTACGCGTCGTTGCGCGTATTGAACCAGGAAGTGCTGGCGCCCGGTGCGTCACTGCAACCGCGCGCCTATCCGCGCGTGGACGTGCTGAACATTATTTTGCAGGGCCAGGCGGAATATCGCGACAGCGAAGGCAATCACATCAGCGCACGCAGCGGTGAAGCGCTGCTGCTGTCGACCCAGCCCGGCGTCACCTGGAGCGAGCTTAACAGCAGCAAAGATACACCGCTGACACGGCTACAGCTCTGGCTCAACGCCTGCCCGGAGCGGGAAAATCCGCTGCTGCAGCGCGCCGCCCTACCCACTGAGGCCACATGCAGCCTGCTGGCCTCGCCGGACGGTGAAAAGGCCAGCCTGCAGCTGCGCCAGCAAGTATGGATTTATCACGTTCAGCTTGAGCCAGGCGAGAGCCACTGCCTGCCGCTGCGCGGTGCGCGCGCCTATTTGCAGTCGATTCACGGCTCGCTGTTTGCCGGTGACGAAGAGGCGCAACAGGCCAAACTTGGCTGCGGCGACGGGGCGTTTGTTGATGGCGAGAGTTTGCTGCGATTAACGGCGAGAACGCCGCTGCGGGCGCTGGTGATTGATCTGCCCGCCTGAAGCGAAAACGGGCAGCAAATGCTGCCCGACAGGCACTATTGCAGAATGGTAAACGCGGTGGTGACGTGCTTAACGCCGCTTACCCGGCTGGCAACATCCGCAGCGGCTTTCGCCTCTGATGGCGTGACCAGACCCAGCAGGAAAACCTCGCCGTTTTCGGTAGTGACCTTCACGTTAGACGATTTCACCTGATCGCTGCCCAGCAGCTGCGAACGAATTTTGGTGGTAATCCAGGTATCGGAAGATGAGGTACCAAACGTCACTTTCTCGCCGGTGCGCAGCTCGTTGTAGACTTCGGTTGCGCCATCCACGCCGGCAGCGATCTGTTTCGCCCGGCTGGCGATATCCGCTGACGGCGCCTGGCCGGTCAACAGCACTTTGCCCTGATAAGCGGTGGCGACAACGCGTGCCTGGGTCTTAATCTGTTCATCTTTAGCCAGCGCATTGGAGACGCGTAGCTCCAGCGTGCTGTCATCAACCTGAGTACCGACGGTGCGCGGATCGGTAGCCGATTTGGTGGCCATCGCGGCGCTGCCCACGACCACGGCCGCACAGCCCTGTAACATCAGTGCGGCAAGTACCAGTGCTACTGCAGAGAATGCCTTCATTGTTGCTCCTTCGATTATTCCTGGTGTGGAAATAAGGTGTTATCGATCAGATCGCACAGGCAGTTAACCGTTAACATGTGCATTTCCTGAATCCGTGAGCTGCGGTGAGACGGAATGCGGATCTCCACATCGTGTGGCCCCAGCAAGCCCGCCAGTTCACCGCCGTCATAGCCGGTTAGCGCCACAATGGTCATATCACGCGTGACCGCAGCTTCAACGGCCTTAACGATGTCGCGGCTGTTGCCACGGGTTGAAATAGCCAGCAGAACATCGCCTGTCTGGCCAACTGCACGCACCTGTTTGGCATAAATTTCATCATGCAGGCGATCGTTGCCGATGGCGGTAATCAGGACATTATCCGCACTCAGGCAGAGCGCGGGCAGGCTTGGACGTTCGGTCTCGAAGCGATTGATCATCGCCGCGGCGAAGTGTTGAGCGTTAGCCGCCGATGTGCCGTTACCACAGCTCAGGATTTTGTTACCGTTAAGCAGTGACTGAACCAGCGTCATCGCCGCGCGCGAAATTGCATCGGGCAGCGCTTCCGCAGCAGCAATCTGAGTCTGAATACTTTCGGTAAAACACGCTTTAATTCTCTCCTGCACTGATCCACCTGATATTAACTTTCTGCATTAAACGCATCAGGCAGCCAGCTTAGCTGGCTGCCGGTAAACGCAACGACGTCGAAGCGGCAGTTTACCGTATCAAAGCTGGCGTTTTTCGTCGCCAGCCACAGTGCTGCCGCCCGCAGCAGCTTTTGCTGCTTGTGTCGGGTTACGCTGGCGGCCGCGCCGCCAAAACGATCGTTTCGTCGATACCGTACCTCAACAAATACCCAGCAGTCGCCATCCTGCATGATGAGATCCGTTTCGCCGCCGCGTATGCGTACGTTACAGGCCACAAAACGCAGCCCTTGCTGTTCCAGATAGCGACGCGCCTGCGCTTCATGCTCGGCGCCCGCCTGCTGCCGGTCTACTGCACCGGTACGATTTGTCCCTGACGATACTGGCTCCATGCTAACTTCCTGTTGATCACGCAGTCCGGACTGGCACTCAATGTACCGGTTTTACCTTCCAGCTGGAATCCCGGCGTCTGACGCATTTCATTGAAATGATTCGCCAGTGCCCAGGCATCGATGCCCATCGCGTAGAGGCGCACCAACGAATAATCGTTGTTAAAGGTGCGTGCCGCCTGCTGCATTAGCGCCGGATTACGGCCCGCGAGCAGCGGAATATCGCTGAACTGCAGCCCTTCCATCTCTAAACGCGAATCGGGACCGGTGCCCGCCTGGAAGCTGCGTGAGCTGGCATACAGCGCGATATTATTGCGGCTACTGAGACGCATAGCGATCATCGGCTTGATCAGCTGCAACTCATCCTGCGTAGCCACAATGTAAACTGCATCGACGCTGCCGCCGCCAGAGGCCGCTGCAGGTGTCTCGCTCTGCGGCGCTGGAATATTCAGCCCGGCAATAGAGATACCCTGCGGCTGCTCCGGCTGCGGTGCGCTGATCGGCGTACCGGTCAGACTGATTCCCGCGCCGCTGTTTATGCCCTGCTTCAGCTCGCCCTTGGATCCAAACTGCTGCTGCAATACCGTGGCACCACCCAGCTTCTGCCACTCCTGCGCAAAAGCTTTACTGACGCGATCGCCGAGATTGCTGCGTGGCAGCAACAGCAGCGGCGAACGCTTGCCCTGATCCCACATATGATGCGCAGCATCACGCGCTTCGTCTTCAGGAGAAAGCGCAAAGTAGCAGAGATTCGGATGGTTCTGGATTTGGCTCGGCTCGTTGAGCGCCAGGATATTCAGCGGCGACGAGCTGTTAGCCAGCGTTTCCACTTCGTTTTTCAGTAGCGGGCCCACAATCAGCGTCGCGCCATCCTGCTGCGCCTGGGTCATCAGCTGAGCCAGCGGCTGGGCGCTGGTGTCATAGACTTTGACCTCTGCCGTGCTGGCGGGAGCCGCGGCGGCTTGTGGCTGCGTGCCGTTTTCTGCCTGGCCATCAATGGCCGCCGGGCTAATCGCCTCGGCCGGTGCGGCGGTTTCGGTTGTGGCCGCCGCCTCACCATTGGCTGGCGCAGATGCGACCGGAGCCGCAGACGGAGCAGGCTGGGCCAGCGTGCCGTTTTTCGCGTCGTTGAAGCCTTGCTGAATCGCATTGGCAAACACTTTTGCCTGGCCATTCAGCGGCAGCATCAGCGCGATATGACTGGCAGAAGCGTGCTGATAATTTTGTATCTGGCTCAGGCTGGTCGGCAACATTTTGGTGGCCGGATGCTGCGGATACCGCGTTTGCCAGTCGGCTACCGCCGATTTCAGCATCTCTGCATCGCCACTGTTGGCGCGCCAGACGCTCAGCAGATCGATCCAGCCCTGCAGTGTATTTTCATCGGCATTAATCACCAGCCGGTTGACCTGATCCTGCGTCATGCCGGTCAGCGCCTGCCAGGTGGCATCAATGTTCTTTTGCTTATCTGCGCCGCTGAGCAGCGGCTCCTGCGCCACGTAGGCACGAAGCAGATCCAGCGACGGCGCGCCCTGATTGGCGGCGATCAGCAGGCCGTAATAGCGTGACTTCTGGTCAGCCGACAATGCGCCGGTATCAAGGCTGGCTAACAGCCGACGCGCACCGTTAATATCCTGCGAGCCAAGGCGCAGCTGCGCATTGAGCAATTGCAGTTCAAGCCGTTGCTTATCAGACAGTTGCTGAGGCAGCTGGGTGATTTGTTGGTTAGCCTGAGGATACTTGCCTTCATTAAGCAGTGCACGGATGGCGAGTAATTGCCAGTCAGCCTTGCTATTATCTGCGCTCTGTTGCACCTGCTGCAAATAGTAGTCGGATGTACCTGTGGCGGGCCCCTGGATATTGACAGAGGAAGTTTGCGGGCTCTGGCTGGAACACGCGGCTAAAATTAGCGCGGCCAGCAAAACAGGGACAAAGCGTCCTGCTTTACTACGAACGACTATTGAAGGAAGCATACTGTATCCAGTGATGTTTTTCTCAAGGTGCTCAATATTAAATCGGCAATTCGGATCAAACAATGAAACAACACGATCGGACAGAGATTTCTGCCAGCACGCTCTATATCGTGCCCACGCCAATCGGCAATCTGGGCGACATCACCCAACGGGCCCTGTTGGTGCTAGCAAGCGTCGATCTGATCGCAGCGGAAGATACACGTCATACCGGGCTGTTGCTACAACAATTCGCCATCAACGCCCGGCTGTTTGCCCTGCATGACCACAATGAGCAGCAAAAAGCAGAACAGCTGCTGATCAAGCTGCAGGAGGGGCAAAGTATAGCGCTGGTCTCCGATGCCGGTACGCCGCTGATTAATGACCCGGGTTATCATCTGGTTCGCCGCTGTCGTGAAGCGGGCATTCGCGTGGTGCCCCTGCCCGGCCCGTGCGCGGCAATCGCCGCCCTCAGCGCTGCCGGCCTGCCCTCCGATCGTTTCTGTTACGAAGGATTTCTTCCGGCCAAAACCAAAGGCCGTTGCGATGCGCTGCGCGCCGTTGCCGAGGAGCCGCGTACGCTGATTTTTTACGAATCGACCCATCGACTGCTCGACAGCCTGCAGGATATGGTCAGCGAGCTGGGCGGCGATCGCTACGTGGTGCTGGCTCGTGAGATCACTAAAACCTGGGAAAGCATCCACGGCGCGCCGGTGGCCGAGCTGCTCGCCTGGGTGCGTGAGGACGAAAACCGCCGCAAAGGCGAGATGGTGCTGATCGTTGAAGGCTTCCATCCACAGGAAGAGAGCCTGCCCGGCGAGGCGCTGCGCACGCTGAGCCTGCTGCAAAAAGAGCTGCCGTTAAAAAAGGCAGCGGCGCTGACGGCGGAGATTCACGGTGTGAAAAAGAATGCGTTGTATAAATATGCCCTCGAACAGCAAGAGGGTGACAAGCAGGACTAAATGTCCTATCATCCGCGCCGAAGCTGACCAGGCAGTCGCCGCTTTGTCGTCGTCCTTTTCGGAGGAGACAGGCAGAGGGGAGGAAAGTCCGGGCTCCACAGGGCAGGGTGCCAGGTAACGCCTGGGGGGCGCAAGCCCACGACCAGTGCAACAGAGAGCAAACCGCCGATGGCCCGCAAGGGATCAGGTAAGGGTGAAAGGGTGCGGTAAGAGCGCACCGCGCGGCTGGTAACAGTTCGTGGCACGGTAAACTCCACCCGGAGCAAGGCCAAATAGGGGTTCACATGGTACGGCCCGTACTGAACCCGGGTAGGCTGCTTGAGCCAGTGAGCGATTGCTGGCCTAGATGAATGACTGTCCACGACAGAACCCGGCTTAACGGTCAGCTTCAACTTTTTACAGAAACCCCGCCTCGGCGGGGTTTTTTGTTTAGCCCAGTAAGGGGTTTTAAGGTCCAGGACCCTTCTGTTCTGCCTTGCAGGCAGCTTTTAAGGTCAATGTCTTAGGGTCAATGTCTTAGGGTCAAAGGCCATTTCGTTCTGCCCTTCGGGCCGCCCGAGCAGGGCCGGCAGTCGCCCCGGCCCTGCACCCGCGCTATCCGGCAAACACAACCGCCCACTTCGTGGGTGCCCTCAGCAAAAGCCTTTTCCTGACGGACCAGGCGCGATTCGGAGTATTCGCCTCATCCTGAGGCTCACCCCTTCGGGGCAGCGCAAGCGCTGTTCAAAAACGCTCCCGGCGTTTTTGTCTGCTCAACGCACCCTCTCGCCGCATCCCTGCGGCTCGCCCTGGAAAATGCTTTTCCCTCGGCGTTTGTGATGCCTCCTCAAGGTCAAAACCAGGTCAAAACCAAAAAACTAAGGCCAGGACTCAAAATAAAATCTACGTCCAAGCGCAAACACAAGCCCAAGTTCAAGTTCAAGTCCAAGTCCAAGTCCAAGTCCAAGTCCAAGTCCAAGTCCAAGTCCAAGTCCAAGTCCAAGTCCAAGTCCAAGTCCAAGTCCAAGTCCAAGTCCAAGTCCAAGTCCAAGTCCAAGTCCAAGTCCAAGTCC
>Ga0308169_10000211_pt1 | contig 108698 bp, 78 predicted proteins | sample PhyBR1_2_FD_202139 | JGI IMG/M metagenome (GOLD analysis project Ga0308169, IMG submission 202139) | Phyllosphere microbial communities from UC Gill Tract Community Farm, Albany, California, United States - DLSLSB.R1 | ecosystem: Host-associated > Plants > Phyllosphere > Unclassified | place...
AAGATCCTACGACCGTCAGCTTGTTCGATGCAGTATCGTAAATCGTCCAAAGAAAGGCATTCATCCATTCTCTCCCGGCAGAGAAGTAATTCGACCAATTGTTATTCCAAGCATAAATGATTAACGCATTTTTCTTAGGAAATAGTTCATTATTTAAGGAAATAAAATCTTCTTCATTCCCGCTGTATGAATAAGGTGGATAAAGAAATGTCTGGGCATACCAATTTAGATAGGTTCCAGAAGCGAATTTTTCAACAGAAAAGAAAACATCTGCCTTTATCCGTTTTCCATACATTAACTCTGGATTTACGGCATAACTCAATCTAATTGGGCTACATACTACGGGTAAGTGATCAAAATAATGCAAATCTGTATATAGAAGACCTGGAATATTTCTTTTTTCATTCATTACTTTGATAAATTGAAGAGCGGCTTTGCGATGACTGGAGTATCCACGATAACCTGTTTCTTCAAAAAATACATAATCGAGTAAAAGTCCATTGATTGGAAATTTTCTTAAATAAAGTTTTTGTTTAAATTGATACGTATCTTCTTTTAATAACTTCATTCTGTCCTCCCCATTCACATGATTAATGATTCAATTGTTTAACCTAAATATAGGTTTGTTATCATTTTACCCCTGTTCCGCTAAATAAATTTCGATGATCGTAAAGATTTGGGTTCTAGGATCATAAACACTCCAAAGATAGGCGCCCCAGCCCACACGCGCATAATTGAAATAATTTGTAAACTCTGAATTCCATGAATAGATGATCAATTTATCTTTTAAAGGAAAGAAACGTTCATTTACCAGATTAAATTCTTTCTTAGATAACTTTGTACCATGAAATTCATTAAAAAAAGCTTCCTCATATACCCCACCATCCATAAACAATTCTTCCGCAGTCAGTTCTGTGCCTTCCATCATCTCTTCGTTGACTTCAATGGGGTAGCCATCTAAGTTTAACGTAGTAGGATCAATTTCTGTGTAAGTAATTGAATCAGAATTTAGTTCACGAAATTTTGCTACATACATTTCACGGGTAACAGGTTTTCCTGTTTCTTTGCGTTTTTTTGATGACCAAAGATTTGTTTTTGCTAAACGACTTAAATAATTTAGGTAGGCTAAGATTGCCTCTTTATGGGTGATCTTTCCTTGGTAATTATTTTCCTTAAAGAACGTATAACCAACGTAATACGGAAAAAGTATATCCCTTTTTTCTTCTAATGCTAATGTTTCTTTTACCAATAATTCCATGGCTTTTTTCTCCTCTAAATAATGATGTATGTACTTAATGAGTATAATTCCTATACTTTACAAAAAGACCTATTTATCTTTGGGTCACCAAACGTATACTTAAATTTCATAATCATCCTCCGAACCTCTAAAAAATTAAACAGAAAACCTAAAAGTTTTTTTAAATAGTTATTTTATATATATATTTAAGTAGAATAACCATCTTTATAAGTTTATATTATCGCATTACAGAGAAATCGACAAGTTTCCCTGATTTATTTATCTTGTTTTTTTATCAAGTCATACCTGCGAAACAAAAATTTATTTTTTAAGAAATAAAAGTAAAAAAATAAGCTCAAAAAAAATGTAAAATTGTTAAGAAATTCAATCTGAATAATAAGTGGATTTTTTTGCGGAGGACAAAATGGAGTTATTGGAAAAAGAAACACTATATAGCAATTAAGACATCCACACAAAAAAAGCTTTTCCAGAAGTTATCACCTCCAGAAAAGCCTTTTTTAACAAAACATCAACGATCATTCACTCAAAAATTGTTCAATCTTTTCACGGTTCATTTGTTTATCTAATACGAGGATACTACCCGCATAATCACTTTGACCATAGCTCCAAGTATTATCAGCTGGGACGCTTAACCGGTCGATTCCGCCAGCACCACGTAAGATAGAGAAACTGTTTCTGACTAAAAAAGTCATCGGTACATCGGTGGATGTATAACCGATTGCTTTTCCGGCAGCATATGGCGCGCGGATCAAGTTCAATGGATTTTTTAGTTGTCCAAAAATCGCATCCATTACTTGTTGCTGTCTGCGGACACGACCGAAGTCGCCTTCTTCATCCATACGGAAACGTGCATATTGCAACAGCACATGACCGTCCATACGTTGTTTGCCTTTAGCGATATCAACACCGTCTAGATTCAAGTCTTTTTCAGCATTGATCGACACACCATTCATGAACATGGCATCAATCACTTTTTCAAACGATTTGAAATCGACTTTCATGTAGTATTGACAGTTCAGCCCAAAGTTCTCTAACAAGGTTTGTCGAACTAACTCAGCGCCACCATAAGCATAAGCTGCATTGATTTTATTGTCTCCGACCCCAGGGATCGTCACGAAGCTATCCCGCATGAATGAGATCAATTTGGGTTTACGAGCTGGCCCATCTAATTGTAGAACCATGATCGTATCTGCTCGTCCCGCATCTTCACCCCTTGTATCACTGCCTAAAATCAAAATGTTGTGTGCGCCACTTGTTGATTGGGTGCCGTTGAATGTTTCTGAAGTCGCTGGTTCCAGTGACTGATCATTTTCAGCCACGAACTTGCCGACGAAAAATGAAATCAGTGAAAAGACAAATAAAAATAATAAGATCCCTACTATGATTTTCCACCAAGACCGCTTCTTACGTGGACCTTTGGGCTGTTTCTTTTTAAAGAGTCCTTTTTTCTGGGGTTGTTGTTCTGAATGAACGTGTTCTTCGTAAGGCGTTGAGTATCGAGAATCACTTGGACGTTCTTCATAAGTTTGTTCGTAAGAAGGGATTGCTTCCTCTTCAGGCTCCGCTTGTTTCTTACTTGCGCGTCGCCAAGATAGCGGCGATGACTTTTCTTTGATTGGTTTTGCTTTTTTATGGATGTTCTGATAGCGATCCATCCGACTCATTTGATTTCCTCCCTTTGTTCAACTCAGTAAAATCATACGATACTTCTTAATGAAAAACAGTAAGATCTTTGTAAATTTAACTAAAAGCTAACGAATCCTTTGATATCACGCGTTTCATTCCTTTGAAACGAGTAAAGGTTGGATTTCCTCAATCGGCATGGTCTCGCCTGTCCAAAGCTCAAAGGCAATTGCTCCTTGGTACATCAGCATCCCTAGCCCATTTCGTGTGAGACAGCCGATTGCTTTGGCTTCTTTTAGAAAGCATGTTTCTTTAGGGGAATAAATCAAATCAAAAACTGCGATTTTCTTATGGAGAAATTGAGGATTAATTGGCATCAACTCTTTTTTTGCGCCCATGCCCATATCGGTACCATTGATCAAAAGGTCCGCATCTTCTAGATCTTTTTTCAACTGTTCAGTATCTGCATAATCTTTGACGATGATAGGACAATTGGTTTGTTCCGCTACTCTCTCAAAATCCGCAACGACACTCGCAAAAGTAGCATTCTTCCGTTTATAGATGACGATTGCTTTTGCTTGATCTAATGCCGCTTGAACAACGATTGCTTTCGCTGCGCCACCTGCACCTAGCATGATTATTTTTTTGTTTTTGATTGAGACACCCGCTTCGTGTACTGAACGCAGGAAGCCCATGCCATCCGTATTATAGCCGATCAAGCGGTTGTCTCGATGAACGATGGTATTAACAGCGCTTATCAACTGCGCTTCTTGACTTAATTCATCTAAATAAGGAATAACTGCTGTTTTGTTAGGCATGGAAAGATTGACTCCTAACATATTGAATGTACGAATGCTTTCAACCGCCTGCATAAGATTCGTCTGACCGACTGTGAATGCCAAGTAAACAGCATCGATCGAACGCGCTTGAAAGGCTGTATTATGCATCAATGGAGATAAACTATGGGTAACGGGAGATGCAAAAATCCCTGCTAATCTTGTTTTTCCTGAAATCATGGAACGCCTCCTATAATACGCTAAAAATGCCGCGTCCATTCGTAGAACCTACGAAGGAACAAGCGGCATCAATCATTTTTCTGATATGAATCGTGTTGATTTTGATTGTTATTATACCTGCTATCACAAGTATAAATTGAAGGAAACAAACTTGTCAAACGGAGATAGCGTTCTCGAATGACTAATCGATGACTTCCTCGAAGAAGTGTAAGAGATCGTTCATGGATAATGCTTGTTTTTCTTCTTTCGCTAAGTCTTTGACGATCCGGCCTTTTTGTAAGACGATCAAGCGATTCCCATATTTCAAAGCATCTTCCATACGGTGCGTGATCATCAAGCATGTTAACTTTTGCTCTGTGATGCGTTGGTTGGTCAATTCCATCAGCAGCTTGGCTGTCTTAGGATCTAGTGCTGCGGTATGCTCATCTAATAAAAGTAATTCTGGCGCTTTGATCGTTGCCATCAATAAACTTAACGCTTGTCGTTGTCCCCCTGACAATTCGCCAGCAGGTGTATCCAAATGTTGCTCTAATCCATTCCCTACTTCTTGGCATATTTTATAAAACACTTCTTTTTGGGTTTTCAATTGACGTAAACGAAGCGTCCGTTTCTCGCCACGTTTTTGAGCTAACAATAGATTTTCTGCCACCGTCATTCGTGGTGCAGTCCCCATTTTCGGGTCTTGGAATACTCGTGATAGAAATAAAGCTCGTGCTTCTTCTGACAACTTAGTGATTGGCTGGTCTTTAAAATAAACCCCGCCTTGACTTAATTGCAATGTTCCGGCAATCGTATTGAACAAAGTACTTTTGCCCGCCCCATTACCGCCAAGAACAGTGATAAAATCTCCTTCATTGATGGTCAATTGGATATCATCCAATAATACTTTTTCTTCGTGCATCCCATTGTTGACTACTTTTCTACCATTTTTGATCGTTAAGATAGCTGTCATCGTTAGACCTCCTTTTCAAAGCCAGTTTTTAATTTCAATGCTTGTTTTACTTGTGGGATCATCAGGCAAGCCGCTAAGATGATCGCTGAGAATAATTTCAGATAAGTTGTATCAAAACCTAATTTGATAACAGCTAAAATCAATAATTGATAGATAATGCTTCCGACAACGATTGCTAATAAACGCTCGATCAGTGTCAACTCCTGGAAAATGACTTCCCCAATGATGATCGAAGCTAGTCCGATCACGATCACGCCGATTCCTTTGTTGACATCCGCATAGCCATCGTTTTGAGCGATCAATGCGCCTGATAAAGCAATCACTCCGTTAGATAAAGTCAAACCTAAGATTTTCATACGGTCGGTTTTGATTCCTAATGAACGTGCCATTGTCTCATTATCTCCAGTGGCAATATAGCCTTGCCCTAGATCTGTATTGAAGAAAAAGATCAACACGCTGATCAATAAGCCCAGCGATAATAATCCTAATAAGACAGTGTCAAAATAATTCGGTAAATGTAGTGCGTGGAACACATCTTGTAAGACTGGATGATTCAACAATGAAAGGTTGGGTGTGCGCATCACGAACAAGATGACTGAGTTTAAACCTGACATTACTAAGATACCGGCTAAGATGACTGGAATCTTTCCTTTTGTATAAAGTAAGCCTGTGACAAGGCCAGCTGCCATTCCGGCCAAAACACCTAGAATCGTTGCCAATAATGGACTAACGCCATGCGTGATTGCTGTTACACAGACAGCCCCACCAAGAGGGAATGAACCTTCTGTTGTCATATCAGGGAAATCTAAAATGCGGTAAGTCATAAAAATCCCTAAACCTAATATGGCCCATAACATACCTTGTGAAATTGCGGATACGATCATTGTTCTTCCTCCTTGATCTCTGTCAGTACTTTTGCATCTTGTTTGATGGATTCAGGAATCGTGATTCCTAATAGTTCTGCTTGCTTTTCATTGACGATGATATCGCCTTTATCAAAGACATAGACAGGGGTTGTGGCTGGTTCTTTCCCATTTGCTAAAGCGGCTGCCATTTTACCTGTTTGTACACCTAATTCGTATTGATTGATTCCAATTGTCGCTAACCCACCTTGTTCGACCATCGTATCGACAGAAGGAATTACTGGGATATCTGCTTTATTTGCTTCTTTGATGACCGTTTGCATCGCGTTAGCAATCGTGTTATCTAAAGGAACATAGATAAAATCAACTGATTGGCTCATGACTTGGACGGTTTGTGCAATTTCATTCGTTGAAGGGACGGCATACTTCACTGGTGTTAGTCCTTTGGCTTTTGCCGCTTCTTCTGCTTGGCTGACTTGATAACGTGAATTGTCTTCTGATGATGCATAAAGAATCCCGACCGTTTTTGCTTTTGGTAATAGTTCTGTCGCTAATTGGATCTGCGCTTCCCCAGGTGGTTGATCCGACACTCCTGTGATGTTGCCTCCTGGTGCTTCTAAACTTTGTACTAGTCCTGCCCCTACAGGATCAGTTACTGCGCCCAAGACAAGTGGGATATCCTTTGTAGTGTTTGCGATGGCTTGTGCTGCTGGTGTCGCAATACCTACGAGAACGTCTGGATTATTTTGAACCAATTGTTGACTCATAGTAGCTAACTTACTTTGGTCAGCTTGACCATTTTGGAAATTGATTTCTAGGTTTCGTCCTTCTTCCAAACCTGACTCTTTTAATCCATCTTTGATCCCTCGATAGATTTCATCTAACGCAGGGTGACTAACGAACTGTAAGACCCCAACAACTTTCTTATCATCTGTTCGATTTCCTTCAACAGGTGGCTGATCCTTGATCGTTTCGTAGATAAATGTACCGGTCAAATAGATAAGTATCAGTGCGATTACTGCGATCAATCGTTTATTTTTCATTTTTATTTCCCCTTTTTGTTATGTATTTTTTTTAAATAAATCGGCTACGTGTGTAACTTCGAGCGAATGAACAAAAAAAGACAATCACCGCTGGTACGGTCATTGTCTTTTACCAACAAAAAACCGCATAGAGCCATCTATGCGGTCGTCAAATTCTTGTCCAGCATAGATACAAACTTTAGAATCGTACATTGTTGTACTCTAAAAAGTTGTATCTACGAAAAAGTTCGCCCTTGATACAACTTATCTACGCCAGTTACGCCAATTATTTTTATGTTCTGATAAAAATTGAATTGATAAGTTCATCTTGGACCATCCTTTCCTTTAAGTGTTATCCTAAGTCTAATCGAATTTTATTTATCCGTCAACTAATTTTTTATTTTTTTGACTTTTTGTTATTTATCACTAAGTATTCCGCTACACTTACTCCAAGGTACTCTCTGTTGTTGCTTCCGCTTGTTCGCCGTTTGCTAATTCTTTTTCAAGTTGTTTGATGTTGATCAATGGTAATCGATTCAATGCAGGAACCAAGGTTTTCTCAAGTTCTTCTTTATTTTGGTCAGAAAGGACTAAGCGATTTCTCTCTTTTCCGCCATCAAAGAAAATAATAGTGATTTTTTCTTTTTCGATCCCATACCGTTGTTCTAATTCTTGGGTATCATAAACGAGTGGATAGAAGAAAATCGTTCGATTCAACTCACTACTTTGTTGCGGATCTTCAAATATATCCATCACTTGTTTGTAAAGCTCACCCTTTGGCAGACTAAACATGACTGAGATGGCTCGACTATCAGTAATCTCTTGATGCGCGGAAGAAAATGGCAAAGGCTGTAACTTTTCGGAATGGATCGAGGAATAAATCAATGAATCCACCTGTGCTTCTTTAATTTTACTTGGCAAAAAAAACATTGCAGCCGTCAACAAAAATGAACAGCTCAGAAGAAGACCGATCCGTCTGAAGTATTTTTGAGGATGTTGTTCAAAATCCTCTGATAAATTCGTGTAGCTCATTATGATTTTTTCCTTTATTTCTACCATCAATCGCTGCATCTTCTTTTCCCCCACCTGTCCTTTCTCTAATTATACCTAAAATCAAGCGAAAGAACGAAATAAAACACTAGTTTTTCATGTAAATTCTTTCGTTATTCTCTCTTTTACAGAAGAAATCATCCGGTCCATTGGTCTTTCCTTTCTTTTTTCGTTATAATAAGTGTACTTATGAATAGAAATGAGGAATGAATCATGTCCTTTGATGGTGTATTTACCCATGCAATGATCCATGAATTGCGCGAAACACTATTATCTGGTCGGGTCTCAAAGATCCACCAACCGTATGAAAATGAAATCATTTTGGTGATTCGTTCTCGTGGAAAGAACCACCGATTGTTGTTATCTGCTCATCCAAGTTATGCCCGTGTCCAGATCACAGAGATCGATTATCAAAATCCAGAAAATCCGCCAAACTTCGTGATGATGTTGCGCAAACATTTAGATGGTGCGATTTTAGAAAATATCAAGCAAATCAAAAATGACCGAGTCATCCACTTCCATTTTTCAAAACGGGATGAACTAGGTGACTTACAAAATATTGTTTTGATCGTTGAATTGATGGGACGACACAGTACCATCGTTTTAGTGAACCAACAAACACAAAAGATATTAGACGCCATCAAACATATCGGCAGCTCACAAAACACGTATCGTTCGTTACTCCCTGGTGTCGAATATGTCGCACCACCTGAACAAGCGGTACTTGATCCTTTTGAAGCAACAAAAGAACAAGTATTTGAACGACTATCAAAAATCGAGCCAAATGCCAAAGCACTACAACAAGCCTTTCAAGGATTAGGCCACGACACTGCATTAGAATTAGTCGAACGGATCAATCAGCGACCGAATGAAAAAATGGCTGTCTGGGAAGAATTCTTTACTGCAATCGATCAACCTACACCCACACACTATGAAGTGGGCACAAAAGAATACTTTACGCCGATTGCTTATCAAGAATTGGCGAAACAAGCCGATTCAGTGCAAGAATACGCAACTTTAAGCGCGTTATTAGATGCGTTTTACCAAGAAAAAGCGGAAAAAGATCGAGCGAAGCAACAAGGCGGCGAACTGATCCGTAAAATCGAAAATGAACTGAAACGTAATCGCAATAAATTGAAAAAGCGCGAGCAGACCTTGCTTGATTCAGAAAATGCGGAAGAGTTTCGTCGTGATGGCGAACTATTGACGACTTTTATGACTCAAGTTCCTCGTGGTGCGACTGAAGTGACCTTAGCGAACTATTATGAAGAGAATCAACCAATCCGGATTGCTCTTGATCCCGCCTTAACACCTAATCAGAATGCGCAAAAGTATTTTCATCGCTACCAAAAACTTAAAAATGCGGTCAAATTGATCGGGAAACAAATCGAAGAAGCGAAAAGCGAGATCCAGTACCTTGAATCTGTCCTTTCGCAATTGGAGATTGCTGGACCGATGGATATCGAAGTGATCAAAGAAGAGCTATTAGCAGAGGGCTACTTGAAAAAGAAAACAAACAAAAAACAAAAGAAAGCAAAACCTTCTCAACCTGATCGCTATTTCTCTTCTGACGGCACTGAGATTTTAGTTGGTAAAAACAATCTGCAAAATGATCAATTAACCATGAAAACTGCAAGAAAAACGGATCACTGGTTGCACGCGCAAAACATTCCAGGGTCTCATGTGATCATCAAGAGTGATCAACCTTCTGATGAAACCATTACGGAAGCTGCTGAACTAGCTGCGTATTACTCCAAATATCGCCACTCTGCACAGGTGCCTGTGGATCTAGTGCAAGTCAAACATATCCGCAAACCGAATGGCGCAAAACCTGGATATGTGATTTACGAAAACCAAAAAACGATTATTGTAACGCCAGAAGAAGAAAAAATCCAAGCAATGACAAAAGATTGATTTTGCTGAAAAAAACCGACGTCAAGAAGTCATGACTTCTGACGATCGGTTTTTTTGTGGTTCAAAATACGAATGACAAATTAAATTCGATAGCCTGTCGCAATGATTTCTTTTGTGCCAGTCGTTCGATCGAAGGCTTCTAAGACAAATCCTGAACCATAATCGATACGATAGGTACCAGCACCAATTTTATGTCCTGCCACATTTGCATCGACTTTCTTCCAGTTATTACGACTTTCTGTGATGTAGCGATCCCAATAACTATCTGACAGCACTTGGCGGTCGCCAACTACCGTTCCAAGTCCGTATGTATGGATACGCCCAGCAGAATCTTTTTTATACGGAATATCTGCTCGGATGCGTTCTTGTAAAACAACCGTTCCTGTTGCTTCACCCGTATAAAATACCCAATTGACTTCGACTGTATGTCCGGGTCGAACATTGATGGCTTGACCAGGAACAGTCCAGCCTTTTTGTGTCTCCCGAGTATGTGAAGTGGTTGTACTAAAATTGTAACTTAATTCAAGACCCATACTTGCCGAACCAAACATTGGTACGCTGATTTCAGTACTCGCTGATGTAGAAATACCTGCAGAATGTGTGGTTGATGTCGTAAGCGAATCTATATAAGTTTCGGTATAAGAAGGTGTGGTAAACGTTTGATCTTGATTTGTTTGATTATGAAAAACACTTGTATTCACAGTTTTTGACGTTTGTTTCGTTCCCATATCACTATTGACTCCTACTGAATAGGATTGACTGGACACATTTTTTGGATTGTATTCATTGCCAGTGAGTCTTTCATTCACACCAATATCTCCCCATTGATACATTTGGTAAGACAAAGCATAGGCCATCGTACTCATGCGATCGATCGTGCTTTGATTGACCGATTTCAAATACCCTTCTCCGATTTGTGGAAGCGAATCATCCGCACAAGCAACCGACTCCCCTTTAAATAGTCCTACACTCGTCGCTCCAACTACCCCTAACATTAATTTTATTACTTTTTTCATTTTGTTGATCCCCTTTATCATTATTGATAAATCAATGGTGAAATCGTTCCCAATCGATTTATTAATGACAGTATGAATCATTTTTTTAACTATGTAACATTATGTACTTTACTGCAACAATACAGTCAGACTTGAACGAACAAAAAATAAGCCTGAAATCAACATTCGCTGATTTCACGACTTATCTTTTGCTTCATCTTCTTTTCCAATGAAAGGATTGATTCGATTTTAAACGTTCACTTCATCTGTTTCATCACCTGTTGGATACTTGTGATAAACTTCTTGGCGATATCACTTAATGGCTGCTTTCCAGAATAAATGACATATAACTCATTCATCGGACTATCAGCTAATGGAATCAAGCGTAAATATTCTTTGATCTCCCCGATCACGATGCCAGAGCCTGAAGCGTAGGCATCTGTTTCTAACACAATGTTCATCAATGTGCCACGATCACTCGTATAGATCACCGATTCTTGTTCAGGGATCTCAATTAGATCTTCATAAAAGTAAGGGAAATTATTGCCATCTTGTGTAAACCGAACTTGCGGAAATGCTGCTAGCTCTTCTACCTTTATTTCTTCTTGCTGGGCAAGTGGATGGCGCTGTCTAAGAAAGATATGGGTCTTAAATGTTCCTAAAGACTGCGCGATCAATTCCCCTTGTTCTAAGTAACGCTTGATCCCTGTGCGATTATGGTCATTCATATAAAGGATACCTAACTCGCTTTGCTGCTGTTGGACTTCTTCGATCACGTTTGCTGTCGTCGTTTCCATGATCCGAAACTGCTTCACTTCTGCTTTAAAGGTCTCGATCAGTTGCGCAGTCAATGGCCCTAAAAAATCATAGTGTTGTGAAGCAATCGAAAAGCTTTCTCGCTTTTCACTTTTCTGGTAATAGTTTTCCAAAGAATCTAATTGTACTAAAATCCGTTCCGCCCGTTTTAAAAAGGCTTGACCTTCTTCTGTTAGATAGGCACCTCGATTCGTGCGGGTAAATAAAGTGATACTTAATTCGTTTTCCAATTCTTTGATCGCTGCAGAAAGGCTTGGTTGAGAAACAAACAATTTTTTTGCTGCTTCTCGAAAACTTCCATTATTCGCTACCGCAGTGACATATTTCAATTGTTGGATGTTCATTTCGTCCCCTTGTAATAATAAATTTTTCGTTCCTTTACTGGTTGTAATGGACGATTATTTGGCTGCGCATATTGTCCTTTGAATGGGATCAGAAAATCACGATTCAATTGACCGACTTGATCCATGACGAACCATTGGATCGGTCCACTCGTTGGGGGAGTGGTCAATGAACCAACGTAATGATAATGACTTTTCTGCTCAGGGAAAAAGACAGAGGCATCGGTCCAATGTTCATGTGCATCAAGGTCCCATTTGTCGCCATTTTGGCGATCATATAACCAACCCTTATCATTTGATAGATGGTACATCGCACCAACCACTAAGTTTTCTTGTCGTTCGTTCGTATGGACAAAGTGAAACTCGATATCTTCTTGTTTCCCATTGATGACGTGTTCTGACGGCATATGAAAATGGATGTCGGTCAAATAGTATGTCTCTTCATTGAAAAGAACGTAACTAATTTGATCGTATGGCACAAGATGGATCGTGTTCTTGAACTCCTTATCCGTGAAGCGTTGCTTCTGATAGTGAAAAGACAGTGTTTCTTTCGTGTCACTGCTTTTTTCACATGTAACTAGAGGAATGGGCGATTGCAACTCAAATTCGGCTCCTTTTGCAAACCAATCGCACAACTCTGCCCAATGTTCCGGTCCTCTTTCACCAGAATAACCCCACTCAACATCCATATTCTTCTTCAACTAAAATTCCTCCTGAATCAGTTACCTACAAGGCACTTCGACTATTCTTTTTCTTTTTTGACAATATTTGAAACAGCTGCTAAGAAATCCTCTTTTCCATAGAATTCTTGATTGAGCAACTCCGGAAAGATCTCCTTGAAAAAATATTGGACGGACGGTCGATGGTCAAAGCCTTTGATCGTTGTGACCGCCTCAATAAACATCTCTTTATAGACTTTTTCCGGATTATTTTTACTGATCTCATCAAATGATTCATACAACAAATCGATTTTATCTGATACAGCTAGCAATTCGCCTTCGACCGTATCGTCTTTTCCTTCGAACAAGCGGCGACGATAGACGTCTTGTAATGCTTCGGGAATTTCTTGATTGATAAACTCATCCGTCATTTTTTCTTCGACGGTCTGTAGCATCCCTCGCAATTCTTTACTTGCATATTTTACTGGAGTTTTGATGTCGCCGATAAAACGTTCCGTGTAATCATGGTTCAAAGCTTTTTCATACAAGAGTTTCCAATCGATTGGTTGCCCATGGAGTTCTTCAATATCACCTAAGACTTGCGCAATTGAAGCCACACGATAGGAATGAGCAGCAACAGTATGTTCAGTATGTTTAAAGAAACCTGGCGCCCGTGTGATTCTTTCTAAGTTATTTAGTCCTAAAATAAATTCATTCAATCCCATAAAGATTCCTCCTCCTTGAGATGACTTTTCCGATAATCTTATCATTAAATAACTTGAATTCGCAAATTTTCAGCTTATTATCTTTAGAGGTTTTCATTTATAAAAGATTAGTTTTTACTATGTACCGTCAGGATTTGGCTAGTTCACAAATAGAAAAAGGGCTGAAACAACAAATGTTTCCCCGCCCTTTTTTCAACTTAATCCGTTACCCAATTCTCAGGATCTTTTTTCCATTCTTTTAGTAAAGCTAATTCTGTTTCGTCAATGGTTTTGTTTTCTAAAGCAAATTCGATCAGCACAGAATAATTCGTCAAAGTAACCAATGGCAGACCCGCTGCTTCAAAGTTAGCTTTTCCTTTTGGCAACTCGTAGGTAAAGATAGCTGCAACACCTAAAACATCCGCCCCTTCTCGTTTTGCTGCTTCAGCGGCTTCTAGCACACTTCCACCTGTTGAGATCAAATCTTCAATGACCACCATTTTTTGTCCTTCGAAGATCCGTCCTTCGATTTGGTTCCCTTTGCCATGAGCTTTCGCTTTGCTGCGAATATAGACCATTGGTAAGTCTAAGATCTCAGCTACCCAAGCTGCATGAGGGATTCCTGCAGTTGCTGTTCCAGCAATCACTTCGACTTCTGGAAATTCTTGCTTGATTTTTTCAGCTAATCCTTGAGCGATTTCTTTTCTGACTTTTGGGTAACTCATCGTGATGCGATTGTCACAATAGATGGGGCTTTTGATGCCACTTGCCCAAGTAAATGGTTGATTGGGGCTTAAGAAAACAGCTTCGATTTCTAAAAGGTCTTTCGCAATAGTTTGTTCGATATTCATAGATCAACGACTCCATTCTGCTTTGATTGTTTGATAGGCTTGATAAGAATCTTCTGCTTGTGTGATCGGTCGTCCGACAACGATAAAGGTTGAGCCGATTTCTTTTGCGCGGGCTGGTGTCACGATTCTGGTTTGGTCACCAGCAACTGTTCCTTCTGGTCGGATGCCAGGGGTTAGACACGTAAATGTGTCACCTGTTTTTGCTTTGATCGATGCTACTTCAAGTGCTGAAGATACGACCCCATCTAAACCTGCTTCTTTTGCACAAGCTGCGTAGTGGATCACACTTTCTTCTAAGGGCACTTCGATCAGTTGATCATGGTGCATCTCTTCTTCGCTCGTTGAAGTCAGTTGCGTGATTGCTAAAAGTAAAGGTCGTTTCTTACCTTCGGGTGTGCCATCTGTCAAACCACGCATCGCCGCTTCCATCATACGGATACCGCCGGCAGCATGGACACAAGTGATGTCTACGCCTAATTTTGCTAAGCCACGCATCGCTTTTTCCACGGTATTCGGGATATCATGTAATTTCAAATCTAAGAAAACATCATGTCCCGCGTCTTTTAACCAACGAACGATGATTGGTCCTTCTTGATAAAAGAGCTCCATACCGATTTTAACGAATAACTTTTCGTCTTCTGGGAAACGTTGCATAAAGGTTTCTACTTCTTGCCAAGATGAAAAATCTAAAGCAATAATTGGTCGTTGATTCATTGATTTCTACCTTCTTTCACTTCTTTGATCAATTGCTCTAAAGACTCAATGCCTAACTCGCTCATTCTCGCTGGTAGGTCTGCAATCAGTTTTGGACAGATATAAGGGTCGGTAAAGTTGGCTGTCCCAACAGCAACTGCACTTGCACCTGCCATATACATCTCCAGTACATCATCAACGGTTTGCACACCGCCCATCCCAATGATCGGCAAGTTAGAGACACCTGCCACTTGATGGATCAAACGAATAGCCACCGGTTTGATCGCTGGCCCTGAGAGACCGCCTGTTTGATTGGCAAGAATCGGTTTTCTAGTTTTCAGATCGATACGCATCCCCAGCAAGGTATTGATCATCGTAAACCCATCGGCGCCGCCAGCTTCAATAGCCTGTGCCACTGGAACGATATCCGTAACATTAGGAGATAATTTGACATAGACAGGGACATTCGCCACTTTTTTCACCGCTTGTGTCAGTTGGAACGCCACATCTGGGTCAGTACCAAAAGCAATTCCGCCGTGTTTGACATTTGGACACGAGATATTAAGTTCGATGGCATGGACATTCGGTGCATCACCGATCTTGCCACAGACTTCAACATAGTCTTCTTCACACGCGCCAGCGACATTTGCTATGATCGGCAAATCTTTATAGGTGGCTAATTCAGGTAGCGATTTTTCCATGACCACTTCCATTCCAGGATTTTGCAACCCGATCGCGTTGAGCATACCAGAAGGTGTTTCTGCTACTCGCGGCGTGGGATTACCAAAGCGCGCTTTAGGTGTCGTCGCCTTTACCATAATCGCGCCAAGTTGGTTCAAATCGTAGTATTTGCCATATTCTTTGCCAAATCCAAAGCAACCACTTGCTGGCATGATCGGATTCTTCAAGTTTAGGCCTGGAAGTTTAACTGCTAAAGGGTTACTCATAAAATCACCTCTCCTGCTTGGAAAATCGGTCCTTCATCACAGACTTTCAAGCTTTTCGTTCCTGTTTCATCGTCTGGGACATGACAGACACATGCGTAACATGCACCGACACCACAGGCCATGCGAGACTCTAATGACAGTTGGACGTTAGGATGACCGGCGAAAAGCTGTTCCACTGTCTTTAGTAATCCATTTGAACCGCATGCAAAAACAGCAGCAGGCTTATCTTTTGCCGCAAGCAATAGATTACCGACATTCCCATGCAGTCCATAAGTGCCGTCATCGGTTGCGATCCTTGTATCACCTAGTTTTAGAAATTCTTCTTCATAATACATTACTTCTTGTGAAGCAAAGCCTAGAAAGTGAATCGCTTTGACGCCTCGTTCCTTCAGCTGTTTCGATAGTTCGTATAAAGGAGGAACACCGATCCCTCCACCGACAATGAAGACCTCATCTTCTTTCGTTAATCCTGAAAGATCGAAGCCATTCCCTAAAGGTCCTAAGACGTCTAAAGAATCACCAGCAGTCAATTCTGCGAAATGCTTTGTTCCGTCTCCTTCTACACGGTAGATGATACGACAAGTTTTTTGTGATTGATCGATCTGATTGATACTGATTGGTCGGCGCAACAACAAATCTGCTCGGGGTACGCGAATATGAAGGAATTGTCCAGGGCGTGTCATTTCTTGGACTAATTCCCCAGTCAGTGTCATTTCATAGATTCGTGGTGCTAGTTGCCGTTGGTGAACGATTTTCATTACTTCTTGTTTCATCTCTACACTCCTATGTTTTGGGACTTTTTCGCTAGACTGCTTTGCTTTTTTCATTTTTTAAATAGGCGGGCAATTGCCCTCCATGATTAGATTGCTTGTGTTGAAAATGCTCGGGATTCCATCACGCGGACGATAGCATCCGCGGTATCAAGGGAGGTAAACAATGGCGTGCCATGCTCTACTGCTTCACGTCGAATGATAAAACCATCTTTTGACGCATTCCCACGATCTTTATCAATGGTATTGACGACCACTTGTGCTTTGCCAGCACGAATCAGGTCAACGACATTTTTCTCTTTTGTTTCTTCAGAGATTTTAGCCACTGGGGTCACCACAAGTCCGTGTTGTTCAAAGAACGCTGCAGTATTTTTCGTTGCCAATAAGCTATAGCCGATTTCTGCAAAGCGTTTTGCTAGACCTAAAGCTTCTTCTTTCGTTTCATCGGCGATCGTAAACAAGACAGCACCATAATCAGGCAAGCGTAAACCAGATGCTTCGAACGCTTTATACAGCGCTTTGTCTAAGTTTTGATCCGAACCCATGACTTCACCTGTCGATTTCATCTCTGGTCCTAAATAAGTGTCCACTTTATGCAACTTCGTAAATGAGAAGACTGGCGCTTTGACATGGACGTTGGCAGTTTCAGGGTACAAGCCATCTTCATAGCCTAAGTCTTTCAATTTTTCTCCTAAGATGGCTTTTGTCGCGATCTGTGCCATCGGGATATTCGTCACTTTGCTCAAGAAAGGAACCGTTCGACTCGCACGTGGGTTCACTTCGATAACATATACTTGGTTGTCGTGGATCACGAATTGGATGTTCATCATCCCGATACAATTCAACCCTCGTGCTAAACGGATCGTGTAATCTTCGATTGTTTGCTTGATTTCCTCTGACAGCGCTTGTGGTGGATAAACCGCCATCGAATCGCCGGAATGGACACCTGCACGTTCAATGTGTTCCATGATTCCTGGGATCAAGACGGTTTCACCATCACAGATCGCATCGACTTCGCACTCACTACCGATCAAGTAACGGTCGACTAAGACTGGATGTTCTGGTGAAGCTTTCACCGCATGTTCCATATAATCTTCTAAGTCACGTTGATTCTCGACGATCTCCATTGCCCGACCTCCCAAGACATAGCTTGGACGAACAAGTACTGGATAACCGATTTTGTTTGCGACTGCCACAGCTTCTTCTTTACTTGTCGCAGTATCTCCTAGCGGCTGAGGCACCCCTAATTCTTGTAACGCTTGTTCGAATAGATCACGGTTCTCCGCACGATCAAGGTCTTCGATCGTTGTTCCTAGGATTTTTACACCTGATTTTGCTAATGGTTCAGCTAGATTGATCGCTGTTTGTCCTCCAAATTGGACGATGACACCGATTGGTTGTTCCAACTCGATGACATTCATCACATCTTCAAAAGTCAAAGGCTCAAAGTAAAGTTTATCAGAAATCGAGAAATCTGTCGAAACGGTTTCAGGATTACTATTCATGATGATTGCTTCATAGCCTGCTTGTTGAATGGCTTTCACTGAATGAACTGTCGCATAGTCAAATTCTACCCCTTGTCCGATACGGATTGGTCCAGAACCAAGTACTAGAACAGACGGTTTTTCTGAACGATGGCTTTCATTTTCGATTTCATACGTACTATAGAAGTAAGGTGTGTGGGATTCAAATTCGGCAGCACACGTATCGACCATTTTGTAAACAGGCTGAATGTTCTTTTCTGTACGTAATTGGCGAATCGCTTCCGTCGTCGTTTTCCACAATTCCGCAATTTTTCGATCTGTGAAGCCATTTTGTTTCACAGTAAGAAGTAGATCCAACTGATTCGGTTGTTCCGAAAGCTCCTCTTCTAATTCAACGATGTGCAACAATTTATCCAAGAAGAATAAATCGATTTTCGTCAAGTCTGCCAACTCTTGGATCGGATAGCCACGACGGATTGCTTCGGCTAAGTAGAATAAACGATCATCTTGTGCCCGAACGATTTTCTCCATCAAACGTTCTTCACTGACTGTCTTCAGTTCAGGCAATTCAAGGTGGTGTGCCCCGATTTCTAATGAACGAACCGCTTTTAATAAAGATTCTTCGATGTTACGACCAATCGCCATCACTTCGCCGGTTGCTTTCATTTGCGTGCCTAAGACACGTTCACCGTTTTCGAATTTGTCGAAAGGCCAACGTGGAATCTTGGCTACTACATAGTCCAATGCGGGTTCAAATTCAGCAAAAGTCGTTCCTGTTACTGGATTTTTCATTTCATCCAAGGTCAAGCCTAACGCGATTTTAGCTGCTAATTTTGCGATCGGATAGCCGGTCGCTTTACTTGCTAAAGCAGAGGAGCGTGAAACACGAGGGTTCACTTCGATGACATAGTAGTTGAAACTATGAGGATCTAATGCTAACTGAACGTTACAGCCACCTTCGATTTTCAATGCACGGATAATCGATAGTGATGCATCTCTTAACATTTGATATTCATGGTCTGCTAATGTTTGACTTGGTGCAAAGACGATCGAATCCCCTGTATGGATACCGACTGGATCGAAATTTTCCATGTTGCAGACGACGATGGCATTATCGGCAGAGTCGCGCATCACTTCATATTCGATTTCTTTGAAGCCTGCAATACTACGTTCAATCAAACATTGTGTGACAGGCGACAAGCTCAAGCCATTTTCCGCGATTTGGCGTAGTTCGGCTTCATTCTCACACATACCACCACCAGTACCCCCTAATGTGAAGGCTGGTCGAACGATGATCGGGTAACCGATTTTATTGGCAAAGGCAACTGCTTCTTCCACCGTTGTCACGATTTCTGATTCTGGGATCGGTTGATTTAATTCTTCCATCAACTTTTTGAACAAGTCACGATCTTCTGCTTGGTCGATCGCACTTAATTTTGTCCCTAATAATTCGATGCCTAATTCGTCCAAGATTCCTGATTCAGCTAATTCCATCGCCATATTCAAACCTGTTTGCCCACCTAATGTCGGTAAGATCGCACCAGGACGTTCTTTTCGCAAAATTCGTGAGACAAATTCTAATGTGATTGGTTCTAGGTAGACTTGATCGGCGATTTCTTTATCGGTCATGATCGTTGCTGGATTGGAGTTGACTAAGACGACTTCGTAGCCTTCTTCTTTTAAAGCAAGACAAGCCTGTGTGCCTGCATAGTCAAACTCAGCGGCTTGACCAATGATGATCGGACCAGAACCGATCACCATGATTTTATTGATATCTGTGCGTTTTGGCATTAGAATTGCTCCTTTCCAGCGTCCATCATTTCCATAAATTCATCAAATAAATGTAGTGCATCATGTGGGCCAGGTGCTGCATCCGGATGGAATTGCACACTGAAGGCAGGATAGCGACGGTGACGGACACCTTCGACTGTGCCATCATTGACTTCCACATGAGTGACAAGTAATTGTTCCGGATCGATCGTTTGTTCATCTACCGCATAGCCATGGTTTTGTGACGTAAAATCGATTCTTCCTGTTGCAACTTCACGAACAGGATGATTCAGTCCACGGTGACCAAATTTCATCTTGTACGTATCTGCACCATTTGCTAGTGCAAAAAGTTGATGCCCCAAGCAGATGCCGAAAATCGGGATCTTACCTTGGATTTGTTTGATCATCTCGATCGCTTCCGGTACATCTTTCGGATCCCCTGGTCCATTCGTCAACATCACGCCGTCTGGCGATAATGAAAGGATCGTTTCCGCATCCGTATTGTACGGTAAGACGGTTAAATTACAGTCACGCTTACTCAATTCACGTAAGATGCTATGTTTCAATCCAAAATCAATGACTGCCACATTTCTTCCTGTTCCTGGGCTAGGATAAGGTTTATTGGTTGAAACTTCTTGGACTTGGTTCGTTGCCAAAACGGTTGCTTTTAGTTGGTCAAACGCATGTTCAAATGTGTCGCCTGCATCCACGATACTGGCTTTCATCGTCCCAACTTCACGGATCTTTCGTGTCAACGCCCGTGTATCGATGCCAGAGATACCAGGAATTCCCTTTTGTTTCAAGAACTCGTCTAATGTCATTTGGTTACGCCAATTTGACGCAACACGTGCATGCTCTTTGACCACTACACCTTTACACGTTGGTGCAATCGATTCATAATCATCACGGTTGACGCCATAATTCCCTACCATCGGGTACGTAAATGTAATGATCTGTCCATTAAAACTTTGGTCTGTGATTGTTTCTTGATATCCTGTCATACTTGTCGTAAAGACGATTTCTCCAAACACATTGGCTGTCGCGCCAAATGATTTCCCTTTAAATACTGTGCCATCTTCTAAAATCAGCAACCGTTCCATCCAATTATTCCCCCTTATGCCAAACAAGTTTTCCGTTGACAAATGTCATCAATGTTTCCCCTTTGATTTCCCAACCGACAAAAGGTGTGTTCTCGCCTTTTGATAAGAAATCTTTTTTATCGATTACTGCAGAGTGCGCAATATCGTAAACTGCCAAGTCTGCTGGTGCGCCGATCGTCAAGGTGCCAGCTTTCAAACCAAAAATGGCTGCTGGTTTGACTGCCATCCAGTCAATCACTTGCTCTAGTGTGAATTTTCCGGTTTCAACAAAATGTGTATACACGAGTTGGAAGGCAGTTTCACTTCCAACGATACCGAAAGGTGATTGCAAGAAACTTTGACTTTTTTCTTCTAATCCGTGAGGGGCATGGTCGGTGGCAATACAATCGATCGTGCCATCAAGCAAGCCTTCGATCAATGCCTCGCGATCGGCTTTGCCTCTCAATGGTGGATTCATTTTCCAAAAACCAAAATCTTCTGGGATATCTTCATCGATCAAGACCAGATGATGTGGTGAAACCTCTGCAGTCACGTGGATCCCGGCTTTTTTCGCATCGCGGATCACTCGCACACTTTCTTTTGTTGAAACATGGCAGACATGATAGTGAACGCCTGTTGCTTCCGCTAATAGGAGATCACGAGCAATTTGAGAAGACTCAGTCACACTCAAAATACCTGGCAACCCTAGCTCTTCTGCTTTTTCTCCTGCGTGCATCACACCGCCAAATAATAATGATTCATCTTCTGTGTGAGCAACGAGTGCTTTATTGTTTTTTGCGGCTTCTTTCATCGCTAAGTACATCGTGCCTGCTGTTTGCACGCCGACACCATCATTGGTAAAAGCAAATGCGCCTTCATTGATCAATGCTTCTTGATCGACCAGTTCTTCACTTCGAAGATTCTCAGTGATCGGTGCATACTGTAATACTTTGACGACAGCATCACGTTTGATGATGTCATAGACTTGTTTTAATTTTTCTGCTGTATCAGGTACTGGGTCAAGATTTGGCATCGCACAAACAGTGGTAAACCCACCTCGAGCAGCTGCTTTCGTGCCAGCTTCGATCGTTTCCTTGTAAGTAAAGCCAGGCTCTCTCAGATGGACATGGACATCCACTAATCCAGGTGTGATCAACTGCCCTTGTGCATCAAACACTTCATCAAATTCAGCCTCAGGAAAGCCTGTACCGATTGCTTTGATCTTTCCTTCTTCGATCCAAATTTCTGCTGGTGTTGTTTCATTTCTTTTTGTATTGATTTGACCGTTTTTAATGAGTGTTTTCATGTTTCTTCCTCCTCTTATGGTTATGCTTTTCCACTTAATACAGCTTCTAAGATCGCCATTCTGACAAATACACCATTGCTCATTTGTTGAATGATCCGTGACTGTAACCCTTCAACCAGTGAATCCGCCAATTCGACATCTCGATTGACTGGTGCCGGGTGCATGATGATTGCATGTTTTTGCATTTTTTTAGCGCGTTCGACTGTCAAGCCGTATTCTTGATGATAGCCTTCTTTTGAAAAACTTTCTTTTCCATCGTGGCGTTCATGTTGCACACGTAACATCATCATGACATCGACTTGATCCAGCAAGTCATCTAGTGGTAAGTAATGACCGTAAACTTCAAATTCATCGTCATACCATTCTCTTGGACCTGAGAAGAAAACCTGCGCGCCAAGACGTTTCAACATCTGCATATTCGATTTTGCGACACGAGAATGTGTGATATCTCCGACGATCGCCACTTTCAAGCCTTCGAAATAGCCAAATTCTTCATAGATCGTCATCAAATCAAGTAAACACTGCGTTGGATGTTGTCCACTACCGTCACCGCCATTGATGATCGAGCATTGGATCGTTTTACTTTGGATCAATTCGTCATAGTAGTTTTCATCTCCATGACGGATAACAGCTACATCCACCCCAAGTGCAGACATCGTTAGAACGGTATCGTATAATGTTTCACCTTTTGTAACTGAACTTGTACTTGCTTCAAATTCGATCACTTCAAGACCAAGTTTCTTTTCTGCTACATCAAAACTTTTATGCGTTCGTGTACTGTTTTCAAAGAACAAGTTCGTTGCAAAATATTGGGATTTTTGTGGTGACCAAGTTGCGCCTTGCTTGAACTCTTGTCCTCGTCGGATCAACCCCATTACTTCTTGGTCTGTCAATGCTTCTACCGTTAATAAGTGTTTTAAACTGATGCGTTCTGATTTGATGATCATGCGATGTCCTCCTTAATTTTCTTCGCTGCGTGAAGTTTCTGGTAAGATAAGATTTAAAATGATTCCTAAAACTGTTGCTAATGCCATGGCAGATAAAGTGAATGTCCCGACTTCTAGGACTAATCCCCCGATACCTACGACTAAGATGACTGAAGCAATCAATAGATTTTTCTTTTTATCAAAATCGATTTTGTTTTCGACTAAGATTTTCATCCCGCTTGCCGCAATCACTCCGAATAGGATGAAACTGATACCTGAAATGACTGGGCCAGGAATACTTAATATCAAAGCACTTAGTTTGCCAATAAAGCCAAGGATCACTGCGAAGACCGCTGCGCCTCCGATCACGAACACGCTGTGTACACGAGTGATTGCCAAGACTCCGATGTTTTCACCATAACTTGTCACTGGAGGTCCACCAACGAAAGCTGCCACTAACTGAGCCAATCCATCTCCTGTCAATGTACGGTGTAAGCCTGGATCTTCAAAGAAATTACGTTTCGTCAATTTGTTCAAGACCATCAAATGGCCGATGTGTTCGGTCATTGTGACAAAGGCGATCGGTGCCATTGTGGTGATTGCTCCTATATATAACTTCGGTTGATATTGGACAAATGGAATCTCGAAGTTAGGTAGTGCGAACCATGGTGCGTCAATGATTGGTTGTGTGTCAACGATCCCGAAAAGTAAAGCGACGATGTAGCCAGAGATGATGCCAAGCAAGATCGGTAACAATCCTAGGAATCCGCGTAGAAACATATTGAAGAAAATCGTCAATCCTAAAGTGATCAACGCAACTGATAGATATTTGAAATCATAATGGTCTTGATTGAACATCGCGTTGTTTGCTGCATTGGCAGCTAAACCTAAACCGATGACCATGATGACTGGGCCAACCACGATCGGTGGCAAGATTTTATCTAACCAGGCGGAACCGATTTTCTTGATGATCAACGCAACGATCAGATAGACGAGTGCTGTCGTCATCGCACCTTGGGCGATCGCCGGGAAGCCGTCGGTTTTCATCAACATCTGCATGGCTGCGATGAACGCGAAACTACTGCCTAGATAAGCTGGGATCTTCCCTTTCGTTGTAATCAAGTAAACGATTGTTCCTAATCCTGAACTGACCAAGGCAATCCCTGGGTCGATTCCGACTAAGATCGGTACTAAGACAGTTGCACCGAACATCGTGAATAAATGCTGTAAACTTAATCCCACCCAGTGTCCAATGGTTGGTCGATCATGGATGTCTAATACCACACTATCGTTGTGGAACTTTTTTTCTTCTGCCATCTTGCCTTACTCCTCTACTTTTCCTCGTTTAAGATCATGATGCGATCTTGTCCATCTAATTCTTGCATCTCTACTAAGATTTCTTCTTTTTTTGCTGTAGGGATATTTTTTCCTACGTAATCTGCGCGGATCGGTAATTCTCGGTGTCCGCGATCAACTAGAACCGCTAGTGAGATTTTTCTTGGACGACCAAAGTCCATGACCGCATCCATTGCAGCGCGGATCGTCCGTCCTGTGTATAACACATCATCGATCAAGATAACTTCTTTTCCTTCTAAACTGACTGGAATATCTGAAGAATGCAATTCTGGTTCTTGAGCGATTTCTTTTTTATCGTCACGATACAATGTGATATCAAGTTCTCCTACAGGTACTTCAATATTTTCGAGTTGTTTCAGACGTTCGGCAATTCGAGCAGCGATATAGATCCCTCTCGTTTTGATTCCGACTAAAACGATCTCTTCGATACTTTGATTTCTTTCGATGATTTCGTAAGTGATACGTGTTAGCGCTCGTTTCATCGTTACTTGATCCACTACTTCTTTTGCTTGCATCATTTTTCCCCCTCTATTTTTTACACAAAAAAACTCCTGCCCTAAGAGGACAGGAGGAATGTTTAGACTGAGTGTATACTACTACACTGGTCGCTTTGTGTATGCGACGTCATTGAGCAAGTCTCGCTATGGCGCACCACAGGAATTCTTACTCACACCCTTCTTAGCCTCACGGGACTAAACTTAAAGGACTTCTATTAAGTTTTTCTTTTATTGTTTATTACTATACCGTTAAGTACTTTAAAAAGCAATATCTTTTCTCAACTTCTCTAAAGTTTTTTCAAAAACTTCTGGCAATGGTGCCTCAAAGGTCATTCGTTCATTTGTTTGAGGATGAGTGAAACCTAATAATTTCGCATGTAAAAATTGGCCATTGCCTTTGAGAGTTTTCTTTGGTCCATATACGGGATCACCTGCTAAAGGATAACCGATATACTTCATATGCACACGGATCTGATGCGTACGCCCTGTCTCTAATTGTAATTCTACTAAAGTAAAATTCTCAAAACGTTCTAGTACAGTAAAATGCGTCACAGCTGGTTTTCCATCTTCACGGATGGCTTGTATTTTTCGATCGACTTTTGAGCGGCCGATAGGTGCATTGATCGTCCCTTTTTCATGTGGAATGACGCCATGGACTAAAGCAATGTATTTTCTTAGGGAAGTTTTATCTTTCAATTGCTGTGCCAACGCTTCATGGGCTTGATCATTTTTGGCGATCATCAATAATCCAGACGTGTCTTTATCGATTCGATGGACGATCCCTGGACGGATCACGCCATTAATCGATGAAAGATTTTTCATATGGTACATCAACGCATTGACTAGTGTTCCTCGGGCATGACCAGCAGAAGGATGAACGACCATGCCTTGTGGTTTATTGACCACAGCTACGTCGTCATCTTCATAGACGATTTCTATTGGTAAGTCTTCTGCTACGATCTCAAGTTCTTCAGGCTCTGGTACTTCAACGATGATCGCATCCGCCGATTTTACTTTGTAATTCGCTTTTACTGGTTCACCATTTACGGAAACGGCACCGTCTTTTAACCATTGTTGGACTTGTGAACGACTATGATCCGCAAATAATGCTGTCAGAACTTTATCGATCCGGCCTTTTTCTTCTTTGATAGTTGCTTTTAATTGTGTCATTTTTTTCGTTGGTCCTTTTCATCTAAAATAATATAAATCAATACGCAGATCACACCGATTACTAGAGAAATGTCTGCCACATTAAAAATCGGGAAATTCATGAAATCAGTTTGGAACATATCGATCACATAACCTAAACGAACACGATCGATAAAGTTACCGATTGCTCCTGCTAGAATCAATGTCAGACCGATCATGAACCAACGATTTCCGTTGCTGCGATTTTTGATCATCAACGTCAAGATCACTACAACTGCGATGATCGTCACGACAGTAAAAAACCACATTTTTCCTTCTAGTAAACTCCAAGCTGCTCCGAAATTACGGATATGATTCAAGGACAAGATCCCTGGAATCACTGATTTCGTTTCTCCTAAAGCAAAGTTATCGACGATCAACCATTTTACCCATTGATCTAATCCGATGATCAACGCACTTATAATCCAATATATCGCTAACAAACAATCATTCCTTTTCTACTTCATGATAAATATCTCTTGGTCTGATGATCCCTAATAAATTTCCGTTAGGGTCGCCGTTTTTGGTGATCAACACAGCTTCAAGCGTACCCTGCTCACCAAACATTTTTTCTACTTCAGCAATCGTTGTCTGAGCTGAAACAAAATGATAATTGGTGTACTTGCCATCTTGTGTGATCAGATCGGCAGCTATTTTTCCTTGAAGATCGATCACACCATGGTGACTTTCTTTGGCCAACCAAAAACCTAACATACGCAACGTCACTAATCCTTTGAATGTTCCTTTATGATAAAGCGGGAACTGAGAATAACGCTTTTTAGCAACAGTCTCCAATAAACTAGGTAATGGGATGTCCCATTCAAACCCAGTCACATGCTTTGCGAAACGCGGTAACACTGTTTCTGGGCGAATCAGTTCTTGCTCGATTCTTTGGATACGCTTCGTCGCCCATTCATTAGGCTCAGCGATAATAAAATCGACGGCGATCCGATCATGCACGATCGCATTACGTAATTGAGCCAACTGTAGTAAGTCATCCTCATATTTTTTGATACTTTGGTGTTGCTTTTGTGCTAAACGACGAACGAGTTCAGTAAACCCCATATTTCGTGGATTCCCCATCTCTTCTTGCATCCATTTTTCGATCCGATTAAAGCTACTCAAAAAAAGATCAGAATTCTTCATCACTAGCCTCCTTGATGACATATGCTTTATTTTTTATAAATAGAAAGAAACCAATTATTACGACGACGATCAGTAAACTATAAAGGATACTTTGAATAACAATAGCACTGATCCCTGTAAACAAGAAAAGCAAGGGATACAACTGTAATAGTAATAGATTCATCGTGATCCGATAGTTTTTAGTTGGTTCTGCTATCGTATAGACTGGACTTTTTAACCAAAAAAAGGTAACTTGCATCTGAAACGGGGGCTCAATATCTAGAGTAACAGATTGGTTTTGCCCCAAACTGATTTTCCGATCATCCACCCGCAATGTGATTGGACTACCCATTCCGTAAAATCCCGTATCTCTAGTAACATTCACTTCCATTTTCGCTCCTCCTATTATGCGTTAGTCTCTATCAAAACACAAGCGGAATCTCTGTTATCTCCTATGGATCGATCCTGATGCCATCTTTTTCAAAAGTCATTTTTCCTCATTCTCATCCTCTATTTTACTCTCCAGTCTTTTCTGTCCAAATCGGTTGACAGAAGAAACCAAGAATACTAGGCCAGACATAAATAAAACCGAGGATATAAACGTAATCCCTAAAACGGCTAAAAAATGAGGATCAAAATAACCAGTATATAAATCATGGTATAAGGTATAATTTCTGACTCCCGTCACTATGGAAACAAATAAACTCGCAACAATCACTGCTGACACACGCAATTTCTTTGCATGTTTGGATGGATCAATGAGCTCATGACCAATCAGCGAACCTCGAATCAATAGATAGATGAACGCTATTCCTAACAATAATAACTCAGTCAACAATTCAGAAACAGGTTGCTCCAAAAGATAGCTCTTTACAAAGATAGAAGTCGTTAATAATACCAATAATAATAAAAAAGCTTCGCTTTGTATTTGATTATTGATCTGTACAATACGTTCGTCTTTAGGCTTATTCTTTTTCATCTTTATCCTCCCAAAATAGATCATCTAGTGTTTGATTTAATTCATGGCAGATGGCTTGACACAATTTAAGTGTCGGATTATATTTCCCTGCTTCAATCAATCCAATCGTTTGCCTTGTCACCCCAACACGTTGTGCTAATTCTTCTTGGCTTAAATCATTTGCTAAACGTGCGAGTTTCATTCGGATGTTCTTCAACTTGATGACTAACCTCCATTCTTATCTCTTACTCATATTGTAAACTATACATTACTAAATGTAAAATATATATTGCTAAAATAAGCGTAAACGTAAAATAGGAATAGCAAAAAGACTGGTAGGTTAGCCCTCTCGCCCGAACTCTGAATAAACGACAGGAACAGAAGTCACCGCTTCGGAAAACAAGGCGCCATCCATAAAAATTTGAGGAACAATTTTCGTGGATGGCGCCTTGTTTTTTGAGGCTCAACAAAAAGTGTTTAACTTTGACTAGTTTCCATTACTTTTGAAGATTTAAGTCGCTCTTTTTTTTTGCAGGGGTGTTTACTTGCCCACCATTCACAAATCCACTGATTTTTGTGCTAAATCCAACCAGTTTATTTATTCGCGTTTTTTTCTGTAGGGGCTTGTTCTGATTCGTCTTGCTAATTGGTAAGGGACTTGTAGTTGTCTTCACCGACTGTTTTTGTGTAATTGTCAACTCCGAATTTCTTTCTGCTGTATGAAACTGTCCAGAATTCATCAATGCAAGAGTGACAAGCATTTCCCCATTGATTTTTGGTTTGTTTTGATTATTACTGAGGTCTCGTTTCAAAAGTTTTGGTCGTTGATTGACTGGACGCTTATTGAAAGGATTTCCTAATGCAACATCTCTGATCATTATCATTAGAGTTTCTGCATCAAGGATTTGAATATTCATACTCATCATCGCATCAGATTTTTCTGCAAGAATAACCGCCTCCTCTGATAATGTCGGGGACTGCTGATAATCTGCTAACTGATCAACATAGCGAGTGAACTGGTTTGTTTTGAAAAAACCTGTATATTTTTTAAAATATTGGTTGCGAACATCTACTCCAGATTTTGAATACCCCGACACCATATACGGATAACTTGGAATAACATCATATGCCATAGCCACGATATGAGTTGTTTCATGGATAAGGGTTTCTTTTGGATCTACAGATATCTGCATTTTTGGCATATAATCTGGATCAATATGATTGGTATCAGCAATAAATATGATTCGACATTCCGGATCATGACTCAATATGAACGCATATGCTTTCGGAATTGCCTCGACCTTTGAATAGAATGCCTGCGTTGTTTCACTTTTTGCTAATTCAGTAGATACGATCCAAATATTTTTAAATCCCCAATCTGCTGATTGCCGTAGAAAGCGCTCGCCTTTTTCCGCTACAGTTAACAATCTTTTAAAAATTTCTTTTAAATAAGGTTCACGGTTTTCAATCAGATACATGTCAAACATCTCTACTGCATACTTACCTTCCGGTGTTTCCGCAATGTTATGTAGCTTCAACAACTCGATACATCTTTCTTTTGTAGTTTTGAAATAATTGATTGCTTCAAAAAATCCATCTGACATTTCTTTAAAGTAGGGTTTAAGATAATCTGGTACCTTGCTAATATCCAAACCAGAAAAAACTTGGTAATCTACAGGTTGCGAATGATACATCATTTCAATTCCTTTAGAAATTGCTATTTGCGTACTTTTTTCATCCAAAATAACCTCGATCTGTGGTTCTGGGATAAAAGCAGTTAATTTTTTACATTCTACATTTTTATCAGTCACCCTTGGCAGCGGATCAGTGCCCACTACCACTGCTTGTCTAATTTCATTCCATTCTTTCCATCTTCCTGGCGTGTTTGGTAACAGCTGGGAGGGAGCGGTTCCCTCTTGTGACGAACCAGCAGCATCGCTTGAAGTACCAGGTAGCGACTTATCACCTGTTCCGGTCCTTCTTATTTGATTTTGAATGTCAATCGTTTGTTTTTCTAGCTCAGATTCAAATCTAAAAGAGTGATTGATTGGATCAAACCTTAAAACAGTCATCGTTTCAAGGAAATCTTTTTTTACTAAATGATACCGATCTACTTCCTTATCCAATAAGATCAACGGGAGATACCGGTCATTGATCTTGATGTAGGACCTGCCATCCATGTTCCACATCAAACCTCGTTCATCTGGGGGCGAAAGAATACTTGGATCCCATAATGCTTCAAATTGATTGATTCGGTTCGTTACGTCTATTTCTACAGATTTCACAACAATAGGCGATGTAGGAGGTTCAAAATACCATTCAATCCCATTGAAATTGACGGGTAACAGCTGTTCTCCATCAGAAACATCGTAGCGTACGCCATGCTTTTTGAGCACAGTTATTTCGACAGGAATCATATGCCCATCCATTTGAAGCACAGAAACTCGTTGACCATCTCTTTTTTTGAATGTAAAGACGTTCCCTTCTCCATAAGCTTTAGGATTTAAATTAGGTTCTTCTACGAATACTTGATCAACATCCAATGTTCTTGAAAGTCGTTGGATCACTACCTTTTGTCTTGGCGTAAAGGTAGCAGGTCCTTCGAATTCTCTCAACTGATCACCTCTTAAAGTAAAGTACTTCCCAGAAACATCCCCATTTCTAAGATCACTTACCCTTAAATATAAGTTATTTGGCATGCGCTTCACTCGAACTTCTGGGCCATCCTTGGCAAAGCGTGCAGTCACATAACTTTTTGTCCAATCGGTCTGTTTACTTCCTAAATCATCTAATTTTGTCAATGCTGCTTTCAATTCTTTCCCTATAAATTGTTCATTCCTAAAATCCACTAAACGTTTCAGAATGAAACGTCCGCCACCTGAGAGCAACTCTACTCCTGGATCTAAATAGCGTATAGCATTTACTAACAGCCCTCTAAGCTCGGTTAGAGTCGGAAGCAAGCGCGTGCTCGTTTTTAGCGTAACACTCAGCCCACTTTTAACGACGGATTTTGCAACTCCTAGGGCAAATCTCATGTTGAAAGTAGTTACTTGACCTAGAATAGGAATCAATGAGACAGCATCAATCAGACAATTAGGTACCGCTTCTTCGACATTTTGCTCGGAAATGCCGACAACACAATCATAAAAAGGAATCACGTGTTTTAAGACGTTCCAGACTTTTGTAGCGGTCGTTTGTTCATTTCCTGAATCATATAATTGTTGATAAAGCGCATCTCTATGTTTCAAACTGATTTGATTGGCTAATGTTTGTTTCGCATCCCCAAAAGAAAATTCCTTATCAGTATACACTTTCGTGGTAAATGAATAATCTTCCTTTCCAATCCGGATCTTATCTCCATTTTTTTGAAATTGCCCATCCCAGAGATCATTTTGATCCATCAGACCATAGGTAAGGAATAAAAATGGATCTTTGTCAACACGATAAAAATTGTATCCCCCTTTTTCTACTTGTTTCAATGCATACCAACGCTCTTCATTTCCCTTGATGACGACAATCAGATCTGTTTGATTCAAATGGAGCGTCGAGTTCAATAATTCCTCCTGTTTATAAAATAAAAGCGGAGGAACTGAACGTAGATTTATTGGAAACTGATATTGCCGGACTTCACTTTTAAATTGAGCCGAAGCTGGATAAATTCGGCTATCTGGAGAAAATAAAAAATCCAACTCCTGTTCCCCGATCGATTGAATGGACAGTTGGATAAGGAACTCATTGAGCAAGTGAAAAGAGTCTGAGACATCTTTGGTCAGTCGAGTATACCATCTTTCAAGATCTGGTGGTATCCATGGACCGGGACACGGGTTTCCGCCAGCTAGATACACTTGACTCGCTGCCAAATCAAGCCTTATTCCAAGTCGATTGCACTCTGCTAATACTTCATCTACTAACACTACTTTTCGTCGCCAGTTGACCACAGCTTGTCGGTACGTCAAGACAAGATCATCAGCAATCGCTTGCGTTTTCATCATCTGGAGATACCCTTTGTGCGAATAACCAATAAATGTAGTAAGTGCTACTTCGATATAGTCTCCCTTCACTAGCGCTTCTTGCATTTTATCAGGTTCTAGTTGCGCCACAGTAAGCAAGGCTGGTGTCAAAAGGAAGGACAACTCTTCGAAGTGATGGATCCCCTCAAAACTAAGTGTTTCTAAGAAAAATTCACCTAGCAATCGTGTTTCAGTCTGATTGAACTGTTTCGAAAAACCTAAATCGGCCATTAAGCTCGCACCTGTTAGTTGAGTCAACGAATGATAATCAGAAATCAATAACTTGTCTGGAAGATTGCTTGATTTCAGTAAGTAATGGGGCAATGCTCGATTGGATAAAGAAATCCAAAGTTTCTTTAGATACATCTCTGCATCCTCAGCTCGAATGCCATGTTGTAAAGCTACTTGTGTCTGAGAGAGGTTGATCAATCCTGCTTTTTTTAATTCTTCAAACATAAACAAGCTTCTTAGTTGACCAATCGTAAAGGCTGATGGGTCAGTGGCTTCAACGATTTGCTTTGCGATGTAGGCTTCAATCGAACTACCTAAGACATTCTCAAACGTCCACTTCATCACCGTTCTTTCGGCACTGGAATCAGAGATCATTTCATCTGGACTACCACCATACAATTTCAGTTCTTTTAAGATAACTGAAGCAACTGCCTGAACTTTCTCAGGCATGATAATCGTTTCCTTCTCAGCTTCGATGAACCATCTTCCCATCGCACTCAATACATCCTCTTTTGTTGCCATGCCAATGAGTAGTCCTTTGTTACGGAAAAAATCTTCGACTTGTTTCATTACTTTTGGACTACGCCACTGTTCTTTATTTACTGTTTCTTTCGATTCCTTGTCTTCTTTATTCGTTGATTCTGTCAGAGTAATCCCGTTCAAGTCTGTAGAAGATGAGACTGTACTATTTTCAACTACCGATTCATTGCTCACTGATCGTGGCACTACAGTCAATAATGAGTCATTCGCTTTAATCAGATCCCACAACCATTTTGTAAAAGTGATTTCAGCATATTCATTTGAAATAACCCCATCTACCTTTTCATCGAGGATCACTTGGGCGATTTGCTTGACTTTTACCATATCGATAATGTCTTGAGTAGCTCCCTCAAGTAAAATCCAATGTGATACTGTCTCAGCAAGTACATTTTGATTTGATGCATGACACGCAACACCCTGTTCAGATAAAAATGTCGCAACTCTTTGACGTACCATATCGTCCTCATTTGTTGAATGCATATCCGGTGATTTTTCTGGTTGTTGCAGATTATTTATGGATGTATCTATATTATTTTCACGAAGAAACAATTCGGTTTTTTGTTTCACTTGTTCTTTACGTTCTTTTTCCTGATCCTTTTTGATGTTATTGATATCAATGCCCAGAATTTTTTTCTTAATTTTCTTATATGTATAACCGGTCTGCGCATTGTTGTCTTCCCATTGCAGCAAAATCGCTCTTGCCTGATTGACCATTAAATTTTTCTCTGTCATGCCATAGGCTTGCAAAAGTAAGGTAGCTGCTGTTCGTTCTCTTTGCAGGATTTCATCGTACAGTTTCCCATTTAAAATCCATTTTTGCATCCCAGAAACTAATCCTGCAGGCGTTGGCTTGTTCAAATAAATTCGTTGCTTATAAAGAAATTTTTGAACGATATCGTTTACTTCGACTGTTTTTGTTCGCAGGTTGAAAGTATTTTTATGATAATAGATCGCTGGAATTTTTGTATCCTTAGAAACACTTCGTGGCCGCTGATGTATAAAATCCGCATAGATTTGATTGTTTATTTTTTTTTGATTTTGGAATTGATTCACTGTAGCTGTCTCTACAGGTGATAAGTGATACTGCTTCGTTTGTTGATTGATTTCTAAAAAAAGATAATCAATCAACAAAGTATTCGTTTTCCATTGCTTATAGATCGACTGTAATCTTATGTCCGATAAGAAGTCACCTAATCGTACATCTTCTATCCCATATCCTTCAAGTATTCGATAAGCAAGATACTGTGCTCTAGCGGAGTACAGCGAATCTTCATTTTTCCAATTCATTCCGGCCCATCTTTGAACAACTTCAATCAACTCTAGATCAGTTGCCTGTGATCCAAGTAAACTCTGATCAACAAAAAATTCTTTTAAATGAGTATTTACTTGGGCTGTTTGATTCCTTCTTTGAGAAAGCAACACGTCATAATGAAAATTCGGTAATGGGGACAAAGCGCCTGGAGGTTTTTTATTTTTAGAAATAGCTTCAGTGATTTGAATGACTTGTTCATATTCAGAGTCCTTAGAAGGAAACAATGGTTGATCCTCTAGACTTATTCCCACAGAATGAAGAGTTGTAGATTGGTCGGACGTTGCTCGACCAATGGTAGGCGCTGCTTCAGCGCCTCTTGTGACTAAAAAATCATATTTTTTTACAAAGTAATCAAGTTTTTCTGTCAATTTGTTGGTGAGTTCCCTTAAAGGAGCCATGATTCCCGCCTCAACTTCCTTTACGGCCGGTTCTTTCATTGAAGCTTGAGTTTGCGTTTGATCAGATAAAACTGACGCTAGAGGAATATGCGCATTCTGATTTATTTGGCTATCAACTGTATCATAGGTCGAATAATTGACCGAGAATGTTTGGCTCATCCATTCAACAAAATAAGCCATCGCCGAGTAGCCATTAGCATCATCTAGTGGTTTCTCTGTATAAGTAGCATTCTCTGCTTTGCCGAAAAAGGTCGTAAAGAGCTCGGTTAGTTCTCCCCAAAAAGCATCAATGACTAGCGTCTCTTGAATAGGAATACTCTGCTTTTTCATCTTTTCTGTCGTTCTTCCATTATTTGTTTGATAGAATTCTTCCACAGTTGATTCGAATACCGTTTTCATTTTTTCAGCTGCTTCTTCGGCAGTGAACGTGCGTGTCTCCTTCTCTATTGCTTGCTTCTTAAAAGAAAACTTTTGAATGTTCGCAGGCATATCTTTCCGTTCTTCATTTGTTGTTTGTGATTTTGTAATGGCTGTCTGACAAATCGTTTTAAAATGAGCTTGTGTATGATTGGCACTATTCCACAAGCCAAGAGGGTTTTGATGAAAAATCTCACTCGTAGTCGTACAATTTTCTACTTGCGCCATTCGATGCGCCATTTTGTGCATCCCAATGCTCCATTGATGGGCCTTTTCGACTAAATAGATGAGCGGATTCGAAGGCAGGGCCGCGTCAATGAACGAGCTCGTAGGGATAGGTGCATTATTCACCATAATTGGAATAAATCGCTGGGGATTCGCGGTAGAACTTGACAATAAAGAATCTAAAGTGATCTCCGCGCCTTGTTGTCGTGCTCCTACAAAAGTATCCACTTCAAACGCTGCAGTAGTTTCTTGCACTGCACGCTGTCGATTAGGTAAATTTGTGTCCGATATTCGAAGATTTTGACCAATACTTAATAAGTAAAGTATCCCTGTCGACGACCAAACGCCTCTACCGACAGGATAATGCCCAAAACTTTGAGCAAGTAAATTCAAGTTTCTTCGTTGCTCATTGTCAGTTATATATCTCTGAGACTTGTTGGTGAATTGACCGATTCTTTCTCGATGTTGTTCGATAGGCATCCTCTAACTCCTTTATTTATAAGGTCTTTGCACACATTTCAATAAGAGATAGATTGTATGCACAACTGAACCAAAAATTTGCATCATTAAATCAATACTTGACTGAGTAAAACTAAATTTATTTGAACGGATTTTAGGAATAAAAATATACTACTTCTACCTAAATATATGCCAATAATCATTAAATAACCATCGTCCACATCGAAATTATCAACGCACGTTTTACTCTTCAATAGCATTCATACATCGTGATTGTAGTATCTTAATTTTGTAAATTTATTCCAAACTGTTTCCTTTTATTCTGTCTAATTGTTGAAGTTCTATTTAGCGTCTGGCTTCTTCTGATTCCTCTATTTATCCTTGCGAAGAAATTATCATAAACCGCAGGATTGGTACTCACCGGGTGAGCTGAGTTTGTTTGTTGGGCAGGTATCGGTTGAAATGTTCCCTGATTGATCTCCCCTTCCGATAAATTCAAATCACTTCGTTTCACTCTTGATCGTTGTGAAGGACTCTCTCTATTTTGCGATTGACTATTGGGCATTTTTGCGTCTATCGCTGAAGCAGAACTTGCCTGTTTCGAACCTACTATGGCAGAAAATTCTGTTATGGTAGCTACTCCACTAAGAGTACTTCCTAAAGAAGGTTCTTTCGTCACTTCCAATCCAATATTTTTTTCTGCAGTTCCAAATTCACCGATTGACATCAAGGACAGACTTATAAGTATATTCCCACTTCCAAGCTCCTGAATGGGTTCTTGACTTGGTTCATCCACAGAGCGTTTCGGTCGCAATAGCGGTTGATCATACTTATACCCATAGGCAACATCTCTTAGTAGAGTCCCCACCATTTCCGCATCAGTCAGCATATAATTAGCAAACAACATAGAATCTTTGCCAAAATTTTGAAAAACGGCCATCCTTGATAAACCATCTAATCCTAAATAATCAGCGATCAGTTGAACAAACTGGATAAAACTAGCCGTTCCGAAATTAGTATGATACTTTGAAATGAAGTCTATTTGTGCATCTTTCCCACGTTTTAATAATCCACGGTAAGACGGTCCGTAAGTGACGATATCATTAGTCATTGAAACAAGATGAGTCGTTTCATGGAGCAACGTTTCTGAAACAGGTGGTGCTATTTCAGCTTCTGGCCAAATCTTAGGGTCCTTATTGAAAGAATCAGCGATAAGCACGATTCGATTTTCAGCATCATTTCTAATCACAAATCCATACGGCGAAATACGTTGTTTGCTTAATGAATAGAATGCCTTGGTAGTCGCATCTTTTTGTAAATCGGTCGAAGCAATCCAAATATTCTTAAATCCCCAATCTGCTGACTGTTTAAGAAACGCTTTGCTTTTTTCTGCGATTGACTTAAGCCTTTTGACTCCTTCTTTTAATACCGCCTGTTCTTCGGGTTTGCCATATACATTAAACATATTAGATAAATAGATTCCTCTCTTTGTGGAACTTATTTTTTCTAGTTTAAGCATATATGTACATTCTTCGATAACTTGATCTAAGATAGTCAGTGCTTCATTATATTCTTTTGCAACTACGTCCCGAAATGCTTTTAGATGTTCAGGCATCTTAGCGGCATCTAAACCAGCATACACGCGAAAATTTTTTTTCAACTCATCGGGTAAACAACTTTGGATTCCCATCGCGATTTTTTTTAGGGTCAGCGCTTCATTTGTCCTTATCTGTTTTTGTGGTTCTGGTATGAACTTAGTTAGTGGTGGAAGTACCACTCGGCTATCTTCCACTATAGATACAGTACTGGGACCAGCTATCTCAATTGCGTTCATATGCGTCTTCCATTCCGGCCACTTTTCAGGTATTTTAGGCAGCCCCATATATGGTGGATATTTAGGATTGTTAAGCGTTAAAGTGGATAGCTGGCCTCTGACAGGGACATTTCCACCTTTGGAAGTGCTTGCGCCTTGATCAAAGCCACCAGCCAGTAATAGATCGTCCAGATGTTCAACTACCCTTTTCTCCAATTGAGTTTCAAAACGGAACTGATCGATTCCAGGATCCAAACGCAAGACAGTCATTGGCTCAAGTATATCTTTTTTCACTAAATGATATCGGTTGTTTTCCTTATCTAATAACGCTAAAGGAATATAGCGTTCCTGGATTTTAATATAGGATCGACCTTCTGCACTCCACATCAGCCCATTTTCATCTGGTGCCGAAAGGGTGCTTGGATCCCATATGGCCTCAAACTGATTGATACGATTCGTCACTTCGATTTTTACTGGTCTCGAAATTATTGGGGATGTATCTGGTTCGAAATACCATTCAATACCATTAAAGTTCACTGGCAATACCTTATCGCCATCTAACACGTCATAACGCACACCGTATTTTTTGATTGTTTGGATTCTAACAGGAACAAGTTGATCGTCCATTTCAATCACAGTCATTTTTCTTTCGCCGTTTTTCAATATGTCCATGACCGTTCCTTCACCATAACCCTTAGGATAAAAATTTTGCTTTTCGATAAACATCTCATCAGGCTGGATATTTATTTTTAAAGAGTTGATGATTTCCTTTTGTTTTTGAGAAAAAATTGCTGGACCTTCAAATTCTCTCAATTGTTCTCCTCTTAAAGTAAAATATTTCCCATAAACTTCACCCTTTTTAAAATCTGAAACTTTGACATATAAACTGTTCTTCATTTTTTTTACAAGAACTTGCGGACCATTTCTAGGTAAACGGGCGTTGATACCCATTTTTGATATAACTGGTTCTGGTATCTCTTTTTCAAATTTTTCTAGTTTTATCAATACAGGTCCAAAATGAATATTTCTTGCAAGAATTGGTTGGTCTTTAAGTTTCAATAAGTTCTTGATCACAAATCGTCCGCCATTAATTGCTGCCTCTATACCTGGGTCGATATACCGCACGACACTTGCCAAAAGACTTCTCAGATCGGAAAGTTTTGGAAGCACTTTTGCGCTATATTTTATTAATCCCGTTACCCCATTGTTTGCAATAACTCTTGCTGCTCCCAATGCAAAACGGATATTGATAGTAGTGACTTGTCCTAATACAGGAATGACAAGAAGCGCATCAATGATACAATTTGGCACTGCACTTGCAGCATCCTTATTGACAATGCCAATTACGCAATCGTAAAAAGGAATGAAATGACTAACAGTATCCCACACTTTACTAGCTAACGTTTGGTCATTTCCTGAGTCATATAGTTGTTGATACAGTAAATCTTTATGTTTCGTGCTGATATTATTGAATAACGATTCTCTATCATCCCCATGAGATAATTGTTTATCCATGTGGATCTGTGTCATAAAAGAATAAGAATAATCGCCGATCCGAATCTTATCCCCTTCTTTTTTATATTTCTTCCACCAAAGTGATTTTAGGTCCATTAAATCATGCTCTAAAAACAAAAGAGGATCTTGGTCAACACGATAAACACGATACCCCCCCTCTTTTTCTAACCGCTTCAATGCATATGTGCGTACTTCATTGTCCCGAATAGCCACTAACAGATCAGTCTGTTTAAGGGGGAGGATCAAATCATCCCTATTTTCTTTTCTGCTAGCAATCATCAAAGACGGAATCGATCCAATCGGGTTCGAAGCAAGAGCAGCCTCATCTCTAAACTCAGCCGTCCCTTCATAGACACGAGTTTCAGGAGAAAACATAAAATCTAACTCTGTCTGATTGAATGAATCGACAGATAGCCCAATCAATTTTCGGTTCAATAGATGATACGACTCTGCCACATCACTTGTTAACTCTCTATACCAAGGTTCGATACTACGCGGAATCCATGGTCCTGGACAAGGATTACCTCCAGCTAAATATACTTCTCCTGCAGAGGGAGGCACTCTTATCCCAAGTCTTTCACACTCTTTGAGGACTTCATCCACTAATGCTTGTTTTCGCCTAAAGTTGATGACAGCTGTTTTATAGTTTCGGTAAAAGCGGTTAAATTCTTCTTCGTGAACCATAACCGTAAAGTAGCCTCTTTGATAGTAGCTTATGAATGTACTAATAGCGACTTCCCGATAGTCACCCGCCTCCATTGCTATTCTTAATCGCGGCGCATCTAACTGAGCCGTCGTGAATAATGCCGGTATCAACAGATGATCTAATTCTTCGATATCCTGTACTCCTTTTTCACTTACTGACTCAAAGAAAAGTGCACCCAACGTACGAATTTCCTCTTTTTCAAATTTATTAAGAATACCTGAAGCTACTAGTATTCTTGAGCCTGCAATCTGTAACAATGAACCATAGTCGGAAATCAGCAGATTATCTGACAACGCACTTGATGTGAGAAAGTAATTAGGGAGTAGATAGTTCAGACAACCAATCCACAAAGATCTTATATTAGCTTCTAATTCTTTATACTTTTTAGGATCGCTTTTTTTATTAAGCATGATCCGTTTGTCCTTAATCAATTCATTCAGTTTAAATGAATCTCTAAGCTCACCAATCGTAAAGGTAGCAGGATTAGGATGATCAAGGATTTTTTTTGTCGCATATTCTTCAACTGAGCTACCTAGCACATTTTCCATGACCCATTTCATGACTGTTTTTTGTGCATCATTGTCAGAAATCAACTCATCCTCTGCTCCACCATATAAGTTCAACTCTTTCAATATGACTGTTGCTATAGCTTGTACCTTTTCAGGGTTTATCTCCCCATTATTATTATTTTGTGCAAACAATTTCCCAATTCCACTCAGAACTTCCTCTTTTGTTGCCATCCCTGTGATCAAATTATTTTGACGTAAGTATTGTCCCACTTTATCAATCACTTGCTGACTTCTCCATTTGTTATCTTCATTTATTGACACCGGTTTAACAGTTTTCGGTTGATTTTCAGGCAAACTAGGAGATTCTTTCTTTGCCATTTTTTTCTCTAACCAATTTGAAAATGTCAATTCTGCTTCCTTATTTGAAATAAGACCATTGTCTTCTTGATTCAGTATCGTTTGAGCGAGTTCTTTTAGTTTAACAGGATCGATCACTTTTTGAACAGCACCCTCAAGCATTAGCCAATTTGATACCTTGTCAGCTAACAACTGAGGATTTGATATATCACAGACAATACCCTTTGTTTTTAAAAAATGACAGATTCGTTTGTCGATGACTTCTGATGGTTCATCAGGGAATTTTTGTTGTTTATTTTCTTCGTTGACATGAGTGGTTGCATTCATAGGTATGATATGATTTTCTTTAAGGAAAGATTGAACTTGTTGTTCCTCGGTCTGATCTGATTTATCCTTGCGAGCATCCGGCGCAATCGCATTTATACGATTTTTTTTATACCGATAACCCGCTTGCGCATTATTATTTTCCCATTGGAGTATGACCGCTCGTGACTCGTTTGTTCCCGCAAGTGTCATATTTGATCCATATGCTCTCAATAACTCTTTCGCTACTAGTTCTTCTCGACTCACGATCTCTTCATATTTTCCTAATCTCAATAGCCACATCCGCGTCCATCGGACCAATTCACTTGCAGTTGGATTCTTTAAAATGAAGCCTTGCTTTTGTGCAAAATCAATCAATTCTTTATTCACTGATTCTGTTTTCTCTCGATTGTTAAAGAGATCGCGATTGTAAATAACTGCAGTAATCGCCTGTTTTTTTGGTACAGTAGCAGGAGCATCATTGATGAAGTCCGAAAAAATTTGATTGCACACATTTATTTCTGTTCGATAATAAGCCTCAATCGTTTTTTCCGCTGGGGACAGTTGGATTGGTTTCGATTTTTCTTGGTAGGTATAGTTTGCCAAGTACACATTGACTTTCAATTGCATAAAGATTGCTTGTAGTTGTATCGTCGTCAAAGCATCACCTATTCTGATATTCTTCAAACCATAGTTTTTTCGAATGAGAGGGGCGGCAAATTGGACTTTGGAAGCGTCTTGTGAAATATCATTAATACGACGGATTCTAACCCAATTTTCAAGCGCTTTGATCACTTCCACATCATTAGCATTTTTAGTCACAGCTTTTTGTTTGATCAAAAAGACTTTCAACTTTCTTACTACATTCTTTGTCTCGCTCTTACTCCGAAATAAATATTTATCGTAAAAAAAGTTGGGTAAAGGCTCTTTGTATCGACTAGTTGGGACTCGATCATGCTCAATATCCTCTATGATTCCTTTCACGATTTCAATCTTAGTAGATCCAGGATTCTTCATTGTTCCCTGTCCCCGCTGATTATCTTTAACTGTCTCGACTTCACTTTCCTCTCTAGTATTGAAGCGCGGATCATTGATCGGCCTTCCCTCAGCTCCTCGAACAACGAATAGATCCCACTTTTTTATAAAATTGGTTAGTGTTTCATCCATTTTGCTAAACAACATCCAAAATTGTGTCGCAAATCCTTCCTCTTCCTTATTCAAAGTTGGAACTTCACTTGAAAAGGCATACGCTCGAAAAGAATGAGGAACATTCATACCATTTGAAGGTTTAGCTGTATCAGGAATTTTTTCTTGATAGGAAATACTTTGAGCCATCATGGATAAAAAGCGAGTGATCAGCGAATCTCCTTTTAAACTTTCAAGTTTTTCTGTATAGATTGGTTGATCAAAATCATGAAAAAATGTAATGAATGCCTCTGTTAAACTCTCAAAGAAACTAGCTGACTCAGGAACATCATTTTTCACATTTTCTGTTGTCTGTTGCTTCGTCTGATTGGTTGTTTTGTTAAATGATTGTTGAAAAATTTTTTTCAATTTTTCCGCCGCATCTTCAAATAAAAATTGTTGTTCTGAACGATCACTTACACCCTTCTTGAAGGAAAAATGATGTAGATCGGCGGGTTTATCTATTTGTTGTTGATTCATCTTATGAGATTCAGCAATCGCACTCTGACAAACGGTTTTAAAGTGGACTTTTGTATGCTTGAGTTGTGTGTGATTAGAAGTAGTTGACCCTTCCCATAATTTTGTGAGGTCTGTGATAGTCTTATTTGTTGTGCAACCATATGTTTCTGCAATGCCATGTGCTATTTTATGTACGTTCAAACTCCAGTGATGAGCAAAATCTGTTAAATTATAAGCAGTATTATCATGAAAAGCTCGTGAAGGCAAAGAAGCAATTGCAGTTGTATTCTCTGTCAAAGCTGGGGTGATCAACGTACTGTTCACTGTCGAATGCGAAGTAAGCGCATGTAGCACTTCTGTTTGATTCGCATGTTGCTTCACTTCGACAATAGTATCTGCTTCAAAAACAGCGCCACTATTATGTATTGGTTGTCGTTGATTAGGTCCCTCACCTCGCACGACCACATTTCCTAAAATGCTCGAGACGTATAATGACAATAACAATGGTGAATGAAGAATTTCTGGTGTAGGGGCATGACCGACACCAGAAGAAATTGCTTTTACTGCATCTTCAAAAGCCTGCTTATCTTCTTTTTTATTCTTTTCATTGTTGAATTGACCATTTCGTTTTCGATTACTTTGATTATCGATTGGCATAGCTCTCTCTCCTTATTTTGTTGATGAGATACAAACCTAAAGGTAGATTTTATGCCACAATTATACATGGTAGTCTGTTCAGCCTCGTGACTAGTTTTTTTTTAATAATAAAAACTTGAACTTTTTTGTCATTTAAATATACATCAATAAGTATAAAAAAAGCGTAAAAGCTAAAAATAGATCAGCTATTTTTTAGCTTTTACACCTTCGTATTGAAAAGTTTAGTTAGGACTACTTCAAAATTTTTCGATTAGAATAAACCGACTACCTCTCCCTGATTCGTCACATTCATATTCAATGCGGCTGGTTTCTTTGGCAATCCTGGCATTGTCATCACATCACCTGTCAAAGCTACTAAAAATCCTGCACCCAATTTGGGTACAAATTCACGGATCGTGATCGTAAAATCTTCCGGTGCACCTAGTAATGTTGGATCGTCAGAAAAAGAGTACTGGGTTTTCGCCATGCAAATCGGTAGGTCAGACCAACCATTTTTCTCAAACTCAAGGATTTGATTCTCTGCTTTTTTGCTAAAAGAAACTTCTTTACCACCGTAGATTTTTTGAACGACTGCATTTACTTTTGATTTGATTGAATCACTAGATTGATACAATGGAACGTAATTCGCGTCTTTTGTATCGATCAATTCTACAACTGCTTTTGCTAATTCAACTCCCCCTTCGGCACCATTTTCCCAAACACTTGCCCGTTTTGCTATGACTCCTTCTTTTTCGCACAATTCCTTCAGTAACTCTAATTCAGCCTCTGTATCAGTCACAAATTCATTGATTGCAACGATCACTGGGATCTTGTAACTTCTCATATTACGAATATGCCGCTTCAAGTTAGCAAATCCTTTGTGTAAAGCCTCAAGATTTTCAGTTTGTAGTTCTGCCTTATCCAGTCCCCCGTGCATTTTCAACGCACGAACAGTCGCTACGATCACAATCGTATCTGGCGCTTTCTGCAAATTAGGAACTTTGATATCTAGGAATTTTTCTCCGCCTAAATCTGCACCAAAACCAGCTTCAGTAACAACATAATCAGCAATTTTCAATGCAGTTTTAGTTGCCAATACACTATTACAACCATGAGCAATGTTTGCAAACGGTCCACCATGGATAAATGCGGGTGTACCATAGATCGTTTGCACGAGATTCGGTTTAATCGCATCTTTTAACAACAAAGCAAGGGAACCCTCTGCTTTTAAATCACCAGCTGTTACAGGCCGACGATCGTAAGTATATCCAATAACGATTCGTGCTAATCGAGCTTTTAAATCATCTAAATCAGCAGCTAAACACAATATCGCCATGATTTCACTTGCTACAGTGATATCAAATCCGTCTTCTCTTGGAACCCCCTGAATCGGTCCACCCAATCCAACGATCACATTTCGCAATGCACGATCATTCAAATCCACGACACGCTTCCAAATGACACGTCGCGGATCGATCCCTAGCTCATTTCCTTGGTGGATGTGATTATCTAATAAGGCAGACAGTGCATTATTTGCAGAGGTGATTGCATGCATATCTCCAGTAAAATGTAAATTGATATCTTCCATTGGTAATACTTGCGCGTAGCCTCCTCCAGTAGCACCACCCTTGATTCCCATAACTGGACCTAAGGATGGCTCACGTAATGCAATCACAGCTTTTTTGTCTAATTGATTCAAGGCATCACCTAATCCGACTGTAACTGTTGATTTTCCTTCACCAGCTGGTGTTGGATTGATAGAAGTTACCAGAACGAGGCGACCATCCTCTTTTTTCGAAAAATTCTTCATTGTGGTAAAATTTATTTTTGCTTTGTATTTCCCATATAATTCTAGATCATCTTCATTGATTCCGATGCTATCCGCAACTCTAATTATCGGTTTTAGCTGTGTTTCTTGTGAAATATCTAAATCACTTTTCATCAAAACGCCCCTTTTCACGAACTATCTATACGAATATTTATTTTTTGTTAAGTTATACTTATTATACCTGTTTTCATTGTAAAAAAAAACAAAAAAAAACTGATTTTTGATTTATTTGACGTACCTATTAATTCTCTTTATAATATAGGCTATGATCAGACATAGAAAGGTCGTGAGTGTTTTGACCACAGGAATGGTGAAATGGTTCGATAACAAAAAAGGATATGGCTTTATTAGTTATGATGAAACAGAAGAGATCTTCGTACATTTTACTGCAATCGAAGAAGAAGGATTCAAAACACTTGAAGAAAACCAAGTGGTAGAATTTACCGTTATTGAAGGGAATCGAGGCGTTCAGGCGGCCCATGTCAAAAAGATCAATGAATAAACACAGCCAAAGCAAATAAAAAAAGCTATTCCAATTGATTGGAATAGCTTTTTTATTTTTTATTCCTTTTCATTATTTCTGCCTGACTACTAGATTAGTCAGGTTACTACTCTCTGCTACTACCTAGTATTCTTGTTTCGATTCTTACTGGTGCCTCTAAACTCGTACAGAATCTTTATCTTATTCAACTACATCTTTCGTATTCTTAAGTATTGATGGCATCGTTACCGTTTTTTTCATAGGATATTTCAAGTGGTCCAGTAATTCTACTTGCGCCTTTCTTTTTACAAAAATCACAAATGGCTCTTTATTTTTTTCAATTGTTAAAGATAATTTGCGTTTTTGTACATGGACGTCCTTGATTTGATCAATTGGTATTTCACGATCTCTCCAAAAAGCAGCATATTTTATTTTTATTGCCTCTTTCTTTAAAACTAGTGAGCGTCGTAACCCTAACAAAAGGAAAATAAAGAATACCCCCATTAAAATATTACTTTTCCAATAAGGTCTCGTATTTTCTAACGATAAGATCAAACTCAAAAATAAAATAATAAATGTTGATGACCAATAAATGATCGACTGTGCCGTTTCGGGCTGCCAGCGAATATTTTTTTTCATTCTTCAACCTCGTGTCTTTATCTGTAATGGTATAATAAGTCGAACCGACAATTTTTGAAGGGCGTGTTTTTCCTTATGTTAAAAGTATACATTGATGCATCAACAAAAGGCAACCCTGGACCTAGCGGTGGAGGAATATTACTAGTCGCTGATCATCAACAAGAACAGTTGTCTATCCCTTTATCCTTTGGTTCAAACCATCAAGCCGAGTTTGAAGTCTTTTTAAAAACTTTAGAAATTCTAAAGAATAGACAGATGACCGAAGAAATCATTCTCTGCTATTCCGATAGTAAAGTGCTTGTATCAACCATCGATAAAAATCATACTACTAACCAAGATTTCTTGCCCTATTTAGAAAAAATACAAAGTCTATTAAAAGATTTTTCAATGTTGATTCTTCAGTGGATACCTGAAAGTAAAAATAAAGGCGCAGATAATCTAGCTAGACAAGCTTTACAAAAATCATTATAAAATATTGTGCGTGGAACATGACTCCTCTCGCGTATTCTAAACCCGAATAAACGACGGGAACAGAAGTAACCTCTTCGGAAAAAAGGCGCCATCCACGAAAATTGTTCTTCAAATTTTTGTGGATGACGTCTTATTTCTCTAGGCTAGACACTTCAGTTCTGATCTCTTCTTAGGTTTGACTTTCCTCTTTTTTATCGATCTCTGAATGTATCCTTTTTAGTTAAGACTTTTCACATTCAATTCTTTTTTATTTACATTCGGAAATGAAAAAGTTAACGTCCTATTTACTTCCTTGCTATTTGTTGATGCTTGTTGGACGATGGCAGCAAAGCTTCTTTTTTCACGAACATTCGTAGTAGTTGGAAGCGTTGGGTGATTATGATCCTCGCTTGAATTCCCTGCTTTAGTTTGTTTTTTTTCTATTTCATATTCTTTTTCTAAGATGAAAAAATTTCCCGTGTGCATCAGCGCAAAAAACATGAGAATTGTAGGATCGATTAAAGGCCCATCATTCAACACTCTTTTCACACGTATGCGATTGAAAAAATCATTATCTAATACAAGATCTCTAATAATCGTCATCACAACTTCCGCATCTAAAAGCAGAAAATTAGCAGCTAACATTGGATCAACTAAAAGCTGCTTAACCACCTCACTACGTGCTAATTTAGGCAAATCAAATTCTTGAGCCAAATGGCTAACAAAGAGATCAAAATTCTCAGAGAATGTTATGTCCAGGTATTCAAAGTCAAACCGTTTTCTGATATCTTCTCCACTACTTTGAAATCCTTTCGGAGGATCTGCAAATCTAGCATAATCCAGTGTGCTTGATACAACATGCGTTGTTTCATGGATCACTGTTCCAAATAAACTAGGTCTAGTTTGAGTATCTGGCCTATCTGATGGCTTTATATGGAATTTATCCGCCATGATCAGTATCCGACATTCTGGATCAGCATTTACGACAAATGCTACTGTAGTAGGAGGTTTCACTTTGGCTGTATAATAGTTTTTCGTTTTTTTGTCATAGACTAAATCGGAAGAGACGATCCAGATATTTTGATAGCCTAAATCTTTTGATAAGTTGAGAAATTGTTCGCTTTTATCAGCGATAAGGAGTAATCTTTTGATGACTTCTCTCATTACTTGTTCTTTATTTTCACTAGTTTCTAGCTTTAACATGTGATTCAAATATTGACCTGGCGTTATTTCTGCAAGTGTTTCAAGTTTTAACCACTCCTCTGCTTTTTGCTTGAATGTTTGGAGATAGGTGACGGCCTCATCGACTCCCGAAGCTACTTCTTTTTGGAATTCATCAATGTACTCTGGCACTTTATCAGAGGTAAAACCAGGAAATATTCGATAAGGAAGCTCGGGATCATTCGCTAGTATTCTTGCAATTTCATACTTCATAGCTGCCTTTGCCATACCATCAGTACGAGAACTTAAATTCGCAAATTCTGAAACAAAAGAAGTCAACCTTGGAAGCTTCACTTGATCATCCTCATACCTGAACTTCTTTGGATGATCAGTAAGTATGGTGGCTTGTCTGAATTGATTGAATGTTTCCGCTACACCAAGTGACTCTGGTAATTGGTAATATGGTGGGTATTCCAACATTTTAGCAATCTTTGCTAAATCCTCTGTATCGCGAGATGTTCCAGCTTTTCCAACTTGTGGAATTGGTTGCTTTGCTTTTGTACCTCCAGCTGTATTTTTCGTTGATTTATTAGGAATACTTTTCTTCCCACCCGCTAAGATTGCATGGTGTGGCTCAGCAATCATTCTTTCTAATGGGGTCTCAACACGGAAGTAGTTATGTCTCTCATCAAATTTCAAGATTATCAGCGGTCTAGTTACTTTTTTCTTAACAAGATGATATCGTTGATTTTCTCGGTCGATTAAAATTAATGGAATATAGCGATTGTTCACCTTGATATAAGATCTACCTGAGGAGGCATGCATCAAGCCATATTCATCGGGTGGAGAAAGAGTAGTGGGGCTACTTATACTTTCAAACTGTTCTGGTTGACTGATCACATAGTCGCTGACTTCTTTCGCTAATCTTGGCGAAGTATCCGGTTCAAAATACCAGCCTACGCCGTTAAATCGTATAGGAAACAATTTTTCTCCTTCATATACGTCATAACGTAAGCCATGACCTTCAATCGCATGGATTTGAACTGGGACCTTTTGTTGATTCATTTGAACGAATAAACCAATGACTTCTCCATTTTTCTCTACAGTGTATACCTTCCCTTCACCATATCCTTTGGGGTTCAAATTTTTTTCTACTACAAATATTTGTGAAGTATCCACTTGATGTGCGAGCCTGTTTATCCGCTGAATCTCCTCCTCATTATAAAACAAGTCCCCTTCAAAAGATCTGAGCTGACTGCCATGTAATGTGAAATATCCCCCAAAAATATCACCATCTTTTAGATTCATCACCTGCATGTACAACGAGTCTTTCACACGTCTCACGATGCTGTAGGGGCCTTTTCCAGGCAGCTGTGCCCGTACATGATCATCAGGCAACGGAGGTATTTTTTTTGTTAAAGTTTCTAGCTTCGTTAATAAAGGTTTCAAATGAGCAGGAATGAACCATTGACTTCTCAATTCAGAAAATCCTTTAAGTATCAACTTTGCTCCATCAGTGACTAACTCAAATCCAGGATCTGCATAGTGTGCTGTACTTTTAAGAATCGCTTTTAGTTCTAAACGAGTTGGTGTGAATCTCATTCCATTACGGATAGCGTGTCTGACTCCACTTTCTGCAGCGGCTTTTGCCATCCCCAAGGCAAAATTTGTACTTAGTCCCATCACTTGACCAACGACAGGGATCAAGAAAACCACATCAATTGTACACGAAATGACCGCATCAGAGACATTTTCATCAATGATTCCGACGATACAATCATAAAAAGGGATAATATGTTTGACCACATCCCCAATTTGTTCAGGTACGGACTTGTCATTTCCAAACTCATATAGCTGGCGATAGAAATGATCTCGCTGTATTTGACTGATGGCGATACTCAGTCTTGCTTGATCCAAGCCTTGTCCTAGTTCATGCTCCCGAATGATTTTTGTAGAAAATGTGAAGTCTTTCTTACCAATTCGGATTTTTTCTCTGTTTTGCTTATAACCATTGCGCCAAAGGTCTTTTTGATCAAACAATCCATGTTTAAGATATAATAGCGGATCTTTATCTACTCGATAAAAAATATATCCCCCATATTGTTCCAATCTCTTCACAGCATACAAACGTTCTTCCCCTCCACGGATCGCTGCAAAAAGATCTGTTTTTTCTAGATTCAAGTTAGTATCCAACCATTTCTCACGCTCACCGAAATTGACTACTGGAATTCCTCCAATAGCTGGTGGTGCATAGTAATGTTGCTGATGCCTAAGTTCAGCCGTTGCACTATAAATCTGTGTTTCGTTTGAAAATAGAAAATTTTTCTCTGACTGATCTAAACCATTTAAAGCGGTGCCGATAAATCGCTGATTTACTTTGAAAAAAGCGTCGGCTACGTCTTTCGTTAGCTGTGTGTACCATTCCTCTAGATCTGGTGGTTGGTAAACATCGGGACAAGGTGGTAAGCCTAATAAATATGCTTGGTCTAATAATAGTCTGTTTTTTCCTGAACGTTTGTTGCATTCTTTATTCACACTTTCTGCCAGTGCTTTTTTTCGGCGCCAGTTGGTAACTGCGTCCTCATATTCCCCCACCTCATGATAGAGTATTTTTTCATTCTCAACGATTTTCTCCGTCATTTCTTGCCAGAAAGTGATAAACTTTTGTAAGGCATAAACTTTATGATTACCATTCTCTAAAGCCTCTCTTAATCCTTCAGGATCTAATTGAGCAGTAGCTAGTAAAGCTGGGGTTAGGAGGTATTGTAACCCTTCAATTTGCTTTATGGATTGTATTTTAAGAGAATCGCAAAAAAATTTACCAAGTGTAATCTCATCTTTATTGCTGAATTCTGACAAATAGCCAGCATCCGCCAACAGTTTTGCTCCTACTAGTTGCATCAATGAGCCAAAATCAGATATCGATAGATCATCGGCTAATTTGCTAGACTCAAGAAAATAATTAGGTAATATTTTTTCGATAAATTTTATCCATAGTTTTTCAAAAACCACCTGATCTTTTCTTAACATTTGTTCTTCTCTGCTATCTCTTCCGACAAGGCTATGGATATTGATAACACCCTCTTTTCTTAACGAATCGACCTCTAAAAATTTTCTGATTTGTCCAATCGTAAAGCTTGATGGATCGGGTGAGTCGAGAATTTTTCTTATCATGTATTCTTCGACCGAGCCACTTAATATATTTTCAATCGCCCATCTCATGACAGTAGCTTCAGCAATTTTTGCAGAAATTTTATCTTCTGATGATCCGCCATACATCTTCAGTTCTTTTAGAATGATTTTGGCGATGGCCTGAAATTTATCTGGCATAAATACCATGCCAACACCATCTTGTGTCAACCACTTTCCCATAGATATAAGTATTCGTTCCGATGATTGATCATAAGGAACAACCCCTTGTTGAATAAAAAACTGATTCAACTGGACACGTATATTTTTATTCTGCCATTGTTCCTTGCCTACACTGAGATTTAGTGGTTCCCCCGCGGTTTGTTCATTTTCAGTTAAATCAATGTGGACAGGTATTACATCTTCATCAGTTGGCGTTGACAATTCAAGTGACGGATCGTCGAAGTCAAATGTTTCAAATAACCATTTTGTATAGGTTAACTCGGCATGTGCGCCTGAGATGACTCCATCATTTTTTTCGTTCAAAATCACTTGTGCCAATTGTTTGATTTTGACTGGATCAATCACCTCGATCGTCGCCCCCTCTAACAACACCCAATGAGTAATTGTTTGTGCAAACGCACTGGAATCAGACATGTTCCAACTCCTACCTTGTCCTTTGAGAAAATCAGCAACTCTTCGCTTGGTCTCCTCTTTTTGGTTATGTATATCTTCAACATGCTTTGTTGCCTGAACACTTTGGGAATCATCTGCTTTTTTTTGTAGGTGATTTTCTTTAAGAAATGTATTGATCTTCTCTTTTTTATTACTAAGCTCACTCTCTTGACTCTCATTGATAAGGTAATTTAACTGAGCATTATTGTCTTCCCATTGAAGAATACAAACCCGTGCATCCTGGACAGTCAATAATCGCCATTCAATCCCATAATGCTTTAGGAGTAGTTCTGCTACCTCTTTTTGTCTTTGGACAGTTTCCTCGTAGTTTCCTGCGCTAAGCACCCAACTTTGCATTTTCCTCACTAATTCACTGTTTGACACATACCCAAGTGATAACTGTTTTGCAATAAGAAAAATCCTGACTTCTCTGTTTACCATTAGTGTTTTTTCACGTTGATTGAAAATCTGATAATCATAACAATATGGCTTGATGGGTTCAACATTCGATATAGTCGCTGCCTGATCATTTATGAAGTCATTATAAATGATCCCACTAATGTTTTTTTGTTCTTGAAGCTGTTCAGTATAGGGGAGTTCTGGTGCAGACAATTGATAATGAACTGTTTGTTCTGTATTTTCTTTGTAGGTACACCCTTCTAATAGTAAATTCGTTTGCAATTGTTGTTGCACAGCTGTTTTTTTAGTTTGCAAATAGGGATCACCTAACCGAATATTTTTTACCCCATAGGCTTTCATAATATAATAAGTGATGAATTGTTCTCTTGATTCTTGTTCCAAAAAATCAGAAGTTCCACCCGACTCCACAAAATCGTTGAGACCATCTATTATTTCTTTAGCTGTAGCTTCTTCCTTGATCGCAATTTTATTTTTTTCGAAGAACTCATGAAGAAGTTCTTTTACCTCAATCGTTTTGTTTCGATTTAAAAAAAGATCATATTCATAATAAAAGATCGGTAAATTTTGAAATACTACTCCTTCAGGTATCTGATTATTTTTCAGGATTTCTTTGATATTGTTTACTTGATCTAAATCAGAGACTGGTGGTGCCGTTGTCGTGAGATTGCTCATCTTTACTTTAGGAGCCGTCAAATGAACCATCACACTACTCACTTCAATAAATGTAAATCCTTTAAAAATATTGTTTGTTCGCCACTGAAGTACAATTTCTATGGCTTCTCTATAAGTTAATGCACGATCTGGTACCCCATATTTTTTTAGAATAAGATGCGCAAGAGAGATTCTTTTCTCTAAGACAAGGTGAAAGGCAAATCTATCTTGTTCCCAGTTATCGATTAGAATAAACAAGTCTTGAATAGAAAGATCCCCCATAAAATCTTTGACCGCTTCATTGACCTCATCTGTTTTAGCACGCTGTTGATACACATCGTGATCGTACCAAAAAGGCATCATAGGCTCCAAGTCAACATCTGGAAAAGGTTGTCTCTTCAAGTATGTATCGATAATACGATTGATTTTATCCACCGTTTTCTCAGGGATATCTTCATAAGAAGTAAAGCCTATTTTGGGAATCTGTTCCGAAAGAGGTTCAGGTGTCATGCGATTAGAAGGAAGTGATGTGGCACCGACACCAAATAAGTTTGTTTTCTGATCAAAAAATGTGCTAACACTTTCGGCAAATCTACTCGTTAATTGCCAGATAGTCGTTGTAATTTGTTCGGCTTCTTCATTTGATAATGGCAGCCTGACAGGTAAGGGATGCGTAAAAAAAGAATGTTCGATCAGATGATTATTTCTTCGCTCTTTACCAATCTCTTCGTGTCCTCTTGGTATCCCCTCAGATTTGCCTTTTATCCATTCATCAAATGGACGAGAAGGTTCCCCTTCTGATTCCTCAGCACTAGGATTCGATAGAGTGTTGCGAACAAATGAGCGAAAACTATCAGCTACATAGAACCAATAATCTTCAGTCACACCGTGAAAATAGTTATCGTTTGTGTTGTCTGTCCCATTTTTTTTAGTAATATTATCGTTGTGAGATTCATCAGCGAATCCTTCAAACACATTTTTAAGTTTATCCGCGATATCTTTTAATTCAAAGTAGTCTCTGGCATTTGTTGGGGGGATTTTTTTGAAATAGAATTGTTGAAGGAGGGGTGAATGCTCTTTGTCCTTTTCATTTATCTTTTGAGATTTAGCAGTTGCTACTTTACATATGGTTTTAAAGTGAGTTTGTACTTTTCGAGGTTGTTCCCATAATCCCCATTTCCGACCGATTGTTTCTTTTTTTGTCGTCGTGCAATTTTCTAGTTCAATTAGACCATGTACGAATTTATGAACCTCTAAACTCCATAACTGCGCCGCTTCGGCCAAAGGAGTTGACGTATTTATCTTGGGTTCAAATCCATCATATGTACTGTTTTTATTCAATACATCGGAAGTCTTTCCGCCATCGAACGTTGAACTTGAGGTTAACGAGTGGACTACTTCATCTTTATGATTGATCCAATCATCTGTTACGACAAAAGTATCCATCTCAAAAATAGCACGCTCTTCTTGAACAGCCCTTTGCTTGTTTGGCATCTCTTCTTCTAATTTGAAATTTTGGAACAGACTGAATGCGTAAAGCATTCCAACCGCCGTCTTAAGACCTTCTCTTGTTGGTTGTTTCCCAGAATGATTAGAAATATAGTTGACCATTCGTTGTTCGGCTTTTGTGTTGAAATTTTTATATCTTTTATTATTGAATGTTCCTATTGGTTTACGATGATCTTCTATTGGCATCTTATTCACTCCTCAATTCATTCGATTGACAGACTTCCAAGACTTCAGCAACAGCTGAACGTTGCAACAAGAATTTTTACCTTGTGAATGATAAGAATCATTGAAACTCATTATTTCTTAAAATACACAACCTACATCCATTATTATTCCTATTGTCAATACTGAAAATTCAAAAATCATTGATGGAACAAAATATTTATTTTTATATTACTTGATAGTATTTATACAACAACTACTATTATTTCTTGATACAGAAAAAAAAATCTGATTTTTATTCATAGAATTCAAAATTGTTTGGTAAAGAAATATAAATTTTAAAAATACACATCTGTTAAAAGATACTTTCTATTGCACGTCTACGACGCCACTAGCTATGTTCATTTTATGTAATCAAAAAGGAAGCCCTCGTTCAGAAAAAAATAACCTGAAAATCTAGTCTAATCCTCCTTTATCCTTTCCCGACTATAAAGTGACGATATTACAGATTCCTTCTTTCAAAAATAAGCAAAAAACCCAAAAATACAAAAATATTTTCAGGCTTTTTACTTATTTTATTTAAGTCAAACTCTTCAATTAAAATCTTATGGCGCCAGATGTCCACATGAATGACAGAACAGCCCATATCTTTTTTTAAGCAAAGTGTTAAAAAAGCAAATAATTATGGTCAAAGGTGATATCCAAATGATACTCACCAACTCTCTTTTCTATTTGGATACGCATCATGCGCTCTAATTCCTCATCTGACAAACGTGTACCTTCAGGAACAACGACATCAAATTGTAGGATCTGGCCTTTATGGATCATGCGAAAATCATGGATTTTCAAGCCTTCTGCTGTCTCATTGATGATTTTTTTCAACTCATTGAGAATCTCTTGATAATTCTCATTATCAACTGGTACCGGATCTAGATGACAGACTAATTCTACACCCAAAGATTTTTTGAAGTCTTTTTCGATGATGTCCATGATCTTGTGCGCTTCATTTAAATCTAGCCGATCATCCACTTCCACATGAACAGAAGCAAAGCGCTGATTTGGTCCGTAATTATGCACTAACAAGTCATGATAACCGAGGATTTTCGTATAGCCATTCAGCTGCTCCTCCATCGCCTGGATCTGTTCGACAGTGGGACGGCTACCTAATAATTCATACACGAATTCTCTTAACATCATTACGCCGCTGTACAAGATGTAAAGTGCTAACAAGAAGCCAATATAGCCATCCACGCGCCAACCTGTCAACCATTCGACAGAAGCTGAGAGTAAAACAGCAAATGTCGTATATACATCATTATAACTGTCTTTGGCAGTTGCATGTAAGGTTTCCGAATCGATCATTTTTGCGGTTCTCTTGTACATACGCCCCTGAATAACTTTTAAAGCAATCGAAAAGACTAAAACTAAAAAGATGATCGGTGATAGGGCGATATTTTCCGGATCGATGATTTTTTCAATTGAGGAGTGTAAGAACTGGAATCCGACGTACGTGATGATGAGAGACACGAATAATCCACTAATATATTCAAAACGTTCGTGTCCATAAGGATGCTCCGGATCTGCTGGTTTTGCCGCGATTTTGAAGCCAATCAAAGTCAAAACAGAAGAAGCGGTATCCGACAAACTGTTGATGGCATCCGCCATGATCGACACACTTCCAGAGAGTAGTCCGATCATCAATTTCGCAACGAATAGGATCACATTAGTTAACAGACCCCATACTCCTGCCATCAATGCTTTTTTTGTTCGTTCTTTTGCTGTTAGTGTTTCTTGTTTCTTTGCCAAATTTGTGACTCCTTTTATCTGTGATTGCTGGTCTTATATCATTCAGGTTTTAAAGGTGTTGCTGCAAATAATGCTTTGGCGAGTAATGGTGTGATGATCCCTGCGCCGATAGCTTCTGGAATCCCATTGATTGCTGCAATTCCAGCAAGTGTCTTGAACAAGACCGAAGCATCGACACCATAAGCTTGAGCTGTGGCATTCGTATAAAATAAGCCCATCAATCCTAAAACAAGGACCGTATTGACTAAAGAGCCTAGTATCCCAGCTACAACAGCCGGTACGACGATCGTCGATGAACGCTTATACAACCAATGGAATACAAAGCCAGCAACGAGTCCCACTAAAACTCTGGGTACAACTGAGATGATTGGATTGGTGAAAACCAATGTATCGAAGGGTGTAGTTGGCATCGCGTAGGCACGGATGATCGTCGCAATTCCCCAGAACAAGCCGATCAACATGCCATCTTTCGGTCCTAATACTACGGCCGCTACGATCACTGTGATATGGATGATCGTCAAGCTAATAAAACCTAATGGAATAAAGCCTAACCATGGAATCATTGATTGAACGATAATGATGGCTAACAAAATGGCACGAAGTACTAACCGAAATGTTTTGTTTTTGCTATTCATTGAATCTCCCCCTGTTTGCTTTATTCTAATCCTATAGCGTTTTGTTGATTTGTCAATAAATGTGTACATAGCAACAACCGTTGAGCCAATGAAAATAAAGCAACGAGTTTGGGAAATCAGCCCAAACTCGCTTGCCATTTATTTGTAGTAAAAACCTACGCTTGCTTCTATTTATTTTCTAACCATGTTTTTGCTTCTGTCAATGCGTCTGAGATACCCGCTGGGTTTTTTCCACCTGCTTGCGCCATATCTGGACGACCACCGCCACCACCGCCGACTTTCGGTGCGATTGCTTTGATCAAATCACCGGCTTTTAAGCCTGCTTCATTTGCTTCAGGTGTCATTGCTGCTAACAAGCTGACTTTACCTTCTTGTTCGTTTGCCAAGACAAGAATATCTGAAACTGCTTTTTGTTTCCATTGATCAGCTAATTGACGCAATTGATTCATATCTTTTACTTTAACTTGCGCAGTGATGATCGTTTTGCCATTGATCGTCTCTGGATTTTTGAAAATATCCCCTGCTTGTTGGTTGGCTAACTTACTTGCCAATTGTTCATTTTCTTTTTGTAGTTCTCTTACTTGTTGTTGCAATTGTTCTGCTTTAGCTACGACTTCTTTCAATTGTGGTGATTTCACGATTGCCGCAACTTCTTTTAGTTGTTGTTCTTCGCTTTCCAACAATTCATAAGCTTCTTTACTTGTCACCGCTTCGATCCGACGAACCCCTGCACCGATCCCTGATTCAGAAACGATTTTAAAGATTCCGATGTTTTCGGTATTACCGACATGCGTACCACCACATAATTCGATCGACCAACCACCGATATTGACCACGCGGACTTCGTTGCCATATTTTTCGCCAAACAATGCCATTGCGCCCATATTTTTCGCTGTGTCGATATCTGTTTCGATGGTTTCGACAGGAATCGCTTCCCAGATTTTTTCGTTCACGATTTGTTCCATTTTCGCCAATTCTTCACTTGTGATCTGCCCAAAATGTGTGAAGTCAAAACGTAAATGGCCTGGTGCAACCAATGAACCTGCTTGGTTGGCATGATCGCCTAATACTTCTTTTAATGCTTTGTGCAATAAGTGAGTAGCCGTATGGTTTTTGATGATTCGGTTACGTCTTGGTTCATCGATCAATAAATGATAGGTGTTTCCTTCTTTGATTTCAGAAAGGACTTCTGCTTTATGCAAGAATTGTCCATTTGGTGCTTTACGAACATCAGTCACATTTGCTACTGTTTCACCAGAGGCATCAATGATCCAACCTTGATCGGCTACTTGTCCACCCATTTCAGCATAAAACGGTGTTTGATCAAAGATCAATTGCGCTTCACCATCAGACAGTTCACTGACGATTGCTTCGTCTTGAACGATCACTAGCAATTCACTATCAGATTCGATATGGTCATAGCCGATGAATTTGCTGTCTACTTTAATATCTGTCAATAAAGCAGATTGGACACCCATAGATGTTTCTGTGTTACGAGCTGCACGCGCGCGCTCACGTTGTGCTTGCATTTCTGTTTCAAAGCCTGCGTGATCGACATTCAATCCTTCATCTTCCGCCACTTCTTCTGTCAATTCGACTGGGAATCCATACGTATCGTAAAGTTTAAAAATGTCTTTTCCGGCAAGCGTTGTTCCGTTTGCTTGTTTTACCTCTTTGATCACTTGGTTCAAGATCTCAAGCCCTTCGTTGATCGTTTCATTGAAACGTTCTTCTTCCGTACGAACGACTTTTTCGATGAATTCTTTTTGTTCCAACACTTCAGGATAATAGCTCTCCATGATTTCGCCGACAACAGGTACTAAACGATATAAGAAAGCTTGCTCGATCCCTAATTTTTTCCCGTGCATGACAGCTCGACGTAACAAACGACGCAAGACATAGCCACGACCTTCATTTGAAGGCAATGCCCCGTCACCGATCGCAAAGGATAATGCTCGGATATGGTCAGCGATTACTTTATATGAAATATCAGTTAAGGCATCCTCACCGTATTTTACTTTGTTGCTCAATTGCTCAACTGCATGGATGATCGGCATAAATAAATCTGTTTCAAAGTTGGTTGGTGCATCTTGAACGATGGAAACCATTCGTTCCAAGCCCATGCCCGTATCAATGTTTTTATGTGGAAGAGGTTCAAACGTATTATCTGGTTTGTGGTTGAACTCTGAGAATACTAAGTTCCAGATTTCAAGATAACGTTCATTTTCGCCACCAGGGTAGTTTTCAGGATCATCTTCTTCCAAGTCAATATAGGCTTCGCCACGATCATAAAAAATCTCTGTATCTGGCCCACATGGTCCAGCACCGATATCCCAAAAGTTATCTTCTACATCCACGATATGGTCAAGAGATAACCCAACTTCTTCGTGCCAGATACGTTTTGCTTCTGTATCTTTTGGATAAACAGTGACATATAATTTCTCAGGATCAAACGCCATCCATTTTGGACTTGTTAAAAATTCCCATGCCCAGTGGATTGCCTCTTCTTTGAAATAATCGCCGATCGAGAAGTTCCCTAACATTTCAAACATCGTATGATGACGTGCAGTTTTCCCTACATTTTCGATGTCGTTCGTACGAATCGATTTTTGCGCATTCGTGATTCTTGGATTGTCTGGTACAACAGATCCATCAAAATATTTCTTTAGTGTCGCCACTCCTGAGTTGATCCATAATAAGGTTGGATCATTGACCGGTACTAGTGAAGCACTAGGTTCGATCGTATGTCCTTTTTCTTGGAAAAAGTCTAAAAACATTTGACGTACTTCTGCACTGCTTAATTTTTTCATTGTTTTACCTTCTTTCTACATAATAAACGACAAAAAACACCATTACAGCCAAGGACGAAAACTCGCGGTACCACCTTGATTGCAATGATGTTTACTCATTACCTCTTAAACTCGTTAACGCTGAGTCGCGTTGATATTTCTATCAAATTGAAAAAGGGAGCAGTTTGAACAGTGACTATTCTTTTTTCAGCCGAGAAAGAATTTTCTGTGAGTCAGTCTAAAACAAACTATGTCCTTTTTGTACTTTATCAGTATACGTATTCTTAGCGATGCTGTCAATCCTACTTTTTGATTTTTCATTGTTTGCGGTCTACGTTTTCCTTGCTATAATCAAGAAAGAATCCAAAAGGAGGCAAAATAATGGAAACGTATTTTGGAACCGAAGAATGGATAAAAGCCAGCAGTTACGTTTTACGTTATGACGTATTCGTGTTAGAGCAAGAAATACCTGCTCATTTAGAATTTGACGGTAAGGATGCCTATTACCCGAACCTTGTCATGATCCATAACGAACAGCCAATTGCTACCTTGCGTTACCAAAAACAAAGCGATGAGCAAATCCAATTTGATCGTTTTTGTGTCGCAAAAGACTGGCGCAAACGTGGGATTGGCAGAGAAATGCTTCAATTGGCAGAAAAACGAGCAATAAATGAAGCATTCAAAGAAATCTATTTGATTGCAGAGCTCCCCGCCGTTCCTTTCTACGAAAAGCAAGGCTATCAGAGTTTCTCAGACCCACTGATCGAAGACGGTATCCTTTGTCAACAGATGCGAAAACAGTTCTCCTAATATAAACTGTTTATTCATAAAAAAAATCAGCCCCAAAACCAAAAATAGATTTACTATTTAGGTTTTTGGGGCTGATAGTCAAGGGCAGCGTGATTCGTTCATGACTGTTTTTATTTGTTGGAATTCTTTTTATTTTTTCTGGCTGTACGCGTTTGTTGACGTTTTTCGATCTTACGGTCTTTTTTGTTTTTCTCCGCAATTGCCCAGTCGATTTTTTTCTTGTAACCAGGTTTGATTTTTTTCTTTTTCTTTTTGACTAAACCAATCAGTGTTGGGTCAAGACTATCTTTTGATTTTTCTCGTTTCGTCCGACGGTTACGGTCATAGGTTTTAACGATTTCACCATTTTTGATTTCCATTGGCTCAAAGACAACCCCGATTTTTTCGATGCCTTCGATCAATGGCTCATCACTTGGTGCATATAAAGTGATCGCTGTTCCTTTTAAGCCATTTCTACCAGTACGACCGACACGGTGGATAAAGAAATCTAGATCTTCTGGAACCTCCGCATTGATGACATGAGAAACGCCTTCGATATCGATACCACGAGCAGCTAAGTCTGTCGCAACTACATATTGATACTCTAAGTTTTGCACTTGGCGCATCACACGCTTACGTTCACGAGGAGTGATATCTCCATGGATCTTCGCTACTTTCAGTCCTTGGTTTTTCAAGTAATCAGCGATTTCATCTACATGTTGTTTCGTGTTTGCAAAGACGATTGCTAAATAAGGATGCCCGATCGTCAGTAATTGATAGATCGTTTGATTCTTATCTTTTCCTTTTGTTGAAACTAACCAATTCTCGATATCTTCTGAGATCACTGCTTTTGGCTTGATTTCTTCGATGATTGGATTTTCCATATATTTACGCAAGAATGGGCGTAATTTTTCTGGAATCGTTGCTGAGAAAACTAAAAATTGTAATTTTTCTGGCAAGCGGCTAGCGATTTGATCAACTTCATTCAGGAATCCCATATCTAAGGTCATATCTGCTTCATCCACGATGAAAGCAAAGGCTGTATGGATCTTTAAAGCTTGCTCATTCATCATGTCAAGGATACGCCCTGGTGTACCGACAACGATTTGCGGTTGTTGGTGATTCAAGCGATTTAATTGACGTTGTTTGTCTGTTCCGCCGACAAAATTCGATACGCGAATCTCTGGATCGGAAAACTTAGCGATTTGAACAGCAGCTTCATAGATCTGTGTCGCCAGTTCACGACTTGGTGCTGTGATCACCACTTGGACTTCTTCTTTATTGGCATTGATTTTTTGAAATAGAGGCAAAAGAAACGTATGCGTTTTTCCTGAACCAGTTTGTGATTGTCCGATGATATTTTTCCCTTTTAAAATCAAAGGAATCAATCGTTCTTGCACTTCTGTTGGTTGTTGGAACCCTTTTTCTGCTAACGCTTCGTTGATAAACGGATGAAAATTGAATTGTTTAAAATGACTCATTTCGACACCTCTTCTCTTTGTATTTTTCACGACTTTGGAATTATACCATAAATTTGCTTATTTTGCTTGAAAAGGTCAGGCTTTTCTATCTTTGATCGTACTGATCGTGTAAGTATGACTCGCTTTCTCATAGAATAAAACTCTCTTTTTGCGGATAAAAGATAAGAATAGATTCAGACCGAAAATGAACTGTGCGACCAAGGTACATAAGAAAATGAACACTGCACTCATCTGTGTGACACCAGTCGCTTGATTGATGACTGGACCAACTAATTGACTCAACCAGCCTAGCCCATAAAACAAGAAATAGAGATACGCATAGCGAATGAACAACGCACGAAATCTGATTCGTTCTCTGCCATCTTCAACTAGCTTGATCCGGACGATTTTTTTTCCAAGTGTTCTGCCATTCGTTAAGAAAGGAAGGATCATGAAATAGAGAAAGACTTGCACGAACAACCACCAACTGTAGGAAGTGAACTCGCTACTTCCAAACGATAATCCGGCTACCAATCCGATGATCGACGAACAAATAGATAAGAAAAACCAATCGATCAAATAGGCAACCAGACGGCGTGTCAAAGAGACTGTCTTGCCTTTTTCATACGATACTTCATCCATTCTCGCTCTTGTTGGCAACATAAACGTAAAGATTGGCGTCACAAGATAGCCAAGCATTCCGCCAAATGTATTCGTTAGTAAATCATTGACATCGAATAATCGATACGGACGTGGATAGATAAAGTAAAGACCTGTTAATTGTGTCAACTCAAAAAATAGAGAGAGGCAGAAACTTGCAAAGACCGTTTTGACAAAGGACAGTCGGAAATAATACCTTAAATAGATGCCAAACGGTAAGAGTAAAAAGACATTGAATAATGGCTCTAAAAAAACACTTTGTCGCATCGCAGGTAAATAGGTACTCGGATCGGACAAGACGAGGACTGTATTCGCTCTGAAGTTCTCCCAAGACGCAAATAGGTGTAATTCCATTTTTGGACCTGTCATTTGCGCAACAGCTTCCTTAGTAGGTAAAGGTAAAATCACTAAAAAGTAAGCACATAATAGATAAAAGACAAATGAATATAAAATGACCGCTCTAGTTAGGAGAAACGTTCCATACTTTCGGTATTCATAAATAAAAAAGATAGCAGAAATCGCCAATGCGAGAAAAGGAAAGACAATCAACGCAAAACGAATCGGCTCGATATAACTTGCCATAAAACAAAAAGACCTCCTTTGAATACAGTTATCTTAGCAATATTGGTGAAAAGAATGCAAGTAATGACTAAATTATTTTTAAATTCCTATCAATTGAAGTATGATTATTATGAGGAGGCGATTCATTTTGCTTAATATTTATTTTGTATTTGGTGTTCCAGCATTTTTACTTATTCTGTATTTAGTCTTTGCATTGATTCGTAAGCGGACATCGATCCATTACTTAGGCTTTATTCTATTGATCATCGCAGGCTTTATGCTTGTTTTCAACTTACAGACATGGCAACAAGCAGTCTCTGAGCTTTCACATACTTCAAGTGCAGAACTTTCTGCAGAACTTGGCTATTCTGTCTATTTGATCTGGGTGCCGATTGGAATTGCTACTTTATTATTTTTGTTGAATATCTTCCGAGCTTTGTTGAGGATCAAGCAAATTCGAAAAAAAAACAAATAGAAAGACGAGGTCAAGCCAGAAGTGTTTAACCTCAAAAAATAAGGCGTCATCCACGAAAATTGTTTTTCAACTTTTTGTGGATGACGCCTTATTTTACGAAGAACTTCCTTCTGTTCCCGCCGTCTATTTGATTTTAGATGACGCAAGAGGACGAATGGTCAAGACATGTCTTTTGATTTAATTATCGGTTACGCCAAGTTTGTGCATCAAGTGAATCATCGCCCACAAACCATTCTTTGTAGAACTCCTCTAGAAATTCACGCATGAACGCTTCACGTCGTTTTGCTTCTTGCTTCGCAAATTCCGTATTCATTTGATCTGGCAGTAACAACAATTTTTCATAAAAATGATTGATGACTGTCGAACCTTTACGATACTCTTGTTTGTTCGTATAATTGATTGGCTGGATAACTGGGTCAAAAATCGGATGCCCCTTATGTCCTCCATAATATGCTGTACGTAAGATACCCATCGCACCTAACGCCTCTAAACGATCTGCATCCTGTACGATCTTGCCTTCTAAGGACAATTCGACGTTATCAGACAAACTTTTTGAAAAAGACATATTTTCGATGATATGAAAGATTTGATGAATCTCTGATTCTGCCACTCCGATGTTTGCCAAAAAGACTCTGAGTCTTTCTTTCGCTTGCTCTTCATCTTCGACCACTTTATCATCGATCGTATCGTGTAGATATGCCGCTGCCAGCGTGATAAAAGAATCGGCTTGCGGTAGTGTCTCAAGGACTTGTCGAGAAAGTTCGACTACTCGATTCGTATGGTCCACACCATGTCCTGAACGATCCAAAGACAATTGTGCCATGCTGTAGTTAGCAATTTCACTTAATTTATCCACTGCCGCTTTCACCTTCTATTAGAGAATTTTTTAGACTTCTTCAACACCATAAACGCTAAAGTAAAGTTTTCGCATAAAATCGATCAAGTACTGCGGATTCAATGCTTCTCCTGTCGCATCTTGGATCAATTGATTTGGTTTTCTTGATGCGCCGTACTGATGGATTTTTTCTGTCATCCACTCTTTGATCGGTGAGTAATCATCAGAAGCTAAAATCTCATCAACAGCGATATCTTTTTTCATTGCATGTAATAATTGTGCAGCATACATGAATCCTAACGCATAAGATGGGAAGTAACCAAAACTTGCACCTGACCAATGGACATCTTGCAAGATCCCTTCTAAATCGTTTGTTGGACGGATACCTAAATACTCTTCATATTTTTGGTTCCATACTTCTGGTAATTTCTCAACTTCTAACCCTTCATTGAACATCATTTTTTCGATCTCATAACGTATAATGATGTGTAATGGATACGTCAAACTGTCTGCTTCGATCCGAATCAAGCTTGCTTTTGTATACTGTAATGAACGATAGAAATCATCAAAAGAAATATCATCAAAGGTTCCTTCAGCACACTCTTGGAAGAATAGGTACTGCTTTTCCCAGAAACTGCGGTTGCTGCCGACAATGATTTCATTGAAAAGTGATTGCGACTCATGGATGCCCATTGATGTGCCTTCGCCTACTGGTGTATACGTATATTTTTCATCAATATTTTGTTCATACATCCCGTGTCCGGCTTCATGGATTACTCCAAACGTTGCCATTTTGAAGTCCTCTTCATTCCAACGTGTCGTGATGCGGACATCATTACGGTTGATCCCGATCATAAATGGATGGATCGTGTCATCTAAGCGACCTCTAGAAAAATCATAGCCTAACTGTTTGATCACACCGACTACAAAGCGTTTTTGTTGTTCCTTCGTCATTTTACGTGAAAGAAAATCCGTTTCGGGTGCTGTTCCTTTTTCGACTAAGGCTTGACGGATGGATATAATACCTTCTTTGACTTGGTCAAATACTTGGTCTAAGATCTCTACAGTCATTCCTGGCTCATATTGATTCAACAGCACATCATAGTCTGTTTTCTCCTCTTTACGCCAATATGGGATCAACTGTTTTGTGATCTTGATGTTCTCAGATAACGCGGATTCAAAATCAGCAAATTGGTTTGATTCACGCGATTCTTGCCATTTTGTGTGGGCTTTAGAAGTCGCAGAAGTTAATGCAATCATCAATTCTTCCGGTACTTTATGCTCTAATTCATAGTCTTCTTTGACTTTCTCAAAAACCGTTTTTCCGACTTCAGACAACTCGTCAGGGTGCGCAGAGAAGTATTCGATTGCTTCTGCGATTTTCGGTCCGACTTTTTTTGAGAAATATAGCCCATATAAATAACTGTTGACTTCACTGCGTTCTTCACTTGATTTTTCTGGCATACCTGTTTGGATATCCCAGTCCAATACTGTTAACGCTTGACTCATTAAATCGATTTCTTTGACTTCTTTCAAAAATTCCTTTTCATTCATCCAAAAATCCTCCAACTTATCCTAGTTATCATTTATCCAATAGTTATCGCTCACTTACATTTACTACATTTCCTTTGCGTTGATTAATTCAAACCGTTCAACAGCAAGGGGCATCTCTTCATAAAATTCTTTTCCAATTTGGGGCATTAACTCCCTAAAAAATTTTTTATGAACTTTATACCAGTAATCATAGCTCAAATCACCCTCACCCTCAGCATGGGCAATTTCTTCTGTTACTTCATTCATCGGTATTATCGTCATATCTGTATATTTTATGATGCCTACAGGTTCGTCTTTACTATTTAAAACAATGGTATAACTTCCGATTTTAGACAAAGGGTCTTCATCGTAATACAGGCATTCATCGTATGATGAACATGACGCCGTTTTGATCCCCTTTAAAATCAAGTCTGCCAACTCATCTGCCATCGGTGTTCCTTCCCAACCCCACTGCTCTGCAGTAACATTTGTTGGAGGGAGTTCACCTTGCCAAAATTCTTTCCAATACTTTTTTGCTTGTTCATTCATTTTCAATTCCTCCAAAAATCATAGGGTCAAAGGTCTTAAAGTCCCAACCATGTTTTTTAAGTGTCCATACTTATATCCTAGTTATTCGTTTTCAGTCCGTTCTTTTCTTGGTGGACGAGTTCCCCAATATTGGAACAGATCTGTGCGCAATGCACCATTGTATAATTTACGTTTTTTTGTTGCTTTTTGTCCGTAAAATTCTTCAAATGCCAAATCACTTGTCAAGATGTACTTACTCCACGTTTTCAATGGTCGGAAAACCTCACCCATTTCTTTGTAGAGACGACGAACGGATTCTTCTTCGCCTAAGCGTTCACCATAAGGGGGATTAGCAACGATCACGCCGTATTCTTTTTCCGTTTTGAAGTCCTTCACTGCCCGTTGTTGGAAGGTGATGGAATCGCCTAAACCGATCTCTTCCGCATTGGCTCTGGCGATACCGATCAATTGACCATTGATATCAGACCCAGTGATATCTAATTCGATATCATAATCTGCCTGTTCTTCTGCTGCTGCACGAACTTTTTCCATGATAGCCGGATCGAACCAATCCCACGTCTCACACACGAATTCACGATTGAAACCAGGGGCGATATTATGACCGATCAGTGCAGCTTCGATACACAGTGTTCCTGAACCACAAACTGGATCATAAAACGGACGATCTTTTCGCCAGTTCGTCAACATCACTAAAGCTGCTGCCATATTTTCTTTTAATGGGGCACCACCTTTTTCTAAACGATAACCGCGTTTGAATAAACTTGGACCAGTCGTATCAAGGGTCACTAACACATGATCTTTCAGTAAAGCAACTTCTAGTTGGAAATGTGCGCCGGTTTCTGTCAACGGCACAGTAGACGGACGATGATAATACGTACGTAGTCTTTCAACAATTGCTTTCTTAGTGATGGCTTGACAGTCTGGTGTACTATAAAGCGTCGATTTGATCGATTTTCCTGCAACAGGGAAAGAGGCGTCTAACGGAAGGTAGTCTTCCCATGGTAACGCTTTGACTTGCTCGAATAATTCATCAAACGTACGGGCATCAAATTCACCCACGATGATCTTGATACGATCTGCTGTACGTAACCACAGATTTGTTGTAGCAATCGTTTCCATCGTTCCTTTGAAACGCGCACGACCATTTTCGACTTGGCACTCAATGCCAAGATCTCTAAGTTCTTTTCCTACTAATGCTTCTAGCCCGCTTGCCGCTGTCGCTATTAAATTGAATTCTCTATTTTTATCCATTGTATTCTCCTTATCAATCAAAAAAGAGGCATGATGACCTTCGTCCTCTATAATCAAACAAATGGTGTGGCAGAAGCAGCCCTTAGAAAATAAGCAATAACACCCAAAAATACGATAAGTTATTTTCGTATGTTGCTGCTTAATTCTTGGAGCTGTGCGCTTCCGTCACACCCTCTTCTAAATTCCCTACATCCGATCTTTTCAATGTGAAAAGGCCTGACGTAGAAAAAAAGCTATTCTTAGTACTGACTTTTTAGGCTGTTATTCGCCTATCGATTTATTCCCTGAAGATGTGGTTTTCTATAAGCCATGTTCTGTACTTTGTTTTTCCAGGGAGAAAAAACAAAGCGGTAACCATCTATCTGCAGATCAACTGCCCTTTTGTCTCGTTCTGATTCCCCGACAAAAAGCGCCCCTACCGTTGTTTGGGTTGCTCGCTCGAGGGGTTTACCGCGTTCCACCGAACAAGTTTCCTCATTCGCTTCGTCACTGTGGCACTTTCAAGGATACTGAAGCATAGCCGAAACCTTAGCTTGTTTTCCTGCCGTTACTCTAAAAGAGTACCTTAGCTTATTTTTTCGCTAAGCACGAACACTACAGGCATCACAGCCTGTGCGAGCATGGACTTTCCTCAGTCTGGTCAAAGCCAGACCGCGATTACCCGAAAACCACAAATCGATTCATTGCTTAAAACTGACGTGTTGCTTCGTTGTCATGTTCATTTGTTGATGTATAGTTGTTTGGATTAGGTGTTACTGGTGGTACATTTCCTGCTTGTGCATCTAATTTTTTACCAAATACTTCACGTTCAAGATTTGATAGACGTTTTAAAATATCAAAATTCGTTACTGCCGCACTTTTAGGAGTTTCTGTTTGTTGTGCACGACTTGGAGCTGCTCCTTGGTTTTTCGACAATTGAGCGACTTTTGCACTTAATTTATCGTTTTCTTCTTGTAAAGCAAGGAGTTGTTTGCTGTAATTCTCATAATCTTTGATAATATTGTCTAAGAATTCGTCCACTTCGATCGGATCATATCCGCGCATTTTTGTTTTGAATTCTTGTTGTAAAATGTCTTTAGGACTATAAATCAAATTCGCCATATTTACACCTCTAGTTCTCATTTACGTATTAACGTTTCTACTTTTTTATTGTATCGGAAAAGACTTGATAAATCAAACACTATATTATTTTATTCACTAAAATTTTGCAAATCATCCATGCTGACGGTTCGAATCTCATAAGGATGACTCCCTTGATATTTTTGTGCATCCTTAAAAAAATAGTCTGTTTTTCCAGGATATTCTGGATCATAAATCAATAGTGTTCCGTCTGTATGTTGTAGAATAAATTGGGTATGATTTCTTAGTTGACTTGGTGATTGATAGGGTTGGTGACTCACCGACTCACGATAGTCAGAAAGCTGTTCTACCAGCCTTTTCTTTTCCTGATTGTTCTCATTCCAACCATTGCCAAACTCTGCAAACGGATAAATGATCCCAAGCTTCAATTCTGGATAATCCGTCTTCATTTCAGCGACGACTTCACCTGCCCATAATTCGACGCCTAAGTTACCGCTGATGATCACCCATTCCAATCCTTCTTCCACCAATTGGGTCAATTCATTTTTTAAAACTTTTTTAATAACTGTCATTTTAGGGTCATTATCTTTGAATATACCTAATTCAAAACTGCGATAACCAGAGATATACATTACTTTTATTGTATCCATTCCAGTTTCCTTTTCTTTCTCTGTGCTTTTTTGCTATAATGTGGCCTAGGAGAGTGATTCGATCATGGTTTTACGCTATCCAAATGGCCGTCCTTATATCAAGGATGCCTCGTCCAAAGAAAAAAAACAAGTAAAAAGGAACCCAAATACGGAGTTTGGCAATCGCGGGATGCGATTTGAAGAAGCCATCAATGAAAGCAACGAGTATTATCTGGCACATCAAATGGCCGTTATCCATAAAAAGCCAACACCGGTTCAAATCGTAAAAGTTGACTACCCTCGACGTAGTGCCGCTGTCATTAAAGAAGCTTATTTTACACAGGCTTCCACAACTGATTATAACGGTGTCTATCGAGGTTTCTATTTGGATTTTGAAGCAAAAGAGACAAAAAACAAAACTTCATTTCCATTTAAAAATTTTCATCCCCATCAAATCTCACATATGGAAGCTTGTCAAAAACAAGGAGGAATCTGTTTTGTCCTTTTATGGTTTTCTGCCTTACAGCGTTGTTTTTATTTAGATAGTACACATTTAGTCCACTATTGGCACGAACAACAGACACAAGGAAGGAAATCCTTGCCGCTTTCATTGATTGAAGAATTAGGAATCGAGATTCCAAGTGGCTTTGCCCCTCGTGTTCCATACTTGCAAGCAATCGACCAGTACTTAGAATCTAATGAAGGAGAACCAAAGAATGCCAACTAATCAAACGAGATCTTCTAAAAGAAGCACCTCCTCTTCTTCTCCAAAGAAAAGAGGAAAACAATCAACGAAAAAAGGCACTGGAAAAGATCGAAAAGGATTGATCACACGTATTCTTTTAATTGGTCTTTCCTTGATCTGTGTCGCTTTTCTCGCAGGGGTCGGACTTTTTTGGTTTTATGCCAAAGATGCTCCTGCTTTGACAGACGAAAAACTGGATGCAACAGTTTCGTCAAAACTTTATACGAAAGATGGCGAGTTATTTGAGGATCTAGGAGCAGAAAAAAGAGAAAAAATTTCTGCCAATGAACTGCCAAAGACACTTGAAGATGCCATCGTTTCAGTCGAAGACCGAAGATTTTACAAACATATCGGTGTCGACCCTGTTCGGATCATCGGTGCCGCATTATCCAACTTTACATCTGGCGGCTTACAAGGTGGTAGTACGTTGACTCAGCAGCTGATCAAGCTCTCTTTCTTCTCAACTAGTACCGAAGACCAAACAATCAGACGTAAAGCCCAAGAAGCCTGGATGGCTGTCAGACTGGAACAAACGAAATCAAAACAAGAGATATTGACCTACTATGTCAACAAAGTCTATATGTCTAACGGTCTTTATGGCATGGAAACAGCGGCTCAATCTTACTTTGGAAAAACATTAAGCGAATTGAATTTACCGCAAACCGCGCTTTTAGCAGGAATGCCTCAAGCACCGTCAGCTTATGATCCTTACCAGTTTCCAGAGCAAGCAAAAAAACGTCGTGATACTGTCTTGTACACGATGCTCCAAAACGAAAAAATCTCTCAAACAGAGTACGATACAGCGATCAATACACCGATTACGGATGGGTTGCAAGAATTAACCCAAGAAGACACTAATACACGGATCGTCGACAATTATGTCAAAGAGGTCATCAATGAAGTCCATGCTAAAACAGACAAGAATGTCTATACCGATGGCTTGGATATTTATACGAACTTAGACTTGAATGCCCAAAAACACTTATATGATGTGGTGAATACAGATCAATACGTTGCATATCCAGATGATCAAATGCAAGTAGCCACTACGTTGATCGATGTCAATACTGGACAAGTCACCGCGCAGATCGGTGGAAGAAACATTCCGGATGATGTCGCTTTAGGTAATAACTTAGCTGTTAATACCTCTCGTGACTTTGGTTCAACCATGAAACCGATCACTGACTACGCGCCAGCATTTGAAGAATTGAACTATTCTACTGGCAAATTGATCGCCGATGCACCTTACAATTATGAAGGAACTTCTATTCCTGTTTCGAACTGGGACAACCGTTACATGGGAATGGTCACCTTGCGCCAAGCGTTATACCTTTCAAGAAACGTCCCAGCAGTCAAGCTCTTCAATGAAGTTGGCGCAGATAAAGTTGCAGAATTCTTGAGTAGCTTAGGGATCGAATATAGCACGATCCATCAGTCAAATGCGATTTCAAGTAATACTGAACAACAAGATGGTACAAAATACGGTGCTTCTTCTGAAAAAATGGCCGCAGCATACGCTGCCTTAGCAAACGGTGGTACTTACTATAAACCACAATACGTTAATCGGATCGTTTTCCAAGATGGCACTGAAGAAACATTTGAACCAGAAGGAACAAGAGCGATGTCTGAAGAGACAGCGTATATGGTTACTGACATCTTGAAAGATACGATTACTCGCGGAACCGGTACGAATGCCGCAATCCCAGGGTTGATCCAAGCAGGTAAAACAGGAACATCTAATTATACGGACGAGGAATATGCTAAGTTAGGTACCTCAACGGGCGTTTATCCAGATATTTTATTTGCTGGTTACACACCGAATTATGCAATTTCTGTGTGGACGGGATACAATGATAAAATGACTCCGATCACTTCCACTGGAACAGATGTAGCTTCAGATGTTTATCGCGAATTGATGAAATTTGTCTCCGCAAATGTGACAAATACGGATTGGACGATGCCTAACGGACTGTACCGTTCTGGTGGTGAATTATTCTTTAGAAATGCATCATCATCTGGCAATTCAAACGCTACGGTGCCGTCAACGACGATTCCTTCTTCATCTGCGGTCGTCCCTGTAACTCCTGTTCCAGATTCTTCAACGAGCGAAACTGTTCCTGAGACTTCTACAAGCTCAACGACTGAACCTAGTAGCTCTGAACAGTCAACGCCACCAAGTAGTGAACCAACTGAACCAAGTAGTGAGCCTTCTACAGAACCACCAGCATCTTCTAGCGAGGAAGCACCACCTGAATCCTCTGCTACGCCGCCAAGTTCCGAAGATACAAATGCTGCTGGTGGTGACAGCGGGACACGAACTGCACCTTCTACTCGATCTTCGTCTAGAAACAGTAGTGATTGACCATAGAAAAAAGCCATCCTCTGCGGATGGCTTTTTTGTTTACTCGTTTTCTGTCATTTTTCAACGCTCATTTCCCTACTAGATCGATCATTTTAAGTATTCAATAGGATAGTTTCGTTTTCTAGAAAACAAAACTACTCCCCCAGAAATACCAATCAACAGATAACCTAAGAAAACAATTCGTTGATTTACTACTGTTCCTGTTTCGGGTAGATTTTGTTTTGTGATCGCAGAAAGATCAGCGACTAGTGTCTGGTGCTTATTTGCTTCTTTTGTTTCTTCAACAGTTGATCCAATCGTACCAGATACTCTGATATTGTGAGTGGAGTGCACCTCTTCTGCCTTGACTATGGTTGAACAGGATAAGCTGATAATAAAAAGTATTTGTAGTACCGATAAAACTTGCCATTTTTTACTTCTAGACTTCCTCATCGTACTATCTGATAGTAGATTTTCCATTCGCTTTATTCCTCTACTGCAAAATTCATTACTAGTTTAAAGCTCGGATTACTTTCTACGGAAGCATTCCTCGGTGTCGCATCCCCACTAAATTGGAAGTTACCGACTGTATGATTCCCCTCATTACCAGATAAGGTGAATAAAGGCGTAGCTGCCACTGTCGAAACTCCTTTGTTGAATAATTCGATCGTGTTGATCGTTAGTCGATCCACTTCGCTCATTTCTTTGACTTCTGTCACATTTGAGACGGAGGCCCGCACACTTAACGCAGAATGATTCGTCACGTGATAAGACGGAGAAGTAATCTTTTTATGCTCAGATTCTTCTGTTGTCCGGAAAATAGCTGTCGTCGGTAGGGTCACATTGATCCATTGATCGAGATTTTCTGGATTGGGACCAGGCTTTGTATTATCAAATTCACCGATGATCCCCTTTATAGTGATATCGCCAGAAGTTGCGCCTTCTCGCCCATCAATGGTTTGGACTGGACTAGCAGAAGCGGTAACTCCACTAATACATACTCCTGTAATTGTTAGAATACTTAACACTAATTTTGTTGCTCTTTTCATTTAGGTAGCCTCACTTAAATTGGATTAATTTTTTATCAATATGCTGATTTCTGCTTCGGTTACGCCTTGTTTTTCTTTGGTTTCTGGATCATAGATATTGACTGTCGCTGTTGCTGGATATTCTCCTTTTTCTAAAGGTCGCTTCAAATACACCGCTTCAATCAATTGATTGGGATAAATCGCGCCAGAAGAATAAATCACTTCTTTCGTATCATTGATCGTAATATCGACCGCAATCGGATAAACATTCGTGCCAGGATTGACGATTTCGATCGATCCACGACTTCTGCCATTTTCGAAAACTGCTTCTGGGTTGATCTGCAAGGTGAAATAATTTGCATCTGCTAGTTCTTGCGCACGCTCAGAAATCCGTTGATCACTCGCATCACTGATTTCAGGCAACAAATCTGCGCTGATAACTGGAGTGGGTTCTTTGTGACCAAACCAATACCAACTAGCAACAGCCATCACCAACAAAGAAACAAACAACAATAAGACACCGTTCTTCCGTCGTTTCTTTTGTTGATTCCTTCGTTTTGTTTTACTCATTGGTTGAACGTCTCCTAGTCATTATCATTCTTTTATCTCGTACATCTATGCCCGCTATCTGGGAACAAATCGTAAAATCATACGATAGGTAGGAACGAATGACTCTTGATAATAGCCTCCTTGTTCATTGCCATCATCCGAGATCCACTTAGGATACGGCCCATAAAATCGACCGGTCAAATGGAAAGGGACACTTGAATATGGTGCAACTTGTGCCAGGCGTTGTTCACTTCTTCGTTCATATAAAGAAATTTTGGTTTCATTAGACATCAACTGTAATTCCAATAATGGTTGTTTGATATCAGAGAAGTTTTTCGGTTGTCCTTCTTGCAATGGCGCGTGATCTAAAGGATTTTCATCCTCTCTTAACAAGGTGACCCCTGCATCATCTTCAACAATGAACTGATTCACATACGTATCAACAGAAAGATCTGAATGATTACGGATCTCGTAATCTGGACTAACAAATTCACGATTAGTTTCCTCGCCTTGGTAGAGGGATTCGAACACCATTTTCGTCGGTATGGAAACTTTTAGATGATGGATCTTCGAACTAACATCAATGCCTATTGTAAACTGATAGGCTTTGTTCCCTACTTGAAATGTAGCAAAATACGTGCCATCGTCCACTTCATCCTTGGTTAAATCCGTAGCTACGATTTTAATTTCCTGACTGCGATCGTCCTGTGTCAAAACATCGTGTGCTGTTGCCTGACTTTCCTTCAGAATCAATTCATGGAGTTCTGCTTCACTGGTTAAGCCCTCTAACTTCTTACGTTTTAATGTGAAGTGATTTGCAGTGTAGTCGATCCCTTTGATTACCTTTTCGTCAATCGTCAAATCACCAGTTGTTTCGACGGATGGTTTAGCAATAGCGAGCGTTACCTGTGTGTCTGTTGCTAAACGCTCATTTTCTGCTAAGGGTATCTCAAACTGTCGAATCCGTTGATCTGCATCTTGGTAATCTCCCCACTTGATCCTCGGTGATTCTTTAGTTACACTGACTGTTTGTCCCGCTGTATTTTGGTAAGTGATTGTTCGACTATCCGTTACTTCTGTCATCCAGCCAGTGATTGCTGTTGATTGGTCACTTAATGGCTCTAATGCTGCCACTAATTCTTCCGGACGAGAACGTTCCCATACATAAGTTCCTGGATGATTTCCGTCGTAATTTGCCATAAATTCGTTTGAATTCTCAAAAGCGATTGTTCGAACTGAACTATCCAAACTTTCTTCAAGCACCCATCGTCCTGTATATTCCGCTGTAGGAACGATAGTTCGTAAGCTGGTATTTCCGATAACTGATTCTTCTCCTAATTTAAGGGATGAAAGTCTTAATGCAAGATAGAACATGCCACTAATATTTTTATTTCTTGTGTCCCAATTACTCAAATCTAATTCAGCTAGCGAAGAGGAAGACATAAATAAATTCCCCATATCTATCACATTCCCAACATTCCATTGACTGACATCAAGGTCCGACAAGCTATATGTCCAAGCAAATGCGTGGCTCATATTCGTCACATTAGACACATTCCATTGACTGACATCTAACTTTCTTAAATTGCTCATCCATGCAAATGTGTGACTCATGCTAGTTACATTAGACACATCCCATTGACTAATATTGAGCTCTTTTAGTGCTGTTGTACTTGCAAACATTCTGCTCATATTCGTAACTCCGGATGTATTGAACTTTCCTGCATCTTCAATACTTTTCAACTGATTTAACTCGTAAAATAAAGATGCGCTATTTTCTGGTAAAAATACTTCATTGATGACACGAATAGTTTCAACTTCTGAGTGAACTTTCCATGGCGCTTCTGGGACCGATCCAGCGATTCCACCATACAAATGGATCGTTTTCGTTGCCTCGTCGTATTCCCAAGGGACAGTTCCCCATAACTCCTGATTCTTCCGATAGATATAGGTGACTATCTGCTCAATATTCGTGAAAACCCCTGTTGCATTTTCCGGTGTAACAAGCAATTCCCACCCTTCGATTTCTTTTGCTTCTGTACGATATGCTTCTCCGCTAAATCCCGTTAAAATATCACTTTGCGCTAACTCATTACCCTCTTCGTCCACATACCTTACGACGACACTGCCTTGTTCCAAGCGTTCAAAATTAGCTTGAACGCTCACAGGTCCCGTACCCATTCGTAAACTGGTATTCGCCAGATTACTATTCGTTATGGTTGCCCCATTTTGGGTTCGAAACTGCCAATTGACAAAACGATAACCGGTAGCTGGATTTGCATTCAAATTGATGGTTGCTCCTTGGGCAGCGGATGAAGCTGAAACCCTAGGATTGCCACCAATCGTTGGATTTGCCTGCACACTCACACTATGGGTGATTTGTTCGTAGACTGCTCGAATGGACGAATCTCCTGCCCCCATCGTAATGGATGTACTTTGACTCGCTCGGTTTGCGATAGTCGTGTTTCCTGAAACAGGTTCCCATTGAACAAAGCGATATCCATTCGAAACGTTGGCATGGATCGTGGTCGTTTCACCTTGTGCCAGTATTGTTTGATCCGCTCTTGGATTTCCTCCAGCATTTGGAGAAGATTGAAAGGTTAAGTTGTACACTCGCTCATAAACCGCTCGAATCCTTGCTGTCGCACTTATCGGTCCTGTAGGTCCGCCACCTGTATTGAGATTTGTTACCTCTGCATTTGGGTTTTGTATAGAAACGCCATCACTGGATACTAATTCCCATTGAACAAAACGAAATCCTGGATTCGGATTCGCATGTATGGTATACACCGTTCCAAGTGGTGGCATCTGATTACTACTTGTACGGTAAGGATTTCCACCTTCTGACGGACTTGTTTCAAATGTAATCGTTACATCTCTAGCTAAGTCTACCCTTGCCTCATTCTGGATTTCATTAGCGGGTTCACTGGTTTCTGATCCATAAACAAAATGAAAAGGTAGATGAGACAATAGAACAACGAATACGGTCAATAAAATGATAGTTTTATTATGATTAATTCTACTTTTCATTGGTGCTCCTTAATGATTAACTGTTGGAATAAATAAACATATCGATCTTTTTCTTTTAATGAATGGTTCCGAATAAAAAACATCTGTCATTATTTTACACACTGATCAGTGATATCTCCTATTGATAAAATTGATATCAATAGGAGACCCGTTTTTATGCTCGTAATTCCTTATGTGAAGAACTACGTAATTTGTCCGTATTCTTTTGTTGCATGATTTCTGCTGATTTGCTTATGCTTGCTTCCATTTTGTTTTGCAGTTTACTAGGACCAGGAATACTTGTAGCCAAGGAAGGCGATAACGTTTTTTGAGTAAGTCTTCGCTGCTTCACTTCATGAGAAGTCCCTGTGCGTTCACTCACATTGAATAAAGCCTCTGCTTTTGTGAAATCGCCTTTCATAGCTAGTGATCGAGCTTCTCTTATAATATTCAATTCGTTTTTTAATTCATGGATCTGATTTTTTAATTGACGATATTTTTCGCGATTAAAAATATACTTACTAAAAAAATTGATTCGCTGTTTTTTACTTTGTAATTCGTCTAATTCATTTTGTTTCGTGTTGACTTTCATACTGTATTTCTCTAAATTATGATTTTTTACAATTGTATCTTTTAATTCATGGATTTTTTCAATAGCGGAATGAGTATCTCGATGGTAGCCTTGGTCTTCTTTCCATTTTTCGATAAAAATTCCGAGTGCTAGTTCACTTTGTTTTTCATTTTTCTTAAACCTGCCATAGAACCCCCCGTCATTAAAACTATTTTTCATCTTCAGGTCATATCTTTTTTTATGCATGTCGATATTCTCACCTAATTCCTTGATGTTTTTTTCATCCTTTGATGAATCATACTTAAATTTATACTCCTCAAAAAAATTAGATAGTTTTTTAAATTGTTGGTCCAGATCGTGGTGGATCATTTTTTGAGCATTTTTTAAATCTTCTTTGTCGATCGTTGAGACCCCATTTGCTTGCCCAGCTATGCCTGTTTTATCTGTAAGTTCATGACTCTTAGCTGATTTGAGACGTTCACTTTCTCTTTCTCTGATCAACTGTGTTTTCTCCGCTTCTAATTTTTCATAGCGGGGATCACTCATATCTTTGATACGGTTTATTTGCGCTTGTTTCTCTGAAATTTTTTCCGTTAATTGGTGAATCTTTTTAGGATCAGTTTTTACTTCAGTTACTCTCGAGGTGCTTGATGAAGCAGTCGGCTGTCTTTCATTCCGCGCAGCGATTTGTTGTCGCACCTTATTTCTCTCTGCTACTAAGCGATCGTATTCAGGATCATTGATATCTTTTATGCGTGCAATTCTTTGGTTTAATTTTATGAGTTGTTCATCCATTATCATTCCCACTTTCTTAAAGAAATCCTTTATCTGTCTTCGCGATATTATTTATGAACAAAATGACTTATTTCTTATTTTTATTTTTCTTTTGTAACGAACGTTTGAATCCCTCTGACGATCGAACACTCTCCAAATAAACGCGTTCTTGCTCTCTCTTGTTTTCTTCTATCCTTTTCGTTGTTTGGATTCGCTTAGTTTCGCGACCGTTTCTTCGTTGTTCATCACTCATACGCTCATATTCCATTCTTTCTCCTCCAATCAGGATGCCTCCAATTGATCATGAGAATTCTTTATGATCTTTGCAATGACGGTCTTCTAGTTAACTGATTATTTTTTGATAATTGATTGATTTTATTACTTTTACTGATTGCCTCTTTTTTTACTGTGGCAAAGCTCAATTTTTTGATTTTAGCAACGGATTGTTGTTTTGCCGCTTTCACTGTTTTGACTTCGGCTGATTTAATTCTTCGTTGTGAAGAGGTAGCACCAATACCGAGTGTCTTTATACTCTTTAATAGATCAAACTTCATGAAGTTCGCTCCTAATTTGTATAAAAACTGAAAAAGGTTCCGATTGGTTTTTGTTGCGATATTTTTTACAACAGGCGCTTTTTCTTTCGCAGCTTCCAACTTGACAGGTTGTTTTTTAGTTGCCTTCGTCGTATTAGCAGATGCTTCTAAAGGTGATTGCTCTTTTTCTTTCTTTTTTGTGATTCTATTTTTGATCATCTTCGTCACTTTGACGACAAATCTTCCTAAATATTTCAGTCCCATAAAACCAAATTTAGGTGTTTTCAACGATGTTTTTTGTAGCATTTTTACCTCTGGATCTGGCTGTTCATTGGTGATCATCGAACTCCTCCTTTAAATCAAACGTTTGGTATCATTTATTTTTACATTTAGTTCGCTTTTTTAGTTGTTTCCAAAAGACAAATGCAACCATTGACGTCCCTACTACAGTTAAGGAAATACCTGCTTGACTATTCAATCTTGGTAGCGAACGCTTCTCTTCTTTTCTTCTGATTGCGACCCCATCATTCTTTTTAGTTGAAGTTTTTTTGTTAGTTGTTTGGTCCACCGGTTTTGTCTCAGGGTACTTATCCTTATTATCATTAGGTTTGTCTTCCTCTGGTATCGGCTGCTCCTCATTCCTAACATAGATGAAATTTATCTCTTGCTTCTCATCTGTAAATACACCTGTAGGTTGGCCGATGGTTTCTTTTACTTCCCAACCAGCTATTTGCATTGGCTCCGCCTTAAAAGCTTCTCCCCAACGTCCAAGTAGAATGTCCATTCGATTTTTTTCAGGTGCTTCCTCAAAAATGTGGTTGACGACTACTTGACCGCCAACTTTACGCTCGTATTGGATCGTTAACGTTTGTGCTTGTTCTGTCACTATCACTTCTGGCAACTCACCTTTTACTTGCCAACCCGCTTCTGTTCGTGGCTTCAATTCAAAACGATCACCGACATTCCCGACATCTGTAATCACTTCGTTCGTATTCATAGAAGAATCGCCAATGAATTCATGATTGACGGTGATGGCACCTCCAGGTTTTCGCTCGTATTGAATCGTCACCGTTTGTGCTTGTTCTGTCACTATCACTTCTGGCAACTCACCTTTTACTTGCCAACCGGCTTCTGTTCTAGGTGTCAATTCAAATCGATCGCCCACATTCCCCACGTTTGTGAATCGTTCACTGCTATTCATACTTGAAGCACCGATAAATTCGTGGTTCACCGTGATCGCTCCGCCCACCGTTGGATTCTTTGTATAGACAAATTCAACAAGTCTTTCCGGACCAGCTGCCATCTGACCGGAAGCACTTGCGCTTCCAGATGATAATCTGCTGTAGGTATATCCCGGAATGGCTGGAGGTGTATACGTATAGTTTTGACCAACCTCCATTTGTTCTACCAGTGGAGCTCGGAGTTCATTACCTTCCTCATCGATATATCTCACTTTGATTGAATTTTTTGTTCGCAGTGACAATGTGCCTAAATTAAGATTAGTAAGTGTGATACCCCCTACATTAATCGGGTTGTTTCCAAAAAAATCAGCAGTTGTTGGATCAATTGCCCATGTATCTAAATAAAGCGAACTCAAGTTAAGATTGATTGAGTTAGTATGACCATTTGTCGCACTCACCTGTGACCTAGTAACTGTCACATCAACTCTTGTATGATTTCCCGTAGTCGGACCAACTACCCTGCTAATAGTCACTCCCGAAGGAAGATTTGTCGCGGTCACCTCGCCTATGCTAAAATTACCTAGCAGATTTGGTGACTTTCCATAACGCATCTGAGTATAAAAGTAATTGGGTACAGGCGTATTTCCACTCTTACCTCCCGTAAGTGCTGGAATCCAACCACCTCGATCTGTTACAAGGGCATAGGTAGGAATATTAATCGAAAAACTTACACTATCCCCCACATCAACCCCTAAAGAACCATCTACTTGTGGTGTAGCACTGATCTGTTGAGAGATTGCGTTTTCTCCTTCGTCATACAACCATGCACGTAAGCTCTTTCCTTGATGGATCTCATCGAGCATATAATCATTAAAAGTAGCATAAACACTCACTGGAAAATGTAAGAGCAACAAGATGACGCTAAATATGCTCATTAGTTTGATTTTATTCATTGAATCTCTCTCCGTATTCTTTATTTTTCAAAAGATATTTGACCTTTCAGTAGGGGCTTACCACTGGCATTATTACTCTTCGAAATTGCTTTTTGTTTGATTGAATCAAATGCCTCTTTGACGGCCGGCTGACGATTGATTCCCTTATTTTGTTCAGTAATCTGTGGATTTCTTTCAGATTTTGTATTATCCAACCGATGTCTTGCGGCTTCACCTAATTGATTCGTCGCACGGTTTTCACGTGATGACTGTGAGGGTGGCTCATGAATATCCGCTTTCACATGAAGTGTTTCATGGGTATTGAACGAATTCGACCGACTTGAACGATTCGATTCATTTGGGGTTTTGTTTTCTGTCTCTTGACCATAGACCCATGCATATGGACTTTTTTCCATTGACTTCGTTTCATTACTAGCGAGTTTTATGCCATCTTCTTTTGATCCAGCACTTTTTATTGACGAATTATCATGGGCAGATGCACGATCATCCTTATCCAATTTTTCATAGGCTTTATCAAAATTCTTATCTACCTCTAAAGAATTTTTTTCGATTGTTTCTTTTTGTGTTGTCGTTTCTAATGTTTGATCTTCTTTTTTATAAAACTTTCTTTGTAGTGCATGCAGTCCTTTACTCAAGGCAGTCACACCAAAGGAAACCCCAAGTGCCATTGCAATAACTGAAGTTACTTTGTACATAAATAACGGAGTTGAGGTGGCTATCGTAAATATATATGGTGCTATTACTGGTGTCAGTGCGATACCAATTCCTGCTACAACTATCCCAACACCAAAGATGATGGCGAGAGATTTCCAATTTCTTTTAAAATAACCCTTTACAGATTTGTCTTTTTCTGAATTTTCAGGACTGACTTTTTCTGATGAGTGATTCTGTTGTTTTGTTTTTGCTGTTTCTTTCTCATGAGCGGCAGTTTCTCTTTGAATTGATTTTTCTTTTGGATCAATCACTCGATCTTCTAAGTTTCTCTGTCGACTTCGTTCTGCCTGGCGATAGGTTTGTATTCTAGAACAAAGTTTAAGAATATAGTTGATGAGTTTTGGTCCATAAACGGCAATCAAAATAGTCACGTAAATAAACCGAGTTAATGGTAGTCCATACATAGCAAAGTAAATTGGAACGATACCTAAAATGCCAGTTACCCACATACTGATCAACGGCCAAGATGCTAATGGTAGTAAGTTCAACAAAAATCTTCCGATTTGAATCGCTCGGCTTTTTTTTGTGTGGATTTTCTTTTTTTCTGTAAGCGGTCCTGACTCTGGCAATTCTATATCGTCATCCATAAAATCGGTTTCTGTAGCTTTATCCGTTTTTCCTGAAGGATTCTCATTTAAACCAAAATTATCACTACTCGCGTCTATTCCAAGTTTATCTAAAGAATCAGTTGTGTTTTCCGACTGCTTTTTATCCATTCCTCCAGTTGCTGTACTCGTTCCATCCAGTTTCGTTGATCTCAGTTCACCACCTTCACGCATCTGATTTCTCATTTGGCTGTTTTGAGTGTCAGAGGCAGATTCCTCTACTGGTGGATGGGAACTATCTATTTGAGTAGCTGTTTGGGTATTTGTTTCAGGTGGTACTTTCTCTACTGGATTAAATTTGAGTTTATCAGCTAACAATTCACGGATTTTTTTCGTATTACCAGCAGCGATACCTGTTTGATCAGCAGAGTTAGCAGTAGGTTGGTTGCTTGTTTCTTTTCTACGATCTAGCTGATCGGCTATAGCAGTTTCTTCTGATTTTGATCCATCACTACTTGTTACAACAGGATTTTCAAATTGGTCTCGGCGTTGACGAAATCTTTCATTAGCCAAGCCATTTTGTTGTTGGAATGTTTCGTTAGAGACACTAGCTTCAGTTTCTCTCCCATTTCTGGACTCGTACTGTCTTCGCATCGCTTCAACTCGACCCGTTAATTCTGGAGCTGGTCGGTCGTCAGGAAGGTCGGTCGCTTTTTCGAACCGGTCTCTCACTGCCTTTACTTGTCCCGTGGATTCTGGAACTGGTCGCTCATTAAGATGATCGTTCGCTTTTTCAAACCGGTCTCGCGCTGCTCTCACTCGACCCGTTGATTCTGGAGCTGGTCGGTCGTTAGGAAGAGTATTCTCACTTTCAAACCGTTCTCTCACTGCTTCCACTCGACCTGTTGATTCTGGAACTTGTCGCTCATCACGAAGGGCATTCGCTTTTTCAAACTGGTTCCTCGCTGCCCTCACTCGTCCCGTGGATTCTGGAGCTGGTCGGTCGTTAGGAAGAGTATTCTCACTTTCAAACCGTTCTCTCACTGCTTCCACTCGACCTGTTGATTCTGGAATTGGTCGGTCATCACGAAGGGCATTTGCTTTTTCAAACTGGTCCCTCGTTGCTCTCACTCGTCCCGTGGATTCTGGAGCTGGTCGGTCGTCAGGAAGATTGCTCGCTTTTTCAAACTGGTCTCTCGCTGCCCTCACTTGACCTGTTGCTTCTGTTGCAAGGCGGTTATCACTTTTTACACTAGGATTTTCAAATCGAGCGCGACGGTTTTGGAATTCTTCATTCGTCAAGCCGGTTTGATTCGATTTTATTTTATTTGCAGATGATGAATCATTCGTATCAACTGCGCTTTCGTTTACTTTACGTACGCTTTCACTACTGTCATGCCTGGTGATAGCTCTATGATAAGAAGTTCCTTGATGTTCACTCTCTCCACGACTCTTTTTCTTTGAAAGTGATGGTTCACTGCTTGTACCAGTCAGGTTTTCAAATCGAGCACGAAGATTTTGAAATTCTTCGTCAGCCCTACCAGTTTGACTCAATTCTGCATTGTTTGTCCTTAACGAGTCATTGTTATCTATCCTACTAGCTTGACTTTCTTGCACTAGCTCACTACTTCTTTGCTGCCTAGGTGGATTTTGATAAGTAGCTGTCTGGTAGTTAGCCGGTTCTCTTTGGGTTGTTCTCTCGATGACTGGTGGTTCGTTACTTGGTCCAGGCATATTACCAAATCGGTCTCGATATCTTTGAAATTCTTCGTTCGCCCTACCAGTTTGATTCCATTCTGCATTGTTTGTCCTTAATGAGTCATTGTTATCTATCCTACTAGCTTGACTTTCTTGCACTAGCTCACTACTTCGTTGCTGCCTAGGTGGATTTTGATAAGTAGCTGTCTGGTAGTTAGCCGGTTCTCTTTGATTTGTTCTCTCGATAACTGGTGGTTCGTTACTTGGTCCAGGCAGATTGCCGAATCGGTCTCGATATCTTTGTATTTCTTCATTCGACCTACCAGCTGAACCCGATTCTGCATTATTTGTCCTTAAGGTATCGTTGCTATCTACCCTGCTTGCTCTGCCTTCTTGTACTAGCTCACTACTTCGTTGTTGCCTAGGTGAATTTTGATAAGTAGCTGTCTGGTAGTTATCCGGTTCGCTTTGGGTTGTTCTCTCAATGACTGGTGGTTCGTTACTTGGTCCAGGCAGATTGCCAAATCGATCTCGCCGTCTTTGAAATTCTTCGTTCGTCATGCCGGTTTGATCCGGCTCTGCTTTATTTGTGGGTGATGATTCATTCGTATAGACTGTGCTTTCGTTTCCTCTACGCACAAATTCGCTAGTACCTTTTAATGAAGGAGCCTTTTGATAGGACGATGTTCCTTCATCTCTTTGGCTCCGTCGATCTGTCGGTTGATTTTGCCTATTTTGAACGTTCAGCGAATCGTTCTTTTGCGGGGTTCTCCATCTAGATGACTTTCGACTTTCTAATGGTGAATGATCATTTGATGAATGATTCAGACCTTCATAGTATTGTCGCAATCTGTTGACTGTTCCTGATGGTACTCCAGCTGAATGCGGTTCTTTATTAAAAGAACGTTCTTTTTCAAATTGTTCTTTTAAATCACTCACTTTAAGCCTTTCATGGTGTTCTTCTTTTGTATATTGATTCGTCGTGTGGACAGAATTTACGTGCATCGAGACATTCTCTTTGATCTGCTCATTAGATAAAACTTCTTGCTTTACGTTGTCTCTCTTATTGAGTGAGGCTTGTTCTGCAAATCTTCTTTCTTGTTCAGCCACTAATTTAGGACTTACTAATTCGTCAGATGCTTGTAACTGTGTGTTTGACGTAAAAGTGGGTGCCGCATCTTTTGTCCTTGTTTCTTGCTCACGTATATCTTGTTTTAAGACGATCATCCGCGATTTATAAATGGAGAATCTCAACGTATTGTAGTCTGATGGATCAATGTTTTTGAGCATCCTTTCAAATGATTGTTTTAAATCATTTGTCTTTTCTTCGTTCACTTCTTTTCTTGAAGAAATCAAGTCTAGAACGAAGTGGAATTCTTCTCTGAAAGTTTCAGGATTACTATCCAATATTGCTTTTGCTTGAAACTCATTGAATACTTTTTCTTCATGAGGTTTTACTGATTTTATTGAAATATCTTTGTTTATATATTCTTTAAGATAGTCTTCGTATTTTTTATAAAACATCGGTCTCCTCCATTCAATGAAGAATTTTTTAGAGTCGATTAACCATTCAAGCGATGTTCAAGTAATTGTTCTAAAGATGAATTTTCTTCTCTAAAAATACCTGTTTGAGTTAATCGCACAGCTTGATGTGGTTTTTCGTAATCATTTACCCATAAAAACATCCCTGGGAGGGAATGCATGCGATAACCGAATTGTGTCTCTTCTAAGGTGACCTCAAATGTCATCACTGCTGAATTTTCATCTGTGACTGATAGTTCAAGTACACATAGCGTCTCAGAAATATCTTCAGAAATGACGCGATAGTAAAAAATTCGACTTATTTCGTTTCCGTCTTCCACTTTTCTTTGGACAAATGTGTCTTCTGTAAAATCAATCAACACTTGACTATTCATCGTCGTTCCCGTCCAACTACCTTGAAGTAACACGTCATTCCATTTTTGACTGATTATCTCATCGATTTCTTCCCCACTGGAATCAATAATTTCTTTGGCCCTTTCCATCAATGCAACACTAGGATAGAAATAGGTCGTGTTCCCTTCATTGTCTTCATAAAAGAAAATCGTTTCGCCTAACCTTGTCATCAGCTCAAAAGAAACTTCCTCTTTCTCTTTGTCCGTCAGAACAAGCTTTGTATCTACTAAGCGATACTGACCCGTTGTGAGCCAACTGGTACTTTGATAAGTTCCGTCATTTTTTAATTCCAAAACCATGCCATCCGCTCGATCAGAATACCAAATACCTCTATAAACTAAGGCTTCATTTCTTTCTACTAAATTTAGGTCCTCTTTTCTTTGCTCGCTTGCAGACAAAGGCTTACTACTAGCGGTACCTTCCGAGTTTTCATTCGTACCGCTATGAAAAAATAGCGAGTAAAAAATAAAACTGAACATGGTGATGAAAATGCCGATAGCTATAAACACGATTCTTTTTCCTTCTTTTGACTCAACTATATTTTTTATTTGTTTCATTGTTTATCTCTTTCTCTCTTTATTGAAGAATACCGTAACCTGAAATGCTTGGATCATTGATAAAATAGGTCCTTCTAGCTACTTTATCAGCAGTATTACCTTCGACGGTCTGGATGATATTACCATCTGTAAACTCTACGATCCCAACGTGATCTTTTCCAGTACCACCTCCATTCCAATCAAAGAAAATCAAATCACCTGGTTGTGGATGATAGTTCTCTGAAGCTTTCTTATAGTTCCCTTTTTCAGTAAACCAGTTGATCATTTGTAAACAGTTAGCAGACTTGATTATTTTTTCTTGGTTGAGATACCCTACTTGATCTGCTACCCAACTCACAAAGATCGCACACCACTCTACTCTTCCTTCAAATCCATACCATCGCCAGTACTTCTCTCCTTGGATCGTGCCAATCTCATTGATTGCAGCCTCAAGGAAATCTGAGTTTTCGAGCCATAGATAGTTAGTTACTATAGGAACATAGAACATATTTCCATAAGCATATCGCCATGAAAATCCATATGCTAACGCTACTGGATGGGTATAAGTAACAGTCTGTCTGTTGCTTTTTTCCCTTGCATATAACTCTGCCTGAAAGAAGCTATATTGGTTATTGGTAGTTGCTAACCAGTTTAAAAAGTCTTCTCCGTAGTTATAGGCTTGAAGAGCCGCACGATCATCAAGATGTAAGTCTCTCGCTTTGCTTAATAATTGGGCAAAATAGTGGGTGCCTCGATCAATTGATAGTTCTGGATCATCGATCGTATTAGGAGACAAACCTTGTGACTCACTAGCCTGCATAATATCAGGGAATCTTTCTGCATCACCACCGGATTCTACTTGGATGATTGCCAAAATCATGTTGACATACTCTGGAATCCCATACTTTTCACAAGCTTCTCGAACAAGATGTTCCCATTGTAAAATCATTTGTCCAGGATTTTTAAGACTTCCTGAGATCGTTCTTGAAGAATGATGTGTAAATCCTTCTATCTCAGAAGGATATTGAAATTCCAGATCAAAAATATAAGCAGATGGATAAATATGTCTGTTTGGCCAGAATGTTCGACGTTCAATGACTTCAACCTTTAAATTTCCTGTGGTTTCTCCTACGATTGTATCGGCATCTATCCACTCACCATTTCTCACTCGGACATTTTTTAATGGAGACAACACAACTCTTTTGCTCAAAGAAGTATTGATAGTGACATAATCATTGCCAGCAGCATGTACTCTTCCTGATCCAGAATTATCGATGCCATAGACAGGCGTGCCAGGCTCAGCCAACAGCTCGATATGATCATGTCTATTTCTGTCATTTGATCCTCGATAGCCATATTTTTGAACAACGATGGCGTCTTGGTTCATGCCAAAAGGACTTTGCAAAAATACTTTATTCTCAAATCGGTCCAATTCTTGGATCGGTCCAAACTTATCTAGTTCTTCCTCTGTCAGCGTATCTGAATTTTCATCAATAAACTGACTGATTGTTTTGATCTCAATATTGATCAACGCCACTTTTATCGTACGATGCGTTGGACGATCTTCTTCATTACGAGGGGTAGGGGGTTGGTCCCCATTTAGAGTGTCATTCGTTTGATTTTCTTCGGAATCATTCGGTTCTTCTTCTGAGTCCTCGTCTTCTTCTGAATCATTCGGTTCTTCTTCTGAGTCCTCATCTTCTTCTGAATCATCCGGTTCTTCTTCTGAGTCCTCGTCTTCCTCCGAATCATCCGGTTCTTCTTCTGAATCCTCATCTTCCTCCGAATCATCTGCTTCTTCTTCTGAGTCCTCGTCTTCTTCTGAATCATCCGGTTCTTCTTCTGAGTCCTCGTCTTCTTCTGAATCATCCGGTTCTTCTGATTCATCATCGTCTTCAGAGTCTTCCGATCCATCCTCTTCTGGATCAGTCTCATCAGGATAAATAATTGGTACTTCTCTTGTTTCGATTTTCGTTGTGTAACTAAAGGTATACCCATGGATTCCTTCTACTTCTCCACGAACTCTTGTTGCACCAAAGATATTGCTACTCGCTGAGATACGTTTACTGATGTTATAATCTTCATATTTTGCATTCAGGTAATAGAGGTACGTATCTGCATCAGAGCTATAGATAAAATTGTTATCTGGTCTTGCAACACCATTTACAACAAAATATACTTCTTCGATTTCAGAATTTTCTGAAAAATCTTCAAAAACTTGTTGCACTTCTTTGTTCTTTCTGGCATCCAAAAGTGTGACATGCTCATACGCCTCTGCTAATGCCATATCTTCCGTTTTTATAGTAAATATACTAGCGATAAAATTAAAGATGGCGATAATCACGACGATAACGACGATGACGACCGCCAAGATCATCATTACTTTGACGGACAACAACATGAGGATCAGTTTGAGAATAATAAATAAGACTAAAAGAACTCCAAGAATATTCAATTCGCCATCTTTGTTCCTGCCAACTGTGTCTATGGCTGTTTGTGCCAGATTTTTTTTCAGTTTGGGTTTGAATTTTTTTTTCGATGGCATTTTTGTTTGCTTTTTTAATCGTTTAACTTTGTTGGAGTTACTTAACACTTGATGTTTACGTTCAAGTTTGTCTTTGATGCCGAATAGTTTCTCTTCAAGCTTCTTTGCTCTGGTCTGCTTATTCGTAGTAAGTGTATTCTTTATGCCAGATAGATTGAGAACATTTTTACCTAGCTTTTCTTGTTTCTTATGGTAGAATTTTTTTGATCCTAGTTTTTGTTTATTGATTTTTTCAGAAAAAAGCTGACTTCGCTGATTCGTTCCACTATTATTAGGTGAAGTTTGTCTTTTTTTTATTCCTAAAAGCGCATGATTGATTTCTTTAGGAGAGCGATGTTTATTCTTTATGAAATAGGCCTTTTCTCTTGTGGTACTATGTTGTTTGTTACTATTGATTTTGTTTAACTTTTTTTTATTTGTTATAAGATGACGCTTTTTAAAATGACTAGCATATGGTTTTTTGCTTGTTGCGCCTTTACTTAATGGCTCTTTTCTTGACTGGCTATTCACCATATGTTGTTTGAAATCAACGATATTTCTATTTTTCGGCTGTAAGCTATCTCTTTTTTTTCTCGCTAATTTTTGTTGACGTTTTTTGAATCGGAGTCGTTTTTTCAGTGCTTTCTTTTTTTGCTCTTTCGTACTGACACGTTTCAATTTGATCGATAACAGATCTTGCTGCTTGTTGTTTTCTTGTTTATTCCCCTCGTATGTTTCATTCATAATCTTGCTTTGTTTTTACCTCTTCACCAGGTTTAGTTGTCATGATTTGATAGAGTTTCGTCTCTTTAGGCAGTCGGTCTTCAAATGGAATGATCGTGTCCCCAAACACCATCAAACCAGTACCTTCACTCCCATTTAAAACATACTTTTCCTGCTCTTCCGATATATCGAATAAACGAGTCAACTCTGAGCGATCAGATTTTGCTTGATTGAACATGACAACGAAATCGCTATTAGAAAGCATTCTTCTGGCTAGATCCGACAATAATAGCGTCTCGACATTTTGGGTGATCCCTGTCGGTATAGCCCCCCATTTTCTTGCTCTACTCCACAATTCAAAGAAATAATTTTCTGAATATTCATTTGTAAAGAGCAACTGTAATTCATCTATATATAACCATGTACGGATTCCTGATTCTCGATTTAATGTGATTCGATTCCAAATTTGATCTAAAACGACCAACATTCCGAATGGTTTGAGTTGTTTCCCTAAATCTTTGATGTCGAAAATGACCAAACGTTTATTTAAATCCACGTTCGTTTGTTTGGAAAATAGCGCTAGACTACCTTCTGTATAAAGCTCCAATTCAATCGCCAATTGCTTTGCCTCTTCTTCTCGCTGTGCATTTAGCGCCGTATAAAAATCTTTTAATGTCGGCAACTGTGTCTGTTCTTGGTAAATTTTTCGGCATACTCGGTCGATGATCGTCTTTTGTTGGGAAGATAGCCCTAAAATCCCCCCCGTGATCAACTCACAAAGTGAAATCAAAAACTGTGTTTTTAAAGCGATCGGGTCTGCATCATCGCCATAGTTACTATTGATATCCATCGGATTGATGCAGGTGTTTGAATTACCAGCCAATCGAACCATTTGACCATCAAATTGCGAGCAAATATGCTGATATTCTGATTCAGGATCAATGACGATCACTTCGTCTTTGGCGTTTCTCAGTAAAACATTGACGATTTCCCGTTTGACAGAGAAACTCTTACCTGATCCTGGTGTGCCCAAGACAAACCCATTGGGCGCCATTAGTTTTTTCCGATCAAGAATCGTCAGATTTTTTGTCACAGAATTGATCCCATAATAATTGCCATTCTCATGAAGCATTTCAGAAATCGAAAATGGCATCAACGCCGAAACCGCAGAAGTTGCCAATAAGCGATTTAAAGGAACATGATTCTTTCCTATTGGTAATATTGTATTTAAAGCAAATTTTTGTAAATACGCTAGTTCAATGATCGTGCAACCAAATCTTCGCCCTACCGACTTGATTTTACTCGCGATTTTATTTAAGTTATCCTGATTCTCTGCGGAGAAATTGATCAACACAGTTACTTCAAATAGTTTCTGGCTTTTACTTTGTAATGAATCTAAAAGCTCTTTTGCTTCATCCAGGGAATAAGTCAGGTCATAGGGTAGCATGTCATAATCGTACCCACTATTTAAGGCTTTTCGCTGTTCATCCACTTTTTGCTGATCCATGTAAGCCATTTTAGTCTTTACTAAGTCGAAACTGCTTGCCATCGGTATCGGCCTGCAACTAACCGTAAGAGTGATTTCTTCATCGATCTCCATAAGACCTGTTAAGCATTCATCAGATAGTTCGGCAGGGTAACCATTCAAATAGAGGGTCTGATTTAGTTTGTCATCGATCTTGATCAGGCGCTTATCTAATTTGAGATCGACTTGTTTCGGTAGTAATGTATGATTCTCATTATTTATGATTTGACCGATCAATTCTTTCCGTTCTTCCCCTTTTAAAATATGGATGGTCGAACCAATTTTTCGAGCGAATAGATCCAATTGATCGGCAATCAAGAATAACTCTCTTTCCGCAAATTCCTGATTCTCATGTTTTTGAGTAAACGTAATAAAAATTTTCTTTTCAAACGCATTCTTCTTTTCGTTGATTTTCGCTGTTAGATAGTCATTCATTTCTTGGCGGTACTTATCATCATATTGTTCATTTTTTTCTTTAAACAGCACATGAGTCAATTCTTCGACTGTTTTTTTCTTTTTTACTAACGTGACTTTGTAATCAATGGAAGCTTCCAAAGAATTTAGGAACTCACAATATTTAATGAATATCTGCATACGTTGTTCTTCGGAACAAAGTTGATAACTGATATCGTCAATATGGATCGTTATTGAGTATTCATTCTCAGTAATTAAACAAATACCGTTATCATAGATTTCTTCATAAAGTAAAAAAGATTTTTTTTCTTCTTGCATATTTTTTTTATTCTTGTTTTGCCTGAAGTTCACCTTCATGAAATTGGGACGTATCAGATTCTTCATAAACAACTACTCCTTGATCAAAATGGTAAATAAAATAGTATTTCAAATAGCGTTCAAAAGGCAGTCCCTCTTTTTTTAGCCACCCAAAAGCGACGATTGGCATTGAAACGAGAATCATCAGCCAACTGATCACGTCCATGGAGTAACCAAAAAAGCGCACAAACACAAAACTGATCACGATGTTAGTCAACACCGCCACAGACAGAAAGCCTAATTGTCGTACGCTCATACCTGCTACGATCCGTTCTTTATATTCACGTACATCTTTATGGACTTTGACTTCAATTGCCATTGCTTTTATTCCTTTCTATGAGGCGGATACAATCATTTTCGCCCATCCTTTTGTCTTATTTATTGCAAACATCAAAGCAATCATGTAAATCGTCAAACCAAAAATCAGCGACCACATGCCACTCCTATGACTATTTAAGAAATTCACAAAAATCAAAGGATAAATGGTCAATACTAATGCGATCATTACAGCATGTAAGGAGGAAGCTGCAAAATTCTTGAAAAATCCTTTTGCCATCGATGAAAACTCTTGATGGGGTAATGCCGCCATCGAAATAGGAGCAATCGCACTGAATATATATAATTCAAAAAATCTTATATAAACGATGACATTGATAAAGACCCCTACTACTAAAGAAACTAAAAATAGAACAACAAAAATCATTAATACGACCATTACTTCCCACCACGAAAGATTGCTTACTGCTGAATTGACTACATTGCGATAAGAACTTAAAAAATCATCTCTATTTAGGGCCATTATTTGCCCTGCTAACATTGCCCCTAATGCGACAATGGCATCGAGAATCACTTGGATTCTTAAGATGACAATATAACAAATAATAAATTTTACAAATGCTTTCATGATCATTTCAAATCCCAAAGTTGGAGCACCACCTGCATTCTCTACTTTTAAAGAAATTTTTTGAAATTCAAATAAGATGAATATCGCTAGTATTGAAAATGCAACTGGAGCTATGATCGTTTGTTGGATGATTCCTGCTACTCGATAGGCATCTGCCATGTAATCTTGCAAACCACGGCTTAAGGTTTCTGCAATATTGTCCCCATTCAAATATTCCATCATTCGATCAAATAGCATCATTATCGCTGAGCGCACTGATTAACCTTCTTTCTATAAAAAATTTTCTACCTACTTAAAAGTGAGCCGACATCAAATGCGGTCACGAACCAAACTGCGGCAACTAAAATCAATGCACCGCCGACGACCTGCCAAATTCCTTGTTGTAGTTGCGGGCCATTTTTATCTTTTAACGCACCAGCTAAGATCACGGTTCCCCAAATGATCCATAATCCTCCGCCAACCATCGTAAATCTTGAAATCAAATTAAATACATCCTGTAATAATTGTTGATTATTGTTCATTTCTATCCATTCTCCTCTTCGTTTTTCGGTGATTGATTTCGTTCGTACCAATTCTCTGGAGTCACATCTCCTAGTTTTTTATAATTTTTATGTTTGGTAATATCATATTTTTCTGATATAAACGGAACTATTCCACGAATCTTCAAAATCGCTTTTGTTCCACTTAGGTTCGCCACTTCATCTACATCCAATAAATTTCGACCCATTTTTTGATAGTTCTCACTGTAGTTCCCATTACTACCTTTGGTGATACTAATGTTCTTGTGCTGGATCGTTTTCTTCCCTAGTAATTTGGAGATATACTCATGCGTACTTAACTCCATTCCACCTAAATACAGAAAAACGTCACTGGTCCCGATGATTGTTTCCCAAGTATCTTTATATAAATTTTTAAGCTGACTGATGTTTTGTAAGATCACATTGACCGATATCTCGCGACTTCGAATCACTGAAATCACTTTTTCAAAGTCTGGAATCTGTCCAATATTGGCAAATTCATCTAAGACACATCGCACATGATGTGGTAGACGACCTTTGTAGACATTGTCTGCTTTGTACACTAAACTATCGAATAATTGTTGGTACAACATACTTGCTAAGAAATTGAAACTTGTATCTGTATCTGATAACAAAATATAGATGATCGTTTTCTTGTCCCCAACAGTGTCTAATGCTAAAGTATCTTTACTCACGATTTTTTTGATATTCGGAATATCAAAAGGCGATAATCGTACTCCCAAGCTGACTAAAATACTTTTTGCGGTGCGATCCCCTGCTAATTTGAAAATTTTATATTGCGCGACTGCAAAGTTGGCAGGATCTTTTTCTTCAAGTTCATTGAAAATCACATCCAGTGGGGAAACATAATCAGGCACATCCTCTGGACAGTTTGCTAAGCGGACCATTTCAACGACGTTCGTCAATGTTTGATCTTCCTCATCAACTTCTTGTAAAAGATAACTAAACGTAGCCATCAATAAGGCCGTTTCAGCTTTTTCCCAAAAATCATCGCCACCCTTTTTTTCAGGATCTGAAGTATTTTTGATCAAGTTGTTGACGACTTTTAAAATATCGTCTTCGGTCCGGATGTAAGTAAAAGGATTATAATAATCTGTATTTTCCCGCGTGATCAAGTCAAAAACCTTGATTTCATAACCTGCTTCTTTAAACATCGTTGCTGTTTCACTTAACAAGAGTCCTTTAGAATCACTGACGACATAAGAGGAATGCAGTTGCATCAAATTAGGTTTCACATAGAATCTTGTTTTACCTGACCCGGCTCCTCCTACTACGATCACATTCTTATTCCGATTAAAGTTATTAGATTTAGTGATCTTCATACGACCAGACATAGACAGCGATTCACTTTTTGTGAGAATGATATTGTTGTCTTTTTTTTTATCCATCATCGGCTTGATGTCTTTTTTGTTGCCCCATCTGGCACTTCCATATTCAAACTCTGTATGTTTCGGCATACCTGAGTGATACAAGATACCAAGAGCAAGCCCCCCCACGATTGTCAATGTACCAATAATACTTGCTAAACTATAACTAAAGTCAAACTCAAAGCGACTGACTTCTAGTCCAAATTGATCGATTGTGCGAACCAAGACTTGTGCGATATCTTCTGTCTGTTGTCGGAAATTCTCGTAAATCAGGATGGTCCGATTTGCCGTATACGCGAATACAAGAAATAAAAATAGTAAAAGTAATTTATAATACCAAGTCTTTGAGTTTTTCAACTTGCCCTCCTAAATGACATAAGTGATCTTTGTTATTATCTAAAATCCGTAACGAGCAAGTCTGAAACGATGTCCATCGTTCGGTCAATATCTGCTTTTTCTGGTAGATAAAACATTTTGGTTTTATCACCAACTTGATACGGAAATGGTAGTATATTTGTCACTAATATATCTACGTCAAGTGGATTTTCAATGGTTTCCAATTGTTCCTGGTACATGATGCTTGCTCTGGTGTGTAGATATCTTTCAATAATTTCATTTAAAGCAAAATCCGTTAAAAATCCTCGTTTCAATGCAACAACAACTGTACTTAAAACTTCACATGCCTTGTTCGTATATAAGAAAAGTAATAAGTCAGAAGTAAATGATGAAGCACACCTTTTTTGCAGGAAATTCTTTTGGATCGCTTTATTTCTTTTGATGACTGTATTCATTTCTTTATATAGTCGCCGGTTGATTGAATCAATCAGTATCGCCGATTCTTCATCGTTATATGAAAAATCAATTTCAAGTTCCTGTTTGATTTTCTCTTGAAATAAAAAGCAATTGACAATTGAATACAGTTGCTCATTATCAACTTGGATCCGATTCCCCAGAACACTCTTGAGATCTAAAACCAAATGTTTGACTGTCTCAGAAAAACCAAAGTATTCTGCAAATCCTTTATTGTGTTTTTCAATCTCTGTGTAATAACATTCATGTAAATGGATCATACAAGCTATAAAACAACATTCTTCAAAAATGACTTCTTTAGAGTAGGTCTTGAAACAATCTAATTGAATAAATTCAACGAATAATTGATTCGTTAAGGGATTGTTTCTAAACCAATCTAACAATCGCGACTGGATATATAATTTGTCTTTTCCAAACCGGATAAAAGTTAAAGCAAGTATTTTCTTTGTGATTGATTGGGAAACATCCGAACATAACGCCAAAACGATTTTGGTTATTTCTTCCATTTCATTTTTATAGGGGCAATAATCTTCGATTTCTAGATATGCTGATTTAATGTAAAGATCAATAAACAGTTTTCTGATTCTGATTTCTTTCCCTATAAATTCAACCGGTGAAAGTTTTAAATTCAAACCATATTGATGGCAGATTTTCTTTAGCTTTCGCATTTTTTGGATCACTGTTTTCTCACAGTAGTGTAATTCCCAGCTCCAATCGATCACCTGCTTCAGTTCACCTGTAAGGATACTTGTTGTCACTTTTACTAAGTCTTCATTCATGTAATAAGATTTTTTTTTCTCGAATAACTTAAAATGGTTCAATACAAACATGCTGACCCCTTTATAGGAAGTCAATATTTCAATTGTGTCGGAAAATTCATCTTGAATCGTTTTTAAATCATTGGTAATCGTTCTTCTAGTTACTTTGAGACTTTTTGCAAGATATTGAACGGTCACATTTTTTCTTCTCTCTAAAGTATTCAAGATAAATACGACACGTTTTTTGTAATCATTCGATATTAATCGTTCAAGAATCTCTTCCACTTACCTTCCCCCTTTCACATAACAACTTCACTATAAACAATATGTTTTTTTATTTCGAGGTATTGTATTTCCCGACTTAGAGAAAAAAATTTCTTTAGAAGACGAAGTTTTTTTAAAGTTTTTTTATAGATCTTAGATTTGAGAGATAACAAGAAAAAAGAGGCTATACAAATTGTATAGCCTCTCTAAGGCGTAATTAATAACGATATACCACTGTTTTTATTTATCTACAATAAATGGCCCTCTGATGTTTTTAAGCTTTCTACAAAAAAGTTATTCTATTAGAATCCTAAAATAATCCAAAAGGCTAAAAGACTTTTAAAAGTTATTTAATTCTAAATAAACTAGCTGCACTATCTGGCGCCCAAGATGGATCACCATAATTAAAATGAGTCACTAATGTTGTATACAGTTTCCCCTCATGGAAGATGATTTCATCTTTTGTGTACAACACAGGATTAGTTAAACTTCCTAATTCAAATTGACGATGTTCACTTGGTGGCGCAATTTCATTTGTTTTTGTTGAAATCACTAAACGGTTGCTGTCCTCTGATCGAATAGAATCATTACTCACTGCTCTGATTGTATACGCATACTGAGTCCCAGCATTCAATCCAGTATCTAGATAAGTTGTATTTGCAGTTTGACCAACTAATTGGCCATCTCTATAGATTTCATATGTTTTGATTCCTGCAGAGTGGCTAGAAGGATTCCACATCAATGAGATTGAGTTCACTGTTTCTCCCATTGAATGTAAGTTACCTGGTCTTGTTGGCACTTCTACTTCGTTATCTGCTAACGTTGTTACCTGAAGCGCATCACTTTTTTCAGATACTTGTCCGGTAAACGATACTGCTTCGATTTCGTACTTGTACGTGGTATTTGCTGTTAATTGATTATCTTGATAGTTGTTCGCAGAAGTTGTAGTAATCAGTTGACCATCACGATACACATTGTATTTTTCAGCAGCTGCTTGTGCATCCCAAGAAAGTGAAACTGACTGTTTTGTCGTATTCACTGCTCTGACATTTGTTGGTTTATTTGGTACGACTGGTATTGCTCCATTACTTTTGATATTCGCATCAATCACATTGTAAAAGGCATTCGCAGTATCACTAATATCCCAAATTGCTAAAATAACGTGATACCCCATTCGGTCTTCTGGAATATTGACTGTGTGCGTTGCGCTAATATTCGCAGAAGATTGTCCGCCACCATCGATTTCCGATAATAGTTCTAGATCTTCTCTCGCAAGTGGTTTGTTTTGATCCCAACCATTTTTCGTGATGTAGTAATGATATTTCGCAGTCCGGTGATTTGCCGTAAAATGCCAAGTGAAATTATTAGGACCAGTACTGATATCTTGCTTTGTCCATAAAGTTGCTGTTTGTTGATCTAACTGAAAACCTAATGCGCCATTTGCAGAAGCAATTCGTCCATCCGCTGGTCCTGCTACTGGGAAGCCTTTCAATGCTTCTAAAGATTGTGGCTCATTGATCACTGCCCCATACTTCTGAAATGCTGCAGTCCAGTTGGTGCGGGCATCTAATGACCCTTGGTATCCTCGACTAATTGGCTCCCTTACATACCCATGTGCAGAAACATCTTTTGTCGCACCAAAAATTATTCCTCCTAGACTTAAAACCAATACCACACTACCCAATAATCTTTTTTTCATATCATACCTTCCTTCCAATATTTTTTTGTTACATTATTTTTATAACATAATAACTTATTTAAAAATAGCGACCTTATATTGTTCAATTAATCACAATATAGTGTATTATATACAAATAAACACTTATATATAAATATTTATATCTTGTGAAAAACAAAACTATTATTCAGTTATTGTTCATTTAAACCAAGAGATGATAAACAGATTTGGCAAATAACTTCGATTCATTGTATCTGATTATGTTATTTAGTCAATCGGTTGTCAAAATTTGTACGTATTTACGATGACTTTATTAAAATACGATCCCAACCTCGTCCATGAATCCTTATCTGAGATATGCTTAAAATAAAATAAATCTTTATCTTCGTATCCATGGGTATCCGAAATAACGATATCAGCATGATGATACGATTCTACGATTTTTATTCGTTTATTATTGTAGTAATGTGTAATAACATTTTCGACTATATTTTTAGATTCTGGAAGGTTAAAAAATTCCACATAAACTTTATGTTCAGATTTAAGACTGTTGGAGACCAAGCTTCCTAAGATGACTTGCACAAAACTATTTTTGATGTGATTGTAAGAAGGCTCATTTTGGTAAGATTTTAAGTTTTTATCGATGCAACGCTCTATATAGGACCCATAACGATTTGTTGGTAGTGCATCATGGTATATAGGCATAAATTTATATAATTCCAAATGATGGATAGTGACTAATTTGTTTGTCAAATAATAGAGTAATTGATAAAAAATCGTTTCTGGTATATGAAAGTAATCAATCATGCACATAAGTAATTTTTTACATTTGGTGACGATCGAATTCTTCTTTAGCTCCCCTAGCTTTCTCCCCAGTTCTTCTTTTTCTTCTTTCTTATTTAAATCTTGTGCAAAATAGTTGGATAGAAAGGCGAAATGGATACATTCATTTCGTGAATTTGTTCCATCTATCATCTTTTTGACAGTCAGCTTTTCTAAACACGCATCCATCTCCTCCTTATAGACTGTTTCTCCTAGCTCTACGAGTTCTGAGGGTAGATCATGGATTTGGTACCCGTTTTTCAATGATATCAAACAGACCGCTAATAAATAGTTGATACGCTTTTTCCCAAGCGGAGATAAATTTTCGTAATGATCAAAGTTGATTGACAACCGGAAATCGATCACTTCTTCTTGAGTAATCGTTTTGAACAGCCAATAGTTTCCTTTTGAAATGACAGCAATCCCCAGATAATGCAACATACGTATAGTAGATTCACTACCTGTTAATTCAATCAATGTTTCATTGATCTTCATCAATCGAATATCGATTTTTAATAATTGAAACAATTCTTTCAACTTTCCTAAAAGTTTGTATACATGTGACTCACTATAGATTAGATATTTTGCAATATCTGAAACACTGAATTTCCTTTTTTCCAACACATATAACAATGTCTGATATAAATTTGATTCTGCAAAATATCTTTCTTGGAAAATATTGATCAATTCGAGATATTCCGTATCGGTTAGTTGTGGCATACAACGCAATTCATCTTTATCTAGAATCAAAGAGGTGTGCGTTTTTTTTGAGAATCCGATTTCTTCATATTCTCTCATCAAATTTTGAAGTATCTTTCTTGCTTGTCTTTTTGTTAGATCCATTTCATCTTCCAGCTTTTTTATTGAGACTGCTCCATGTTTCATTTCTTTTAATACCTTCATTTGTAAAAATTGTGTTTTTGTAATGAATAATAATATTAATTTATCTGGCAGCATATTTATTTTCTCCTCAATCTATAGTTGAAATGTAAAATTCAAATAGTATAACATCACCTCAATCTTTCCTTGTCATTTTTAAATAGCAAAAATATTCTTACTATTCAGAAAATAAAAGATACTTGTTGATTTATAGTAATTATTTGACATGAGAACGGTGTAAACCTTCGTTCGCTTTTAAGCGATAACCTAAAATAACTATTATAAAAAAACAAGTACAATTTAATATTAGAATATTTCTGCATAAAATTCCAATAATTATATTCTTGAATTTATTTTATTCCAATAAATTTAAGAGAAATTTATTGATTTATTTGCATGCGATACCTAGCAAAAAAACTGAAGAACCAACGAGTTGCCTCGTTTGATCCTCCAGTTGCTTTACAAATATTGCTTAAAATCATTTCAGTTAGTGCTGATAATTTATTGCGATGATTCGTTTGACTATCCTACATTATGTATCAATCTTACATGGTGGAAGTGTTAAAAGATCAAGCAGGATAGTCAGTCATTTTGTTGATTTAACCATACATCTTTTCTTATCCGAATGGCACACTTGAGTGATGTAACTGAATTTTTAAGTCGCCATCCTCATCCATGATATAACCAAATGTGTATTCAACTTTGACTTCTTCGTTGGTTTCCCCAGAAGTAAAATAATAGACACCTGAAGAAATCGCTGTATCACCGTTCAAGATCGTGTCGTGATTATCAAAGCGGATATCTGTCCAAGGCTCTAAGGCAAATCCACCATCTTCTGCGATGTCCCCACCAACAAAATAAGATAGTGCTTCATCTTTTGTTCCACGAAATGGTACTTCCGCAGCTTTCGTTGGTTTGAAGAGCACTTGACCGTCATCGTAAGCATATAGATTTTCCAGTGTCTCAAGCGCTTTTTCTTCGGCTTTTTCGTCACTTTCCAAACTAGCTTCACCAATCGCAATAATATTCTCTGCCCATTCTTGTTGTGCTTCTTCTACATCCGAAAGGGTAATGACCGGTGTTTCCTTCTGTGACTCATTTGTTGTACTAGTTGTATCTTCTCCTTGGGCAGATGTAGCGCATCCAGCCATTGTTAAAACTAAAGTTGATAAAAGTAATGTTTTTTTAATCATATAATTCCTCCTCTATAATTAAATTCTAACAGAAAACTCTTTTATTTAAAACTAAAAATATAACATACTTAAAATAAAATAAATAAATTAAACGTGTTATAATTTCCTGATTCTAATATACTTATTTTATAAAAACATCATAATAAAATAACTGATTTATTTTATCATCCTAATAATGTTTTATTATTTATTTCGTCGAAATAATTCTCGTTTGTATCATTCAGCAAATTTGCTTGTAATGTTATAAACAATTATTTATTCTTTTACTCTCATTTGTTTTTCTCAATATTTGTTTTTTACAAAAAAAGTGGGATTTTCCTCCGCTCACATATTCAAAAATCGAATAAATGGCAAGAATAAAAGTAACTAATTCAGAAATAAGGCACCATCCACAAAAATTGGACGAACAATTTTCGTGGATGGTGCCTTATTGATCGAGGCTAAACACTTCTGTCATGACCTCTTCTTTCTTATTTTAAGTGTTTGTTTGCAGGATTTTTCATTCGCATTTTGCCATCCTGGCACATATCCAGTAAAGGACATACTTCACAGCGGGGACTTCTAGCAGTACAGTGATACCGTCCAAAGAAAATCAATGTATGATGCGTTTTTACCCATAGATCTTCTGGTACCTTTTTCATCAATGTTTGTTCAACCTCTTGTACTGAAGCATCCAATTTGCAGATCCTCAATCGTTTTGTCACACGTTCTACGTGAGTATCGACTGCTATAGCTGGTACTCCAAACGCATCTCCAAGCACGACATTCGCTGTTTTTCTACCTACACCAGGTAGTGAAACAAGCTCTTCTCTTGTTTGAGGAACCTGTCCTCCAAACTGATCAAGCAGCTGTTGCGCACATGCTTTGATGTTTTTGGCTTTATTTCGATACAATCCAATTGTTTTTATCTTAGGAATAATCTCTTCTAGTGGGGCTTTAGCCAACGCCTCAGGAGTTGGAAAAGCTTCAAATAGAGCAGGTGTTGCCTTGTTGACCGAAACATCTGTCGCTTGTGCGCTTAAAATGACTGCAATCAATAATTCATAAGGATTCTTATGTTGTAATTCTCCATGCGCTTCTGGAAACATCTCATACATTTTCTCAAAAGCTTCCATTGTACGTTGTTTACCTAACATATTACTCCCATTCTTCCAGCCAATTCTTTAATGATACTTTTGGCAGCTCTTCTTGTTGGGCTGGCTGATCGATTTCTTTTTGAAGCAGTTGCTGCTTTCTGCGTTTTTGATCTTCTTCTACTTGCTGCTTGGTTTTTAAATTTTTCCGTTCCCAAGATAATAAGATACGGTCGATATAATTGAAACTATACGCTTGATTCAATACAGCCTCCCGTAAAGCTAGTTTCAAAATCTCAGGATGATAATGGTCCTCTTCCAACCACTGTCCGATCCGTTGGAATTCAATAGAGGATAAGGGACGTCCAAACTCTTGTTCAAATAATTGATAGACTGAACGTGTCGTTTTTTCTTGAACTTCTTCTTCTTGCTTTAGAGAGTCTTTTTCTAATAATCTTTCTAAATGCCCATAAATTGGTGTCAAATCATAGCGATCCGCTTTACGCCCATCAATAAGTGTCGTTTCGATCGCTATGAAATGACCACTGACCAATCGATTCAAAATTTGAAAAACTTTTTCTTGCTTGACGCCCATATTCTGGGAAATATTCATCAGATCCGGGAATGAATCACCTTCTGATTGTGCCATATGCAACTGTAATATAAATAAAAATTCATCTGCTTGTAGGCCGATACGATGATAATTTTTTAGCAAAAGATTGGAAACGATCGTTTGACCAGCTTTTAAATAGTTTTCTAAATTCAACATTATTATCCCTCTCTTTAAAATTAGTATACGTAAAAACAAGATTTGAAGCAAGAAAGGATTATTTGAATTTTTTTAAAATGTTTTAGTGATTTTTATATTGCTTTTCACTTTTCGGAATATATGTACACCAGATGAAAATGCTGCTCGTACTAGGATATGCTCTCCTCTATAAAAAGGTCTCATATCTTTACAAGCAGCTTAGAGAATGACGTTCACGCTCGATAGAACGTTTATTATTGTACTTCGTCATCCGTTCGTAGCTCGTATGGTTGTCCTTCATACGTATACTCTGTATTCAATGTTCCATCATTTTCATCGGTATAGATCCGTCGACTAAATGGGAATTGATGATCCTCACCATCTTTTGTTTCATCACCAGATAAAACGAATTCTTCTGCTTGGGTTTCGTTTAATTGATTGATCACTTCTTCTGCTAAAGAATCGATATCGATCGTTTCACTGCCTGTCACCTTTTTGTAATCTTCAATAAAATTATCCTGCTGTACAAAATATTCTTTTTCCATAATGATCCTCCTCTAGTCCAACTCACTACATCTGCTTTGTTGGAAATTAATTACATCTATTATTTTGACAAAAAAAACAAAGGAAAACAACTAATTGCAACTGGTGAAGTCTGCAACAAACCATTCCTGTCTCGTGAGAAATAAAACAAAAGTGTCAATAAACAATTTTGACCTTTAAATAGCCGGTTGAGTTCCAAAAAAAAGAACCGTCTGGAAACAATATTGCTTCCAGATGGTTCTTCTATGACACTTTGACAAATTATTGAGCTGTCTCGATTTCTCCTAGAGCTGCTTGTGCAAGAAGATTCAAGTAGTTCCAAGGACGGTCAAAATGAGGTTGGAAGAAGAAGTCAGAAAGAGCTAAGTCTTCAACAGTCATTTTATTTTGAACCGCTAATGACATCGTATTAGCAGATTGAGTGATGTCGTATTTAGACATGAATTGTGCACCTACGATACGATTTGTTCCTTTTTCATATACTAGTTCCATCATGACTTTTTCAGTCGTTGGCATGAATTCTGGACGATAGTTATCTTCGAATAGTGTTGCTTGGACATCCAAGTTATTCATTGGGGCACTTTCTGTTGTCACACCTGTTGAACCGATTGTCCAACCAAATAAGTACAAACCAGAAGTTCCTTGTGTTCCACGGTAAGCCATTTTTTGCTCTGTTAAATTGTTTCCTACTAACAATCCTTGACGGACCGCATTTGTTGCTAAAGGAATGTAGTTTTGCGTACCACTTGGGTTATAATTGACAACTGCTGAATCGCCCGCTGCAAAAATATCTGGATTGCTTGTTTGCATGTACTCATTTACTTTGATTGCGCCATTTGGCAATGTTTCTACTTTACCTTCTACTAATTTTGTATTTGGTCTGAAACCAACACACAAAATAACCATATCCGCATCAAATGTTTGGCTAGCTGTAGTTACTTGTTTTACTTTACCATTCTCATCTGGAATGAACTCAGAAACGTTTTCACCTAAAGCTAAAGTAACTCCACGATCAACCAATTCTTTTTCTAACACATCCGTAAATGGTTTATCAAGATATTTGTTCAAGATACGATCTAAACCATCGATCAATGTCACTTCTTTGCCAGACTCGACAAACGCTTCGACTAATTCGATCCCAATATAACCACCACCAACGATCACTACTTTCTTCGCTTCTTCTGCTTTAGCAATGATTTCGTTTGCTTGGTTATAGTTTTTACATAAAAGAATATTTTCAGATTCGATCCCTTTGATTGGCGGGATGATTGGCCATGAACCAGTAGTCATTACTAATTTGTCATAAGAAACTGTTTCAGTTTCGCCAGTTTTTAAATCTTTCGCTGTGACTTGTTTGTTTTCTGTGTCAACATCAGTGACATCATGTTCCATTTTCACTTTCGCACCTAACGAAGCTAACTCTTCAGGGTTTGAATAGAACAAGCCTGCTGGGTCTTTCACGACGCCTCCAACATACAATGCGATCCCACAAGATAAAAATGAAACATTGTCGTTACGTTCATAAACTGTAACATCTGCTTCTGGGTTGTTTTTTAAGATGCTTTTTACTGCTGCTGTTCCTGCATGGGTACAGCCGATTACTACTACTTTCATGTGTGTCCCTCCGATAAACGATTTGTCCTTTGACAATTTTTACTATAGCAAAATTAAAACGTATCCAACAGTTTTATGCTTGTGAATTCACAAGGTCTTACTTATCATATTTTGCGCATTTTCGATTTGAAACACTGATAAATAAACGTTCTTTTTGTGAATTTTTAAACTAACACCTCTGTGCTTGTGAATGAATACGAAATCGCATAAAAAATTGCATAAATATTTTCACCTTTCTTAAAATTGTTAGTGTGTTTTCCTCTTAGTTTCACAGGAGTAGGTATTCCTTGTTTTTCTACACGTCACAAATGAAAGACAAAAAAACATCAACAAAGTCATTTGACCTTATCGATGTTTCAGATGTTCGCACGATTTATTTTTTGCAATTCGGACATAGCCCATATAATTCTAAACGATGATCATGGATTTCAAAATCAGTTAAGCGCCCCGCCGCCATTTCAATATCTTCTAGCCCAGGATAATGAAAATCGACGATCGTCTCGCAATTTTGGCAAATCACATGATAATGTCTTTGTGAACTAAAATCAAATCGGCTTGATGCATCACCATATTTCATTTCTTGAACAAACCCGATCGATGTGAACAATCGTAAATTATTGTAAACTGTAGCAACACTCATATTAGGAAAGCGATGCTCAAGCGCCTTGTAGATTTCATCTGCCGTTGGATGTGAACGATGCTCAATCAGATACTCTAAAACTGCGTATCTTTGCGGCGTAATCCGAATATTTTCTTTTTTCAGCTGCTCGATCGCCGCTTCTACTTTTTTATTTTCCATATAAACAAAACCCCACCTTATTGTTCTTTTATTATCATACTATTTTTATTTTTTTAAATCTACATATTATGGAAAGAAAAAGAAAAGAATTTTATAATTTTGCCTATTTTATGCAAAAAAAGTGTAAAATAACGGATGTTTCACCATTATTTCACACTTTTTATTCAGATTTTCACGTAGACTTACATATCCTGATACAAAGGAGTAGACAAATAACGTTCTCCATTATCAGGAATAATCGCAAGAACTTTTTTTCCAGCCCCTAGTTCTTTAGCTACATTAAGCGCAGCTTCAACTGCGGCTCCTCCTGAAACACCAACTAAGATTCCTTCTTCTTGCCCCATACGGCGAGCTGTGATCATTGCTTGCTCACCAGATACTGATAAGACTTGATCATAGACATTCGTATCTAACGTATCCGGGACAAAACCTGTTCCGATACCTTGGATTTTGTGTGGCCCAGGTTCTTTGCCTTCTAAAACGGCAGATTCGGCTGGTTCAACTCCAACGATCTTAAGCGCTGGATTGATCCGTTTTAATTCGTGTCCCGCACCGGTGATTGTTCCACCAGTACCGATTCCTGCGACAAACGCATCCAACCCGTTCACACCAAACGCCGCTTGGATTTCTGGCCCAGTCGTTTTTTCATGAACTAGTGGATTAGCAGGGTTTTCAAATTGCAGAGGTAAGAAATAGCCATTTTCTTCCGCTAGACGTTTTGCTTCTTTGATTGAACCACTGATGCCTTCTGTCCCTGGAGTCAAAATTAGTTCTGCTCCGTAACCCTTCATCAATAAGCGACGCTCGATACTCATCGTTTCAGGCATGACAAGTTTCACATGATATCCTTTTGCTACACCGACCATCGCTAAACCAATACCAGTGTTTCCTGAAGTAGGTTCAATGATTGTATCACCCGGTTTCAATAGCCCATCATGTTCTGCTTTTTCAATCATATTCAAGGCAATACGGTCTTTCACGCTTCCACCTGGATTGAAGAATTCCAACTTAACAAAAACATCCGCAGCTCCTTCTGGAACCATTTTATTTAATCGAACGATAGGTGTTTTACCGATCAATTCTGTGATCGATTGATAAATCTGTGTCATGTTTTTTCCCCCTTCATTTGCTTCTCTATTAATCATAATACAAAAAAGGTACTTCTGCGAGTGATTCTTACTGGAGAAGTAAAAAAAAGAGACACATCTTTTGATATGCCTCTTTTTTAAGTTGATATAAAGTTAGACATTGATTTCTTGTCCAACCAATAATGAATAATTTGACATCGTCATGCCATTTTTTGCCATCAGATCATCGACGGACATACCGAATTTTTGAGCAATATCCCAAAGTGTATCGCCAGAGACGACAGTATAAGTTTGGTTACTACTTGTCGTAGTCGTTGTAGAGGTTGTCGTACTTGTCGTTGTGGTACTTGTCGTACTAGTTGTTGTTGAACCAGTTGATGGTGTATCAAAGCGAGTCAGATTATATGTGCTGATCAATTCATTTAATTTGTATGCGTAATTAGGGTCTGTTGCATAACGTCCAGTTAAATAAGCTGTTGCATCATAATAGCTGGTTGTATTACTTTTCCATACACCTGAATAATGATAATCGCCTGTCGAAAAACTAGTAGAACGTAAAACATTCGCATGATCTTGGAATGACTCCCAATAAGATGAATAGCGACGGAAAGGTTCGTTCATCGTTACCCATTGACCATTCAAATATTCTTGCGTATTCATATATACCACAGATTGACCTGCGCTACCTTTGACTCCAAATAAGTTGTAATATGGTGCACTTGATAATCCAGATGTACCATACGCACTTTCAAGTAATGCTTGTGCAATCATGACAGACGCATATAAATCATTGCTTGCTGCAACTTCAGAAGCAGCCCATCCGATTTGATTGATAAATGCTTGCGGATCGGCAGAAGATGCGACATCTAACTCATCCGCACGTACAGTTTGTGGTGTTGCTGTGACCAACATTGGCCCAACTAATAGGCTTGTCCCCACTAAAGGTGCAATGGCTTTTTTATTGATGGTCATTTTCCTTTTGGGCCTATGGTGTCGAGCGCTACGGGTTCTCAGCTCTTGCATTCAAATTCCTCCTCAAATGAAACAGTAAATAAAACTTCCTCTTAAACGAAACTTAATCATTTAAATTATACGTTTTATTTTATTGAAACTCAAACGAATCTTCAATTATTTACTTTTTGTAATCTTCACGTAATCAAAAAGTAACACAAAAGTAACGACAATTATCCCTTTTTACTAATTTGTACCTAAAAAAATAGAAAATTGGAGGCTTGGAAAAAATCTCCAAGCACTCCAATCGAACTGCTTTCAGTATTTGTCTATAATTGATTGAAGACGTTGACTACATTATCTACTGTAAAACCAAATTCTTCAAGTATTTTGTTTCCAGGAGCAGATGCGCCAAAGTGATCAATTGTGATCGTTTGACCTTCGATACCCACATAACGTTCCCAACCGAATGGTGAAGCTGCTTCAATCGCAACACGTTTCGTCACTGCTTTTGGCAAGACACTTTCTTGATATTCCGCGGATTGTTGTTCAAACAAATCAAAACTTGGCATAGAAACCACTGAGACATCTTTTCCTTGTTCCGCCAATACTTTTTGC
>Ga0308169_10000216_pt1 | contig 107300 bp, 104 predicted proteins | sample PhyBR1_2_FD_202139 | JGI IMG/M metagenome (GOLD analysis project Ga0308169, IMG submission 202139) | Phyllosphere microbial communities from UC Gill Tract Community Farm, Albany, California, United States - DLSLSB.R1 | ecosystem: Host-associated > Plants > Phyllosphere > Unclassified | place...
GGGCGTCTCCATCTGGGTTGTCCCGGCCGACGCCATCGCCGCCAGCGACCCCGACTCCAAGGGCTCCTTCTTCGAGTCCCCGCAGGGCAAGGACTACCGGCACGCCACGTACTACACCAAGAGCGAAGGAGTGAAGCACCTGTGATCCCCACCCACACTGAAGGCCACGGCGACATCTCCACCGGTGTGGCCGGCGGAGACTCCAACGCCAGCGCCACCCGCATCACCCCCGGGAACGCCCTCCGCCCGGAGGACATCGCCCTGGAGGTCAAGACCGGCCTGGCCAAGCCCTCAGAGGACGTGGCCGAGTACGCCCTGCGGCTGGGCGATGACGCCCTGATCCTCGCGCAGCGCCTGGGCCACTGGATCTCCCGTGCCCCGGAGCTGGAGGAGGACATCGCCCTGGGCAACATCGCCCTGGACCAGCTGGGCCATGCCCGCAGCTTCCTCACCTACGCCGGCGCCGGCATGCCCAAGGAGGACGGCACCGCCAAGTCCGAGGATGAGCTGGCCTACTTCCGTCGCGAGCACGAGTTCCGCAGCGTCCAGCTGTTCGAGCAGCCCAACGGGGACTTCGCGGCCACCATCGCCCGCCAGTTCGTGGTGAGCTACTACCAGTACGAGCTCTACCGCCGCCTCACCGCCTCCACGGACGCCACCCTGGCCGCCATCGCCGCCAAGGCCGTGAAGGAAGTGGACTACCACCGCGACCACAGCACCCAGTGGGTCCTGCGCCTGGCCGGCGGCACCGAGGAATCGCGCACCAGGATGATCCACGGCCTGCGCACCATGTGGCCGTACGTCAACGAACTGTTCCAGGACGATGACCTGACGCAGCGGCTCGCGGAGGCGGGTGCCGCCGTCGCGCCTTCCGGCCTGCGGGAAGACTTTGACCGCCTGATCGCAGACGTCCTCAAAGAGGCCGAACTGGAAGTCCCGGACGTGCCCGCAGCCCCGGGCGGCGGCCGGTACGGCAAGCACTCGGAACACCTGGGCTACATCCTCGCGGAGATGCAGGTGCTGGCCCGCGAGTACCCCGGAGCAACCTGGTGACCATCATGGACATCTACGTGGGCGACTTCGAGGCAAAGCGCGCGACGCCGGCAGGCCAGTCCGCCGAACAGCAGGCCTGGGACATCGCGGCCACCGTGGTGGACCCGGAGATCCCGGTGCTCACCATCGCGGACCTGGGCATTTTGCGGAAGGTCGACGTCGGCACGGACGGCGGCGTGCGGGTCACCATCACGCCCACGTACTCGGGCTGCCCGGCCATGGACGCCATCCGGGACGACCTCTACAAGGCCTTCGAAAAGGAAGGCTTCGAGGACGTCCAGGTGGACCTGGTCCTCGCCCCGGCGTGGACCACGGACTGGATGACGGAAGCCGGCAAGCAGAAGCTGCAGGAATACGGCATCGCCCCGCCCAGCGGCAACTCCAGGGCAGGCGGCCACAGCGGCCCCATCCGGCTGAGCCTGGCCGTGAAGTGCCCGCAGTGCAACAGCCTCAACACCAGGGAACTCACCCGCTTTGGTTCCACGTCCTGCAAGGCGCTCTACGTGTGCCAGGACTGCAAGGAACCGTTCGACTACTTCAAAGTCCTGTAAGGAACCACCATGACTGTTGTCCGCCAGACCGCCGCCGAAGAGGCTGAGGTGACCGGCCGCCGTCGTCCGTCCTTCCACACCCTCGAGGTGAAGGAGGTGCGCCGGCTCACCGACGATGCCATCGAGGTCAGCTTCCATGTGCCGGCCGAGCTCGCCGGCAAGTTCGACTACCTGCCCGGGCAGTACGTGGCCCTGCGCACCACGCTGCCGGACGAAACCGGCGAACCGAAGGAAATCCGCCGCAGCTACTCCATCTGCGCCGAGCCGCGCAGCTTCCCGGACGGCACCAGCGAGATCCGCGTGGCCATCAAGAAGGACCTGGGCGGGCTGTTTTCCACGTGGGCCAACGCGGAGCTGAAGGCCGGGGACACCCTGGACGTGATGAGCCCCATGGGTGCGTTCGTGTCCAAGCACGGCCGGGACGGTGTGGCCGTGGAGCAGAACGTCATGAACTCCATGAACCACCCCGAGGAACTCGCGGGGGAGCCCGGAAACTTCGTGGCCATCGCGGCGGGGTCCGGCATCACCCCGGTGATCGCCATCGCCCGGACGCTGCTGGCCGCCAACCCGCACACCCGGTTCGACCTGATCTACGCCAACAAGGCCGCCATGGACGTGATGTTCCTGGAGGAACTGGCGGACCTGAAGGACAAGTACCCGCAGCGGCTGGCCATCCACCACGTGCTCAGCCGTGAGCAGCGGATCGCGCCGCTGCTGTCCGGGCGCATCGATGCGGAGAAGCTGCAGCAGCTGCTGGGCACCGCCCTGCACGCGGACGACGTGGACGAGTGGTTCCTGTGCGGGCCGTTCGAGCTGGTGCAGCTGTGCCGGGACACGCTGGCCGAACGCGGGGTGAAGCCGGAGAACGTCCGGTTCGAGCTGTTCACCTCCGGCAAGCCGGACCGTCCGGAGGGCCAGGCCGGCCGTCCCGTCATCGTGGACGAGAGCCAGGAGACGTACAAGATTACGTTCAACCTGGACGGCCTGCAAGGCGAGGTGGCCAGCCCCACGCACGCCCGCGAGTCGATCCTGAACGCGGCGCTGCGGGTGCGCCCTGACGTGCCGTTCGCGTGCGCAGGGGGAGTGTGCGGCACCTGCCGGGCCAAGGTGGTCACCGGCAGCGTGACCATGGACGAGAACTACGCCCTGGAGCAGGATGAGCTGGACAAGGGCTACGTCCTGACCTGCCAGAGCCACCCCACCAGCAAGGAAGTCACGGTCGACTTCGACGTGTAAGTCTTTTTCGGTTTCAACAGAGGAGCTCCATGATTTCCCTTTCCATCAGCAACGGCATCGCCGAGGTCGTGCTGGACGCGCCGCAGAAGCTGAACTCGCTGGATGAGCAGGCGCTGCGGGAGTTGGCACAGGCGTACGACGACGCTGCTGCCGCCGCCTCACGCGGTGAGGTGCGGGCGCTGCTGCTGAGGGGAGAGGGCCGGGCCTTCTGCGCGGGCCGGGACATCGCCGGGGTGGCGCCTGAGAACGACGACGCTGCAGCGTACCTGGGCGGGCTGGTGGAGCCGCTGCTGCAGAAGATGGCCGCGTTCCCGGCCCCGACGTTCGCTGCGGCGCAGGGGGCCTGCCTGGGCGTGGGGCTGGGGCTGCTGCTGGCCACGGATGTTGTATATGTGGCGGAGAACGCGAAGTTCGGGTCGCCGTTCGCCAAGCTGGGGGCCACGCTGGATTCGGGCGGGCACTGGTACTTCACCGAGCGGCTGGGCATGCACCGGACGCTGGACCTGATTTACACGGCGGACCTGATTTCCGGCGCGGAGGCGGTGGCACAGGGGATGTTCAGCCGCGCGATGCCTGCTGCGGAGTTGCTGGAATCCACCCGGGAAATTGTTGGCCGGGTTGCGGCTGGCGCCACGGGGGCTTTCGTGGCCTCCAAGGAGCTGGTGGCGCACATCCGCGACCAGCGCCTGGGCCTGTGGCAGGCCATGCAGGAGGAGAACGAGGAGCAGGCACGCCTCTGCAAGACCGAGGACTACGCGGAGGGTTTCCGGGCGTTCCAGGAGAAGCGCGAGCCGAAATTCCAAGGAATCACCCTCGTGTAAGTAGCCTTTGTCAAGCCTTGCGGGATTCTTGATCAAACCTTGCAAGGCCGTTTCAGAAATCTTTATTTGCGTTCGCAAGAGTAGGCGAAGCCGGGCAAACCGGTCGATGAGCGCTGCCGGTCTCACATAGGCAGGCGTACATGGATACCTATTCTGGGGGCACAATTGTCTGAGGTTTTGAACGCAGATGTCGAAAGTCAAGAAGAAGGCGGCTTCAGCCGGCGAAGGGTAGTCGCAGGGGTTGCGTGGTCCCTTCCGGTCATCGCGACCGCTATTGCAGCTCCCGCCGCAGCGGCTTCACCTGGGACCGTCAGCATCACTGCTGCATTTGACGGGGAACAGTCACCGCTGACGATCGCTGAGCTGACTGCTCCAGGTCAAGGCCACCCTGCGACGGGACCCACGGGCTTCCACGTCAAGAACGGCGGCAGCCAGAGCACAAGCATTACCGGATCAATTCGAATCGCGCCTAACCCTGCCGCATCAGGCGACCCAGGCGTAGGGGTTCAATCTCTGACTAACGCAACGATGAGCTCTGCCGTTCTGGATGCCAACAATGTCTTCACAGCGACCTTCACTATCGCCAACCTCGCGAGCAACGGGACTGCAAGTGTTCCGATCCAGTTCTACTACAAAGGCAAAAAGACTCAGCAGCGGAATTTTCAGATGACCATTACGGTCACCTACCCTGCTGTGGGTGTCCCGTTTTCGACCGCAATCTCCCTTACCTAGGACGCCCCAATGGTCTGGAAACGTGGCGGCTTAGTCGCAGAAGTTTGTACCAAACCTCGGGCCCGTGTTGCTCTGCTGCACCTCGACGCTACCCAGCCCGTGGTCCTGGAGGGAACTGCTGCCGTCATCTGGGACCTGATCGACGGCGAGCGGAGCGAACGGGACATCTTCGCCGAGCTTGAGGGTACCTTCGAGGACCAGTCGGGACAGATGCAGGTTCAGGTGGAAAGCTTCCTGGCAACCCTCGAAGCACAGCGCCTGATTGAGGCTGCCCGCTGCGTTTCCCAGTAACGGCATGATGGCAGCGGGAACCACGGGAACCATGGGAAATGCAGGGCTGACCTGGAAGCAGCGCCTGCTCGAGGAGTTGGCAAGGGGCGGTGATCTGCTGTGTCTGGATGTTCTAGGGCAGCAGTTTGTGGTCCGTTGGGGCGGTGCGGTCACGTGGCAGCAGCGGGTGGGCATGAGCTTGGCTTGGGCTCGCTGCGTCAGTGATCAGGAGCCTCTGCTGCCGCCTGTGCCCGTCGAACCGCTGTCCGGCGGGCCGTTCACGGCCTCGGTCACCTGTACGTCTGCGAAGCACCAGGCCGGCGCGTTCCAGCTCGCTGCCGGCTCCTTCGAGGAGCTGGCGGAGAACCTCACGTCCCGGCTCACGGTTGCTGCCATCCTCGCCAATGCGGGTGAACTCACCATGCTCCACGCATGTGGGGTGGCGGATCCGGTAACAGGGGCGGTAGTGGCCCTAGTGGCCAAGTCGGGAACAGGTAAGACCACCGCGGCCTCCGTGCTGGCCAGGACGTATGGCTATGTCACGGACGAGACGGTGGCCATCGCCTGGGACGGATCGGTGGTTCCGTATCCCAAGCCGCTTTCCGTCAAGCAGGAGGCCGGTTCTCCGAAGCGCCAGGCGGCACCGGACGAGTTTGGGCTTCAGCTGGCCCCGTCGCTGCCCTACATCCAGTCGATCGTGCTCCTGAAGCGAATCCCAGGAACCCGACAAGCGGCTCCGCTGCTGCAGAGGGTGCCGCTGGCAGACGCCGTGCTGGCGCTGATCCCGGAATCTTCCTCACAGGCAGAAGTCGTGGATCCGCTCCAGTCGCTCTGCCGCCTCATCGAGAGCGTGGGGGGAGCGTGGCAGGTGACTTACTCCGAGGCCGCTGACCTCCCGGCTGCCTTGGAACCCCTGTTCCGCCTGCAGGCAGCCACGAAGACAGAGTGGGAGCCGGCAGTAGCAAAAGATGTCCAACGCGGACAGATACTGCGTGGTCGCATCCAGCGCAAGGATCCACGCGATGCCGTCGTAATCGGCGATGAGCTACTGGTCATGCTGGACGACGAGATAGTGCGTATGAGCGGCATCGGGCCCGCGGTCTGGGAAGCCTGCGCCGAACCGGTAACGCTGAACGAGATCGCCGAGTACGTCGGCAGCGTGCATGGCAAACCGGAAGGCTACCGGGATGCCGTCGCCAAAGCCGTAGAGCAGCTAATCAAAAAGTCAATTTTGGAACGCGGCCGCAACTGATACACCGGTGCGCCGCACAAAGAACTTGAGTTAGAGGAACCACAAATGAGCACAACGGCAGCCCCTGCGGAGGCACCTCCCGGCCTTGACCTGGCTGACTACCTGAATGTCCTTCGGGTCTACTGGAAGGCCATTGTCGCCTTCACCCTGCTGGCCACTCTGGCGGCCGCGGGATGGACTGTCCTGCAGCCAAAGGTTTACTCCTCCGATTCGAGCGGCATCGTGGTCACACCGGGTTCGGACAATGTGAGCCTGGCTTTGGCCGGCGACAGCCTCGCCAAGGCGAAGGTCAAGAACTACGAGTCCGTGGCCAAGTCGCGGCTCGTCGCGGACCGGGTTATCCAGGCCTTGGACCTGAAAACGACTGCCGACGCCTTGCTTGGCAGCATCAGCGTCAAGGTTCCGCTGGATACGGCGGAAATCCGGGTTACGGCCCAGTCCACAGATCCTGCCACTGCCCAGCGCGTGGCCGATGCCTGGGTCAATGGTCTTGCGGCCCAGGTGGAAGCCATCGAGACGGCACCCTCGGCCGAGGCGGCGTCGGGCGCTGCAGCAATGCCTGACGCCGGAACACAAGCCGGTGCCGCAACGGCCGTCCGCATCCTCCCGCTGGGCAAAGCCGTCCTCCCCAGCAGCCCCTCGTCACCCAACGTCAAGCTCAACCTGGCGCTGGGAGCCCTCGTCGGGCTGGCCCTTGGTATGGCTTATGCTTTGATCCGCCGGCACCTGGACCGCCGGATCCGCAAGGCTGCGGACATTGAACGGCTGTTCGGCGTCCCGGTGATCGGCACTCTTCCGGTGGACCACCGGCTGGATGAGAAGAGCACCATCGTGGACGCCGGCACCGCCGCTCAGCTGCACGACGCCGGCGGGGCCATGGCCGAAGCTCTCCGCGAGCTGCGCACCAACCTCAGCTTCCTGGACGTGGACCAGCCGCCACGGGTCATCGTTGTCACCAGTTCGCTGCAGGCAGAGGGCAAGTCCACTGTCACAGCCAACCTCGCGGTCACCATGGCGGCAGCCGGTGAAAACGTGGTAGTGGTCGACGGCGACCTCCGCCGGCCCACGCTGGTGGACGTCTTCAACCTTGTTCCGGGCGTCGGAGTCACCGACGTGCTGACAGGCACCGCCGAGTTGGCCGATGTCCTCCAGCCCTGGGGCGCGCTGCCGAACCTCTCGGTACTCGGATCAGGCCGTATCCCGCCCAATCCCAGCGAGTTGCTTGGGTCCAAGGCCATGAAGAACATGCTCAACACGCTGGCGAAGGATGCCGTGGTCCTCATCGACGCACCGCCGCTGCTTCCCGTTACGGATGCTGCCGTCCTCTCCCGCGCAGCCGACGGCGCAATACTTGTCATCCGCACCGGCAGGTCCACCCAGGAGCAGTTGGACCAGTCCCTTGGCAATCTCGAGAAAGTCAAAGGGCGGGTCTTGGGGGCGGTCCTCAACTATGTTCCACTCAAGGGTAGGGACGCCTATTCCTATTACGGAACCTACAAAGCCGCCTCCGTGCCGTCCGTGGAAACGGAATCCGTTCCGGCTTGGCAGGACGCGGATGCCTCAGGAGCGGCAGAGGCAGTGTTCGCTGGCCGCAGGGCAAAGGTCTAGGGTGCCGTGACTCGCGATTTCCCTGAAGCCCAGCTTGAGATCCCCGAAGGCGTACTCCTGGGCCATGCCCTCGTGGCGCGGCTGGCTGAGAGCCAAGGAATCCGGGTCTTCTTCATAAAGGGGCCAGCCAGCGTCCTTCAGGGGCTTCGTAAAGCCAAAGTATCGTCCGACGTGGATGTATTTGTCGATCCGTCCCGCCTTGAGGACTTGTTGCAGGGACTCCACCAACGGGGCTGGCGTGCACGGCCAGTGGATCCGGATAGCGGGACATTTCCAAAACACTCCGTTACGGTGCACCATCCCGAGTGGCCCTGCTGTATCGATGTTCATTTCCGCTTCCCCGGGATGGAGAAGTCCGTGGGGGAATGTTTCGAGAGCTTATGGGCGAACACGGCAACCACCGCACTTGCAGGCCAGCAGCTGACAATTCCCAGCAGAGAGCTCGGCATCTTGTTTCTGGTCCTGCACGCCTTGCGCTCTCCCGCTCTGCCTGTTTGCCGACAAGAGCTTAGCTACCTTGCGGGCCTGACACGGCAGGAGGGCCTGTCGGAGCGGCTTCTGGAGCTCGCAAAGGCCACGGGGGCGGTAGCCGCTGTCCGTCCCTTCCTTGAAGATCTCCTTGCCGAGAACACCGTCCCTCCAGTCTGGCCGGAGCCATCGAGGGAGTGGCGAAACCGTGTGGTGGCGCAGGAGCCCGGGAGCGCCCGGCTCGTCGCTATCCTGCAGGCTCAGTGGGGAGAGAAACCAAGAATGTTGTGGCGTGCGCTTTTTCCCACGCCGGAGGCCTTCCTCAGTGGGAACATCTATGCAGACATGTCCGTGCCAGGACGGCTCAGGCAACATTTCGCCAGATGGGTCCGGTTTCTAAGTGCGGTGCCTCGCCTCGTTCGGGACCTCCGCGCACTCAAATCCAGCGGTGATTGACCTGTCGAAATGCGCATCCAATTGCCGTTTAACCCACCAAATTTGTTAAGGTTCAGCTATGACTACGGGGAAAGCTATTACCAAAGCCGTCATTCCTGCTGCCGGATTGGGAACTCGCTTCCTGCCCGCCACCAAGGCAATGCCGAAGGAAATGTTGCCGGTTGTTGATCGTCCGGCCATCCAGTACGTGGTGGAGGAAGCGATCGATGCAGGCCTCTCCGACCTGCTGATGATTACTGGGCGCAACAAGCGCGCCCTGGAGGACCACTTCGACCGCGAGCCGGGCCTGGAAGCTGCCTTGGAAGCGAAGGGCGACAAGGACAAACTGGGTCTGGTGGAGTATGCCTCCAACCTTGGTCCCATCCACTACGTCCGCCAGGGCGAGGCCAAGGGCCTGGGCCACGCGGTGCTGTGTGCCAAGCAGCACGTGGGCGCTGAGCCCTTTGCGGTTCTGCTGGGTGACGACCTCATCGACGAGGCCGAGGACCTGCTGAGCACCATGATGAAGGTGCAGCAGAAGACCGGAGGTTCCGTGATCGCATTGATCGAGGTTGATCCGTCGCAGATCAGCGCCTACGGCTGTGCGGACATCACGCCAGTGGAGGGCGAGGAGTACGTCCGCGTCAACAGCTTGGTGGAGAAGCCGGCCGTCGGCGAGGCGCCGTCCAACCTGGCAGTTATCGGCCGGTACGTGCTGCACCAGTCGGTATTCGACGTTCTCGAGAACACCGAGCCGGGACGGGGCAACGAGATCCAGCTGACCGACGCCCTGCAGACCCTTGCCGCCGGTGAGGGTGAGGGCTCCGGCGTCTACGGCGTGGTGTTCAAAGGACGCCGTTACGACACCGGCGACAAGCTGAGCTACCTCAAAGCCGTCATTACCCTTGCCTCCGAGCGGGTGGAGTTCGGTGAGGACCTCAAGACCTGGATGAAGGCCTTTGTCGGCTAGGTGCTTGCTCTAGCCCTTACGGGAGGCCTGTTGCCGGAAGGCAGCGGGCCTCCCGTTTTTTATGGCAAGGGCCGCCAGCAGAGCGCCGATGACAGAACCTGACGAATTCGTCACGATGTCTGACGGGCTTGCAAAGCGGTCGTGGAGAAACAGGAGCTGCCCCAGCTCGATGCAACCGGAAACGAGCAGCCCGAAAGCACCAACTTGCCACCATTTCTTCTTGGGGAATGCAAATGCCGCTACAAAGCCTACCGGCATAAAAAGGGCAATGTTTGCGGAAGCTTCCACAAAATTGTAATCCAACCACCCGGGAATGCCATGGCGGTGTAGAAAATTGAGGACGTCTGAGAGCTGTCCCGAAACTGGTTGATCTACCGGTGAAGGCCAGAAGGCAATGAACGCCAATGGCACTGCCATCGCAGCTAGGATCAGTTGCCAGAGGCGGTGGTGACCGTGAAAGTACTTCAAACGAGCCTCAGGAGGTCTGCAGAAGCGCAAACGCGGCTATACCAGGGGCGGTGGCCGCAAGGAACACGAGGAGCGCGTATCGGAGTATCTGTGGCCGGGGGAGCGAAACCGAAAAGTCGTGCACCCGTGGTTCTTTCCGCCAATGTCTCCCCATAGATCAAATAGATACCACAAAGGTTCGTCGGACCACCTTGTCGAACCAATCTTGTGGAAACCCGCAGGCGCCTTGGCTGTCGAAGTCAAAAGCAAAAGGTGGGTGCTCCTCCCGTTCCGGAGAAGCACCCACCTTCGTTGGTGCTAGAAAGCATTGATGCTAGGCAGCAGCCTCTGCCTTGGCCCGGCGGCGAACCACCACGACCGAGGTAGCACCTGCAGCAAGGGCGCCTGCTCCCACCAAGGTCCAGAGAACTAGGCCCGAGTCGGCGCCGGTGTTGGCCAGCCCACCGGTGTTGGCGAGCGGAGCGCTTCCAGCGACGTTGCCGCCGGTGTTGGCCAGAGATGCTGCAACCGTGACCGTAACGGGGCCAACCGTGACGCCGGACTGCGTACCGGTTGCGGTGATGGAGTAGGTTCCGGCCTCGCTGATAGCAACCGGGAGCGCAACCGCGCCCTGAGCGTCAGCCTGAGCGGAAAGGTTCTGCGCTTCGGCTACAACGTTGATACGAGCGGCAACCGCACGGTTACCGACGCCAGCGCCATTGGAGGCAGGAGGCACGCCAGGCGTAACGCGGATGATCAGCGGTTCACCAGCGCGGAAGCCCTGGCCGCGGAAGACGAACGTTTCACCCGGGCCAACGGTGCCGTCGGAAACAGCCGCCTGAGGCGGGAGTGCCGGGTAGGTTGCGGCCATGGCGGGTGCCGAGCCGACCAGCGCGATGGAGCCTGCAAGTGCGAGTGCAGCGAAAGTCTTCTTCATGTGTGTCCCCCCGGAGACGTTTATGTTTTTGATACCCGATTTTGGGGAATGTCCCCTCTGCACGAGACCGTGTGCAGAACTACGGATAAAGATCCCAAATAGAAGTTACCATCCGTAGGGGCTTGTGACCAACCTCAATCAAGTCGGTTTACATAGTGTTAACGCTGCCGTCGCTGTTCTTGACTACAGGACGCATTTTCGGGCGGGAGGACAACTTCCTTTACCGGCTGGATAGTAGGCGTGACAGACAAGTTAGGTTCCGTGTGCTGGACTATTTTTCCGAAGGTAAAGTCCACGGTCTTGCTTTCACCGGGTGCCAGTTGCTGAGCAACTACGCCGACTGGACGACTGGCGTGCACATAGGGAGCGAATGGTGTCTTCTGGCCATCGACAGTTGCTGATTCGACGTTGGCTTGTACTGGGCCATAAGCAACGATGTTGGTCTGTACTGTCCCTGGCGGAACACCAAATACACCTGCGCCTGTAACGTAGGCCGGCAATGACGTGGCCGCATCAGACGGCGCAGTGTTCGTGCTGGTTACTCGGACTTTCGTTTGCTCGTAGCCTTCAGCCGGGCACTCCTTGATGAGTTGAACCGTCCGTTTTACGTAGTAATCCATCTTGGCCCCCGTACCGTCATTGAAATAGACTCCGAACTGGGCGGGGGAGACGCTGGGCCCGGAAACAGATCCGCTCAGGGGGTACTTTAGAATTTTTGCCTGCTCGGATGTATTTGCGGACCATATCAGGACTCGTCCTTCTTCAGTCCCCCTGGTGATGCCCGTGATGAGGCCTTTTGCTTCTCCCTTGCCGCTGGAAAGGGCAGCAAACACTTCTTTCGCCACACCGGCGAAGTAGGCGTCTTGTAGCTTGGGATTTGCGATTTTCGCGTAAACATCGGACAGGAGAGTCGGCACTACGTTGGTGCCTGTGAGTTCGGATGGAAGTCCTGCCGCCCTAACCGTAGCCAGCTCTGGACCCGTGACGTTAACTGGTCCTGTTGCTTGCAGTATGTAGCTCAACACCAGGGGGTCGATGGAAAGTACGCCGTCAACTTGCTGACCAGTCTTCTTTGTCCACATTGCCTGAGCCGTGGCAGCCGCGGTAGGGAAGTCGGGTGTGAGGTTGACGTCCTGCATGTACTTCCCAAGCCGAGTGGAATAAATCTGCTGCTGTTGGGGATCCACTGCCAAGTTTGGGGACATGATTCCCACATCGCTCGCACTGCTCTGAGCCCCGAGCGAAAGCTTCCCGTGGTCCAGTGTCATAACCGCCAGAGCCCCCGGTATACCGCCGGAAGCACGTGCTTCGGCATTGTTCTGGATCATGAGCAGATAATTCTTCGGGCCATTCGCACCCAACATGTCAGGCGCCAGGCTGGCCGCATCCGCTGCTGCGTCGAGTGCACCCGTTGCCTCCTTCAGTTCTTCGGTTGCATTTTGAAGAGGGTGGGCGACCTGCGGCAATAGTCGAGAGGTATCAATTGCTTGTAGCCGTTCCGCGGAAGCTCCAACTGTGTAAGCCGCTGATACAACGGATGGGGCCGCAGTCTTGAGCGGCTCCAGATTGCTGCCGGAAGCGCTCGGCATTAGTGCGTCCCAGTTCAGAGACTCGTAGACATTTATCAAAGGACTAAGCCCAAGGGTTGCCACGTCGTCAGCTGATCTCGCTACCTCTGAGACCGCACTAACGTTCGCTCCGACCCAAGGCGCGCTGGACGTAAGGGTCCAGAGAGGATCCTCCGAAGCCTGCCGCGCGGCTAGAGTGTGTTGACGTAGTGCCGCCACAGTGCTCGCGGCAGAATCTGCATCTGAAGCCAGGATTTCTTGCTTCAACTGTGGAATCAAGCCAGCGGCGGCTTCCAGCTCATGCTTGATTGATGACGCTTTTAGCCCTAACCAGACACTTCCGCCGCCGAAAAGTACAACGAGAACAAAGATCGCGATGCCGATTCTCGTAAGCTGTCGTGGCTGCTTCCGGCTTCTCCGTTTCGTCACTTCAGGACGGTGCCCGAGGCCCTGCATATCCTGAGGAGTTAATGCATCCATACTAGGGGCGACCTAGCCCGCGGTAGGTCCAGCCAGCAGCACGCCATTTGCTGGCATCCAAAATATTCCTACCATCCAGAATTTTTGGAGACGAAACGAATGCGGATACTTCGTAGGGATCCAAATCTCGGTACTCCCGCCATTCCGTCAAGAGGAGAAGTGCATCGGCTCGCTTGAGGGCCGTTTCGGTTGATTCTTCGTAGTGGAGTTCGGGGAATCGAAGCGCTGCGTTGTGAAGTGCCTTCGGATCCGTTACGGTCACCACGGCTCCCTGAAGCTGTAATTGCGCTGCGATACTTAGCGCTGGGGAGTCGCGTACATCATCGCTTTCGGGTTTGAAGGCAGCCCCCAGTACCGTGATCCGCTGTCCCAACAGTGATCCGCCGCAGAGTTCGCGAGCAAGTTCCACTACGCGAGTTCTCCGGCGCATGTTGATCGCGTCAACCTCTCGAAGGAAGGTTAGAGCTTGGTCCGCTCCTAATTCGCCCGCGCGCGCCATGAAGGCCCGGATGTCTTTCGGCAGACAGCCGCCCCCGAAGCCAATTCCGGCGTTCAGGAACTTGCGGCCGATTCTGTCGTCGAGCCCAATGGCATCTGCCAGCATGGTGACGTCGGCGCCGACGGCATCGCACAGCTCAGCCATTGCGTTGATGAAGGAGATCTTCGTGGCCAGGAAGGAGTTCGCCGCTGTCTTGACCAGCTCTGCAGTTGGAAGATCTGTAACTAATCGGGGAGTTCCCGACTCAATAGGGGTAGCGTAAACCCGGTCGAGGACTTGGACAGCAGGGTGTTCCTCTGAACCTCCAGTAATGCCGTACACCAGTCTGTCTGGACGGAGTGTGTCTGAAACAGCATGCCCTTCCCGAAGGAACTCTGGATTCCACATCACGTGCGCCCCCGGCTGGACTTGTTCGATGATCCCTGCCAGCCGCGCAGCGGTTCCAACTGGGACCGTGGACTTGCCTACAACGAGGTCGCCGGGAGAGAGGTAGGGCATAAGACCTGTTGTTGCAGCATCAACGTACGTCAAATCAGCCGCGTTTTCTCCCTTCTTTTGTGGAGTCCCGACACAGATGAAGTGCACGCAGCTTCCCTTTGCGGAGGCCATGTCAGTGGTAAAGGAAAGCCTTCCAGTCTCCTGGACTTCCCTGAGCAGGGCGTCCAAACCGGGCTCAAAGAACGGCGAACTGGCAGCAGACAAGGCGGATATTTTGCGTTCATCTACGTCAATGCCCACGACTTCATGACCCAGTTTTGCCATGCAAGCAGCATGCACGGCGCCTAGGTATCCGCAACCGATAACAGTTATTCGCATAATTTGTCCTTCCCCGGGGCTTTATTCAGCCGCCAGAAAATCAGTAGGCTCCGGAGCTTTGAAAAACTGCGCGGAAGGTCTTTATGAGGATGAGGAGGTCCCCGGCCAATGACCAATTCTCAACGTAGTAAAGGTCAAGGCGCACGGAGTCCTGCCAAGAAAGATTAGAGCGACCGCTGACTTGCCATAGCCCCGTAAGCCCTGGCTTGACCAGCAACCTTCGCCTCACATCTTGTTCATAGGCTTCAACCTCAGAAGGCAGAGGCGGGCGGGGGCCAACAAGGCTCATCGATCCCGTCAAGACGTTAAAGAGCTGGGGCAACTCGTCAAGACTGAACTTACGGAGGAGCCGGCCGATCGAGGTGACGCGCGGGTCTTCCTTCATCTTGAACAGCAGCCCATTACCGTCATTGGTTTCCTTGAGAGCGTCAAGTCGTGCTTCCGCATCCACCACCATGGACCGGAATTTGAACATCTGGAACTGTGCACCCTCTATGCCCACCCGGTCCTGTTTGAACAGGACCGGGCTGCCATCGTCTAGCTTGATCAAAATTGCCACGACGGCCATAACCGGCAGGCTGATCACGATCAGGAAGGCAGAAACGACAACGTCAAAAAGCCGCTTTGCTACTCTTTGGCCCCCCTCCAGAGTCGGCGTAGTGACATGAATTAATGGAAGCCCCGCTACCTGTTGCGTATGAATTCGTGGCCCCGCTATGTCTGTAAGTGCGGGAGCCATGATCAGTCCGACATTTCGGGACGCTAATTCCCATCCCAAGTGTCTGAGTGTTTGTGGGTGTAGCTGCACGCCGGCGGAAACAGCCACAGCATCTGCGCGACAGGCCTCGATTGCCTCCACAATCGACTTTGCGTCCGGAGAATTTCCTACGACGGGAAGTCCGGATTCAGGTTCGACGGAAGGAAGTTCTGATGTATTTGGTGTGTAAACCGCGACCGGCAGATATCCAGCGTGTTGGGCAGTCTTTAAGGAACGAGCCAAGTGCGCAACTGCGCTTGGACCTCCCAGTAACAGCAAGCGGGACATACTTTGTCCCATTTGCCGGTTCACATTTAGGTGCTGTCTGATGAGCCAGCGTGCAAGTAGGAGTCCGAATAAGCCGGCAGGCAAAGCCACGCCCACGTAACCACGGGCAGTATCAAGCCGCAGTACGTATGACACGATTGCCACAAGGCCAAACAACCACAGTGATGCCGCGGCCACCCGTTTGTATTCGTCAGGGCCCGCCCCCAGAATGCGACTTTGTCGACTATTCCAAGCTCCCAGCATGATCCACCAGGCTGCAACTAGTGCAATGGAGAGCCATACGTAGATGCTTTCTTCACCTGCAGCGACCAAGTCCGATGCCCAGCCGAAGCGGATGACATAGGCTCCGGCAACAGCCCAAGTAACCACGAATGCATCCACAATTCGTAGCTGTCGGCTGCACTTGGAGCGCCAGTCACGCACCTCTTTCACGAAAAGTCCCCCAGTGATTGAGCTTCCGACACCAACTACTTTGCAGAGCTAGCCGCGAATGCTCTCGATATTTGCGCGATACCACTCAACGGTGGAACCAATTCCCTCTTCAAGGCTAATGGAGGACTTCCATCCAGCCTCCGCCAGCTTAGAGACATCAAGGAGCTTACGTGGTGTCCCATCGGGCTTAGATGTGTCCCACTCAATCTCCCCTGCATAGCCCACTGCTGCGGCAACAATAGTAGCGAGTTCCTTGATGGTGACATCTGAGCCCGTTCCAACGTTGACTTGGGACGGGCCGTCGTAATTTTCGAGGAGATGAAGACAAGCATCGGCCATGTCATCAACGTGCAGGAACTCCCGCATGGGAGAACCCGTACCCCAGTTGGTGACCGAGGTCTGGCCAGATTTCGCGGCCTCGTCATAACGCCGTATGAGCGCGGGCAACACATGAGAACCATGCGGTGAAAAATTGTCTCCTGGCCCATAAAGGTTGGTCGGCATCGCAGAGATCCAGGGCAAGCCATACTGCCGGCGTATGGCTTGAACCTGCATGATGCCGGCAATCTTAGCGATCGCGTAGGCGTCGTTCGTCGGCTCTAGGTGACCGGTGAGCAAGGAATCTTCTCGGATCGGTTGCTCGGCGAATTTTGGATAGATGCAGGAGGAGCCGAGGAAAAGAAGACGCTCGACGCCGTGCTGCCGTGCGGCGTCCAAAACATTCACCTGGATGCGGAGATTGTCGCTTAGGAAATCTACAGGATAAGTTTTATTCGCGAGAATGCCCCCTACCTTCGCAGCGGCAAGAACCACATAGCGTGGCTTGGTGTCCTCGAAGAAGTCAAATACCGCTTCTCTGTTCTTGAGGTCTAGTTCTGAAGAGCTACGTCCAAGGAGATTTTTAAAGCCCTCGGCCTGCAATTTTCGCCAAATGGCTGATCCGACAAGTCCGCGGTGCCCCGCTACATAGAAGGCTGAAGCTCTGTCAAGCTGGCCGGGTTCGAACATGAGGTCGTCTGACACTAGTTCTTCCAACTTTCCAGACTGACGGTGTCGATCCAGTGGTTGCCGGCGTGCTTCAGGGCTTCGATGTCGGCGTCCACCATAATCCGAGCCAGTTCCGGGGTGTGCACGGATGCCTTCCAACCGAGCTTGTCTTGGGCTTTGGACGCGTCACCAACCAGGGCATCTACCTCTGTAGGCCGAAGATACCGCTCGTCAAACCGAACGTGGTCTTCCCAGTTCAGCCCCGCGTGTTCGAATGCGATCTGAAGGAAGTCTCGCACTGTGTAGTTGCCACCCGTGGCGAGGACGAAGTCATCCGGTTCGTCTGCTTGAAGCATGCGCCACATGCCTTCAACGTATTCAGCCGCGTACCCCCAGTCACGAACCGCATCTAGATTGCCCATATAAAGCAGATCCTGTTTGCCCGCCTTGATTGCAGCTACTGCACGAGTGATTTTCCTTGTGACGAAGGTCTCTCCGCGCCTGGGTGACTCGTGGTTGAACAGGATTCCGTTTACAGCAAACATGCCATAGGCCTCACGGTAGTTCTTCGTGATCCAGTAGCTATAGACCTTCGCCGCTCCATATGGGGATCGAGGATAAAACGGGGTCTCCTCATTCTGGGGCGGAGGCGTTGCGCCAAACATTTCGGAAGAGGACGCCTGGTAAAACTTCGTTTCGATTCCAGACATGCGCACAGCTTCTAGGAGCCGGATCGTTCCAACGCCTGTGGTGTCACCAGTGTGCTCAGGTTCGTCGAAGGAAACGCGCACATGGGACTGTGCAGCCAAGTTATAGACTTCGTCGGGCTGGATCTCTGCCAGAAGAGTGACCAGCCGAGCTCCGTCACTGAGGTCACCGTAGTGCAAGAAGAGCTTTGCCTTGGGGTCGTGGGGATCTACGTAAAGATGATCCACTCTGGTGGTGTTGAAAGTTGAAGCCCGTCGGATGAGGCCGTGAACTTCGTAACCCTTTTTCAGCAACAGCTCTGCAAGATAAGAGCCATCTTGGCCTGTAATTCCCGTTATCAGCGCACGTTTCGTCATTGTCTCCCCCTGATGTTGTGCAAAGAAAAGTCGCCCAGCCTATCGGCCGCGCGACATCGCTAGAGTCTTGATGAAGTCATCATACTGGGCGATGGCCGCCTCTTGAGACAATGTTTCGGTTTTGAACTGCAGTGCGTTTGCAGCCAGGCCCGCGCGCTTCGAAGGTTCTTTTAACAACCCCTCCGCCGCATCCAGTAGCGCTGTCGGAACGCCGGCGTCGACGCGCATACCTCCTCCGGAACTTTCAATTTCGTACGCAGTGACACTGTCTCTGTCTGTAGCCGCGATTACCGGGACGCCAGCACTGAAGTATGAGGTCAGTTTGCTGGGGACAGCCATGTCCCTGACTCCCGGCAATTCGTTGACGAGGAGCAGATCAGCGGCAGCAAGGGCTAGTTGGAATTCTTGATCGGGAAGCGGGTCGACAAACGATATGTTGGAGATTCCCTTGGCTAACGTTTCCAAGTGACGACGCTGGTTTCCGTCTCCCATGAGCACGAAATGCACGGGGCTTTGACGCAGGTCGGCGATTCGCGCAGCCTCGACGACGTTTTCCAAACCCTGCTTTTTCCCCATATTGCCCGCATGCAAGACAATTGACTGGTGTGGTTGCCATCCAAGCTTAGCGCGTATGTCTTCCTGGTTGCCTGAGGGGAGGGCAGTAAGATGAGTCCAGTTGCGAATGACCTTCACCTGGTCGGCGGGCACGCGTAACGCGCCGACCATGTGATGTTTGAAACGTTCATGAATTGCGGTTACTCCGTCCGTGGAGCGGAGGATCCGAGACTCTATAGCCGCCGCGAGGTTAGCAAGAGTGCCTCCACCCGCCCGCGTTTCGACGACAGCTCGGCTATAAAGATCCTGGATCCAGATGCCGACTGCTGGCCTATCCGGGCGTAGTCGTGCCTTCAAAATGGCGCAGGCGCTTGAGAATAGAGCGGGGCTTACAACCAAGACAACGTCGGGTTTATGCCACGAAGCAAACATCAAACGCATCCCGAAACTCAGCTCCATGTGCAGCCGGTTAAGCGCGTTGGGCGACTGGGGAACGTGGTGGCGAAGCCGAGTTACGAAGACGCCGTTGATCAACTCTTCGCGTATCCACCCGGAATACCCCTGCTTAATGGACCACTCGGGGTAATGGGGGTAGCCAGACAGTACGTGAACTGTGTGCCCAGCTCGCACCAGACCTTCTGCAAGGGCAGTAGTGTAGGGGGCGATGCCTGTCAACTCAGGCGAGTAGTTAAGGCCAAGGATGGTTATGCGCAGATTCGATCGAGTCACAGGTGTAAGAATAGTGGGCGAGATCCTGTAATTTGCCCCTGAGCTGTTATGCGGCGAACACAGGTCGCGAAGTTGAAGCCAGTATTCCACGGTGGGGGACCATGTCAGCAAGAGTTATAGATCTTTCGCGCGCTCCTGGAGAGGGATTTTGTTGGGGCCGGCCGCGGGCAGTCGTCTACGCATGGGCTGTGTTCGAGTTGTTGTTTGTGACGAACCCTTGGCAGATCAGTTCAAAGCTCCGGGTCTTCGTCTTGCGAAGGTTCGGAGCAGAAATAGGTGAGGGTGTCATCTATCGGCCCCGAACGAGAGTCAAGTTTCCCTGGAAACTGACGGTGGGGGACAGGTGCTGGATTGGTGAAGGAGTATGGATCCATAACCAAGACAGAGTCACCATCGGACACGACACGGTTCTCTCGCAAGAAACCATGGTTACAACCGGCAGCCACGCGCATCGTCGCGACATGGCGCTAATCACAAGTCCCGTGGAAATCGGCAACGGGGTCTGGATAACGACTAGGTGTCTAGTCACAGGCGGAGTTGATATAGGGGATGCAGCCCTCATAAAACCAATGACGGTTGTTTCGACCAACGTGCCCGCGAACGCTGTGGTCGGCTCATGCGCAGCAGTTATACAAGGCGAGCGGTTTTCCAACTAAGTGTGACCGTGAGAGAACCAATCCCCTGCGGTAGGGCGTCGTAAGTCGCCCTTGAAGCCGGACCTCTAAGGAGCAAACATGAAGACCACTGAGCTGATCCCCATAACTGTGCTTGTGCAGACTCTAAATGAGGAAATCGGCATTCGGCACTGCCTTGAGAAACTAAAGCGATTCGACGAAGTTATCGTGGTTGATTCCAACAGTACTGATAGCACCGCTTCGATCTGTGAGTCTCTCGGGTTTTCGGTTGTAAGTTTTACTTGGGACGGTTCTTACCCGAAGAAAAAGCAATGGCAATTGGAAAATGTTTCCACACGAAATGAGTGGGTTCTGTTCGTTGACGCGGATGAAACTCCCTCGGCTGAACTCCTTGCGGAGTTGGAGGCCTTATTTTCGCCTGATTTGCCTCAAGCGTGCGCTGCATACGAGATAGAGCTTGATTACGTGTTTGCAGGGCGGCCGCTGAAGCACGGGCATCGGGTTGTAAAGCGTGCTCTGCTCAACCGGAATTCCGCTCGGTTTCCCGAGATGGACGACTTGGATGCCCCTGGAATGGGTGAGTTGGAGGGGCACTATCAGCCGGAGGTGCACGGAAAAGTGCTTCGCCTATCTGGCCGTTTGGTCCATGAGGACAAGGATCCTGTTAGGACTTGGTTTGACCGCCACAACCGCTACTCCGATTGGGAAGCGTATTTACGGACCCATCCCAAAACAAAGAGAATGACACGAGAGAGGCGAAGTTCGCAGGGCAAGATCTTTGACTTGATGCCATTCAAGCCGCTTATCTTCTTTTTCTACAGCTACGTCTTTCGCAGTGGCTGGCGGGACGGCCGTGCCGGGTTCGACTATGCAATTGCCCTGTCCACTTATTACTGGCAAATTGAGCTGAAGGTCCGCGAGATCCTGCGACACAGACGCGAGGTGCGGGCATGACGGCTCCGCCGAAGGACGAACGACTGCGAGCCGTGCAGATCGTCAACACCCTTTCTGTAACCGACGGGGGACCCGCGAGAAATTCCTTCGAACTTAATAGGGCTCTCAACCAAATTGCAGGTTGCCGCGTCGACTTGTTTTGGCTCAAAGGGTCGCTTTCAGATAGCGTCCTGATGAACGGATCTGCCATTGCCGAGGATTTGCCCGAGCCCGGCCCTCGAAAGCTCTCAGTTCGAACATCGGTCAAACACCGAGAAGCTGGATTGCTTACCTTTTGCAAAGACCTATTTCGGTCGGACGTATTAATCATCCACGGATACTATCTGCCTTGGATCCCGATCGTTGCAGTCTGCGGCAGGCTTCTAGGGTTGCGCGTATATCTGATGCCGCATGGTGCTTTAACTACACGGCAGCAAAAATACAGTGCGAAAAAGAAGTTGATTTTCGATGCATCACTGGGATGGCTGATAAGAAGACTGCTGGCAGCTTTCGTAACTGGCACCGAAATCGAACGTATAGAACTACAGTCCAAGTTTAAAAAGACGAGAGCAAAAGTGGCGGGCGTCGGCGTACCGATTCCAAGTAAAGCTCGGGACCTTGAACCGGTTCATTCTCCCATACGCTTGCTCTCCATGTCTCGAATCGCGCCCAAAAAGCGAATAGACTTATCAGTTGATGCTCTTAGTCACCTTCAAAAGATGGGCGTGGATGCCTGCCTCGTGGTAGCAGGAACAGGTCCCGGTGCCCTTGTCCAACGCCTGAAGGAACAGGCGCAGCGGCTTGGTGTCGAAAGTAAAGTTGTGTTTTCAGGTCAACTTACAGGTGAGGAAAAGTCGCAAACTTTCCGTGATTCCGACATTTTTCTTCTTCCAAGTGAGGATGAGAACTTTGGGATCGGCTTTGCTGAAGCCATATCGTTCGGCGTTCCATCGGTTGTGAGCACAAATGTTGCTGCTGCCGCCGAGCTACCGCAGGATGCCGGGATTCTGGTTCCCGACCCTACCGGGGAAAAAATCGCAGCTGCTGTGCAAAACCTCATTCAAGGACGTACTTACACAGCGGCTCAGTGCGCTTCGCGAGAATATGCTGTCCGAAATTTTTCTTGGACCGCCGCGGCTGAGAAGTGGCTAGCTATTATTAGAACTTAGATTTTTTCAAGATGACCTATACCAGGCAAGCTATTGGTAAGCCATATATTCGATATGCCGAGGCAAGCAGGTATAGGGAGCTTTGGACCAGGTTTGACCTAGTTGTTAGATAACCGCCTGCGAAGTCAGGGTGAGGAGAAGTGCATTGGCACACAAAGTTCGGTTTGTTGTACCGACTCTAGGAAAGCGTGTCGACTGGCTACACCTCATGCTGAGGTCAGTCTCGAACCAAGGAGTCGACGTAGACCTCGTAATGGTTGGGCCAGACACTCCTGAATTGCACGAGATAGCACTTGAATATGGTGCTCGCTTCGAGGTGGAGTCTGGATCCTCGCTGTCGAGCGCGATAAATCAAGGTGTGGCCGCATTAGAGCAGGATAGTGAGTTTGTGGCTTGGTTGGGGGATGACGATGTACTTGCCCCGGGTGCCCTTCAAGCGGCACTGCGTGCCCTTGAGGGAGAGCCGGAGGCTCCTTTTTGTTATGGCCGTCTGCGATACATTGATGAGGCAGGAAGAAGCAAGTGGCTTGCTCGGCCTGGGCGTTGGGCTGTTCCATATGCCCGGTGGGGGGTTAATTTCGTTCCGCAGCCAGGAAGCGTTATTCGGCGCTCGGCTTGGAACGAGGTAGGAGGCTTGGATGAGTCATTGCATAATGCTATGGATCACGATCTATTTCTAAAACTCGCCGCACTGAGTTCCGGGGTTTACGTGCCTCGTGAGCTCGCTTCTTTTAGGGTGCACGGCGGCAGTATATCTGTTCGAAAAGACGGCCAATCTGAAAGCGACCTGGTTCGTTCGCGCTACCAGCCGGCCCTCGGGTACAGAAGCGCAGGAATTGTTCGCTTGGTTGTTATGGTAACCAATCGGATTTTATTGTCAGTACACTCGCGAATTCCTGGCCCCACGCTCCCACTAGTGAACGAGTCGCACTATTTCAGTAGCGCTTATTATGCGTAAATCCGTTCCCTTGAAGATACTTTATGTACTCAACCAGTTCCCGGTGTTGAGCCAGTCTTTTGTCATAAATGAAGTTCGAGAATTGATCAAAGCCGGGCATCACGTTCATGTTATTGCTTCGCGGCGCGGATATATTTCCGAGCTCTCGGACGATTCAATAACGGTACTCGAGGACATGATCGTTAAGCAGGCACTTGCCGCACATGTGAGACTTTTGCTGCGAAGCCCTGTCATGTATGGGCGGTACCTGCGATCGGTGCTGCGCGGAGGACTTCTTTCGGCCGCACCGTGGTTCGTTCATCTTCCTTTGGTCCTGGAAGGGTTGCCGTGGAAAGCTGACCATATACACACGCATTTTGCCTCTCGAGCTTCTTGTCTTGCCCAGGTTTTGGCCAAGTTCTGGGACACGCCGCGATCGGTTACGACTCACGCCTCAGACATATACGGTGGAAACCGTCACCTTCGCCGTCAGTTATCTGGTGCCCGGGTTGCGACCGTGACTCGCTACAATCAATTGCTTCTTGAGGGCCTGGGTTACTCGGACGTGGCACTCGTCCGATGCGGGGTAGATACGTCAGTGCCCAGCACCCCGTACGTGCCCCCGTCCAACGGAATCAATATCGTGAGCGTGGGAAGATTGGTTCCGAAAAAGGGCCACGACGTTCTTATTGAGGCATGCGCATCCCTGGTTGCTCAAGGTGTTCCCGTACGATGCCGGATAATTGGTGACGGTCCCGAACGAGAAAGCCTTCAGGCACAGATCCGATCCTTGCATTTGGATGGCACTGTCTCTCTGATTGGGGCCTTGGACAACGAAGCCACATTGCGGGCGATGGACAACAGTTCGGTTTTCGTTCTTGCATGCAGAATAGATTCCAAAGGCGATGCAGATGGATTGCCTGTGTCGATACTAGAAGCGGGTGCCCGAGGCCTTCCACTAGTAGTTTCTAGTGTAAAAGGCATGTCAGAACTGCTAACTGCAGAAAACTCCTGGCCCGTGCAGCAGGATAATCCAACTGACTTAGCCCGGCAACTTCAGGCAGTCATCGATGATCCGGCAAAGGCTGTCATAAAGGCTGGCATAGCGCGCAGGCAGATCGATGCGAATTTTAGCCTCAAGTGCCAGGTTGAGGCAGTTACACGGCTTTTTGAGGGCGGGACGACATGAGTAGAAGTAGTGTCAGCAGGAGTTTAACTGCGCGGATCTTCACAGGGTTAATTGTACGTGGGCGATATCAGCTGAGGGGTGTCATTTATCCGCGAATCAGGCGCCATGGTCCGTGGATCTCCTTAGGGCGAAATGTCGAAGTATCCATACAGAGAGCGGGAGTCTTACGACGAGAGCGCGGCCTCATTGTCGCCTCCAACTCGCGTCTATATGTTCGAGGAACGCTTTCTATTGGGCAGCAAGTATTTATCGGACGAGGATCTAATCTTTCGGTATTCGAGTCTGTAACAATAGGCGACCAAGTACGAATCGCGGAAGGTGTCTCGATACACGATGAGAATCATGTTTTCGAACCAATTCCGGTTCTGTCTTCTGATCGCAACTTGTATACTACTCGGCCGGTATCTATAGGTGCACGAACTTGGATAGGTTGCAATGTTTCTATTTTGGCGGGTGTCGAAATTGGTGCGGATTGCGTCGTTGCCGCTGGTTCCGTAGTTACGGGGTCATTCCCTAACGGGGTTCTCATCGCTGGATCACCAGCACGCGTTGTTAGAGAACTGAAAAGAGCAGAGGATCCTGCTGTTCTCCGCGATGTAAAGGCAATGACAGCCGATGGTTAAGAATGTTTTGAAGAGTGTAGCAGCGCGAGGAGTAACTTTCCCGATTACGGCTCTCGCAGTCTTGTGTACAACCTACCTTACTATCGATTACGCGGGGAATATGGGATTTGCTGCTATATCCCTTATCTCAAGCCTTTTTTTGTTATTTGCGTATGCTGATCTTGGTCTCGGTGCATCCGTCATCAATATTGTGGCGGAGACCGGTGATCTGGCGTATCGAAATGCTCAAATCATTACTGTCTTCCGTTTGCTGCTTGCGCCAGCAGGACTACTGGGTCTGGTTGGGGTCACTGGAAACACCTTCTTTTCCTGGACAGATATTCTCGGGGTGGACGGCCAATCCGCGACCCTGGTTGATGATGCAACAATGTGGGTATTTATCATTTTTGCCGCAGCCGTTCCTCTCGGCGTGGGGCAACGGATCTTAACCGGTCTTCAACTGAATCACCTATCGGTACTATTATCCTCAAGTTCCAGCATCGCAACTCTGGGACTCACATACCTATTCATTGCTTTGCGCCTCCCTTATCTTTGGCTGAGTCTTGGGCAAGCTAGCGGGGTTCTCCTAGCCGCTGCTGTATGCTCAGGCGTTGCCTTCAGGAAAACCGGCATTCGGGCCCGCGATTTCTTGTTCAGCAAGTCGACGCCGCGGCGTCCTCTTTTTTCTGTCGCGGGACCCATGGTCATAATTATGATTGGGATGCCTGTTGCCTTTCAGTCACACCGGCTGGTTCTCGCACACGGTTCAGACGTTTATGCACTTGCGGAGTACAGCCTTGCGCTGCAGTTGTATAACCCGCTTTGGTCGTTTGTTTCGGTTGCGGCCATGTCGCTATGGCCGGCCTTCGCCGCTAATCGGGCATCTGGTGAGCCAGCCCCAAAGTTAAAACCGCTCTACCTTCTACTTGGTGGTAGCGCCTTGCTAATGGGACTGGGGTTGATCCTACTTGGCCGTCCGGTTGCGTCACTCTTGTCGCATTCCAGCATTTCACTGGGGATGGGGACGCTTATCGCGTTTTCAGGTCTGCTTTTTATTCAGGCTGTTCAGCAGGTCCCTGGAATGTTTTTCACATCTCCGAGCGGCCTTCGCTTCCAATCTGTTTGTGTGACATTCATGTGTATTGCCTCCTTGGTCATCTCCATAGTTGCCACTCCCAGTGTCGGCGCTCTGGGACCTGTAGTAGCGACGGCCATTGCGGTGGCCTCCTGTCAGGTTGTCCCAGGAATCATCAGACTTCGCAAGCTCGACCGAACTCCACGGGGCGTTCCAGCTTCTGCTAGTTCATCGCCTGCTCGGTAGAGTCGTTTCGATGGTGTAGCCGTGACCATCCTCAGCACCCCCGGGTAAGCCAGCTTCCGACCTGGTCCTAGCATCAGGTCGATGAGGAGACGGATCATGCGGCTACACATCGGAGGGGAGAGCCGTTCAATGGCATCTCGAGCCGTCATTGTGGACCATGAGCCTGCGTCTCGAATTGACAGGTAGAATTGCGAAGACCGAAACACGTATCTGCTCGTCTGGTAAACGGCCGGGTGAGTAATTCCAGTAGTGCCTCAGGGGGACCAAGTTTGGATCTATACGACATCTTTCGCATCCTTCGTCGCAACTGGGTACTAGTAGCTGCCTCGACTCTGGCCGGACTGTTGGTGGCAGGAGCGCTTTCGGCATTGTCAGCGCCTGTGTATAAGGCCGAGACGCAACTTTTCGTTGCCATACAGAGTTCTGGCTCGGTTCAAGAGCTTCAGCAGGGCAATACCTTTAGCCAGGCGAGAGTTCAGTCCTACGTACAGACTGTCGATTCGCCAAAGGTACTTCAGCCCGTTGTGGATCAGTTGGGCCTACCTCTGACAGCGGAGCAGTTAGCAACACGGGTTACAGCGACTACAGAGGTTAATACCGTTCTCGTAAATATCTCTGTTACTGATGCCTCGCCTGTTCAGGCAGCGGCGATTGCACAAGCTGTAGCGAACAGCCTCATCCAAGCCGTAGACGACTTGGAAACTCCAAAGACCGGTGGCGGGAGGTCGCCCGTTAGCCTTTCCGTAATCAAGCCTGCCATTTCTCCTTCTATGCCTTCCTCGCCAAACACGCGTCTCAACCTTCTGTTGGGGCTCCTCGTGGGTCTCGTGCTGGGCACTGGCGCGGCGATCATGAGGTCTGTACTGGATAATCGGATTCGGGGTGAAGCGGATCTTCGAAAGATCACCGAGGTGCCGTTGCTAGGTGGCATAGCTTTTGACCAAGATGCGTCCCGCAAGCCTTTGCTCACTCAGTGTGCCCCGCAAAGCCCTCGGGCCGAGTCCTTCAGGCAGCTTCGAACGAATCTGCAGTTCGCCAACTTCTCCCAGAGAAATAAATCCGTATTGGTCACTTCCTCGCTTCCGGGCGAGGGTAAGAGCACTACAGCTACAAACCTTGCAATTGCATTGGCACAAGCGGGGCATTCGGTCTGCCTTGTTGACGCAGATTTACGGCGACCCATGGTTCACGAGTATCTCGGTTTAGCTAGAAATGCTGGCCTTACGACGGCTCTTTTAGGATTGGCTGACGTCCAAGAGCTACTCCAACCCTGGGGGGCCGAAGGGCTGCACGTGCTCGCGTCGGGCCAAATACCGCCGAACCCCAGTGAGCTTCTAGGGTCTGAAGAGATGAAGCAGCTACTTCTCGGGCTGGAGGAAGCCTTCGACACTGTAATTATTGACGCACCTCCGCTTCTCCCTGTGACAGATGCTGCTGTACTGTCGCAGCACGTCGGTGGTGTTTTGGTGGTTGTCGGGTCACAGCGGATTCGTCTGAATGACTTAGCCAAGTCGCTGAACGCGCTCGCTATGGTTGGCTCAAACATACTGGGCGTAGTTATGAACCGGCTTCCCAAAAAAGGGCCCGACTCCTATAGCTATAGCTACTACAGCAGCCGTGGGGAGGAGATTACGAAGACTAGTCCTGGCGGCTCATCTTCACTCGAGCGGAAATTGGGTGCCGGCGACCAGCTGACGACGTATGGTGACTTCGAGTCGACTATTCACGGCTCCGCTCCCCGACGGGCGCACGTCTACCCCAAAAACATCCGCTGACTTTTGCATTTCCGCGGCTACAGTCGGTACCCATTTTCTTTAGTAGGCCTTCTCGCCTTTGCTTAGAACCAGTATCGGCTACAGTGCGCATCTCTCTGAGTAGTAGCCCGGGAACGGCTACCTGATCAGAAGTTTGTGCGCAAAACCACATAGTCATTTTTTAGGGTAAATACCCTTAACCCCGAGCGTTGGGATAACTTTTGAATGCAGGGATTTCCTGGGCGCTAGGAGTCGGCGGCCTCATGCTGCTGGTTATGGTTCTCAAGAGCATTGTCGCAGCGAGGCGTCTCGGACTGTCAAATTCTTCTTTTTGGTTTTTTGCCGTTCTGGTTCTACTGACCAACTTGAGCGGTGTAGTTTCGCAGTTCAATGGTGGTCGAACTGAATCTCTGACGACTATTGGACAGTCCGTGGTGACGATGCCAGCATCTGCCACGTTTGCCGCAAGCCTCGTTGTTCCTGGCCTAATGCTTGGGTCTTTTTTCTATATGTTTCGCCAAGGTACGAGGAACATGCGGATAAATGCCGGCGCCTTTTGCTATTTTATGGTACTGGTCTTTGCTGGGATGGGCAGTCTAAATGCGGGTTTTCCATTTCTAGAAGGCTCTAAGTTTGCCCTCTTCGCCACGGCATTAGCGCTCATTTTTGCGCCCAGAAACTTGAATGGCTTGGTAGGGGCGGCACATGCCCTCGGTATTTTGGTAGCGCTTAGTGCTATCCTAGCCTTGTTTGACCCAAAAACGGTGGCTGAGGTATGCGGCGAGCGAAAATGTGGCCTTTTGGGCAGCCTTTATAATGGAATTTATTTCAACTTCAACGGCTTTGGGCTGTTGATGGCTGTGGCTGTCCCGGTTCTATACTTCGGGATGATTAGGTATCGCGGAGCTTTTGTATTTGCGGCTGTTTTCATGACTGGCGCCAGCGGTTCACGCACATCACAAATTGCAGCCGCCTTGGTTTTCCTTTTAATAATCCTATTTGAGTACAGTAGGCATCGCGCCCGACGCGTCGTTATTTTTCTAAGCGTTGCTTCTGCAGTCGGCGCCGTTGGCGCCACAATCGCTTTACCCCTTATAGGTCTTCCTGGTGATTCTTTTACCGGACGTGTTAACCTTTGGAACGACGCTTTGGGGAGGCTGCGAGAATCGCCTCTTGTTGGGTTTGGTCCAGATTCCTGGGCGTCCCTCCAGCAAATTGGGCTGATCACTCGCGCGTCGGCCTACGCCACTCATAATCAGTTTGTTGAAACTCTGTATGTGTCGGGCACCTTGGGCTTGATAGCGATGACCGGAGTTTTCGTGGCTGTGGTGCACGCAAATCGCGGCTACCTCGGGCAACTCGCCATTCTATTGTTCCCTGTTTTGATGATCGCCGCTACGGAACGACCTTGGAGTCTTGGGCCTCCGGATTGGCTAAGTTGGTCATTGCTCCTGACCGTCTGTACAAGCTTTGCGGGATGGGAAGACCTTTCAGGATCCTTGAAAAGGTCGAAGTGCAGTTTGCGGGCTAAGCCAGCTCTCACCACCCAAGCATTGCCGTGGCTTAATCAAACGTTTAAGGCTTGACTAATTTTGGTTTCGTGATGCGGCGTTGGCAAGGGTTTGACACCATCTACCTCTGTGTCAGCGGAGCCATTGACAAATGAGGAAGTGGGTACCGGTGGAGCGACGACAGGTCCTCAGATACATGGTCATGCTGGATACAATCAAGGCCCCAAGAGGAACGTAAAAGCTTGCCGGAGGTATGAATAACAATGTCGGAATGGCTAGAAGTTGGCACGAACAACTACCTACTGGTGACAGATGGATGCCTGCTGAACTCGGGGCTCGTCATGGGCACGGAACGCGCCATGGTCATCGACACTGGATGTGGCCCTAGGCAGGGGCGGACGATCCTGGATGCCGTGCGGGAGAAAACCAGCCTGCCCCTCGTAGTCGTCAACACCCACGCACACTATGACCACTTTTTCGGCAATGCGGTGTTCGCCGAGGCTGGCGCCACCGAGTTCTGGGCACATCAGAACTGTGCCACCGAAATTGACCAACGGGGTGACCTTCAGCGCCGGCAGGTTGCAACGCTTGAACCCGAGATGGCCGCCGGTGTGGGGCACAACGTGGAACTCGTAGTGCCCAACGCCATCGTCAAAGAACAACCCGTTCTCGTTGACCTCGGGGGTCTGACGGCAACCCTGTTCTATCTAGGGCGCGGCCATACCGACGGAGACCTCTTGGTGGGCACACCTACCACTCTGTACGTTGGCGACCTAGTGGAGCAGGGTTCACACCCCTCTTTCGAGGACTCGTATCCCGAAGACTGGGCGGATGTACTTCGGCACATCTCGGCGCTGAGGCACCGCTACGAGTTCCTAGTTCCGGGTCACGGGGCGCCATGCAGCGACCAATTCGTTAGGACCATGGCCAACACCATGAGCACTGCAGTCCGGCAGGCCCGACAGTCCATCCGTGACACCCCCAACGACGCCACCAAGGCCATTCCTGTGCTGCCATATGGCCCTGAGCAGTCTCGCTGGTTCATCAAGCGTCTTCAGGAGAACTGGCGCAGCAGCCTGAACCGGCCGTAAACACGCAGGGGCAGCAGGGCGCAGGTTTATCGAGAAGGTTTCGCGCGCATTTACTAAGCATTCTCGGCCGAAACACAACCCTTGAGGCCTGGGGTTCAAACTCCCTTACATGACTTGTCAATCTTTCAGTCACGTGCTTAGGTCATAAGCAGTAAGGATACTTATGACCAATGGAGATTTTTGTGGCCTTGTCGGATTACGCTCTTGCCCTGTGCGTGCTGCTGGGCACACTGCTCGTTCCCTTCGCCGTCCTGTACCAGATGCTGCGGCTCAAGCGCCGCGCAATCCGGATCCCCGTCCGGTCCGCACCCGCACCCAGAGGTACTAAAAACTGATCATGCCCTACGTCGACATCAATCCCCACAAAGCCCGCCCCAAATGGGTTAGCTACATTATCCTTACCGTTCTTCTGGTGCTCACCGCAGCCGTGGTCTCTGCCGCGCTGATCCACCATTGACCAGCGCATACTGGGCTCGGCTACCTGGTGGACCCCCTAGACTTACTGATTGAACCAGTGCCGCAGAACCGTTTGCCGAAACGTCCGGGGGGACAGACATGCCAGATCCGGCGGATCAGAATGCAGGCGCCCAAGCAGATGATGCAGGGCAGCCGCAGCTGCGCCGACGCCGCGATCTTCGTCGTGCCGACGGCTCAGTTCAGGATGCCTGGACAGGAACCATGCCAGCCGTAACGCCCCCTTCCAATTCGAACGACGCCGGAAAGCCGGTCACGCGCCGAACATCCTGGGCCGAGGCGGCCGCCGCGGCGGACCTCCCCAAGCCGTCCCGTGCACCATCAGGGGCGCCCGCCGCTGCTTTTCCGCAGTCTCCTGCGTCTCCTCCTGTCCGGGCTGCCGCTGATCCTGCACGCAGGGCCTCTGTGCCTTCTGTTCCTGCTCCCTCCCGGGGCTCGGATGACGCAGCTTTTGAAGCTGCCCCGCCGTCGTCGGATCCTCCCGCACAGCCAACCTTCCGCCGCGGCCGGCCCACCGTTGCCGATGCGATTGCCGAGGCCCCTATGCCCGACTTCATCAGCTCGCCCGGGCTTTTCGTCAAGGAGCAGAAGCCGCGCCCGGTGGGCGGGTTCCGCGGGGCCATGTACAAGCTGACGGGCGGGGCTTGGAATCTGGGCCCGGGGCCCAAACAGCGACAGGAAGACGAGCTTGCCCGCCGCATTTCGCGGCAGCTCCAAGGGAGCTATAACACCGCGGTTCTGAGCCTCAAAGGCGGCATCGGCAAGACCTCCACCACTGTCGGCGTCGGCCTGACCCTGGCGGAACATCGCGGCGACGCGCCCTGCGCCATCGACGCCAACCCCGACTCAGGCGACCTGGTAGAGCGTGCGCTGGGCGAGGGCATCTACCAGCAGTCCACCCCGCGGACCATTACCGATTTGCTGGAGAACATCGACTCCATCGATTCGCTGACCTCGCTGGCCCGGTACATGCACCACGCTGGCAGACTGCACCTGATTGCGGGGGAGCAGGACCCCGAGGTCTCGGACTCGCTGACCGCTGAGGAGTACCTGAGAATCCGCAAGCTCATTTCCAGCTACTACTCCGTGGTGCTGACCGACTGCGGCACCGGCGTGACGCACAACGCCATGAGCGGGATCCTCCAGTCCGCCGACAACCTGGTAATCGCCGCCGGCTACGCCGTCTCCGGTGCCAAGCGGGCCCGCAGCACCCTTCACTGGCTCGCCAGCCACGGCTACGCGGACTTGGCCCGCAATGCGATTGTGGTCATCACGGACAAGGACGAGGTGTCCTCTCGGGTGGATAAGGACGCCATCGAGGAACATCTGTCCGGGATCTGCCGGGAACTGATCGCGGTGCCACACGACCGTGGTGTTGCTGACGGTGACTTGGTCACCTTGGACGTGTTAAAGCCTGAGACCCGGCGTGCATACAAGGAGATCGCCGCGGCAATTGTGGACGGGTACCGGTAGTCGCTCCACTTCAACACGCGGTGCATAACCGGTCCTCACCGGCAGGTAGAATCAGGGCAGTCTCATTTACTTCCGGGGGAGTCTCTTGGCTAAGTCGAGCCACAATTACAAGAAGCCTGCGATTATTGCGGGCGCGTCCGTCGCGGCCCTGCTTGCATTCGGCGGAGTCGCGTACGCGAGCGCCGCAGCCACCAAAGCGAAGTACCCGGTGGTCTCCGAACAAGTGCAGAAGTACTACGACGAAAACGTGACGGGCAAGGCCACAGCGGTTCCGACCAGAACGCCGGCAAAGAAGGTCGTTGCCATTGGCGACTCATACTCTGCCGGTACGGGAGCATCAAGCCCTTCGCTCGGCTGGGTAAGCATCATGAGCCGGACCAGGGATTGGAACGTGACGAACCTTGCCCGGGGTGGTACAGGGTACGTGAGCAGCGTTCAGGTCAATGCTCAGAATGCCTGCGGACTCGACTACTGCCCGTCCTACCCGGAGATGATCGCAGATGCAGTGAAGATTTCCCCGCAGGTGGTTGTGGTGGCTGGAGGTCGGAATGATGCGAAGGTGCAGCCGTCCGACGAGGCCGCCGCAATCCACGACTTCTACTCCCAACTACACGCCGCCCTGCCACAGGCAACCATCGTGGCACTCAACCCGTGGTGGGATGACGCCGGCGCGCCTGCCAGCCTTGAATTGATGAAGGCAGCAGTGGCAGATGCTGCGGCCGCTGCCGGCGGCAAGTTCGTTGATTCGGGCCAGCCGCTTGACGGCAAGCCGGAACTGCTCACCACGGACAGCGTGCACCCGAATGACAAGGGGCACGCTGCGCTGGCCAAGGCGACCAGCACAGTGTTCACCACTGCTGGGCTCTAGGCGAACACGTTGCTCTTGTACAGGCCAACCCTGCCGAGTTTGTAGGTCCCGCCGGTACATGGTTATTTCCACGGTGGCAATGGTGGTCCCGAGGGCGTAGCCCATCGGGGACGAACAGGGCGCCGGAGCGGGTCAGGTTGGGTGAGTTACACGACTCCAGTGTGGAGAGGGTGCTCGCGTAGCTGGAGCCGTTCCAGAACTTGATCGCCAGGTGGAATGCCTGATGTGCCCTGGCTGCTGCCTGGTCAAGTGCACTTATGCCGTAGTCCAGTTAAACGTTGAGCACGTCAACACCACCACTCGACTGAAGTTCGCCTGCTACCGCTATCCGCGCCCCTTTAACCGAAGGAGCGCCGCGACCCTGAATCCAGGCCGCAGCGCTCCTCCTGCAGTTATTCCGACTACCGCGTCTTGTAGTCCTCAGCCGCCTTGCGGAGACGGCCGTGCACGCCGCCGTAGGCCTGGGCGCCCTGCAGCGTCCACTTCGGCAGCTTCGCCACCATTGTGTAGTTCGGGTCGCACACGTTGGCTGCGGGGGAAAGGCCCATCTGGCTGACCAGCTGGTAGGAGTCCAGCAGGTCCATGCCGGTCAGGTCCGAGGTCCACGCGATGAGGTCCTTCTGGCTGATCCGGTACGCGTCCTCCAGCGGGCGGGTGGACCCGGTGCTCATGATGTAGTCGTCGTTCTCCAGGCGGGGCCAGGCGGCGGCGCCCTCCTTGATCAGGTCCACCGCAATCACTGAGTTCATCGCCGATTCCAGGCCGGTGCCGCACACTTCGCCCTCGCCCTGCCGCGCATGGCCGTCCCCAATGGACAGCATGGCGCCCGGCACGTTGACCGGCAGGTACAGCGTGGTGCCGGCCCGGGCTTCGGGGGTGTCCATGTTCCCGCCGTGCGTGGACGGCGTCATCACCAGGCGCACCTCGCCGCCGGCAGGGGCAACCCCCACCGTGCCGTGCATCGGATCCAGCGGCAGCTGCAGCCGGTAGTCCGAATTCCGCGCCTTGAACGAGGCGGTCCAGTTCTCCAGGTCGATGTCGTAGAACCAGACCCGCTCCTCCAGCGACTCATTCAAGGCGGCCGTCTCACGCGTCCCCGTCAGCGCGCCGAACTGCGGAAGCACGCAGGACACCGCATACTTCCGGGCCGGCACGATGGACACGAAGTGGACGGCCAGGAGGTCGCCGGGTTCGGCGCCCTCCACCTCGATGGGCCCCGAGACAGGGTTCATCTCGTTGAAGGGCACCACCTCGCTGGGCAGCTGGTCCGGTGAGGTGACCCGGCCGCCGAAGCAGTCCTCGGTGCTGACCTCCACGATGTCGCCCGGGCGGATGCCCAGCATGGGCTCCCGGCCGCCGAAAACGTACGAGTACTCGCCCGGCTGGGGCGCGAGCTTGTGAACAACCATCCCTACTGAACCTCCGCTGCTTCAGGTTCCCCTGCCGCCGTCGTCATCTTGACTTCCTTCTTACCCATCCGCCCCGTCTTGAACAGGACGACGGCGACGACGATGCCCACCACCAGCCACAGCAGGCCGAGCAGCTGGGCGCCGGTGCGCGCGTTGTAGATTACCGAGGCCAGGATCAGCGCCCCGGCAAGGGGAAACACGAGGTGGACGAACCAGCGGCGGGACTTCAGTTTGAAGACGAACCACCAGATCACCGCGACGTTCAGGACCAGGAAGGCCGTGAGCGCACCGAAGTTCACCAGCGCCGAAATGGCCACCAAGCCGTCGGGCAGGATGGTGAGGTAGATGCCCAGCACCAGCGAGATGACCGCGACGACGAAGGTCGCGTTCACGGGCACCTGGTGCTTGGCGCTGATCTTGCTGAGGAAGCGCGGCAGCTGCCGGTCACGCGCCATCGCGAACAGGAGGCGGGACGTGGCGGCCTGCGCCACCAGGGCGTTGGCGAAGCCCCAGGCGACGGCGGTTGCCGCCGCGGTAAGCACGAACATGAAAGGGCCGCCGGCGTTGGCCGCCGCGTCATAGAAGGCGGTGCCGGCCGGGTCGCCGTTCTCCAGGAGTGCCGCCGGGTCTTCGACCAGCATGGAAGCCACCCAGGTCTGGACCACGAACAGCACGCCCACCATGGCCAGCGCGGCGATCATGGACCGGCCCAGGGACTTGCTGCTGCCGCTGTTTTCCTCGGCCAGCGTGGAGATCCCGTCGAAGCCCAGGAAGGACAGCACGGCGATGGACGCGGCGCCGAAGAGCAGCGGGAGGGAGAATGTGCCGGAGTTGAAGAACGCGTCAAAGCTGAAGCCCCGGCCCTTGCCCTGGGCCAGCGCCACGAGGCCCACCACCAGGAAGATGGCCAGCACCAGGAGCTCCAGGATCAGCATGATCTTGTTGACCTTGGCCGTGAACTGGATGCCCATGTAGTTGATCACGGTGTTCAGCAGGACGAAGGCAACCAACCAGACCCATACCGGAACACCGGGGATGATGCCGTTCATGGCGATGGCCGCAGCTAAGTACAGCAGGCAGGGGATGAGGAGGTAGTCCAGCAGGATCATCCAGCCGGCCACGAAGCCCACGGGCCGGCCGATGCCGCGGCCCACGTAGGTGTAGACGGAGCCCGACATTGGGAACGCCTGCGCCATCTGGGCATAGGAATTGGCGGAAAACATCATGGCGAAGAGGGCCACGATGTAGGCGAGCGGCGCCATGCCGCCCGAATCGTGGAAGACGCCGCCGAAAATGGCGAACGGGGCGATGGGGACCATGAAGATCAGGCCGTAGATCATCAGGTCGCTGAAGGTGAGTGTCCTTTTCAGTTCCTGGGTGTACCCGAACTGTTCAATGCCGGCTGATTCAGTGCCGGCAGGCGTGGTGGACATAGAGAATCTCCAAGGGGTGGAGGGCGCGGGGGAGCGCCGGAATATGTTGTGATGTCCTCCCCGCTCTGTTTTGGGGCCTGAGAGATTCCCGGAACGTCTTCCGGTTGCACCGTCGGCGAGCCACCGGTTGGGGCCGGGGCTCTTTCCAGAGTTGCCTAACCATGGCGGTGCGGGGACCTGAGAGATTCCTGGGGAGGATTTGCTCCTACGGCGCTTCCCGGCCCGGAGGTCCGGAAAGCTCTCCCGCCATGCGTCAAGGGCTGTATTTCATTGTGACTTGAGCAACATATCCTATAGGAATTAGTAAGGCAACATACGATTTCCTGCTGCTCCATTTCTGCAGGTCAAACGATTGGCTAACGGTTGCCTTGCGGCTTTTTCTCACCGTGCAGCGGTGGGATCTCCGTCAGAAACTTCAGGCCGGGGCACCTTTTTGACGGTGGCGAGCAGGAGGACGCCGGCGACGGCGGTGGCTCCGGACAGGAGGAACAGGACGATTGCCAGCGGCGGGGCTGTGTCTGCCTCGCCGAGGATGGTGATCCCGATGGCGACGGCGACCAGCGGATCGATGACGGTCAATCCGGCCACCACCAGGTCGGGTGTGCCGCGGGAGTGCGCGTTCTGGACCAGGAAGCTTCCGGACAGGGCGGCGATGAGCAGGCCGGCCAGGCAGGTCAGGGAGAGCCACTCGAAGTCGCCCTGGAACAGGCGCGCGATGACCGTTTTGGCGAGGGCCGCGACGAATCCGAACAGGACGCCGGCCCCGGCCGTGAACACCACCGCGTGCGAGCGGTGCCGCCCCAAGACGTAGGCCACGCCCACGCAGGCCAGGACTACCGCGAGCACAATCAGGATGGTTACCAGGTGACGGTCGCTGATTTCCACATCCTGCGCTGACAGCGCCGCAACGGCAACGAAGACTCCCACGCCCCCCACGCAGAGCGCGACGGCGGTGAGGGTCCGGCGCCCGGGAGACCGGCGGGTGGTCCGCGCGGTGGCCAGGGTGGTGACCACCAGGGCCACGGCGCCGATGGGCTGCACCACGATCAACGGCGAGAACCGGAGGCTGGTGAGCTGGAGCAGGATCGCTGCGCCGAGCATCCCGGTGCCGGCCAGCCACACGGGCTTACGGACCAGTGCCTGAAAGCGGCCGCCGCCCATGCTGCCCGCCGCGCGCCCGGACGCCGCCGGCTGGTCTTCCACGGCCCGGTGCTGGAACAGCGTTCCCAAAGCGAGCAGGACCGCGCCGGCGGCGGCGATCGGAATCCCCAGCCAGTGGTAGGACGTCAAGGCGGACACGGCCGCAGCCTGCATCATGATCAGACCTTACCCCCCGGCTCCCCGCCACCTCACCTGCTGGGTTGCCTGCCGCCGTGCGTACGTTCTCCCTTGCGCCCAGCGTCTGCTGGGTGTTCCGCTCAGAACCGGGCCGCGGCTCCGGCAAACGGACCAGCTCCCAGCAGGTTCCCTGGAATGTCCGTAAGGCCGGCTCCCGGCGAATAGGACGGTGAATCCGCCGTGGTGGTTGTCCCGGAAGTTACAGTGCCCACCTTTCCAAGCTTGATCGTCAGGGTGCTTGATCCGTTCCAGGTCACCGAACTCGCATTGGCACCGCTTCCGCTGAAGCTGAGTGCGCCTGCGGATCCATACTTGGCATTCGATCCCAGGGCGATGGAACCAACGTTCAACGTGCAGGTTCCGCTGGTGACCGTCAGTACATTGGCCGTGCTGATGCTGACCGTGATGTCGCCGTTGCCGTTCAAGGTCTGGGTGCCAGTGTTGTTCCATGCGGAGCAGATCTTGCTTGCTTCCATCTGTTCCGAGAACTGGATGGCCACGCTGTCTCCCTGTTCGGCTTTTCCCAGACCCGTGCTGCCACCGGCGTTGGTCAGTGAAACCGCGGAAACGGTCGGCACGATGGTGTCCTTGGTGCTGGTACCCGCGGCGGTCGCCGTGCCGGTGTTGCCTGCCGCGTCGGTAAGCGAGGCGGTGAAGGTCACCGGGCCCTGGTCGAGCTGGGTGAGGTCCATGCTTGTGGACCAGGTGGAGCCCGTCGCAGTGACCTGCTTGGTGACGCTGTTGGTAACGCTGCTTCGGGCAGTCACGTTGAGAGTGCCCGATGTATCACTGGTGCCGCTGACCTGAACCGCGGCGTAATTGCTGAGGTTCACGTACATAGGCGCCGTGATGCCCAGGACCGGCACCGCAGTGTCTTTCGTGTCTGTAACGGTAGCGGTGCTGCTGCTGTTGCCGGCCGCATCCTTCACGGTCACGGCGTAGCTGACTGTTGTGTCGTTCAGGGTGCCGAGGTTCAGGTTCAGGGACCATGCGCCGGTACCGGAGGCGGTGGCGGTCCCCGAAACGGCGTGCGCGGCACCGGCGTCCGTGGCGGTCACGGTCACGGTTCCACCCGCTTCCGCGGTGCCGGAGACCGGGACAGCGGAAGAGTTCGTGATGTTCACGTACGCCGGGACGCTCAGGGCTTGGGGCGCTGCCGGTGCCACGGTGTCCTTGATGCTTGTTGCTGCCTTGGCCGCGCTCATGTTTCCCGCGGGATCGGCGGCCGTGACGCTGTAGTTGACCGTTCCCTGCTTGAAGGTACCCATGTCGAGGGTGGCTGACCATGTCCCGGTTGCCGAGGCGGTTGCCGTGGCGGAGGCGGAATGAGGGGCGCCGGTGCCGGTGTCGTTGGCCGTAAGCGCGATCCTGGCCCCGGCTTCTGCGGTTCCCGTGACGGGGACAGCGGCCACGTTGGCGGTGTTCACATAGGCAGGAACGCTCAGCCCGGGGGCGGCCGGAGCCGTGGTATCGATCCGGACTGCCTGGCTCTGGGCCGTGCCGGCGTTGCCCGCTTTGTCGGTGGCGAAGTAGGAGACCGTGTGGGTTCCGTCGCCGGTGACTGCGACAGTGGCGGACGCGCCGCTCACCGTCTGCTGCGCGCCGCCGTCGACCGCGTACGTGATGGAGGCGACGCCTGACCCGCCGGTGCCGTCGTCGGCCGTGATGGTCACCGTGACGGGGCTGGTGTTGTTCCAGCCGGCAGCGTTGGGAGTGGGAGACAGGCTGGAGACCCTGGCTGCCGGGGGAGTGGAGTCGCTGCTGACGCCGGTGCTGCGCGGGCTTTCGGCGCCTGTCCAGAGCGCGATGGTGGGGGTGACCGTGTAGTACCAGATTCCGCCAGGGACGTTCTGTTCCGTGCACGTCAGGGTGGTGACCGTTCCGGCGCAGCCGCCCGTGGTTGGTGTTCCCGTGCCGCCCGTGGCCGCGGCGTACCTGGTGACCGTGTATCCGGTGGCCGCGCGCCCGTTGACAGTGGTCCCTCCCGCCCACGTCACGGTGACGTTGGCTCCGCTTGCACTGACGGCCGGCTTGGATCCGGGAGACAGGGCATCTGCGGCAGCCGCCGCGTTGTTGCTGCTGGTGGAGGAGGCCCAGAAGGCGTAGGCCGCGGTGCCTGTGCCCAGCAGGAGCAGGAGCGCTGTGACGATCCACGGCAGGCGCCGGGAGGCGCGGCGGCGGATGAAGAGGGACACGTTGCGGATCGAGAGGCTCACTTCCGCACCTCCGCCGTCACGGGGAGGCTGAAGGTTGCGCCCTGGCAGGCCGCGAGCGAGGTGGTGTCCATGGCGGCCGCTCCGGGGAGTGTGATGAGTGCTGACGAGTTGGCGGCAACGTACGTTGCGGGGGACAGTGGCGCAGCAGTCCCGGTGAAGCTGACCCCGGTGGTGGTGCAGTCGGGATGCTGGGCGTCGGCGGCTGCCGGGCCGTTGGCCGTCACGCTGTAGACCTGCACCGCGTAGGGGTTGGGGTTGGTGATGCGGAGTACGACGTCGGCGTTGCCGCCAGGGATCAGGGCCGTCTGCGGGTTGTCGCCGGCCACCAGGGCATCCACCGAGACGGGCTGCATAGTGCCGGCGGCCGCGGATCCGGTGCCGGTTCCCGAGCTGGACCAGAACGCGTACGCGGTTCCGGCGCCGGCGGTGACCAGGAGCCCGGCCAGCGCGGCGGCCTTGATGCCGCGCCTGCTTGTACTGGTGGTCATCTCAGTTCCCCTGTCCGGATCCGGAATACGTGAGCTGGAGCGTGGCGCCCTTGCAGCCGTCCTGGTTTGTGGAGCTGTCCAGCATGCCCACCTGTGGCCAAGCCCTTTGTGCGACGCCGAGACCGGACAGTGAACTGCTGCCGTTCGGAACGGCCAGGGGGTAGGGGCCGCTGTACTGGGTGACCGCAAAGTCCGCGGCGGAGCAAGGCAGGTTTTTCGCCACGGCGTCCGCGCTCCTGGTAACCCCCGCGATGGCTGCGGACAGGTTGGTCAGGGAGAGGGACTTTCCGGTGGGGTTGCTGATCTGCAGGTCCAGACCGGCGGAGGTGCCGGGGGAGAGGGTGCCGGGCACGTTCCCGGACAACGTGAACTGCTTGATGGTGGAATCCAGGACCAGCTGGACGTTCGCGTAGGCGTACTGCGTCTTCCCTGAAGAGTCCTTGCCGCTTCCCACCAGGTACAGGTTGGAGGTGCCGTTGGGCGATGCTGAGGTTGTGGCCACCTGCAATGTGGTGGAGTTGCCGGTGGCCGGGTTGGGCGAGAACGAGGCTGTAGCGCCGGCGGGCAGCCCGCCCAGGACGCTGAAGGTGACAGGGCCGCTGATGGTGCTGCGGGTCAGCTGCAGTGTGTAGACGGCGGTGGCCCCCGGCGGCATGGTCACGGAGTCCGGGGTTGCCGCTACGGAGAAGGAACTGGTGGTTTTGTAGTTGACCGTGAGGCTGGCGGTGGTGCTGCCGGTGACCTTGCCGCTGGTGCCGGTGATGGTGAGGGTGCTGGTGCCGGCCGGGGTGCTGGCGGAGGTGGTGACGTTCAGCGTGGCACTTGCGGTGGCCCCGGACGCGAGAGTGAGGGACGACGGCGAGAAGGCGCCGGCGGCGCCCGACGGCAGTCCCGCAGCGGTCAGGGCGACGGCGCCGCTGAAGCCGCCCGTGGACGTGACGGACACTGTGTACGACGCGCTCTGTCCCTGCTGGACCGACTGGCTGGCCGGTGAGACCTGCACCGTGATGCCCGGCTTCGGGCTGCCTGCAGCCGCGATGAGTCCGCCCGCGCTCGCCAGCAGCAGGAGCAGCGCCAGCAGCGCGGCCTTGACGCCGATCCCCCGGCTCCGCCCCGGTTGTCCCTCTTCGTTGTGCACCCCGTGCCCCTTCCCATGTGGTGCAAGTGACGGCAAGCCGGGGGCGGGTTTTCACCGCCCCCGGCCCGCGCGCTTGTTAGTTGCTGCCGACGGTCACCGTAATGGTGGCGTTCTTGCAGGCATCCTGGTTGGTGGCCGGATCGTCGTTGAGGGTCAGCGTTCCGGTGCCCAGGGCCGTGGCGGTGGCTTTGCCAAGGACGGTGGTGGGACCGGCCGGAACGGTGGCGGTGAACCAGCCGGGCAGGCACTTGGTGTCGCTGGTGGTGACCTGCGGGTTCACCAGCGTCACCGGCGTGCTGCTGGTGTTCGGGTTGGTGGCCGAGTACGTAATCGTCTTCGGGGTACCAGGGGCAACGCCCGGGTCCACGGTGACGTTGATGGTAACGGCCTGCGTGCCCGTGGAGGCTGCCGCGGATCCGTTACCGCTGCCCGTGGTGCTCCAGTAGGCGTATGCGGCACCGCCGCCGACGGCCACCAGGGCTGCAGATGCGGCAACGGCGGCGATCTTGTTCTTCTTGGTCATTTTGCGCATGGAAAGACTCCTTGTGAAGGTAATTGAGAACCGTTCCCCAGTGATTGGCTCCATCCCGGTGCCTTTCGGTGGATCGATGACCTAATGGTTGCGGGGCAGCTTTGGGCGCAACAACACGTACCGGTACCCGAATTCCGACGGATCTGAAACTGCTGCTACTTGGATCGCAAGCCCACTACTCGTGTCTTCAGCGCACTGATGGGGTGTGCCGAGGTGCAAAAAGCCCGAGAAATCAGGGCAGTGGACGGCCGGACAAGTAGCGCCGACGGAGGGGCCTCAGCAACTTGTGCGAAAGGATCTTGGAGCGCTCACATTCGGCGGTATTCGAGTAGCTTCGCCGTCAAAATCCCGCCCTGCGATGCCTTGGGAAGCGCCTGCGGATGTGCCGCCGGGGTGCGTGCCGGTTTCCCAGGCTCTGCCGGCCGGCCCTCCTTGTGGCCCCTGTACGATGAACCGAGTTTCTTTTTGACCAGGCAGGGGATGTTGTGGGCAGGACGACTGGCGGGTGGCCTGGCGGAAAGCCCTACATGGTTGTGGCTCTGGCGGCACTTCTTGTTGCCACCGCGCTGATCGCCGTCCTATCCCTGAGCCGCCAGTCCCCGCCTCCGACTGCGGACGACGCGGCGGCACAGGACCAAAAGCCTCAGGAGCAAACAGCCCCGGCGCAAGCCGGGCCGGGAACGGCCAACGCCGCTGAGCCGGGCGTGGACCAACTACAGCTGACGTGGCCCCAAGGGCGTCCTTTGCGCGTGTTCTTCAGCGGCGATTCGTTGACCGCCGGGGAGTTTTCCACCACGGAGGACACCTCGTTCCGGCGGCTGGTCACGGCGCAGGTAAGACAGCGTGGCCCGGTGGAGGAAGTTGGAACCTACAAGTCGGGATACCGGCTGCAGGAAATCGCCTCGGGGTTCGCGATCCCTCAGGGCGCAGGCCTTGCCGTTGTAGAACTGGGCACGAACGACCTTGCCGCGAACACGGACAACGCGCTGTTCGCCCGGCAGTACAAGGACTATCTGAACCGCGTGGTTGCCGCCTCTCCTGACGCCAAGCTCCTGTGCCTCGGCGTGTGGGCGCCTGCAGCTGCCGGCAGAACCACCGCGCTGGACGCCGCCATCACCGCAGGGTGCCAAGCCCACGGCGGCCAGTTCATTTCCTTGAAGGAACTCTTCGACGCGCCAGCCAACAGGGGGCCGGCCGGTGCTCCTGTCTGGCTGGGGACCAGGGATACGTTCCACCCCAACGACGCGGGCCATGCAGCCATCGCCGATGCCGTGCTCCAGCGGATAGCTTCGTCCTGATCCCGTCCGGCACCTCGAATCAGCTCAGGTTCCAACCCTTCTTCCTTATCGAACAATGTGCGATATTTCGAACGGTTTGCGTAGACTGGAAGCCGCGCTAAGCAAACGCGCCCCAAACGAAAGGTCCTTGAGTGCCTCGCTTGACCCCCGCCGTCGTCCGCAGCCTTGACGTCCTGGAGCTTTTCATGGATGCCCGCCACGGGCTTTCCGCGCCCGAAGTGGTGCAACGGACCGGACTGCCGCGGACCACTGTCCACGAATTGCTCACCACCCTGACCGAGCGCAAATACCTCCGCCGGGATGATGCCACTGCCACCTACCACCTGGGGCTGAGCGTCTTCCGGCTGGGCAATGCCTTCGCCGAACGGCTGGACCTGCATGCCGTCGGGCTTCGCATTGCCGAGTCCGTTGGCAGGGAGTGCGATGAGACCGTCCATGTGGGAATCCTCGACGGCGCGGACGTGGTGTACATCTGCAAGGTGGACAGCACGCAGTCGGTGCGCATGGTCTCGCGCATGGGCGGCCGGGTTCCGGCCAGCTGCACCGCCGTGGGCAAGGCCCTCCTGGCGTACCTTCCGGACGGCGAACGCAAGCGCCTCTTCAAAAAGGGCCTTGCCAAGCTCACCCCCAAAAGCATCACGGAGCCGCACGCACTCGCCAACGTACTGGACGAAATCCGCGCGTCCGGGCTTGCCTTCGAGTCCGGGGAGTCCAACCCCGACGTTTCCTGTGTGGCTGCGCCGGTCCGCGACCATACCGGCGCAGTGGTTGCGGCCCTGAGCATTTCCGTTCCGGACATGCGCTGGAACCAGCGCCCCGTGGAGGAATGGTCGGCGCTGGCGGCCGAGGGCGCTGCCCGCTTCAGCGCCGAGCTCGGCTACCGCTGAGGGCCGGGGGAGTCCCCCGGCCCTTTTGGGTGTCAGCCCCCTTGGCTGTCAGCCAGCCAGCGCCACATGCTCCTCCGAAATGCCGGCAGTGGACTTGACCCCGAGCAGCTGCATGGACCGCACGTACTGGGAGCGGAGGATCTTCACCGCGTGGGCTGCGCCGCGCTCACCGCCGGCCATCAGGCCGTAGAGGTACGCTCGGCCAACCATCGCCGCGTCCGCACCGAGGCCGACGGCGGCCAGCACATCACTGCCGGACATGATTCCGCTGTCGATCAGCACCGTTGGACCCGGCCCCAGGGCCTGGCGGACCTGGGGGAGGATCCGCAGGATGGTCGGTGAGCGGTCCAGTTGCCGGCCCCCGTGATTGGACAGGACGACGCCGTCGCACCCCAACTCCACAACCCGTTCGGCATCCCTTACGGTCTGGATGCCCTTGACGAGCAGCTTGTGCGGCCACACCCGCCGCAGCCAGGCGATGTCCTCGAATGTCAGCGCGGGATCGAAGACCTGGTCCGCCACCTCCGCAGAATTACCGCCGAAGCCCCGGAGCGAAGCGAACTCGATGGGCGGGGTGGTGAGCTTGTCGAACCACCACGCCGGATGCAGCGCCATGTCAGCGAAGGTCTTTGGCGACAACGTGGGCGGAATAGTGAGTCCGTCACGCAGCTCCCTGACGCGGGCACCGCCCACCTGGGTGTCCACCGTGACCATCAGCACGTCGTAGCCGCTGGTCAGCACCCGCTCCAGCAGGCCCTCGGTCTTGCTCCTGTCCTTGGCGATGTAGAGCTGGAACCAGTTGTTCCCCTCGGGCACCGCTTTGGCAAGGTCCTCGACGGTGGTGGTGCCCACCGTCGAGAGGGTGTACGGAATGTTGTTCCGGGCCGCCACCCGCGCCACTGCCTTCTCGCCGTCGTTGTGCATCATCCGCGTGTAGCCGGTGGGCGCCAGGACCAGCGGGAAGTCGATGATCCGGCCCAAAAGCTCGGTGGAAGGATCCGGATCCGAGACATCGCGGAGGACGGCCGGGGAGAACTCCACGTCCCGGTAGGCCTGCCGGCACCTCGCGATGGTGATCTCCTCTTCGGCGGCTCCGTCCGTGTAATTGAACACCGACTTCGGTGTGGTCTTCTGTGCCATCGCGCGAAGGTCCGCGATGGTGAACGCCCGGGCAAGCCTCCGCTGCACGGGATCCAGCTCGAAGCTCCGGAACTGGACAAGTTCGCGGATCTCGGACCACTTGGGCAGCTGACGGTCCTCCATGCGAAACTCCTCTCATGATCGAAATTTGGAACAACGGTCGGCGAATAGTAGCCGGGAACCGGACTATAGACGGCCGCTCCCGTCCAAATACCGGCGCAGCGCTTGACGTCGCGGGGCGGCATTCCTAGACTCCGTTGTGTTCCAGATCACCCTACCCCAGCAACTGCTTGATCACCACTTCGACCAACGTTCGAAATCTCGAACCTTCAATCGCAACGACGAGACCCACAAAGCAGTGGGCTTTCGAAAGGACCACCAATGCCAGCAGTCCCCAACGCCGCTGCGCCCAGCGGCGGACGGATCATCCTGCGCTCCGCCCAGGACGTCACCGACCTCATCAACAGCGGGGCCCTCCAGAAGGGCAAATCATTCGCCATTACCCTTATCGCCCTGGGCGGCATTTTCCTCGATGCCTACGACTTCACCTCCGTGGCGTTCGGCCTGCCGTACATCTCCAAGGACTTCCATCTGACCCCCGAGATGCTGTCCGTGGTGTCCGCCTCGATCATGGTGGGCGCCCTCGTCGGATCTGTCTTCGGCGGCTACTTTGTGGACAAGCTGGGCCGGTTCAAGGTCTTCATGGCCGACATGGTCTTCTTCGTCGTCGCAGCAATCGCCTGTGCCCTGGCCCCGGACGTCTGGACCCTTATCATTGCCCGATTCATCATGGGCGTGGGCATCGGCGTCGACTTCCCTGTCGCGTTCAGCTTCCTGGCCGAATACGCCTCCCGGAAGAAGAAGGGCGGCACCGTCTCGCTCTGGCAGCCCATGTGGTACATCGCCGTCGCTTCAACCTTTGCACTGCTGGTTCCCGTGTACTTCCTCTTCCAGGGCATGCAGTGGCCGGAAAGCCAGATGTGGCGGATCGTTGTGGGCTTCGGCGCAGTCCCGGCCATCCTGATTATGGTTTTCCGCCAGAAGTACATGGCTGAGTCTCCTTCCTGGGCGGCACAGAACCTGGGCCTGCATGAAGCAGCCAAGATCCTCAAGCGCACCTACAACGTGGACGCCGAAGTGGCGGAGGATGCCGTCGACCCCCGTGCCGAGCGCAAGCAGTTCCAAATGACCCTCACCCAGGCCTGGGGCAAGCTCGTCGGCAAGAAGTACCGCGGCCGTACTGTCCTGTCCCTCGTCATCAATGCCGGCCAGTCGATGGAGTACTACGCTGTGGGCTTCTTCGTCGGGCAGATCGTGCTCGCCATGCTGCACACGCAGAACGTCATGACCAACATCGTGTCCTCGCTCATCCTCAACCTCTGCTTCGGGGTCACGGGCGGCTTCATCGGGGCGCGCCTCTCGGGAAAGATCGGCCCGCGCAAGCTGTCACTGCTCGGATTCTGCGGCACCTTTACCTGCATGATCATTGCCGGCAACCTCAGCAACGTCGAGGGTGCCTGGTCCTTCGTGGGCGCCGTGGTCATCGGCCTCCTGATCTTCTGCCACGCGGCAGGCCCCGGTGCCCAGGGCATGACCATGGCCACCATGTCCTACCCCACCTCCCTGCGCGGAGCGGGCACCGGCTTCACCCAGATCGGCATCCGCCTCGGAGCGATCGCCGGGCTGGTGTTCTGGCCCCTGGCCACGGCGGCCTGGGGAACCAGGGCGTTGCTGGTGCTCGCCGTTGTTCCCGCCATCGCCATCGTGGTGATCCTGGTGAACAAGTGGGACCCGCACGGCCGCGACATCGACGCCGAAGACTACGAGAACCAGGTTGCGGCCGCCCTCAGCGCCAACCGCTGATCCCGGCGACCGCCACCCCAACCAGCCCCTTAAGGAGGACAACACCATGAGTGCCATCACTGGCGTAATGCCGGTATCGCCCACCATTTTCGCCGACAACGAGGAACTGGACCTTGACGGCCAGCGCCGGGTCCTGGACTACCTGGTGGACGGCAAGTCCGACGCCGTCTGCATCCTGGCCAACTACTCCGAGCAGTTCTCCTTGACGGACGAGGAACGCGAGCAGGTGCTGCGGACCACCATGGAGCACCTGGACGGACGGCTGCCGGTCTGCGTCACCACAAGCCACTTCAGCTCACGGATCGCCCGGGAACGCAGCCTCCGTGCGCAGGAGCTCGGCGCGGAAATGGTGATGCTCATGCCGCCGTTCTTCGGAGCCACCATGAAAGTGGATGACGAGGCGGTGGTGGAGTACTTCAAGCGGGTGGCCGACGGCCTGGACGTGGACATCATGATCCAGGACGCACCGATGAGCACCACGCCCCTGTCCGTCGGCCTCCTCACCCGCATTGCCAGGGAGGTGCCGAACGTGAACTACGCGAAGATCGAGATGCCCCAGGCGGCGGACAAGCTGCGTGCCCTCGGCGCAGCCGCCGGGCCATCGCTTCCCGGACTTTTCGACGGCGAGGAAGCCATCACGCTCATCCCGGACCTGGAAGCGGGCGCCCAAGGCACGATGAGCAGCTGCATGGTGCCGGACCAGCTGGGCCAAATTGTGCGGAACTTCCATGCAGGCGAACGGGACAACGCCATCGCTGCATGGGAAGACCTGCTTCCGTTTATCCACTTCGAGAACCGGCAGTGCGGCCTGCGTGCAACAAAGGTACTGATGAAGGAGGGCAACATCATTGCCAGCGACAAAACGCGTGCGCCGATCGGGGAGCTGAATCCGGACACCCGCGCCCAGCTGGTGGAGATGGCCAAACGCAAGGACCCCCTGATTCTCCGCTGGGCGTGAGGATCAAGAAATGCAGCGAGGAAAGGAAGGACGGACATGACCCGCATAGTGGTCACGGACTACGAGTTTGAGTCGATTAGCCAGGAGCAGGCCGTCGCTGACGCCAACGGCGTGGAGCTGGTGCGGGCAGACTGCAGGACCGAGGACGACGTCCTAAAGGCTGCGGTCGACGCGGAGGGGCTCATTGTCCAATACGCCCCCATCACCGAACGCGTCATCAACGGCCTGCCCCGCCTCAAAGCCGTCAGTCGCTACGGGGTGGGCGTGGACACCGTGGACGTTCAGGCCGCAACAGAACGCGGCGTGGTGGTGTCGAACGTGCCTGATTACGGCGTGGAAGACGTCAGCGACCACGCCATTGCCCTTGCCCTGACATTGGCGCGCGGCATTCCGGACCTGGACCGGGGAGTCCGGTCCGGACAAAACGTGCTCGACTCGGTCAAGCCGCTCCGCCGCTTCTCCTCCCAGACATTCGGCGTCATCGGACTTGGTCTGATCGGGGCGGCAACGGCAGCCAAGGCCAAGGCGCTCGGCTTCCGTGCACTGGGCTACGATCCCCTGCACACGCCGGGAACCACCACGAAGGAAGGCATCGAGGTGGTGACCTTCGACGACCTCCTGGCCGTGTCCGACGTCGTATCCCTGCACGTGCCGTTGAACAAGCACACCCACCATCTGATCAACGCACGCACGCTGGGGCAGTTCAAGGCAGGGGCCACCATCGTCAACACCTGCCGCGGCGGCGTCATTGACACCGAGGCCCTCATTGATGCGCTCAAGAACGGAAGAATCCATGCCGCCGGCCTGGACGTCTTCGAGGAAGAACCCCTCCCGCTCGACAGTGCATTGCTGGACCTTGAGCGCGTGGTGCTCACACCGCATACAGCCTGGTACACGGAGGAATCCAGCGATGAGCTGAAACGGCGGACGGCGGAAAACGTGGTGGATGCCTGCCTGGGCCGCCGGCCCCGCAACATCGTCAACCCCGAGGTCCTCGAGTAGCCAGCCTCTTACCGCACCGCCGCGTACCAGATCAGCAGCATGGTCACGAAGAACCCGGTGACGTAGTTCAGCCACAGGAACCGTTCCCATCCGCGGTGCGCCTGCTCCGAATTCTCATCGGACACGGAAACGAAGGGCAGGATGCTCGCCGCGTAGGGGAGTGCCAGCAGGGCCGCCAGCGGTCCGGGCCACGGCAGGAGCAGCAGCAGCGCGCCGGCCAGCAGGTAGGCGGCAACCGCAAAGCGTACCGTTGCCTTGGCGCCGATCACGGTGGCGATCGAGCCGATCCCGCCGGCCCGGTCCGCCACTACGTCCTGCACCGCGCCGAAGGCATGGCTGGCCACGCCCCACAGGAAGAACGCCCCCAGCAGCGCCCACAAGGCAGGGGTGAACTGGGCCTGCGCCAGCACTAGCCCGTACACCGCCGGGCTCACAAAGTGCGTGCTGGACGTGGCCGAATCAAGAAACGGCCGCTCCTTGAACCGCAGCCCCGGCGCGCTGTACGCCACCACCGCGAAGATGCTGACCGCCAGCACCAGCCAGGACAGCGGACTGCCCAGCAGCACCAGCGCCGCCAGGAACGGCACGTTGGTGCCGATTGCCGCCCGCAGCGTGACGGCGTGCATGGTCCGGTCCAGCACCGCGCCCTCCACGCCGCCCTTGCGCGGGTTCCGCAGGTCCGATTCGTAGTCGAACACGTCATTGATGCCGTACATCGCCAGGTTGTACGGGATCAGGAAATACAGGGTCCCCACCACCCAGGCCAGGTCGATTTCCCTTGCCGTCAGCAGGTAAGCCGCGGCAAACGGGTAGGCCGTGTTCACCCAGGACAGCGGCCGGGAGGACAACAGGAGCATCCGCAGCGTCTTCACGGCCGCCTCCCCGCGCCGGTTTCCGGCGTCCCGGCTTTCGAGGTCCGGCCCAGAAGAATCCACAGCGCCGGCAGCAGCAGCACCGCAGCCACCGGGTACGCGAAATCCTCCAACGGGGCCAGGCCCACCATGGCGCCGGAAATCATGTCCGGCGCGTAGGTGAACAGCCCCGCGGCGATCATCAGGTTGTCGAACACCGCCGTCAAGGCAAGTACGACGGCGGCCGCCCCGCCCGCCGCTGCCAGCGCCACGGAGCGGCCCCGGCCTTTGAGGGTGAAGACAGCCGCGGTTGCCACGGCAAGGGCGGCGAGCAGGAACACAGCGTTGAGCCCCCAGTAGCTCATGACCGTTCCTCCACTCTCTGGCTGCGCAGCGACCGGGACTGGATCAACCGCCGCAACAACTGGAACAGGTTCATCACCAGGTAGCACAGGAACAGCAGGAAGATTGGCTCCTCCAGCGGCAGCTCCGGGGCCAGCTCGATCCCGATGGTCTTGTTGTGCCCGCGGAAGAAGATGCCCAGCCCGATTCCCGCCAGGTCCCACGCCAGGAAGAACACCAGCCCCGCCGCGAGCACCACGGCCGCCCGGCGGCCATCCTGCCAGAAGAACAGCCGCAGCCGCTGGTCCAGCAGCACCATGCAGCCCAGCGAGACCAGCAGGAACGCCAGGTACGCCGCCGCCGTCATGCCTGTACCACCCGGGCGGGCTGCAGTGGCGCCGGCAGGGGACCGGTGCTGGTGTCGCCGCGCAGCCGCTTGACCACCAGCTCCGCGCTGATCAGGCACATGGGGATCCCGATCCCCGGAATGGTGGACGCCCCCGCGTAGTACAGCCCCTGCACCTTCCGGCTGACGTTGGCGGCGCGGAAGAACGCGCTCTGCCGCAGCGTATGCGCCGGCCCCAGCGACGTGCCCTTCCAGGAGTGGTAGTCCCGCTCGAAATCCGCCGGTCCGTACATCCGCCGCACCACAATGCGCTCCGCCAGGTCCGGGATCCCGGCCCAGTCGCTCAACTGGCCGATGACGGCGTCGGCAGCTTTCTCCAGCCGCTCGTCGCCGCTGCCGCCCAGCCCCGGATCCGGCGGGATGGGAACCAGTACGAATACGTTCTCGTGCCCCTCCGGCGACACGTCCGGATCGGTGGCGCTGGGCTTGCACACGTACATCGACGCCGGCGCCGGGATGAACGTCTCCTTGCCGAAGATCGCCCTGAAGTTCTCCTCCCAGTCCGCCGTGAACAGCAGCGTGTGGTGCTGCAGCTGGGGCAGTCCGCCGCGGACTCCCAGGTAGAGCAGCAGCGCGCTGGGCCCGGCGGTGCGCCGCGACCAATACCGCTCGGGGTAGGTCTGCAGGTGCCGGGGGAGCAGGGCGGTTTCACTGTGGTGCAGGTCCGCAGCGGAAATGACGACGTCGGCCGCCAGACTTTCCTGCATGCCGTCACCGGTGCGGTAGCGCACCCCGCGCACGGCCGCCGGGCGGCGCCGGGACGCTGTGGGGGCGCTTTCGATCTCCAGCACTTCAGCGTTGGTCCGGATAGTCACCCCGGCGTCGCGGGCCTGCTTCTCCAGCGCCTCCACCAGCCGGGCGAACCCGCCCATGGGGTAGTAGACGCCCACGTCCAGGTCCAGGTGGCTCATCAGGTGGTACATGCTGGGCGCGGTGAACGGCGAGGCGCCCAGGAACACCGCCGGGTACTCGAGGATCTGCTGCAGGCTGGGGTTTGTCACGTACCGGCGGGCGTAGCTGTGCAGGGGCTCCAGCAGCAGGCGGGCCAGCCGGGGGAGCCGGGTGACCACGTCCGCCCGCAGCAGCGGGGTGAACGACTCAAACGTAGGATACAAAAAGCGGCGCTTGGCCATGGTGTACGTCTCGGCGGCGGACGCGAGGTACTTCTCCAGCCGCGCGCCGGCGCCGGGTTCCAGCCGGTCGAACAGCTCCATCACCCGGGAGCGGCCCGCCGGGACATCCACGGGCTCATTGGCTCCCTCGGAGATGAGCCGGTAGCCGGGGTTCAGCTTCACCAGGTCCAACTGCTCGTCCGCGGAGGTGCCCAGCAGCTGGAAGTAGTGGTCGATGACCTCGGGCATCAGGTACCAGGAGGGCCCGGCGTCGAACCTGAACCCCTCCTCGCTGAACGTGTAGGCCCGGCCGCCCAGGACGTCCTGCTTCTCCAGGATGGTGACGCTGTGCCCCTCGGCGGCGAGCAGGGCCGCCGTCGCCAATCCGCTGATCCCACCGCCGATCACCACCACGGTCTGTGCAGCGGGGACGCGATTCTTCGAAGCAGCGGCCTTCACTGCGCGGCCACCCGTGCTGCCCGCGGATCGGCCGGTTCCAGCCCGCGCCTGCCGGCGAGCACGGCGGCGGCGATCTTCAGCTTCACGGGCGTGGGCACGCTGATCCGGCTCCGGATCAGGTCCGGTGCTGGGGTGACCCGGATCCGCTCGGCCAGTTCGGCGAAGAGCTCCTGGGCCAGGGTCACCGCAAGCCGGCACGATGTGGGCAGGCCCCGCAGCACCGCGCGCGATTCCTGCAGGTCGTGGTCCACGTCCGCAAGGAGCCGGATCTTGTTCGCCTCGTCAAAGTTGGCAGGCGAGACGCCGGGGAAGTAGCTGCGGCCCAGGGACGTGAAGTCCTCGGCCAGGTCGCGGAGGAAGTTGATCTTCTGGAAGGCCGCCCCCAGGTGCCGGGCGCCGCGCTCCAGCCGGGCCCGTTCCTCCTCGGTGACCGGGTGCCCGTACAGGAAGCACTTCAGGCACATCAGGCCCACCACCTCGGCGGAGCCGTAGACGTACTCGGCGAAGGACTCCGGGGTGTGTTCCGCCTGGTCCAGGTCCGCCCGCATGGAGGCGAAGAAGGGGCGGGTGAGGTCCGGGCCGATGCCTGTCCGGCGGGCGGTGTCCGCGAAGGCGTGAATCACCAGGTTGGTGCTGTAGCCGGTGGCCATGGCGTGTTCGGTTTCCTGCTCGAACCCGTCCAGCTGCCACCGGCTCTCCTCCGGTGACAGGCCCGCGGCGGAGGCCACGCCGTCGACAATTTCATCGGCCACCCGCACCAGCGCGTACACGGAATCCACCTGGCGGCGCACGGCGTCGTCGAACAGCCGCGAGGCCAGCCCGAAGGAGCTCGAGTAGGCGCGGAGCACCACGCCGGAGGACTTGAGGGCGGCGGCGGTGTAGTCGGCCAGCGCGTCGCGGTCCCGCTTCATGCGCCCATGCGATCGTTGACCAGGCGGGACAGGGGAGCCAGGCCGTCGCGCAGCGCTTGCGGCACGAACGGCTGGACCAGGACATCCAGGGCCTGCTGGGTGAGGTCCGCGGCGAGCTTCAGGGTCTTGTCCCGTGCCCCGGATGAGACCAGCAGGTCGCGGATTTCGGCGGCATCCCGTGCCGTGAGGTCATCGGACAGCAGGTCTTTGATCCGCGTCCACTCGGGCTGCTCCGCCGCGAAGGCGATCAGGGCGGTGCGCTTGCCTTCGCGCAGGTCACCCCAGCCGGTCTTGCCGGTCCGGGTTTCGTCACCGAAGGCGCCCACCAGGTCGTCGGCCACCTGGTAGGCGGTGCCGATGATGCGCCCGAAGTTGCCCAGCGCCTCCACCAGCGTATTTTGCGCGCCGGCCAGGACGGCGCCGGCGCGCAGCGGGACGTCAAAGGAGTAGACGGCGGTCTTCAGTTTGGACATTTCCAGGACTTCATCAACGGCCTGGGGCGTGGGGTCCAAGGGAGCCAGCACGTCCAGGAGTTCGCCGGCCGCCGATGCCCCCACGGCCTCGTCCAGCAGATCACCCAGCCGCTGCCGCGTGTCCGGGTCCGCGTCCACCTCGGACATGAGCCGGTACGCGTTGGCAAGCGCCAGGTCCCCGGCGATCACGGCGGCGGACAAGCCCGTGTGCCCTGCCCGGTCCGGGCCGCTGCCCTGGTCCGTGGCCAGGCTCCGGTAGGTGCCCGCAACATTGGGAACCCCGCGGCGGGTGAAGTCCTGGTCCACCACATCGTCGTGCACGATCAGCGCTGTGTGCAGCAGTTCGAAGGACGCCGCCACCGCGGCTGCCGCCGTCCTGTCGCTGCCGCCCAGAAGGGAGTAAACGGTCATCACCAGCCGGGGGCGGAAGCGCTTGCCGCCCACCGTGCACGCTTCCAGGTGCTGCCACAGGTTCAGGTACTGCGGGTGGATGGCGCCCGCGCGCGTTTTGGCCCGGGCAAAGAAAGTCCCCAGGACCTCATTGACCAGGCGGCCGTCATCGGTGTGCGCCAGCGTGGTCCCCATATCCATAGCTAAAGTAAACACGGGCACCCATGGGAGGGCAATTGAACGGTAATTCAGAACAGGTGGTCCTGGCCGCCGAGGACGGAACCCCTATCGGCGTCGAGGACAAGGCCGCGGTACACTCCTCCTCCACACCCCTGCACCTGGCCTTTTCGGCCCACGTGTACGACGGCGACGGCCGCATCCTCATCACCCGGCGTGCCCTGTCCAAGCTGACCTGGCCCGGGGTCTGGACCAATTCCTTCTGCGGACACCCCGCTCCGGGGGAGGACCTGGAGGACGCCGTGCGGCGCCGGGCGGAGTACGAACTGGGGCTCCGCCTGGACGAGGTGCAGCTGCGGGTGCCCGACTTCCGGTACCGGGCGGTGGACGCCTCCGGCGTGGTGGAACACGAGATCTGCCCGGTCTTCACCGCCCACGCCGCATCCCCTCTCGAGCCGCGGCCCGACGAGGTGATGGAGTGGCAGTGGACCGAGCCCGCGCAGATCATCGCCGCCGTCGCCGCCACCCCGTGGGCCTTCAGCCCCTGGCTGACCCTCCAGCTGCCGCTGCTCTACCCGGAGCGGTTCGGCGCAGCGTAGGTTGCAGCCGGTCACCGCTGTTGTGACGGACGACGCCGGCGCCCGCGTCGGGCTTTCAACGCCAGGGTCCAACGCTCCCACGGCGGCGCCTGCCGCCAGTGAATGCCCAGGGTGTGGAAGGCGCGTTTGAAGCGCAGGCGCGCATCCTCGCCGCCGGCCAGGGCGCGGGCCGAAATGCCCACCTTCAGCGACGGATCGTAGGCCGTGCGGCGGGCGGGGTCGAGCGCAAAGCCGAGGTCGACGTCGTCGTGCACGTCTGTGTCCAGGCGGCTGACTCCGGTGCGGGCCTGCTCCCAATCCTCGCGCCGGAAGGCGCAGTTCGAGCCGAACGGCGGCCAGTGGCCCATGGCCGCCGCCATCAGGACGAAGTAGGCCTGGATGTAGGCGATGCCGGCCAGCCGGCTGCGGATCCTGCCGGTGCCGTAGAAGACGCCGGGGCCGGAGAGGAGGGCCAGGTCCGGTTCGCGGTCGAAGCGGAGGCAGATGCGTTCGAGCCAGTCCGCGGGCGGAATGCTGTCCGCGTCGCAGCGGGCAATCACCTCTCCGCGGGCGGCGTCGTAGCCGGCGGAAGCCGCCGCCGTGATGCCGGGCGCGGTCTCGTGCAGGACGCGGGCGCCGTACGTCCGGGCGATCACTGCGGTGTCGTCGCTGGAGTTGTTGTCCACGACGATGATTTCCAGCGGAGAGAGTGTTTGCGACTGCAGGGCTTGGAGGCAGCGCTGCAGGAATGGTCCGTCATCCTTGCACGGGATGACCACAGACAGGGACGGCATCCCCCGATGCTAGCCCGTTTGCCCGTTTTCGCTGCGCTACCCCGCTTTCGCTGCGCAAATTTCCTGGCGCTCCGCAAATGGGCGTCGCGAGAAGGAAGAAGCGCGTCGGGAGCGAACCTGCGCATCGTGAACTGACAGCCCGTCCACCTAGGATGGTCCCCATGAAGGCTGCCCGGGACGCGGACTCCGTTGCGCTGGTGATCAACGCCGGCGCCCGCCTGGCGGCTGCGGGACCCGATCCTGTAGTGAACAGGCTGCAGAAGGCCGGGCTGCCCGTCTCCTCCGTGCACCTGGTCCGGTCCGGCACCGACCTTGCAGCGACACTCGAAACGGTGGCTGCCAGCAGGCATGACCTGGTGGTGGTGGGCGGTGGCGACGGCACGGTGTCCTTCGCGGCGGGGCGGTTCGCCGGAACAGGAACCGTGCTGGGGATCCTGCCGCTGGGGACGGCCAATGACCTGGCGCGCACGCTGGACATTCCGGCCGGCCTGGACGCGGCGTGTGCTGCGCTCGCCGACGGGAAAGTGGTGGACATCGATCTGGGGCGCGCGAACGGGGAACCCTTCCTCAACGTGGCTTCCGTCGGGCTGTCGGTGGGTGTCACCGAAAGCCTGAGCCCGCGGCTGAAGCGGCGGCTGGGGCCCCTGGCCTATGTGGTTGCCGCCGTGCGCGCCTATGCCCGGCACAAGCCCTTCCGCGCCCGGCTTGAGTTCCCGCAGGGGGACCACGAGCCGCTGGAACTGGAGGACATGCTGCAGGTGGCCGTGGGCAACGGCCGGCACTACGGGGGCGGCAACGCGGTCTCGCCCACCGCGGGCATCGACGACCACACCCTGGATATCTATGCCATTCCGGGTGCACCGCTTCGGGAGCATGTGAGGATCGCCCGGCTGCTCAAGGACGGCAGCTTTGTTGAGCGCCAGGGCGTGTACCACCTGACCACCCAGCATGTCCGGCTGGTCACCGAGCCGCCGCTGCCGGTGAACCTCGACGGTGAGATCGCCACAGTCACGCCCGCGGACTTCACCATCGACCGCAACGCCGTGCATGTCGTGGTGCCGCGGCACAGCACCGCTGCCGCGCTGGACGGGTAGCGGGACCGAAGCGACACGGGAACGAGGTGGAGCGGACGACGGCGGGCGCGTGCCGCCGTCGTCCGCTCTTTTTAAGTGCGGGGGACCGGCGGCTTTTCGGATCGACGCTGATCCCTTGGCCTCCGCCGCCGGCCCCTGGCCTGTGTGGAATATGGAAGTAGTTGCCCGGCGGCGCCTTTTCTTAGCGCCGCCGGGCCTCTGAGACCATCGGTTTTATCCGACGTAGGCGGGTTGACTGGGCCCCAGTACCCAGGTGCATCAAGGTTGCGTCCCCGTCCTTCACGGATCACTTTGGAGGGGATACCTCAAGGATGTGCCCGGTTTCGGTCAAGATTGCATCAAGGTCCACGCAAGTTCCTTAAGGGGGCTGTATAGGGATGCAGGACTGCCCGCCTCCGGTTCAGGAGACGGGCAGTTTGTGGTGTTGTCCGGGAGGTCTTTCCAGTCCTAGACCAGCAGGCTCTCCGGCACGGCCGCGGGTGTGCTCCCGGCGAAGATGCTGGTGTCCAGGTCCTTGACCAAGGCTTTGCCGACGAATCCCATCGCCCCCTTCAGCTCCTCCTGAAGGATCCCGAACACCCGGTCCACCGCGGGCTCCCCGCCGGCGGCAAGGGCGTAGGCAAACGGACGGCCCGCGAGGGCGGCCTTGGCACCGAGCGCCACTGCCTTGGCGATGTCGTGGCCGCGCCGGATGCCGCCGTCGAGGTAGATCTCCGCGCGGTCGCCCACAGCGTCAACTATGGACGGCAGGACGTCGATGGTGGCCGGTTGGGAGTCGAATTGCCGGCCGCCGTGATTGGAGACGAAGATGCCGTTGGCGCCTTCGTCCACTGCCCGGGCCGCATCCTCGGCGTCCATGATGCCCTTGATCACCAGGTTCCCCTTCCATTCGGAGCGGAGCCTGGCGAAGTCCTCCCAGTTGGCGCCGGGATTCTTGTTGGATGCCATCCAGTTGTTCATCTCATTCATACGCAGCGGGCGGCCGTTGATCTGGTAATTCCCGTAGGTCATCTTCCGGCCGGTAAGCCAGCGCCACACCCAGGCAGGGCGGGTGGCGGCATTGAAGTAGTCCGCCACGGGCGGCCGCGGCGGCATGGACAGCCCGTGATGCAGGTCCCGTTCCCGCTTGCTTGAGGACCCCACATCGCCCGCCACCACCAGCGTCTCAACCCCTGCGGCCCGTGCCCGCTTGATGTAGCTGGCAGTTTCTTCCGGATCCTTCCAGAACGCGATTTGCGCCCAGAGGTTGTTCGGGGCCACCTTGGCCACCTCCTCAAGGGAGCACCCGGCCCAGGCGCTGTGGATGAAGATGGACCCCGCCCTGACTGCTGCCCTGGCAACGGCAGGATCCGAGCCGGGGTGGAAGATGGTGAGCATGCCCATCGGCGCCACCATGAGCGGCATGGCCAGCGAATGGCCCAGCACCGTGGTGGACGTGTTGAGCCCCCGTAGGTCCACCATTGACCTTTGGCGGAGCATCAGGGCATCAAAACGCTCTTCATTGGCGCGCATGGTGGTTTCGTCCAGCGCGCCGCCCTCCAGGTAGTCCGAAATCATCTTCGGCAGCTGTTTCCGGGAAGCCTTGCGGTAGTCCTCAATGCTGACAATCCATTTGTTTCTCAAGGGTCCTGCTCCAATGTGAAGGTCTAGATTACTTTCGCCAGGAATTGCTTGGTGCGTTCGTGCCGTGGTTCGCGGAGGACGGTCCTGGGGTCGCCCTGCTCAACGATGCCGCCGCCGTCCATGAAGATCAGGTGGTCGCCGACTTCCCGGGCGAAGCCGATTTCGTGCGTGACCACGATCATGGTCATGCCGGCGTCCGCGAGCTTGCGCATGACGTCCAGGACTTCGCCCACCAGCTCCGGATCCAGGGCAGATGTGGGTTCGTCAAACAGCATCAGCCGGGGTTCCATGGCCAGCGCTCTGGCGATTGCCACGCGCTGCTGCTGGCCGCCGGAAAGGGAGGACGGGTAGGCGTGGGCTTTTTCCGCCAGCCCTACACGCTCCAGAAGGGTCCGGGCGCGGTCCTGGACGGTTTTCCGGTTCTCCTTCCTTACCCTGACCGGTGCTTCGCAGATGTTCTCGAGCACGGTCATGTGGGGGAAGAGATTGAAGCTCTGGAAGACCATGCCGATGTTCTCGCGCATCTTCGCTGCCTCGGCATTGTTCTGCGCGTGCAGCCGCCCTTTCCTGATCTTCACGCCAACCGGCTGTCCCTCCACGAGGATGTACCCGCCGTCCAGCGTCTCCAGCTGGTTGATGCAGCGGAGGAACGTCGACTTGCCGGAGCCTGACGGCCCGATGATGCAGGTGACGCTGCCCTTGGGAATGGTGAGGTCGATGCCTTTGAGGACTTCCAGGTCGCCGAAGCTCTTGGTGACGCCCTGGGCCTCGATCATTACGTCACTCATGGCCGGCCCTCCTGGGTGGTGGTCTGTGGGTTGACTGCCTTAGGTTTCCGGGGCCGCCGGCTGCGTCCGGGCGTGATGCCGCCCCTGTTGAAGTGCCGTTCGATGAAGAACTGTCCCAGGCTCAAGATGCTGGTGACCAGCAAGTACCACATGCTTGCGGCGATGAGCAGCGGAATGGTCTTGAAGTTCGCGCTGTACACCAGCTGCGCCGAGTAGAGCAGTTCAGGGAACGCCAGGACGCTGACCAGGGAGGTGGTCTTCAGCATGGAGATGGTCTGGTTGCCGGTGGGCGGGATGATGATCTTCATCGCCTGGGGCAGCACGATCCGCGACAGGATCGCGAAGCGCCGCATGCCCAGGGCCGTGGCCGCTTCCGTCTGCCCGCGGTTGACGCTCAGCAGCCCTGCCCGCACGATCTCGGACATGTAGGCGCCCTCGTTGAGGCCGAGCCCCAGGATTGCCGCCATGAAGGGGGTGATGAGCGTGTTGGCTTCCACCGAGAAGAACTCGGGCCCGAACGGGATGCCCACGGCGATCCGCGGGTAGATGGCGGCGATGAAGCCCCAGAACAGCAGCTGGACGAAGACCGGCACGCCGCGGAAGAGCCACACCAGGAACGCGGCCGTCCCGGCAACGATGGCATTCGGCGCCAGCCTCGCCAGTGCCAGCAGGACGCCGACCACGATTCCCACCGCCATGGAGATGGCCGTCAGTCCCAGCGTCCGCAGCAGGCCGGTGAACAGCCGCTCCGAGGTGAACCAGCCGAAGACCACATTCCACTCGAATCGTGGATTGGTGACCAGCGAGTAGCCCACCAGGAACAGGGCGAACAGGACGATTGCCGCCGTAAGCCACAATCCTCCGTGGTGCTGGTGGGGACGGCCCATGAGCAGCTGCCGGTCCAGTCCGTCCCCGGCAGGTGCCTTGGCGTTCGGTTCCGTGGCTGTGTTGACCATGCTGCTACTGCGCTTTGTTGAAGGCGAAGTCAGAGATTGCACCGCTGCCTACACCCCACTTGTCCAGGATCTCCTTGTACTTGCCGCTCTTGGCAAGGGATTCCATGCCCAGCTGGATGGCTTTCTCCATGCCCGCGCCCTTCTTGAAGCCGATGCTGACGGGAGAGACGTCCTTCTCGCCCAGCACTTCGATCTGGCCGCCCTGCTTGATGGCGTAGCCCAGGGTCGGTCCGTCGATGTAGACGGCGTCGATGCGGCCCGCGGTCAATGCGAGGTTGGGGGCCTGCATGTCCGGGTACGTCATGGCTTCAATGGCCGGGTTGCCGGCGTCCGTGCAGGCCTTGGAGAGGGCGGGAAGGCGCTTGAGGTCCTGGAAGGAACCCTTCAGCACTCCAACCCGCTTGCCGCAGAGAGTGTCAAGGGTGAGGTGCTCGGGGTTGCCCGGAGCCACCCCGATGCCGCTGCCTGACTGGTAGTAGTCCACGAAATCAAGCACTTTCATGCGTTCCGTCGAAGGTGACATCTGGGAGATGGCCATGTCGAACTTTCCGGCGGAAATGCCGGGGATGATGCCGTCGAACGGTCCGCTTTTGACTTCAGTCTTCAGGCCGAGGGTTTGTCCCAGGGCCATGGCGATTTCAGGGTCCACGCCGATGGTGGTGGTCCCGTCCGGGGCCATGAAGTGCAGGGGCGGCGAGCTCTGGCTCATGGTGACGGTCAGGGTTCCCTTGTCCTTCGCTTCTTTGGGAAGGGCGGCCGCGGCGGCTTCGTCGACTTTGACGGCCTCCGCGGTGGTGGTTTTCGGAGCATCGGACTGCGACGAGGTGGACATCTCGGGATTCGAGCATCCGGAGAGAAGCACGCTCGCCATGGAAACTGCGGCGACGGTCACCAACATCGATCGAAACTGAATCATTTAGACGCCTTCGGAGTTTGGGGGGGAGGGGGATCGGAGCGCAGCGTGAGCCTGATCAGCATGTTCTCTTTTGTGTCGTGGATCACTTGTCGCTCCGGTATCATGTACCGTACATCATGCACGATTTTCTGCAAACACCTTTTTGGGCAGGGGCGGTTTGTGACAGAACCTGACTCGCAGGCCTGACCCGGGCCCCTGCCTGCACGCCGCACTTCACATAGGATTTCGAAATGAACGCCGCTTCGCCTGAAGAAGAAGTACTCATCCCCGGCCGACCGATGTTGGTGGACCAGGTGTTCGAAGCCATCCTGTCCCTGCTACTGGATGACAAGATCTCCACCGGGTCGCCCCTGAGCATCGACGGGCTGGCCAAGCGCTTCAAGGTCTCTTCCACGCCGGTCCGGGAAGCCCTGGCGCGTTTGGAAGCCACCGGCATGGTCAGGCGCGAAGCGCTTCGCGGATACAAGGTGGCCCCTGAACCAACGGCAAGCGACGTGGCGGACCTTCTGACCTCGCGCCAGATCCTGGAGCCCGCGTGCACCGGGATTGCATCCGCCAACACTTCCCAGGAGTTGGTGGCTGACTTGGAACGGTTCCACCATGATCTTGAGGCGTCACGGCAAGGCGGGGACACCTTCGCCGGCTACCGCGCCTACTGGAAGGCGGATGAAGGCTTCCACCGCCGGATTGTTGAAGCAACCGACAATGAATTCCTTCTCAGGGCGTACACCTCCATAGAAGGCAGCATCCAGCGGTTCAGGCTCATGGTGCACAACGACATGAGCGGGGACCACACAGTGCAGGAACACCAGGCAATCATTGATGCCATCAAGGCCGGTGATTCGGAAGCGGCCACTGCGGCAATGGCCCGGCACATCGAAGGCATCAGGTCCCGCTCCGAAACTCTGACGAAGTTCGGGCAGCAGTAAAGGAGTTTGGCATGAAGAGGTCACACCGGAGCGTACGGCACGAGCCCGAAACGAGCGTGGAGCTGAACCCCCTGTTCAGCAGGCCCGGGGAGACCACCATCTTTCCGCGCTTCACCATCCCGGACGGGGAGTCGCTGCCGGCCACCGCCTACCAGGTGGTCCACGACGAGGTGATGCTGGACGGCAATTCCCGCCTGAACCTGGCCACCTTCGTGGGGACCTGGATGGAACAGGAAGCCTCCCAGCTGTATTCGGAAACCTTCGACAAGAACATGATCGACAAGGACGAATACCCGCAGACGGCGTTGATCGAGACCCGGTGCTGGCGGATGCTCGCGGATCTGTGGAACGCGCCGGATCCATCGGCGGCCATCGGCACCTCCACCGTTGGATCCTCCGAAGCGTGCATGCTCGGGGGCTTGGCCCTGAAACGCCGGTGGCAACACCGCCGTCGTGCCGACGGCAAACCCACGGACGCACCGAACATCGTCCTCAGCTCCGCGGTGCAGGTGTGCTGGGAGAAATTCTGCAATTACTGGGAAGTGGAGGCCCGCTACGTGCCCGTCTCCGCCGAACACCCCACCTTGGACGGCCATGACCTGGAACGGTACGTGGATGAGAACACCATCGGCGTGGTGGCGATCATGGGAGTCACCTACACCGGCGCCTACGAACCGGTGGAGCTGATCTCCGCAGCGCTGGACGAGATCCAGGCCAGTACGGGACTGGACATCCCCATCCATGTGGACGGCGCCTCCGGGGCAATGGTGGCACCGTTCCTGCAGCCGGAACTGCCCTGGGATTTCCAGCTGCCCAGGGTGGCCTCCATCAACACTTCCGGCCACAAGTACGGACTGGTGTATCCGGGCCTTGGGTGGATCGTGTGGCGGGACGCCAACGCCCTCCCGGAAGACCTGGTGTTCCACGTCAGTTACCTGGGCGGTGACATGCCCACCTTCGCCCTGAACTTCTCCAGGCCCGGCGCCCAGGTGCTGCTGCAGTACTACCTGTTCCTCAGGCTGGGCTTCGCCGGCTACAAGGCGGTGCAAACAAGCTCCCGCGACGTGGCCCGGTACCTCTCCCACGAGATCGGTGCCATGGACGCCTTCACCCTGTGGAGCGACGGGTCCGACATCCCGGTCTTCGCCTGGCAGCTCGCCGAGGGCCACACCGAAAACTGGAACCTGCACCACCTCTCGGAGCGGCTGCGCATGAACGGCTGGCTGGTCCCGGCCTACCCGCTGCCCGAAGGGCTCAGCGACATCACCGTGCAGCGGATCGTGGTCCGCAACGGCTTCACCCGCGACCTGGCCGCCAGCTTCCTGGCCGACCTCAAGAAGGAAGTGGCGTACCTGGATGCCCTGACAGGGCCCATGCCCGACGGGAAGCACAAGGAAGCGTTCCACCACTAGCCTCGTCCAAAGGAGCGTCACGTGTGCCGATTGTTCGGGCTCCACGCCGGATCCCGGCCCGTCCGTGCCACATTTTGGCTCCTGGATGCCCCGGACAGCCTGTCCGAACAAAGCAGGCGGGAACCCGACGGCGCGGGGATCGGCACGTTTGATGACGACGGCGGCCCCCGGGTGACGAAGCGTCCGCTCGCCGCTTGGGAGGACCACGCCTTCGCCCGGGAGGCACGGCAGCTGACCAGCACCACGTTCCTGGCCCACGTCCGCTATGCGAGCACGGGCGCCCACACTCTCGTGAACACCCATCCGTTCGAACAGGACGGGCGGCTGTTCGCCCACAACGGCGCCTTCCACGGGCTCGACCGGCTGGACCGGCGCCTGCTGGACCTGGGCGTGGCCGGACTGGTGCACGGCCAAACCGACAGTGAACGACTCTTTGCCCTTATCACCGCAGAGAGCCGGCGGGCGGGCGGGAACGTGGGCCAGGGCATCTGCCGTGCGGTGGGCTGGGTGGCCGCCCAGCTGCCCGTCCTGGCGCTGAACATCATCGTGACAACCGCAACGGACCTGTGGGCACTGCGCTACCCGGCCACGCACCCGCTCTACATCCTGGAACGGGACCCCTTGGTCGAGCCTGCCCCGGCGGCACCCCTGGATGCCAGGAGCCACCGGATCCACTCGCGAAGCACGGAACTCTCCGCTGTCCGTTCGGTCCTCTTTGCCACCGAACCCATGAACCACAACCCCGGCTGGCGTCCCCTGTCGCCGGGGGAGCTGGTGCACGTAGGCCCGGACCTGACGGTGACCTGCGCGTTTCCTTTCCCGGACCAACCCGCCCACCCCCTCACGCTCGCCGACCTGGAACCGTCCGCGGCGGCGTCGCAAATGTCCTGACGGGGTCAGGCGTTGGTGCCCCTTGGGTGCGGAGCATGTCCGCGGCGCGCGTCGCGAACGGATTCTGGGGAAAGGCTGGGAATACTCAAAGATCCCTGTCTGGCCCTTGCTGCACGGCATAAGCTGCAGGGGTTGGTGGGAAGGTGAAACGCAGTGAACCAATCGCGATCGGGAACAGCCCTGCTCGACAGGACATTCCGCATCTCCCTCTTCCTCAAGGGGCTGGACGGCGTCTTGGAACTAATCGGCGGCCTTCTCCTCTTGGTGGTCACGCCGGCGCAAATCGGCGATGTGGCTCGGTTGCTCACCCAGCACGAACTCGCCCAGGATCCCCGGGACCTCGTGGCCAACAGCCTGCTGCACATGACTTCCAACCTTTCGGGGTCGGCGTCGCTGTTCGGCGCTGTTTACCTGTTGCTGCATGGTGTGGTGAAAATTGTCCTGGTCTGGGCTGTCCTGAAGGAGAAGCTGTGGGCCTATCCGTGGATGATCGCCTTCCTGCTGGTCTTTATCGTTTACCAGGTGTACCGGATCTCCGTGTCCTTCTCATGGGGCATGATTCTCCTCACCGCATTCGACATCTTCATCGTGTGGATTACGTGGCGTGAATACCGGCTCCGCCGGGGCGGTGGTTCTGAGAATGACGTGGCAGCTGCCCGGTCCTCCCGCTCCAGATAGCCAGGAGGCAGAGAGGCTGCGGCGTTAAGAATTCGTCAAAGCTTTCTGCGTGAACCGGTTCCGGCGCATTTGGCAGGATGGGCAAAAGTAGATTGGTTATAGCGCCGCCGCCTCCGACTTCCCCCAAGTTTGAGGCGGCGGCGCATTGCGTTAAGGGCAGTTAGGACGTGGTGGCCACGGCGAAAAGTCCTGCGACGCCAACAAGGTAGAGCACCAGGACGACCAGTGAGTCAGTCCCCATGCCGAGGCGTTTCTTCTGCGGACGGAAGAGCAGGCCCAGCAGGTAGGTGGTGGTCAGCAGGATGGCCAGGGCGGTGAGGTAGATATCGGTGGCCTGGGCCTGGGGCAGGACCGGTTTGCCGGTGATGAGGACGGCAAGCAGGAACAGGACGGGAAGGAAGGCGTTCCCGCCGAAGATGTCGCTGAAGGCCAGCTTGTAGTCGCCCTGTTTCACCGATGCCAGGCCGGTGGAAATCTCGGGCAGCGAGGTGGCCAGGGCCAGGACCGTGGCGCCGAAGAGGACCCCGGACAGGCCGATGTGACCGGCGATCGCATCGCCGCTGCGCTCCAGGACAACGCCGGCGCCCAGGGTGGCGAGGGCGGCGACACTGAAAATCAGGGCTGACTTCCCCGTACTGATGTGCCGGTTCTTTTTGCCTGCGTCCTTCTTGGAATGCCCCTGGGGCCGGTCCTGGCCACCCGGTGCGTCGCCCTGCTGATGCCAGGGAAGGTCCTTCTGGGAGCGCTTGACGAGGAGCAGGCCGAGGACCCAGATGACGGCGATCAGCACCGCAGCAGGAGTCAGGCGCAAGGCTACGAGTGAGTTGGGCATCTGGCTGCCGGCAATCACCACGCCCAGGACGGCGATGACCGTGACCGCTTCGATGACCAGGGTCAGGGATGCCGCCTTGAAGCTCAGGGGCTGGGTACCGCGGGTTCCGAACACGTCGAGGATGACCAGCACCACGGTCTGGATGGCGATTCCACCCAGAATGTTTCCCACCGCCACACCGATGTTGTTGGCAGCGGCCGCACTGACCGTGATGGCGATCTCGGGCAGGTTGGTGGCCACGGCAAGCAGGATCAGGCCACCCAGCGCTGAACCCAGGTGCAGCCGGTCATCAAGGACATCCGTCTGCTTGGAGAGATGGATGCCCGCCACCCAGATCACCCCTGCGGCGGCGGCGAAAATCAGGAGCAGTACTGCTAGCGGCAGCGCTTCCATGCCACGTCCTTCCACATCGGTCGTAATGCCGGCTCAAGAAGGGCGTACCCAGCATTTCGCCCCTAACCGTGTCCGGATGCTGGGAATGCTCTGGGAATCGCGGCCTGGGGCGCGCCGGGGGTGACGGACGGGGGCCGTGCGGTCCAGTGTTGATGGTATTCATCCTGCCGAAAGGGACGTCATGGCCATCGTCGAAGGGATCTTAGGTGACCACCACGAGCAGCGCCGCCGGTTCGCCTTGCTCGACGAGATGCACCGTTGTGACGAGCCGGACCTGGACGCCGTGTGACAACAACTCCGCATCCTGCTGGAAGTGCACGCCAAAGCCGAAGAGGAACTCTTCTACCTTCGAGTCACAACACGCCGCCGGCATCGAGGCGCAGGACCAGCCCCGAAGAGTACGTTCAGGAGCACGAATAAGGCGGCGGCCCGCTGCCGCAGGATTTCCGGACCCAGCGCCCTGTCAGGTTGCAAGAGTAGGGTGGGCGCGGTTGCCGCCATGGGGTGCCGCGGAGTGCGGCGCCCGTGACGGAACGATGTCCGGGACGGCGACCGCTGCAGAGATACAACGTCGATGACCGGAGATTTGCATGTCCAAGGGAGTCTCTTCCAGATCCACGCCAGACGCGCTCCGGGGCCGGACCCTGTTCCGCGCCACCGGCACCACGCTGGGCTGGCTCATAGGCTTCCTGGGCGTCAGCGCAGTGTGCGGTGCCCTCGTTGCGGGCCTGATGATGCCGGCAGCAGCAGTAACCGAGACGGTGGTGGCGGACGGATCCGCCGCTTTGACCACTAACCTCCCCAACGACGTGTTCTCCGCACCGCCGGCACAAATGACGCGTGTGCTTGCCGCAGATGGATCGCAGATTGCCACCCTCTTCAATGAGAACCGCACCCGGATTCCGCTGGACCAGATGTCGCCCAACATCAAGAATGCGATCGTCGCGATTGAGGACTACCGGTTCTACCAGCACGGTGGGATCGATCCCGAGGGCATCTTCCGCGCGCTGGTGGTTGACGCCGGCGGCGGCCACCAGGGCGCATCGACGCTGACCCAGCAGTACGTCACCAACATGCTCAACGAAAACCTGATTGCCCAGGGCAAGGACGCCCAGGTGGTGCTCAACGGACAGAAAGGCGTGAACCAGAAGATCCAGGAGATGAAGCTCGCCATCGGCCTTGAGGAGCAGTACTCGAAGGACCAGATCCTTGCCGGATACCTGAACGTGGTGGGTTTCAACTCCAACGCGTACGGTATCCAGGCCGCGAGCCAGTACTTCTTCTCCGTGGATGCCAAGGACCTCACCCTGCCCCAGGCGGCCCTGCTCGCCGGCTTGGTCAACGGCCCGTCGCTCTACGATCCCACCGTGCACCCTGAGGCCGCCAAAGCCCGTCGCGACCTGGTGCTCGACGCAATGCTGCAGCACGGCTACATCGACCAGCAGCAACACGACGACGCCGTGGCCACACCCATCCAGCTCAAGGTGAAGCCGCCCAAACAGGGCTGTGCCTATGCTCCCCAGGCGCAGTACTTTTGCGACTACGTCATCCATGAGATCGAGAATGACCCGGCGTATGGCGCCACCCAGGACGACCGCGACCAGAAGATCATGGCCGGCGGCCTGACCATCAAGACCACCCTGGACCCCCGCCTGCAGGGGCCGGCCCAGACCCAGGTGGACGCCACTGCCGGCGCAAACCCGGACAAGTGGGGTGCCTCGCTGGTGAGCATTGAGCCGGGCACCGGAAAAGTCCTGGCCATGGCGCAGAACTCACGAAAGCTGCCCGGGCAAGGCACGGGGTTCGTCTCTGACTACAACTTCAACGTCGACGGCAGCGACGCTGCCGGGAACGGCCTGGGCGGGGTGGGCGGCATGCAGCCAGGCTCGACGATGAAGCCCGTTACCCTCGCCGCCTGGCTTGGCGAAGGTAAGTCGACCGACCAGGTGGTTGACGCCTCCCGCCGTCGTTACGGCATCGACTATCCGTGGAAGACAACCTGCCATCCCGTCCAGGGCTGGTTCGACAGCACGGTGCCGCAGTCCAAGGACCTGCAGAACGATGAACCCAACTGGTACCGGCCCATGACGGTCCGCGAAGGCATCTACCAGTCCATCAACACGGCCACGTTCGCCTCCCTCGCCGGGCTCAACGATGTGTGCGATGTCCAGCGCGCCGCCGACGCCATCGGACTGCACCTGGGCAGCGGCAAAGACGAAAAAATAGACCTCTCCACTCTGGGTAACATCCTGGGCAGCCAAAACGTGGCCCCGCTGACCATGGCGAACGCGTTCGCAACGTTCGCGGCAAACGGCACCTACTGCACCCCCACATCCATCACGGAAGTTGACGACGCCCAGGGCAACAAGATCGGCGGACAAACCTCCTCCTGCCAGCCCGGGGCCCTGAAACCTGACGTTGCCAAGGCAGTCACCAACGTCCTCCAGGACGTCCTCACGAAAGGCTCGGGCCTGCTGATCCCACAAAAACTCGGGGTTCCGGACGCGGCGAAGACCGGTACCAACGAGTACAACAACCAGACCTGGGTGGTGGGGTACACCAAGGGCCTGGCCACCGCGTCCTTCTTCGGCGACCCGTTCAACGGCGGGCCGGACCGGTTGGGGCGGAACATCACCGTGAACGGTAAGTTCTACCCGGCCGTGGATGGGGCGTTCATCGCCGGCCCGCAGTGGGCCAAGTACATGCAGGCGGCCGTGGGCTTCTACGATCACGGAAACTTCGACGCGCCGCCGCAGAACCTCATCAGCGCCCCGGCAGGCCAGCGCGGGAAGACCAATTGACCGGAAAAGCTACCGGCTGCGTTTCCGCCGGCGGTTTTTGAGCAGCTCAACGCCAACCGGGACGAAGGAAACCAGCACGATCACGATAAAAATCAGGTCGATGTTGGCCCCGACCCAGGCATACCTGCCGAGCCAGAAACCCATCAGGGTCACCCCGACGCCCCACAGCAGGGCGCCCAAGGCGTTGTAGGCAAGGAAGGCCCGGTAACTCATCCTCCCGACGCCGGCGGTGACCGGAAGGACGGTCCGCACTATCGGCACGAACCGGGCCAGGACCACGGACCTGCGGCCATATTTGAGGAAAAAGCCGTGCGCCTTGTCAACGTATTCGCCCCGCAGGAACCGGGAACCGGGCCGGTTAAACACCGCCGGTCCTGCTTTCCTGCCGATCAGGTATCCGGTTTGATCCCCGCCAAACGCGGCAAGAAACGCAGCGCCGGCCAGGACTCCAACGGGGACCTGAATGGTCCCGGTTGCCGCCAGCAGCCCCGACGTGAACAACAAGGAGTCACCCGGAAGGACGAAACCCACCAGGAGGCCTGTCTCCACAAAGAGGAAGGCGCAAACGATCAGGACGAGCCAGGGAGCGAGGGCCGGATCACGCAGGAACTCGTTTGGATCCATCCAGGCGGGCAGCAGGCCGGTGGCCGGCCGGATGGACAAGGCCGGGGCGGCCAGGGGGAGGAGGTGCATGGGCCCACGTTATGCCACGAACCTTGACGCTGACTTGCGGATGTCCACTCGCCGTCGTGTTCCGGTTGCTGCTGCCCGGGAACTTCGCAGGTCAGCAAGGTCTAGGGAGCCGCCGCGAGGTAGTCCAAACAGCTTCGCAAAACTACTAATCATGCTTACTATTGTGGGGCGCGGCTGTCCGCTGGGGGCAGAGCACCCGCGCCGCACCGGAGGTCTCAAAGCATGGACAACGAAATGCGTCCCCTTACTGATGAAGAACTGCTCTCGGAGCAGGCCACGGCCCTGCCGGACAAGGAAGTGGCGTCCGTCCTGGACCTGAACGCCGACCTGGACCTGGGTATTAACGCTGCGGCACCCATTGACCTGGCCGTCGCCGCCAACGCGAATGTGGCCGCTCCCATCGATGCCGCCGCCTCGGCCAACATCCTCTCTTACGGCTCGGATGCGCAGGCTCTGTCGAGCCAGGACGCAGCCATTGACCAGGGCATCACGGCTGATGCCAACGCCGATTCCACGCAGGACAGTGTGATCGGCCAGGGCGACGGAAGCACCGACACAGCAACCACCGGCGCCGGAACCACGGACGGAACGGCCGGCGCCGTAGACCCAACCACCACCACCGGTGGGCTCACCGATGCTGCCGGCGCCCTCAACGGCAACCTGCTCAACGTCGACGTGAACCTGGATGCCGACGCCGCCATCGCCGCCCCCATCAACGGTGCCGTAGCCGCGAACGCCAATGTGGCCGCCCCCATCGACGCCGCCGTCGCCGCGAATATCGGCTCCATCGACAGCCAGGCCTACGCCATCTCGGACCAGAGCGCCACCATCTCGCAGCACATCGACGGCGAGGCAAATGCCACCGCTGGCCAGCAGTCCGACCTGCAGCAGTAAGCAAAGATGACCCAAACCCACGGGGGGCCGCCTCACGGGGCGGGCCCGCCGTCGTCACGCGTCTCTGTTGCCCAGGATTCCTCGGGCCGAATAACGACGGCGGGCGCCCACCTGCCTGCCCGGGCCGACGGCGTCCAGCTGCTGGGCACCGCCGAGGGGTCCGGCTACCGTGAACCGCCCGCCCTGGTGCGGCGCGCGGACGGCCAAACCCTCCAGCTCACTCGTCTTCTGTACCTGGTGCTCGAGGCCGCCGACGGCACGCGCGGCCTGGAGGACATCGCCCGGGAGGTGTCCACGGCGTTCGGACGGCTGGTCAGCGCCGAAAACGTCCGGACCCTCATGGACAAGCAGTTGTTGCCGATGGGTTTGCTCCGGCTTGCCGACGGCAGCCAGCCTGAGGTCAAAAAGGCGAACCCGCTGCTGGGCCTGCGGTTCCGGTACATCGTGTCCGACCCCGAGCGGACGCGCAGGATCACCGCGCCGTTCGCCGTGCTGTTCAACCCGGTGATCGTGGTTGCCGTGACGGCCGCGTTCCTGGCGGCGTGCTGGTGGGTGCTGATGGTGAAAGGCCTGGGCTCTGCCACGCACGAGGCATTCGCCCAGCCCGCGCTGCTGCTGCTGATCCTTGCCGTCACCATCCTGTCCGCCGGCTTCCACGAGTTCGGGCACGCCGCCGCCACCCGCCGCGGCGGCGCCACTCCCGGAGCCATGGGCGCCGGGCTGTACCTGCTGTGGCCGGCGTTCTTCACCGACGTCACTGACTCCTACCGGCTGGGCCGTGGCGGCAGGATCCGTACGGACCTGGGCGGACTGTACTTCAATGCCATCGTGGCGGTGGCCATCATGGCCCTGTGGTGGGCCACCGGTTTTGACGCGCTCCTGCTGGTGGTGGTCACCCAGATCCTGCAGATGGTCCGCCAGCTCATCCCGCTGGTGAAGTACGACGGCTACCACATCCTGGCCGACGCCACTGGGGTGCCCGACCTGTTCCAGCGGATCAAACCCACCCTCCTGGGGATCCTTCCGTGGCGGTGGGGCAATCCGGAGAGCAAGATGCTCAAGCCCTGGGCCCGTGCCGTGGTCACCGTGTGGGTTCTGATCACCGTTCCGGTGCTGCTGTTCAGCACGGTGATGATGGTGCTCTCCCTGCCGCGGCTGCTGGCCACCGGCTGGGCCGGCGTGGTCAAGCAGCAGGAAGCGCTGGCGGCCAGCCTGTCCGCAGGGGACTTCCTGGGCGTGACGTTGCGGGCATTGGCAATCATTGTGGTGGCCGTGCCGGTGCTGGGCGTCCTGTACATCGTGGTGCGGCTGTTACGGCAGCTGGTCACGGGCCTGTGGCAGAAAACCCGTGGCAAGGCGGCGCAGCGCACGGCCGCCATGGCTGCGGTTGCCGCGTTGCTGGCGGGGCTTGCCTGGGCGTGGTGGCCCGACGGCGGGACGTACCGTCCGGTGCAGGCATACGAGCGCGGGACGCTGGGGGATGCTACGCGGGCCATCTTCCCCCGCAGCGCCCAAGGTGCTGTGCGGGAGGGTGCTTCCGGAAAGACTGTTGCGTTATGGCCGGCCGGAGCTGCCAGGCCGACGCGGGACAACCCTCAGCTGAGCATGGTGCTGGTGCCGGCTGATGCATCCGCATCCGGTGCTTCCTCAGCTGGCAGCACCCCTTCTGCTGCGGCTCCGTCCTGGGTGTTTCCGTTCGACCGGCCGGCAGCCCCGGCCCCCGACGGAAACCAGGCGCTCGCCGTCAACACCACCGACGGCTCGGTGAAGTACAGTGTGGCCTTCGCCCTGGTGTGGGCGGAGGACGGGGATCCGGTCACCACCACCAACGAGGCGTACGCTTTTGCCAGCTGTTCGGGCTGCGCGGCGGTGGCCGTGGGATTCCAGGTGGTCCTGGTGGTGGGGCAAACCGATGTGGTCGTGCCGCAGAATCTCTCCGCTGCGGCGAATTACAACTGCCTGGACTGCCTCACGTACGCGCTGGCAAGCCAGCTGGTCCTGACGCTGGACGGGCCGCTGGACGGCGATAGCAAGCAGCAGCTTGAGGCGTTGTGGGCCCAGATTGCGGAGTACGGGCGGAACATCCAAAACGTTCCGCTGTCCGAAATCCAGGCCACGCTCAACGGGTACAAGGAGCAGATCACGGCCATCGTCAAGGGCTCCTCTGCTTCATGGCCTGCTGCGACGTCCCCTGCTACGGCTGGACCCGGCGGCGGTCCGAGTCCGGGTCCCACCTCCTCGTCACTCGTCCACGACGGGCCGTCCGCTCCTGCTGATGCGCCTGCACCTGCAGCGACTGCGGCACCCACGGCACCGACTGACCCGGGCATGGAGGGCGGCCAGCCGACGTCGTCCGTTGATTATGGGACGCCGGCACCCACTGCCGATTTCGGGGCAGGGGAGGCCCCCGCGCCGGCGCCGACGTCCAGCGCGGGCTGAGGCGGATCAACGAGGAGGAGCCCGGCTGCGCAAAATCAGATTCGGTGATCCCCCTCCGGGATTGGGTAGGCGGCGCCCGGGAAAGGGTGCCGCCAACCCTTACGGGGGCGCCGTCACCCGTGTACGTTGGCTGCTGCCCGAGGGTACTGCCGGAAGAGTGCCCTCGCTCTGGGGCATCGGCTGGGGGACCCCGACGCGCCGCCCGCATCTTGAGCGGTCGCTTTTAGTCGCCCTTGCCGCATCCAAGGAGACAATCCGTGCACAAGAAAGCTTTCCCCGTTTTTGCTGCCGTAGTCCCGGCACTTTTCATCTGTTCGGCGCCGGCCGTGGCTAACCCCACCTCGGACGAGGAGCTCAACACTTACGTCGACTGCCCCTTGGAGCGCATTGGTGACCAGTTGGTTCGCTGCGACATTCCCGTGGGCGCAGGTGCCCGGGCGCCATTCTGGATACCGGAGCAGCAGTAGCACCGAGCGCCTCTGCTGCGGTTCTTACCGCGTATCAACATCCTCGAACACCAGGAACGTCTGGGTATCCAGCACCCCCGGCATGGTCTGGAGCTGGTCGAAGATAACCCGGCGCAGGTCGATGTTGTCCACGGCGCGGACCAGCAGGATCACGTCGAAGTCGCCGCCTACCAGGGCGATGTGGTGCACCTCCGGGATAGCACCCAGCTGGTCGCGGAGTTCCCGCCAGGAATCCTGCTTCAGCTTCAGCGTCACGTAGGCGGAAGATTTCAACCCCGCCTTGATCGGATCGACCAATGCGGTAAACCGGGTCAGCACGCCGTCAGAAGTGAGCCGGGCAATCCGGGAGTAGGCGTGCGCGCGCGAGATGTGCACGTTTTCCGCCACCTGCGTCACGGACATCCGCCCATCCCGGGTCAGCTCCGAAATAATGCGCCGGTCGATCTCATCCAGCGGAGCTGATTCAGTCGCAGCATCCTTGCCCGGCATTTTGTCCACGGCTCCCGTCGGTAATCCACGTCACAGTTACAAATCGTCTTCCATCCTAGGCACTTCTGAGCAGCTTCTCCACGATTTGCCCGTCCGGTAGATACGAAACAACCCCCAGGAAGATACTGGGAGGGAATAGTGGCTACCGAAGGACGGACCAATGACGATCTCCGCAGACCACACCGCGCCGGACACCACCAGCACCACAGCGCCAGATAACGCGCTGACGGAAGCTGTGAAGAAGTTCGGCATCACGGTGGAGGACTACATGCTCCCCGCCCGGCACCAGATCCAGATGGTGGACCCGGACGGCCGGCTCAAGCCAGAAGGCGAGCAGGGCACCCAGCCCGGCCACGAATACCCCGTACCCGGCGACAAGGAACTGCTCGAAGCATACGAGCGGCTCGTCGTCGGACGCCGCGTCAACGACCAGAACTCCGCCCTGGTCCGGCAGGGCCGCATGGCCGTCTACCCCTCCAGCCACGGCCAGGAAGCCTGCCAGGTGGCCGCCGCCCTCTGCCTCTCCGACGGCGACTGGATGTTCCCCACGTACCGCGACGCCGTGGCCGTGATGACCCGCGACGTGGACCCCGTGCAGGTGATGACCATCTTCCGCGGAGACTGGCATGGCGGCTACGACCCCCTCAAATACAAGGTGGGCATCCAGTGCACCCCGCTGACCACCCAGCTGCTGCACGCCGTCGGCGTTGCCCACGCCGCCAAGCTCCGCGGCGAGGACACCGTGGTGCTGGCCATGTGCGGCGACGGCGCCACCAGCGAAGGCGACTTCCACGAGGCCCTGAACTTCGCCGCCGTTTTCCACCTGCCGGTGATCTTCTTCGTCCAGAACAACAAGTACGCCATCTCGGTGCCGCTGGCACACCAGTCCGTGGCGCCGTCGCTCGCGCACAAGGCCGTGGGCTACGGCATGGCAGGTGAGCGCGTGGACGGCAACGACGTCGTGGCGCTCCTCGCCGTCCTGGACCGCGCCGTGAAGCTGGCCCGCGAAGGCTCCGGCCCGCTGCTGGTGGAAGCCAACACCTACCGCATGCAGGCCCACACAAACGCCGACGACGACACCCGGTACCGGGAAAGCGCCGAGGTTGCCGAGTGGCGGGCCAAGGATCCGGTCAACCGCATGCGCACCTACCTCACGGGCCGGGGGCTGCTGGACGGGGCCGCTGAAGAGCGGATCGCCGCGCACGCCGAGGACGTTGCCGCGCAGCTGCGCGAGGGCCTCAGCGAGGACGTGCCCGTGGACCCGCAGGAGCTCTTCCGCCACGTCTTCGCCCAGCCCACGCCGCAGCTGAAAGAGCAGTCCGCCATGCTCGCTGACGAGCTGGCCCGCGACGCAGCATCTGATTCGAAGGAGGCCGGCAAGTGAGCCCCACCATCACCACCTCGTCCGAGGCCAACGGCAACGTTTCCGCCGCCACCGCCAGGGCCGCCGCCTCTGCAGCAGCGTCCGCCGAGGCCGCCGGCCCCCAGCCGGTCACCATGGCCAAGGCCCTCAACACCGCCCTGTCCGACGCCATGCACGCGGATTCCTCGGTCCTGGTGTTCGGGGAGGACGTGGGCATGCTGGGCGGCGTCTTCCGCATCACCGACGGCCTCACCGCCACCTTCGGCGAGCAGCGCTGCTTCGACACCCCGCTGGCCGAGTCCGGCATCGTGGGCATGGCCGTGGGCATGGCCATCAACGGCATGCGCCCGGTCATCGAGATGCAGTTCGACGCGTTCGCGTACCCGGCGTTCGAACAGATCGTCAGCCACGTGGCGAAGATGCACAACCGGACCAAGGGCATGGTCAAGCTGCCCCTGGTCATCCGCATCCCGTACGGCGGCGGCATCGGGGGAGTGGAGCACCACTGCGACTCCTCCGAGTCCTACTACGCCCACACCGCCGGCCTGAAGGTCTACACCCCGGCCACCGTGGCGGACGGCTACCGCATGCTCCGCGAAGCCATCGACTCCGACGACCCCGTCATCTTCATGGAGCCCAAGAAGATGTACTGGACCAAGGACTCGGTGGACCTGGGCGAGCTGCGCCGCCTCCATGAGGACACCCGCGCGGAAGGCACGACGGCGGGACGCAACTCCGAGGGGAAGGCCGCCGTCGCGCGTCCCGGCACCGACGCCACGCTGATTGCGTACGGTCCGTCGGTCCCAACTGCCCTGGCTGCCGCCGAAGCGGCTGCACTGGAGGGGCGGTCCCTGGAAGTCATCGACGTGCGGACGATTGTTCCCTTTGACGACGAGACCGTGTCCGCGTCCGTGCGGAAGACTGGCCGGGCCGTGGTGATCGCCGAGGCGCACGGCTTCGCGTCCGTGTCCTCCGAGATCGTGGCCCGGGTGCAGGAGCGCTGCTTCCATTACCTGGCCGCCCCGATCCGCCGCGTCACCGGGTTCGACGTCCCTTACCCGGCCCCCAAACTCGAGAAGTACTACCTGCCCGGCGTGGACCGCATCCTCGACGCCGTTGACGATCTTCAGTGGGAGAACTGACCATGAGCGAACCACGCGTATTTTTGCTGCCGGACCTGGGCGAAGGCCTCACCGAAGCCGAGCTGGTTTCCTGGCACGTCTCGGTCGGGGACGAGATTGCCGTCGACCAGCCCATCGCCGAGGTGGAGACCGCCAAGTCGGCGGTGGAAGTTCCCTCTCCCTATGCAGGGATCGTGGCCGAGCTGCACGGGAAGCCGGGGGAGACCCTCGACGTGGGGAAGCCGTTGATCTCGGTGACGCCGCTGGGTTCCCCGGTGTCTGCCGCGGATGATGCCGCCCCCGCCCCTTCGCCGGACGACGATGCTGCAAGCAGCATGTCGTCCGGCTCCGACAGGCCCGATGCCACTCCCGGGGCGGCATCATCCGCGGCAGCGGAGTCCGAGGCGGCAGCCGAAACCTATAGGGAAGAAGAAAAGGCCGGGTCCGGGAATGTGCTGATCGGTTACGGCACTCCTGGCGGGCATGGCCAGGCGCGGCGCACCCGCGCTCCCAAGTCCTCTGTTTCGGTACTTGAGCCGCAGGAAGACAAGCCCTCCGAGGACGAGCTAGCGCTCCTGCGCACACGCGTGCCCGGCAAGCTCGGCGCCGTGATATCGCCGCTGGTCCGGCGGATGGCCCGCGAGCACGGCGTTGACCTCGGCGACATTTCCGGATCGGGAGACAGCGGGCTGATCATGCGCCGCGACGTCGAGGCCGCACTGCGGACAGCCGCGCCGGCGGCTGTGCCTGTCCAAGCCAAGCCGGAGGCCAAAACGGTTGAAGCGCCGGAGCGTCCTGCCGAATCTGTCGAGGGGCGTGATGCCCGCACCGGCCTTGGCATCGCTGCCCGTACTCCGGTCCGCGGTGTCCGGAAGGCTGTAGCCACCAACATGGTCCGCAGCCGTTCCGAGATCCCGGAAGCCACCGTGTGGGTGGACGTGGATGCCACTGCCCTGATGGAGCTGCGTGAGGGGCTCAAGGCCAACGGGGCCGAGGTTCCCGGCCTGCTGGCGTTCATTGCCCGGTTCGTCACCGCGGGGCTGAAGAAGTACCCGGAGCTGAACACCCGGATCGAAACCGCGGACGACGGGTCGCAGGAGATCGTGGCCTTTGACGGCGTCAACCTGGGCTTTGCGGCGCAGACCGACCGCGGCCTGGTGGTGCCCTCGGTCCGCGGCGCAGAGAAGCTCAGCGCCCGGGAGCTCGATACCGAAATCCGCCGGCTGACGCAGGTTGCCCGCGACGGCAAGGCCACGCCCACCGAACTGGGCAGCGGCACGTTCACGCTGAACAACTATGGTGTGTTCGGTGTGGACGGTTCCGCGGCCATTATCAATCACCCGGAGGTGGCAATTCTCGGCGTTGGCCGGATCATCGACAAGCCGTGGGTGGTCAACGGTGAGTTGGGTGTCCGCAAAGTCACCGAGCTGACGCTCACGTTCGATCACCGAGTCTGCGACGGCGGCACGGCAGGCGGCTTCCTGCGCTTCGTGGCGGACGCCATCGAAAACCCGACGTCGCTCCTGGCCGACATCTGACCCCGCCTGGCCGGCGAGCGATCCAAAGGCGCCGTACGACGGCGGCCCCGTGCCGCCGTCGTACGCCTGTTTTTTTGAACTGGGGTCTTTACGCCCTGGCCGCAGGTTATTAAAGTGGTACGCGTCATAGTCCGGATGGGCGCCGGGGAGCGTCCGGGAAGGGGGAGTGCATCACCACTGACCATTACCTACTGACAATTGACCACTACGTCGAAAGCCCCTCCTAGGAGGGGCTTTCCCTTTGCCCGCCGCCTTACCGAGGGTTGCCCCTTCCGAAAAGCGAGTACTCCCTACTCACGACTGGCCCGCTGCCGGTTCCTAGACTGGGCCGACACACGGGGATAGGGGAGGTCCACCTTGCAAGCAGCCGTCGTACCCCGCCGGGGGATGCGCCTATGACCGCGGCCCGAATCCGTATCAACGGTTCCTTCCGGGGACAGACAATTACAGGCCAGCAAAGGTATGCCGCCGAAGTGGCCCGGCATCTGGCCGCCTTGCACCCCGAGTCCGTGCACGAGCGGGCCCCCGGTCGCTGGTGGTCGCGCAAAGCCCTCAGGGCATGGCTTTGGTCCCAAACGGTGGGCTTTGGCCGCCGGGGGGAAATTCTTCTTACCCTGACGAGCCGCGGCCCACTGCTTGCACGGCGGCACGTGATTGTGGTGCACGACTTGTTTGTCTTCACGCACCCCGAGTGGTTTTCCCGCCGTTACGCGTGGTCGCATGTTCCCGTCCTCTGGATACAGATCTTTTCGGCACGGGCGATCGTGGCCGTCAGCGACCCCGTGGCCGAACAGGTGCGTGCGCTGACCAAGGGCCGGAAGAGAGTGCTGGTGGCGCCCAACGCGCCGGCAGAGGTCTTCCTGGAGGGCGGCGGCGCACCCGAAACGTTGCACAGGACACTGGACAGGACGGGGCTCACGGCCGGGTCATTCATCCTGGCCGTGGGAAGCCTGGACCCGCGGAAGAACCTTGAACGGCTGGTAGAAGCCCATAGAAGGCTGCCTGAACCTCTGCGTGCCTCGCACCCATTGGTCATCGTGGGCGGCAGGAACACTGCCACGGGACACGTATCGCTGGCCGGTGACCAATCAACCCGGCTGCTCGGGCGTATCGGTGACGAGGAACTTGCGGCGTTGTATGCAGCAGCCGCCGTGGTGGCTTTTCCTACCCTCGATGAGGGATTCGGCCTTCCGGCCGTGGAGGCACTCGCTGCAGGTGCAGAACTCCTGGTCTCCGACATCCCCGTTATGCGCTGGGTGTGCGGAGAGTTCGCCTCCTACGTGGACCCTTATTCGATTGACGCTATAGCCGGGGAACTTACTCGCGCCCTGACAGAGCCCAGGAGCAGCCCGGAGGACCGTGCAGCCCGCAGACACTATGCGGCCTCCCGTTTTTCCTGGGACCTTACGTGCACGGCGATAACCAAGGGCCTTCAAGCAATGTCTTCGGATGGCACGCCGTGCGTTACGTCGAACGAGGGCGTGCAGCGCCCGGCTTGATGGAAGTTGGTGACCATGAGTTCTTTCCCGGATACGGCTCCGGTTCATGAAGCGGAGGCCACGTCCGTGGTGATCCCCTTCGGCGGCAACGCAGGCCTGCTGCGCGTCCAGGTTCTGGCCCTTTTGCAGCAGGACTACTTAGGACCCGTCGAGGTTGTCATCGCCTGCAATTCAGAGGTGCTTGACCTGGCCCGCCTGGATCTTCCGGAACGGTCCGCCCTGATATCAGTGACAGTGCTCGATGCGACGGCCGTTACCGGACCGTCCCACGCCAGGAATGCAGGCTGGCGGCACTGTTCCACCGCCACTGTCCTTTTTTGCGACGCCGACGACAGGGTTGACTCCCACTGGGTCTCGGCCATGGTTGAAGGCCTGAGAAAATACCCGCTGGTCGGCGGCCGGCTGTGCTACGAAGCCCTCAACGATGCCCACGACGTGGTGTGGAACCGGCAGTCCACGAGCTCGCTGCCGCGAAAGTTCCGGCACCTGCAGTTTGTGGTTTCCAGCAATTTTGGTGCCCGCAGATATGTCCTTGAGCAATTGGGCGGATTTGATGAGGGGCTCACTTGTGGTGAGGACATCGACTTCTGCTGGCGGGCGCAGTATCAAGGTTTTGATGTTGCTTTCGTGCCGGAAGCACGGGTGGATTACCGTTTGCGCGGCGATGTGAAATCAATCTGGAAGCAATCCGTGGCGTATGGCACCAGCGATGCTTTGCTGCTTCGCCGTCATGCCCGTTTCGGCGCGCGGCGCCCATTGACCGACACCGTTTCAGAAGCCGCAGCAATTGCACTCGCGGTGGTGATGGCCTTTATACAGCCAGCCCTGATCCGGAAAGTGGCAGTACGGGCGGGCATGTTAGTGGGACGAATCAGGGGATCTGTCCAATACCGAAAATGGGCGATATGAAAATGACCATTGGAAATCCGTGGAACCGATTCGCGGCAAAGGGGGAAATATGCTTCTGTGTGTGGTGATTTCCAGTTTGGGAAAGACCGAACGGCTAAACGAACTCTTGAAATCCCTGGCAGCACAGACATGCGCTGACTTTGTGGTGGGTGTCTGCGATCAGAGTACCGACGGCTCTGTATCCAGGACGGTTCAGGAATTTTCCACCGAACTTGAAGCATTTACCGTCACCAGCAGCAGGGGCCTTTCCCGTGGCCGCAACGCCGTAATTATGCGCGCGGATGATCGGATCACGCACTTCATGTTTCCGAATGACACGTCCACCCTTCCCAGTACATTTGTGGCGGATTTTTACGAACGCCACGGGGACGCCGATGTCGTGGCCGTCAGCTACCTCGACGGCGGAATCCCCAGGCACGTTTTCCCCGCCTCCAAGGCCGGGCTGGAGGAGGAAAACGTCTGGCAAATCATTGAACCTGGCATGCTCCTTTCCCGGACAGCTATCGACATGGCGGGGGGATTCGACGAGGACCTCGGAACCGGTGCCCGCACTCCATGGCAGTCAGGGGAAGGAACCCACCTGCTGCTGAGCCTCCGAGGCCGGCAGGTCACAGTCCATTGGGACCCGGGACTGACAGTCCTGGGAGTTCCGGAGGATTACTCCCTTAACGCCTCTGAACGCAGGGCAAAGCTCAGGGCGTATGGACGTGGCTACGGATACGTCTTGTCCACGTGGGGCTACCCCTTGAGCAGGCGCATGAAAGCAGTTGGCGGACCCGTCGTGCGGGCCGTTAGGGGGAAGTCCGGAAAAGCGCTGGTCGACGCGGTTTACGCTTCCACCGGCCGCGCGGAAGGCGTGATCGGCGGCATGCGCGACCGCGGCCGCCGCCAAGAAAATATGCGGCACAGGCAAACGCAGCTGCGAACTGGAACGGGTGTTTCATGAAAAGCATTGGCACGGGCCGCGCTGGATCCGCGGTGCAGGCGCCCATTCCTGCGCCGGCCACACCGGTTCTTCGTCCCCGGGGCAAGCGGGACGCTGATCCGGCAGCTCAGGTTCTTCGACGGGTCGTGGCGATACTGGCCTACGGCACGGTGCTGCTGGTGAGGGACGCGCTTTCGCTCGAAGTCCTCATAATCTTTACCTTCCTGATCTCCCTTGCCCAGGTAGTGCTTTTCCGCAGCGTCAGGCTTTCCTCACTGTTGTTGCTCTCCTTGACCCTGTACGCCTCCACTGCCTTTCTTGCCATGAAATACGGGCGGCAGAACTTTGACCCGTGGCCGCAGTTGGCCGTCGTCGAAAAAGTCACCCTCATGGATGTGACCTGCGTACTTCTCGCAGGATTGGCAACGGAAGTTTTTGTCGGATCCGGAGCCATTGACAGAGCAGTCCGACGTTCGGCAAAAGCGGTGCAGGACATTTTTTCTACATTGACGTCCCCTGTTCCTGACGCCTTGTTATCCTTCGCGATGCTCGGAATCGGGCTGCTCGATAGCATCAAAGTCATGACGATTGGACTGTCGAATGTCCTGGCCGGCGAACGCCGCGAATATGCCAAAGACCTGATTCTCGCATCGAATCACAACGTCCAGGTTTTCGGTATCGCAGCCAGCGTTTTCCTGATTGTAAGGGTGGTCCTCGTCAAGGCAGGGACGCTGCCCATTGTTGCACTGGCGTCGGCGTGGCTGCCTTTCCTTATTGTGGGAAGCCGTAAAGAAGCGATAACGGTTGCTGCTATCAGTACGGTGATCTTGGCAAGGAAAATAAATGCGAGGGGTGCCCTTGTATTGAGCCTGGGGTTTTTGGCAGGCCTCGGTTTGCCGGCACTGAAGACTGGGAACTGGTATGCGTCACTGCACGAATTTATCCTGCCCCAGTACATGCACTTTGCTATTGGGATGGGACTGGTGCCACCCGGCCTGGGGGGCAGCTTCCTTGAACGGATGCAGTTTCTCCTTCCCAGTTTCCTCCGCCTCAGCGAGATCACCGATATTGGCCGCCAGTTTTTCGCTCTGCACATCACCGGTGTTGGTGTTGGGGCCAGTCCCTTCGCTGAAGCGGAACTCAACAACTTCTTTGGCAGCCCCTACCTCTCATTCGTCCTGGTGTACGTCTTCCTGGCCGTTGTCATGGTTGTGGCGTCACGGCGCCTGCCCATTGTCACCTGCATCCTTTACGGCCTCATGCTGGTCTATGGCCGGAGCGACTTCTGGACCATGGCGTTTTTCGCCGTCTACGTATCGCTGCTGGTGAAGGTCTTCGTGGACTTTTCCAACGCGCTACCCCCGAACTTCAAAGCGCCGGTCCCGCGGGCTCCCTCCTCCTGAGCCGCTGGAGCTCAGGAGGAGCACCCGGTCCCGTCCAGAAGCCGGACATACGTCGGGGCCCGGTTCAGGAACCGGGCCCCGCTGTAGAGTGCGCTGGGAGGGTTCTCAGAGGGCTCCTGTGCAGGCGAAGACGGCCTTGAAGGTCCTCAGGAGAATGAGGATGTCCATCAGGAGTGACCAAGTGTCGACGTAGCGGAGATCCAGCTGCAGGCTCTCCTCGTAGCCAAGGCTCGAGCGTCCGCTGACCTGCCACAGTCCGCTCATCCCAGGCGGAACCAGGAGCCTGCGCCTGGCGCGCTCATCGTAAAGGGCCACCTCGTGCGGGCGTTGCGGCCGCGGCCCCACCAAACTCATGCTGCCGCCCAGGACATTCAGCAGTTGCGGGAGTTCATCCAAAGAGTAGCGGCGCAGGAAGCCCCCGATGGATGTCAGACGAGGGTCCTTTTGTACCTTGAAGAACGGCGTCTTGTCTGTTCCTTGGGCCTGCAGGAGCGCCATCAGTTCTGCGTCGGCGTCCACATTCATGGAACGGAACTTATACATGCGGAATGTCCGGCCATACTGGCCTACACGTTCCTGGAGGTAGAAAACCGGTCCTTCGCTTGTGAGCTTGACCAGCATGGCCAGCACGAGGAGCGGCACTGAAAGGCAAACAAGGAGCAGTGACGCCAAGGTGATGTCCATCGCCCGCTTCGCCAGGACGTCGAGGGGACGGTAGCCCGCTGCCGGCAGAAGTGCGTTTCCCGCCGGCGTGGCCACTGAATGCCTGCTCTGCCGGTGGGCTGCCGGGGGATATGTTCCGGCAGACGGGCTGTGAGGCGGCATCAGGCGCGCCGGGTGGCCAGGCGGCCTTTGGGGAAAAGCCCAACTTTTTACCGTCATCTTGAGTGGAGTCCGGGATGCAGCCCTCGGGGTCTTCAAAGTCATGGTTCTCTGCCTTTCGTTGCACTCAGGGGTCAGCCGTCGACGTTGGCGGCGTCAGGATGATGGGTAACTGGCCATTCCGGCCTCGGTGAAGTGGCACAACAGCCGGAGAGGTGGTTGGACACGACTTGTCCAGCTGGTTCTGCAGGGGAGGGCGAATTACGTGGGTGCTCACGCCTGAGACAGAAGAGAGGGGCCCGCGCTAAGGCTGGGCCCTGCACTAAGGCGCAGGGAGCGTTACCTGAGCCGGCGCCGAGGGCACATCGTTCCCTGCCGCCATACTGAAGCGTTGACCAAACGCCTCTAGTTAATTGGTCTGCGTTTCCCCAGTCGCAGCCAAAGTCAAGGGCGGCCATCCGGTTGCTGCCCTGATTGCTGGCATTCGGCGGCGTAATTGCTCATGAGCCTCTCCGGGTCCGCTGTGGCAAAAGAAAGTCTTTGTACTAGGGGCTTAGGTCCTGATTGTTTATTGGGAGCACAATACAATTCGGCTTCCCGTGTTGGACTGCTGTGCATGGTAATGCCCCTAACGCTACGCAGGACACCTGAAGTCCGGGAATTGAAAATGGCGCGCAAGGAATCATATGAGAGCCAATTTCCCTGGTTCCGAGGAAAAGATCTTTTCATCGCGCGGAAGCGAAAATCAACCGAAAGTTGTACTACTTAAAAAGGACAAGGATCTTCCGGTTTACTTGTCTTGGTTGCTTCTGAGTACTCAGGTTTGGAAACCTTCAACACTCGGTTTCAACTTTTTCCGTCAGTGCCGGCATCTAGGGACTTTGGGACTATTGACGGTGGCCCGCACGGCTTACAGGATGGACTGCAACCGTGGATAACTTCCTGCCGCATTAAACTAAGGTACAGAACTTGACCACAACCGATTATTTGGGAATTCTTCGTCGCCACTGGATCCTGATTGTGGCGGTTGCAATTTTGGGCCTCCTGGTTGGAGGCGGCTTATCCCTGCTTACAACGCCCACGTATACAGCCCGCACCCAGCTGTTTGTGTCGATGCAAAACTCTGGATCCGTCCAGGAGCTGCAGCAAGGGAACACGTTCACCCAAGCCCGCGTGCAGTCGTATGTGCGGACTATCGAGACTCCCATTGTGCTGCAACCGGTCATTGACCGCCTGGGCCTGCACACAACGCCGGACAAGCTCGCTGACAAGGTAAAAGCAGACGCTGACCTCAACACCGTGCTCATCAATATTGCGGTGGTTGATTCATCTCCTGACCAGGCCGCAGCGATCGCCAAGGCTACAGCTGAGAGCCTCATAGGGGCGGTAGACGGCCTGGAGAAGCCGAAGACCGGGGGGAACTCCCCGGTGAGTCTGTCCGTGATCACCCCCGCGGTCCCCCCCGATACGCCGACGGCGCCGAGCACCAGGAAGAACCTTGCCCTTGGGCTGTTCCTGGGCCTTCTGGCAGGCCTCACTGCCGCGTTCCTGAGGACGGCACTCGATAACAAAGTGCACGGGGAAACGGATCTGAGGAAGACAACCGATGCCCCCCTGCTGGGAGCGATTCCCTTTGACCAGCAGGCAGCGAAATCGCCCCTGCTCAGCGAGGCTGCAGGTTATGGCCCACGCGCGGAATCGTACAGGCAGTTGCGGACCAACCTTCAGTTCACCAACGTTTCCGGACAGAAGACAGCAGTGCTGATTACTTCTTCCGCGCCGGGAGAAGGCAAGACCACCACGGCCATAAACCTGGCCATCACGCTGGCACAAGCGGGGCAGAAGGTGTGCCTGGTTGACGCTGACCTCCGCCGTCCCATGGTGCATGAGTATCTCGGCCTTGAGAACAGGGTGGGGCTCACCACGGCGCTGATGGGGACCGCGCAGTTGGATGGGGTGCTTCAGCCCTGGGGCAGCGGCAAGCTTGTGGTCCTCACCTCAGGCCAAATACCCCCAAACCCCAGTGAATTGCTTGGCTCAGAGGAAATGCAGGACCTGGTGACGTGCCTAAGGCAAGATTTCCAGACAGTGATCATAGACTCGCCGCCGTTGTTGCCGGTGACGGATGCCGCGGTGCTTTCGCAGCACGTGGACGGGGTGACAGTGGTCGTCGGATCACAGAAGATTAAGCACCATGATCTGGCGAAAGCGCTCAGCACACTCGGCATGGTCGGGGCTCCGGTGCTAGGCATAATCTTGAACCGCCTCCCGGCGAAGGGGCCAGACGCCTACACCTACGGCGCCAGCGATTTGCCGCAAGCCAGTTCCCTTAGTGCAAGCGGACGCCGGAGCGCCGCGTAAACCTTCTGTGGCCGCACCAACCCAACGGCGCTGCACCAACCCAGTGGCTCAGTCCGCCTAGCGCCCCATCCACGCCCGCAGGTTCTGCTGGAATGCCGCCGTCGAAAAGCCGCTGGCCCTGGCTACGATTGCGTCCCTCTCCAGGCCCGCCACGCGTTCAAGCGCCGTCACTGCCGACTGCAGATCATCGGGATCAATGTGCATGCCCGTTTGTCCATCCAGCACGGACTCGGACGCGCCGCCGCTGTGGTTCACGAGGACCGGAGTGCCGGCTGCCATCGCCTCCACGGGCATGATTCCGAAGTCCTCGATGGGGGGAAATACGAAAGCGAATGCGGACTGGTACAGGGCACGCAGAAGCTCGTCCCCCGGATTGAGGATGAACCGCACAGGGACCGGTGCACTCTCTGCCAGGGACCGCAGCCTGGCCTCCTCAGGACCGCTGCCTGCGATAACGACGGGCAGGCCGGCGGCAGCGCCGATTCTGATGACGGAATCAAGGCGCTTGTAGGGAACAAAACGGGAAGCCCCCAGGATGTACGGACGCGGAAGCGACTGAAACAAGCGCAGATCGTCCTCCGCTAATTCAGCTTCCCAGTTCTCTTTTTCCATAATGAGGTCCACGTTCACGGGGGGATAAACCACCTCGGCGTCGACACCCCAGGTGTCATGTATGCGCCGCCGAACAAACCCACTGTTCGCCGCTACATGGTGGTTTTCCAAGGCGCGTTTGCGGTCCAAGGGGCGCAATATGCATGAGGCCAAAGCCGGAATCGGTCCTGCCCCCCGCGCATCGAGTTCCGGCGCCCAGATATATCGCGCAGGCGTGTGGACATAAACGTATTTTTCAACGTCCCGGTAAGGGGAACATGGACGGGCCTGGTGGGCAAAAAGATGGGAACTTACCAGCAGCCAATCAACCGGCTCTTTCGGCCTGAGGTGGCGCCACGTAACCGGCATGAATGGCAAGGCAGCTGCTTTATGCCGCCGCAGGGGAGTTTTCGCGAGCCACGTCTCCTGGACCTTGCCACGGGGATATTTATCCGGCGCATCATTCCAGAGCGTGAGTACTCTGGCGGCCGGAAAGGTCGAAAGCATGGCATCCATGACCTTTTCCGAACCGCCGTGCGGCGATATCCATTCATGCACAATAAGCCCGGTCAAGATGGTCCTCACTAAGCTGCTAATCAGCTGAAGAGACCCCCGGACGTCATGCTGGGTTCAACCTGTATTTTGCTTTGTCCAATGCGGGCCTGGCCGCACCAGCATTTCCGCGCGATCCCCAAGGCAGCGAAAACCGGGCGATGCCGCTTCAGGGCGGCCGCATGCGTGTTCCCTGCTGGTGCCCGCCGCCTTGCGACGGCGCGGGTTGCTCTGTGCGCATGGCGAAAGGCTATCGGGGGCAACGGAGGAAAAGGCGGGTCCGGACCAGAAGTGCGGATCCCCACATCCATCGTGCGCGAGCCCGCATCTCCACAGACGGTCGGGGATGGTGTACGCGCTCTTCTAGGCCGGGCCTTCCCTTTGCCCCGGGCAGCCCTGGCTGCCAGTCGCTTCAGCGATCCGTGCACGGAGGAATCGCCGCTCCGTTTCGTTGTCCGTGAGGATTATCGCTTCTTCGAACGCCGTCCTGGCCTCCGGGATCCGGCCAAGCCGTGCCAGGAAATCGCCGCGGGCGGCGGCAAGGTAGGGGTAGCGCGCCAGCTGGGGTTCGGCGCCAAGTGCATCCAATTCCGCCAGGCCTTCCCCAGGGCCAGCGGCGAAACCGAGGGCTATGGCCCGGTTGAGCCGTACGACGGGGGAAGGCCATCTTTCCAGGAGCAGGTCATACAGGCCCAGGATCTCGTGCCAGTCGGTCTCCTGCCAGGTTCCACTCTCGTCGTGCACCGCCGCAATGGCCGCCATGAGGGCAAAGCGCCCCGGAGGCCGCGCCCCGAGAGACTCGTGCAGCATTGACAGCCCTTCCCGGATGGCCTGCCTGTCCCACTTTGACCGGTCCTGGTGCTCCAGCAGGACAATGTCCTGGCGCCCGTCCAGCCGGGCGCCGGCACGGGCCGCGGTGAGCAGGATTAGGGCCAGGAGCCCGGAGACGTCGGAGTGGCCGGGGAGCAGGAGGCGCAGCATCCTCGCCAGCTCGAGCCCTCGTTCGGCCAGGTCCCGGCGCATCAAGTCTGCCCCCGACGGAGCCGTGTGCCCGGTGGTGTAAACGAGGTACACCGCCGCCAGTACTCCATCCACCCGGTCGTGGAGTTCCGGCGCTGTCGGCACACGGTACGGGATGTGTGCGGCCGCAATCTTCTTCTTTGCCCTGGTGAGGCGCGCCGCCATCGTGGCCTCCGGGACGAGGAACGCCCGCGCCACTTCGGCAGTGGAGAGTCCGCATACGAGCCGCAGGGTCAGGGCCACCTGGGCCTCGACGGCCAAGGCTGGATGGCAGCAGGTGAAAATCAGCCGGAGCCTGTCATCAGGGATGTCCTCTTCCTCGGTACCAGGGTCCTCGGCGCCACCTTCTCCGGGCCTCAGCAGCTTGGGCAGCGCACGCTCCACCGTTGCCGCCCGACGGCGGACGTCCAGGGCCCGCCGTCGAGCCGTCACGGTAAGCCAAGCCCCCGGCTTCCTGGGAATCCCGCTGCTGTCCCACGTGGACAAGGCACTTGCATACGCGTCCTGCACAGCCTCTTCCGCAGCGTCAATATCACCGGCAACCCTTACCGTAGCCGCCAGCACGAACGCCCACTCCCGGCGGTGTGCCTCCGCCACTGCGGCCGCAACTTCTGCGCTGGCGGTCCAGGGCATCAGCTGGTCACCCGCACCGGCCATACCTCAACTCCCACGCCGGCTGGAACCTCCTTGGCGATCTCGAGGGCCTCGTCGAGGTCGGCTGCCTCAATCAGGTAGTAGCCGCCCAGGGTTTCCTTCGACTCCGCAAACGGACCGTCGGTCACCGCGAATCCGCCGGACCCGTCTCGCCGTATCGAGGTGGCCGTGGAGGACGGGTGCAAAGCGGCTCCGCCGAGCAGGGAAGGGCCGCGCCGCCGCTGGAACTCCTGGTAGCTGGCGCTGATCGATTCGCCTTCAGCCTGCCTTGCCACTGCCTCGTCCTGGTAGATCAGGATCAGGTACTTGGACATGTCATGCTCCCTTCAGTCGTGGTCAAGGGCTCCTCATCGAAAGAAGCTCCTACCCATACGACGCACAGCGGAAGCGGAAATCGACAACAGCCGCGGATTCCCCCTGCATTTTCAAGATACCGCGCCACGGGGGCCTTGCCGCAAGGGCCCTGAAGTGCCCCATACTGGCGGTCGAACACTGGAAGTAAGCGGGGGAACATGCACGACGTAGTGATTGTGGGGAGCGGGCCCACGGGGCTGATGCTGGCCGGGGAGTTGCGGCTGGCGGGGGTGGATGCCGTTGTCCTGGAGCGGCGCCCAAGCCAGGAGCTGGCCGGCTCCCGGGGCGGCGGCATCCATTCGCGCACCATCGAGCTGCTGGACCAGCGGGGCATCGCGGAACGGTTCCTTGCCGAGGGCAGGACGCTGCAGACGGCAACCTTCGGCAGCACGCAGCTGGACCTGGCCGGCCTGCCCACGCGCCACCCCTACACGCTTGCGCTCTTCCAGAACCACATCGAGCGGCTGCTGCTTGAGTGGGTGGAGGAGCTGGGGGTGCAGATCCGGCGCGGCGTGGAGGCCACCGGAGTTTCAGCGGACGACGGCGGCGTGAGCGTGGAGCTCGCCGGGGAGGGGTCCGTGCGGGCCAGGTATGTCGTCGGCGCTGACGGCGGCCGCAGCACAGTGCGGCGGTCTGTCGGCATCCCGATGGTGGGAGCGGACGCGACCCGGAGCAGCCTGATCGCGGAGGTTAAGGCAGCCGGGGAGCCTGCCCAGCAGGGAAAAGTGGATAGCCGGGGCATCCATGGGCTCTACCCGATGGGAGACGGCGTGGTCCGGGTGGTGGTCACCGAGGCCTCGCTGGGTCCGGCGTCCGAGCCCACGCTGGCGGACCTGCGGCAGGCGTTGACGGACGTGTTCGGCACAGACTTTGGCGTGCACAGTCCCACCTGGCTCTCGCGGTTCACCGATGCCACGCGGCAGGCAGACTCCTACCGGAAAGGCCGGGTGCTGCTGGCCGGCGACGCCGCCCACGTCCACTCACCCACAGGCGGCCTCGGCATCGGGCTGGGGCTGCAGGACGCCGTCAACCTGGGCTGGAAACTGGGGCAGGTGGTGAACGGGATCTCCGGCGAGGAGCTGCTGGACACCTACCATGCCGAGCGCCATCCGGCCGGGGCGCGGGCGCTCAAATACACCATGGCGCAGTCCCTCTTCCAGAAGGCCGATCCACGGCAGGAGGCCCTCCGCGACCTGCTCGACGAGGTGCTGCGCAGTGACGATTCCGGCGCACCGATCGCGGCGCTGATCACCGGGCTCGACGTCACTTATGACCTCGGGGCAGGACACCCGCTCCTTGGCCGGCGCATGCCCGACCTGGACGTCACCACCACCGAAGGCGCCGTCCGCGTGTTCGAACTGCTGCACCATGCCAAGCCCCTGTTGCTGGAGTTCGGCGGCCCGGCACTCGATGCGGGTCCTTGGACCCAGCGCGTCCGGCACGCTCGAACAACGTTCGACGGCGTGTGGCAGCTTCCCGTGCTGGGTGCGGTGTCTGCACCCTCGGCTGTCCTGGTCCGGCCCGACGGATATGTCGCCTGGGTTGGCGAAGGCTCAGCGGATGGCCTCGACGAAGCACTCGCCACCTGGGTGGGGGTGGGGATCGCTGACTCATCGCCCGCTGCCCCGAAGGATGGTTAGCTGTTTCCCGTGTAGACGATGCTTTCGACGTCTTCCTGGTGGGCGGGGGCGTCGTTGAGGCCAAAGGGCGTCAAATCAAGATCTGCGGCGGTGACCGGATTCTCGTTCCCGGCGGCTCCGACTGCCTCGGGTGCCGCTTGCTTGAGGAACTGGTGGAACTGTGAATCTGCCATGGTCGGCTCGTTTCACTACGGTGCGTAACGCCCGCCGACCGGCTGCAGCGGGATAGTCTTAAATGCATGCACTGGGGCATCAAGACGGGTACTGGGGCGTGAGCTGCCCTGCAGACTCTGATCCCACTGCTCGGAACCAGGTTGGACTACGACTCTACGGCCTATGGCTTTAGTAAGCAAACTTATTTTTGGGGAACGTGCCGTGAAGCGGTGTTCATGAGCAGCCGGAGTGGTGTTTAGCGAACGTCCCATGGGTACCTTTGCTGGAGAGCAACCATCTACTCCACCAATCCCCGCTGCGGGGCCGGACGCGAGAGGACGGGCACAAGGATGACCACCGGAAATCCAGCCATCTTTCAGGGGAGTCTCAACGTCATCACGGGACTCTGGCCAATTGTTCACATGCGCAGCTTCGAAGCAGTCAGCGGATACAAAACCGACAAATGGCTGGTCCGGACCGTTGCCGGTCTGCTCATCACGATCGGCTCGGAGCAGCTGCGCGCTGCCACTGGTTCTGAAGAGCGCAAAGCTGCGGCAAGACGCCTCGGTATCGGAACAGCCGCCACCTTGGCCGCCATAGATCTCACGTATGCCGTCAAGGGGGAAATCAGCAAGATCTACCTGCTCGACGCCGCCCTGGAACTCCTCATCATTCGCAGCTGGCTGCGGTCGCGTTAGCTACTCCTTGGGGCCTGCAATATTGACCAGCCACTGGATGCCGAACTTGTCGGTACACATGCCGAAGGCGTCACCCCACAAGGCCTTTTCGAGCGGCATGGTCACGGTGCCGCCGTCGGACAACTTCTCCCAGTAGCCCCTTAGTTCGGCCTCGTCGTCGCCACTTAGGGAGACACTGAAGGTGTTCCCCGGGTTGTAGTCCATGCGCGCCGGCGTGTCCGATCCCATCAGTGTGAGGCCCGCTGGGCCGTCAAGCTGCGCATGCATCACCAGGTTGTCTTCCGAAGGATCCTGGCTTGCGTGGAAGTCGGCGAACGTGCTCACGTTCAGCTCTCCGCCGAAGACGTCTTTGTAGAATTCCATGGCTTCCCGTGCGTTGTTGCGGAAGCTCAAGTAGGGGTTGAGGCGCGTGGGCATGAGGACTCCTTTACGGACGGACATCGTTGTCGGCACGGCCATGCTAGCAGCGCCGCGGAGAGCCGAGAAGAGGCTCCAGCAGCGGGGGTTCGGTGCTTAGTGCCGTTTGTGCTCCCTGAGCCGACGGCTTTTGCCCGCCGGGGCCTTCCGTTCGTGGTGGGGCGCTGCCTTCTCGTGCTGTTCTGCACGCCGGCGGTACGCGTTTGAGGTGTGGTCCCTGATAGGGGCGGAAGCCGCTACCTCCCGGAAGGACTTGATGCCGTCAATTGCTGCGCCGGTGCTGGCGAAGGGAACCGAGAGGGCGAGCTCTTGACCCCGCTTGTCCACCAGCCTGACCAAGGCGTTGCCGTCCTGGTCCCTGACGATTTCGAAATGGCCAGCCATTGGAATACCTTTCCACGCCGTACTGCAGGGAGGCAGCCGGCTGCTTGACCTAACTCGACGATACAAAGTGGTGGTGGCCACCAGTCAAGGGGTCAGTTGCGACAGCTCCATTACTTGCGGGGAATTCATCAAAAGAATGGGGGATTTGGTCCCTATTTCCTGCGGCGAAGTCCGGCTAGTCTGGTTTCAGGTCAGGCAGACGGCCTCTGTGTTGCCGTCGGAAGAAGGGCCATGGCCAATCCCGCCGCTCCAAGCCCTTCCGGCGCGCCTCCGCCTCCATAGACTGACGCGGATGTGGCCCAGGGTAATCCAGTATCGGGGGTGGGCCACATCCCCGTCGTATTCTCCGGGAGCCAGCAGCGTGGCTGGCTCCCGGTCTGAATCCGCAACCTAGTCTTCAAAGTGTGCCTTGGCATCCTCGAGGCTTGAAAACCGGTTCACCAACGATTCAGCCAGTTCGTTGAGCTTTTGGTTCCGGGTGTTGGAGGCGCTGCGGAGGATCTCGAAGGCCCTGTCCTTGCTGCATTTGTTCTCCGCCATGATGATTCCGCAGGCCAGGTCGATTGAGGTCCTGGTGTCCATCGCCGCCCTGATGTTCTCTGCACGGTGCTCGGATGCAGCTATCCGGACGGCGAGCCGCAGCGCCTTGCCTGCCATGTCGGCGAACCGTTTCCCATCGGCCACTGCCTGCTCATCGAAAAGCCCGGTGACAGGAGCGAAGAGGTCAAGAACCGCCCCGGCGCCTTCATCCAGCTTCATGGGAACCCCCAGGGCGCTGGTGATGCCTGCGGCTGATAAGGCACTGCGGTACTCCGGCCATCGCCGGTCCGACGAAACGTCCCCGAGCAGGACGGGGACCCCGGTCTCGAGCGCCTCGACGCAGGGGCCGTCGCCCAGGCCCTGTTCGATGCGATCGATCACGATTGCCCTGCCGCTGCTGCCGGCTATGGTGGCACTGCGCTTCCGCCGGTGCAGCGTGACGGCACACTCCATGGGGACGCCCGTGGTGCTGGTCATGCCGGCTGCCGCGAATCCGGTGATGCCGTCCAGCACCGTTTTAATGTCGTCCATGCCGGCAACCAAGTCGACAAGCCCCTCGAATTCGTCTGCCAACTCCTGCTTCACCATTAGCTCAATCTACGAGCCTCGGCTACCAGCCACAAGGGCCCGTGCTAGTCCTGCACAGCCAGCTTCCTCCCAGCCGATGCCCAGCCAAGTTATGGAAACGTTATATATAATTGCTTAGTGGTTTTGAGGTCAAGCAGCGGAAATTTGCGAGCAACCGTACGTCCGGAAGCGCCGGAAGCGGGGCTGATCGGCGGGCGCAAGCACGCCCTGGACGGACTCCGGACCGTCGCCGTCGCGGGCGTGTTTTTCTTCCATACCGCTACCGAGTCGATGCCCGGCGGATCCATTGGCGTGGACGTGTTCTTCACGCTCAGCGGCTTCGTGATCACACTGCTGATCATGAAGGAGCGGCTCTCCACCGGCCGCCTCCGCCTGGGCAACTTCTATGCCAAGCGCCTGGCCCGGCTCTGGCCGGCCCTGTTGGTGCTCTGTGCCGTGATTGCCGCCGTCGGCTTCCTGTTTCCTGCCTCAGGCTGGGGCGGGCAGGAAGGCTTCATCCTTCCCGCTGCCGCCTACGTGATGAACCTTGCGCACTTTGGCATGTTCGGTGATTCCATCGCCGGTGAAACCCTTGGCCCCACCTGGACCCTGGCCGTGGAGGAGCAGTTCTACCTGGTGTGGCCGCTGCTCCTGCTGGTGATGCTGCGGTTCTGGAAGCTCCGCACCGCCGCCCTTGCCACCACTGGCCTGGCTGCGGTTTTCGTGCTGAACCGGTTCCTGCTGGTCAACGCGGGCCAGCCGCTGGACCGGATCTACAACGGCCCTGACACGCGTGCCGACGAACTGCTGATCGGCTGCGTCCTCGCCCTGCTGTTCACCGCAGTGCGCCAAGGTTCACGGCTGCATAGCTTCATGGTGGCCGGGGCCCGCTGGGCCGGCCCGCTGGCCGGCGTGGCCCTGGTAGCTGCCCTCTTTGTGCTGAAGGAACCTGACACCCCCGGCACCTGGTTCAACACTTTTTGGACCGTGGGCCCCACGGCGCTCGCGCTGTTGGCTGCCACGCTGATCGGCTCGCTGGTCCTCCACCCCGCTGGTTTCCTCTCGCGCATCCTCAGCCACCCCTGGCTGGCGTGGCCCGGCCGCGAGCTGTCCTACGGCATGTACCTCTGGCACCTGCCGTGCTACCTGCTGCTGATGCCGCTGGTTCCGGCGCTGCCCCTCCGCATCGCCCTGACCGCAGCCCTCACCGTGCTGCTGGCCTTCGCGTCTTTCCGCTTCGTTGAGCGGCCGCTCCGCCGCTGGGCGAACAAGAGGCTCGATCCCGCCGTCGTACCTTCCACGCCTGCATCCCGTAAGTCGCCGGAAACAGCGTCAGTGGGCTGAGACGCGGCGGACGGCTTCCCTGGGATCAGTGCGGGATGCTTTCCTGGTCGCGGTGCGCGGCGGGCTCGATCTGGAAGGTGGAGTGCTCCACGCTGACGTCGAAGTCCTGGGCCACGCAGCGCTGCAGGTCCGCCAGGATGGTGGCGGAATGCCCGTCCCGCATGCACCCGTCCTGCACGGTCACATGCGCGGACAGGACCGGCACTCCCGAGGCCACCAGGGAGGCGTGCAGGTCATGGACGTCAATGACATGCGGCAGCGCCAGGATATGCCGGCGGACCTCCTCAAGGTCCAGGCCCGGGGGAGTGCTCTCCATCAGGACGTTCACCGTGTCCCGCAGCAGCTTCAGCGTCCGGGGGATGATCAGCACGCCGATGAGCAGGGACACGACGGCGTCCGCCCGGGCCCAGCCCGTCAGGGCAATGACCAGCGCGGCCACGATCACAGCGAGGGAGCCAAGCGCATCGTTGAGCACCTCGAGGAACGCGGCCTTCATGTTGAAGCTGTGGTGCCGGCCGGAGGCGAGCACCAGCAGTCCCACGGCGTTGCCGGCCAGGCCGATCACGCCAAACCACAGCATCAGCGACCCGCCCACCTCCGGTGGTTCGAACAGGCGGCGGATGCCCTCAACGATGACGAATCCGCCCACCCCCAGCAGCAGGGCCGCCTGCCCGGCCGCTGCGAGGATCTCGGCACGCTTATAGCCCCAGGTGCGCTTAAAGGTTGGGGGCTTCAGGGCCAGTGAGGCCGCAATAACAGCGATCAGCAGCCCGGCGGAGTCGGTGAACATGTGCCCGGCGTCGGCCAGCAGTGCCAGGCTGCCGGTAAGCACCGTTCCCACGACCTCAGCCACCATCACCGTGAACGTGATGGCGAAAACCAGCAGCAGCTTGCCGCGCTGGCTGAGCGGATCGGCCACGTCATGGCTGTGGCTGTGGCCGCTGCCCATGGCTTAGCCCTTCCTCACGCCGGGCAGGCCCAACGACTGTGCGGCGGGGGCGGGCGGGGTGCTTGAGCAGCCGGGGCAGCAGGCGTCCTGTTCTGCCTGTTCTGCCGAGGCCGGGGCAACGGTCGTCCCAGGAGCGGAACAGCAATCATTCTCCACTTCGCTGCCGGAAACATGCGGAACAGCGCAGCAGGCGTCTCCCCGCCAGGCGTTGATGCCTTCACGGACGGCGATGCCCGCGATGACCAGAGCTGCACCTGCATCCGCCCACCACCAGCCCAGGGTGCTGTTCAGGACCAGGCCAACCAGCAGCACGGCGGAAAGGTAGGTGCACAGCAGCGTCTGCTTGGAGTCTGCGACGGCGGTCCTTGACCCCAGTTCCCGCCCTGCCCGGCGCTGCGCCCAGGAAAGGACGGGCATGACTGCGAGGCTCAGCGCCGCGATGACGATGCCCGGGACGGAGTGCTGCGCTTCACCGCCGCCGGCCAGGGACCGGATGGAGTCCACGGCCACGAACGCAGCCAGGGCAAAGAATGATAGGGCAATGATCCGCAGCGTCAGGTGTTCACGCCGCTCGGGATCCTTGGCGGAAAACTGCCACGAGAGCGCCAGCGCGGAGGCTACCTCGATCACGGAATCCAGGCCGAAGCCGATCAGCGCCGACGAATCCGCAGCGCCGCCGGCCCACAACGCCACCACCGCCTCGATGATGTTGTAGGTAATGGTGGCGGCCGCGAAGAGGCGAATCCGCAGGCTCAGCGCCCGCCGGCGGTCCGCGGTTGGAGTGTTCACGGAGGTCATGCGAAGCACTCCCCATCGGGGGCGCAGCAGGCCGGGTCCACAGCGAGGACAACCTGGATCAGGTCCTTGATGGCATGGCCGATCCGTGCATCCGCCAGCTCATAACGGCTCCTGCGGCCGTCTGGAACGGCGACCACCAGACCGCAGCCGCGTAGGCAGGTGAGGTGGTTGGACATGCTCTGCCGGGACACTCCGAGGCTGTCGGCGAGGTCCGAGGGGTAGGACGGTGCCTCCGCAAGCGCCAGGAGCACCCGCGCGCGGGTAGGGTCCGATACCGCATAGCCGAAGCGTGCCAGCACCGGGCCATGGGTGAGGGTCTGCATAAGCCCAAAGTACAGCCACCGCTGTATTCAGGCAAAGATGGACTCTGCTGCGGCCTAATACCCCAGCGCGTTGGTTGACTGGCAGGTCTGGTCGCTGCCGGTCTGGGCCACCACGCTTCCGGAAGAGTCAGCGGACGACGGCGGCGCTGCGGGTTTGGTGCCCGAGGCAAAGTCCGTGCCGGCGTACAGCTGCACGCCCTGGATGTTCGTTACCGGCATGATGCTGCTGGCCGGCAGGCCGAACAGTGCGGCCACGTCCGCGGCGACGTCCTCAAACCCGGCCGAGTAATAGACCATGGTCTGGCTCTGCGTTTGGGCCTGCAGTTTGGTCAGCTTGGTGAAGCCTGCCTGGGACAGCTCGGTGGCAATCGCATTGCTGCGGCCGGCCACGCCCGTGCCGTTGGCAACGGAGACCGGCTGCAGCGACTTGTTGTACGCAGGCGTCGCAGGTGCTGATGGTGCCTCAGTGGGGGAGTCCGGGGCGGGCTGGCTCAGGTCCGGGCTGTTCCGGAGTGCCTTGAAGAAGTTGGCTGCCGCCGGTTCATCCAGGGCAAGCCGGTTGGGGTCCTGCGGCGCGGGCACCGTGGGCACCGTGATGAAGTTGACGTTGGCGGGGTCAATGTTCTTCAGCCGGTTGGCGATGGTGATCAGCGACGGGACCGAGGACAGTCCGGAATCGACCGTCAGGTTCTTGGTCACGGTATCGGCGATGGTCAGCACCTTCTGCGGGTTGCCCAGCGTGCCCTCGGACTTCAGCTTGCGCGTAAGCGAAGCCAGGAACCCCTGCTGGGCTTTGATCCGGCCCAGGTCCCCGCCGTTGGCGAACGCGTGCCGGGTGCGCAGGAACGCCAGGGCCTGTTCGCCCTGCACCTGGGAGGTTCCGGCCGGCAGGTGCAGCCCGGAATCGGGATCGTCCACGGCATCGCTGACGCAGACGTCAACGCCGCCCACGGCGTTGGACAGTTCCTTGACGGCGTTGAAGTCCGCCATCATGAAGTGGTCCACTTCCAGGCCCGTGAGCTTGTTGACCGTGTCCACGGCGCAGCCGATGCCGGCCTGCTTCATGGCGCTGTTGATCATGGCGTACTGCTGCTCGGGGTATTTCTGCCCGGTCTTGGAGTCGGTACAGGCCGGGACGTCCACCAGCAGGTCGCGGGGGAAGCTGACCACGTTGACGTGCTTGTTGTCCGCCGAGATGTCCAGCAGCATCATCACGTCCGACTGGCCGTATCCGGAGGAGTCATCGGCGGAGCCGTACTGGCTGTTGTTTCCGCTCCTGGTGTCCGAACCCAGTACCAGGATTTGCAGCCGGTCCGTACTGTCATTCACGGCGCCTTCGGTGCGTGCGCCGCCGGCTGTCAGGGCCGAGGTGCTGATGTTGGATGTAAGGCGCCAGGCCCAGTAGCCGCCGAACGCGAGCACACCCAGGAGCAGCACGGACACCACGGCGGTGACAGCCTTGACCCAGCGCGGGGCACGGCGGAAAGGCCGTGAGTGCCGCGAGCTGGCGGCGTAGAGCTCGCCTTGGCCGGGATAGGCGGGGCTGGAGCCAGCCTGATCCGGGCCGGGGGATTTTCTGGAACCGAACACGACAAAATGACCTTCGTGAGGGGATAGGTTTCCGCTACCCTACAACCCAAAGCTGGCAATTCGCCCGGAATCGGTGCTGCCACGGGTGCGCCAGCGCCCTCAGGCACCAGCGGGGGCGTACTCTTTCTTCTCGGCGGTACCCGCCCCGGTGATGGGCCCGGCCATGCGGGAAGCCCCGGTGTGCAGGCTGAGGAACGGACAGATGAGTACAGGACAGAAGCAGCGTCCGGCAGGCCCTCCGGGCCGCCGCAGGCTGGGCAAACTGGCGGTGTGGCTGGAGGATGACTCGCCCGGCCGCCTGCGCCCGCTGATCCTGGCGGTGGTCCTCACGCTCTCGGCGATCGGACTCGTGGAGGTGGCGTCGGCGTCGTCCGTGGAATCCGTGGCGGCCGGAAACAATCCGTACGATCTTCCCCTGAAGCAGGCCATGTGGACCGTGGCCGGCGTGGTATTCATGCTGGTGCTGGCGCGGATGCCTGTGCGGCGGATCAGATGGCTGGGATGGGTGATGCTGATCGGCTCACTCTTTGCCCTGGTGCTGGTGTTCACGCCGCTGGGCATGTCCGTCAACGGCAACCGGAACTGGCTGAGCGTTGGCGGCTTCACGGCGCAGCCGTCCGAATTCGCCAAACTCTCGCTGATTCTCTGGGGCGCCGACATCCTCGACCGGAAGCAGGCACTGCTGGGGCAATGGAAGCATGCGGTGGTCCCGCTGGCGCCGGCCGGTGCACTGATCATGGCCATCGTGGCGCTGGGGCATGACCTGGGCACCACCATGATCATCATGATGATCCTGGCCGCCACCATGTTCTACGGCGGCGTGCGGATGAAAGTCTTTTCCGTCGCGGGCCTGATCTGCGTGGCGGCGGCCTTGGTGCTCGCGGCCACCAGCGGCAACAGGATGGGGCGCATCTTCTCCTGGCTGGGCATGGGGTCCGACGAGGACGCGCAGGGGATGGGCTACCAGGCGCAGCACGGGGCGTACGCCCTGGCGTCCGGCAGCTGGTTCGGTGTGGGCCTGGGGCAGAGCCGGCAGAAGTGGAACTGGATCCCGGAAGCGCACAACGACTTCATCTTCTCGATCCTCGGCGAGGAACTGGGCTTTGCCGGCACGCTCTTGGTATTAGGCCTGTTCGCCATCCTGGCTATCGCCGTGTTCAAGACCATAGCCCGAACCACTGACACCTTCTCCCGGATCGTGGCGTGCAGCGTGATCACCTGGATCCTGGGACAGGCAGTGATCAATATCGCGATGGTCAGCGGGCTGCTGCCGGTCATCGGCGTGCCGCTGCCGTTCATCTCCTACGGCGGCTCGGCGATGGTCTCCTCACTGGCCGGGATGGGGGTGATCCTGGCCGTGACCCGTCCTGAAAGCATGGACCCGCCCCGCCCGCGACGCTTCCGTCTCCGCCGGCCGGATCGAGCCGTGAAGCAGGTCCGGGAGTATGCGTACCAGCAGTAGCACGGGCGGCACCGCGCCTGCGGCACCCATGACCGCCATCCGCTTCATCCTGGTTTTCGGGATTGTCAGCGCGCTGATGGACATGGTCTACGAGGGCGCCCGGAGCGTCACCGGGCCGTACCTTGGTGCCTTGGGGGCATCGGCGCTGCTGATCAGCGTGGTCACCGGGGCCGGTGAGGCGGTGGCGCTGGTCCTCCGCCTGGTGTTTGGGCGGCTGGCCGACAGGCCCCGGCTGCGGTGGACGTTGGCGATCAGCGGCTATGCCCTGACGGCGGTGTCCGTACCGCTGCTGGGGATCACCGATGCGCTGTGGATTGCGTGTTTCCTGGTCCTGGCTGAGCGGCTGGGAAAGGCGGTGCGGAGTCCGGCCAAGGACACCATGCTGGCCGAGGCCGGTTCTGCACTGGGGCAGGGAAAGGCATTCGCGCTGCACGAGGCGCTGGACCAGGTGGGCGCGCTGGTGGGGCCGCTGCTGGTGGGGGTGGCCCTGGCGCTTTCCGGCAGTTATGGGCCGGGGTTCCTGCTGCTGGCCCTGCCGGGGCTTGCGGCAATGGCGATCCTGTTCCGGCTGCGGCGGCAGGTTCCCGATCCTGCCGTCTACGAGAGTGCCGTGCTGCCAGCCGGCGCGGAACAAGCCGCGGAAGCCGCCCCGGACACGTCCGTTCCCGTCCGGCCAGCGCCCCTGCCGCGCCAGTACTGGCTCTACGCCGCGTTCAGCAGCCTGACCATGTTCGGCTACGCAACGTTCGGCCTGCTCTCGTTCCACCTGGTGGCCACCGGACTCCTCCCGCCGGCTTTGGTGCCGGTCCTCTACGCGGCGGCCATGGGTGTGGACGCGGTGGCCGCGCTGGCATCCGGCTGGCTCTTTGACCGGGTGGGACTGAAGGTCCTCCTGGTCCTTCCGGTGCTGGCCGCTGCGGTTCCCTGGCTGGGTTTCAGCAACAATACGGTGCTGGCCGTGGCAGGGACGCTGATGTGGGGAGCGGCGATGGGCCTACAGGAAAGCACGATGCGCGCCGGCGTGGCCGGGCTCGCGCCGGTGGCCCGGCGGGGGAGTGCGTATGGGATGTTCACCGCTTGCTACGGCATTGCCTGGCTCGCAGGAAGCTTCCTCATCGGCCTGCTCTATGAGCAATCGATTCTTGCTTTGGCTATCACCATCACGGCCGTCCAGGCCGCTGCATTGGTGGTCTTCGCTGTGGTCCGTCCGCACGCCTCCGGCAACAGATCCGCTTAGGCCACCGCCCCCGCAGCCTCCGGGCACTCAGCGCAGTGGACGTCCGCAACCAGGGAGCCGGCGTCGTCCTTTTGGAAGTGGGTGACGTGATTGGTGGTCCTGCCGCAGGTGGGGCAGAAGCTCTGGCTTTGTTTAGTCCACATGCATGAATAATACGGAAGGGGCTGACAAACAGAAGGTCGGGGGTCAAAGTATGTGGATCCCCGCAGTTTTCCTTAACCGGATCTTGACCAAACGCGGTGGCGATCCTTCAGGGAACGGTGAGCTTGGGCGCGTAGCTTGGTCTCATCAGGCAGTACGGGCGGTACGGAAGGAGCGCAGAACAATGACCATCACCGATTACTTCGTGGCTCTCGGCGGCATGCTGGCTTCACTCGGATGTGCAGGACTGGTGGCGGCCGGCCTTATCCGGGCGCGGGCACGCCACTAGGCGATGTTTCGCGGTTCCTAGGCGATGGCCGGGGGCTCGAACCTGGTCCCGGGGGCACCGCTGGGCATCGCCTTGAGGATGCTGTCCGCAACGCTGCGGACTTTGAGGTTGCGGTTCCGGGATGTGCCGGCCAGCTTGCTGAAAGCCTCGGTGTAGGAGCAGCGGTTCTGTGCCATGAGCACTCCGCAGGCAACGTCGATGCTGGTCCTGCTCTCAAGTACCTGCTTGAGGTTGTCTCCGGCGCGGATGACGCCGTGCACCTCGAGGGCCAGTTTCAGGCTGTGCGACGCCACCCCGCCGAACCAGGCTGCATCGTTGACCATCCTGGTGCTGAAAGTGAAGCTGGACGGACCCAGGAAGACCAACGCGCCGTCCAGGCCCGGCTGCAGTTCCAAGGGAATGGCCAAGGCTGATCCGAAGCCGTTCTCAAGCAACCGCTTCCGATACGCCTGCCAGCGCGCTCCCGCCTGGTTGACCACCGCCGGAGCCGCGAGTGCCGGGCCAAGCGCCACGGGACCATCGGCGTACTCGTCTTCAGCCGCGGCAAGGCGGGCCGCGCCGGGTGTGCTTCCCGCTGTGGCGGCGCAGGAACGCTGCCGGTGCAGCACGGCGGCGCACTCGATCGCCGCGCCGGCGGTGGCACTGATCCATCGCGCCGCATCGCCGGCGAGTTTCTGCAGGGACTCTGCGTCGCCGTCGGCCCCTGTCACCAAGTCCAAAAGGAAACCTTGCCGCTCGAGCCCCTTGTTGTTTGCCGGGCCAACCGCCACCCTGCACCCCCGTCCAGTTGCGCCCGCTGACCATGGTGCCGCGGGTTTTATAGAAACTTATTGGGCCGCCCGAGCGGCGGCACGAGTAGCCGGTACTCTACTTTTCGCCACCACCTGCGCGGGTACTTGCCTCAACTTTCCAAGGGGGTGGAGGTGGGCCGCCAGCAAGTGGGCTAACATTGGTTTGTTAGACAGACAAGCAAGTAGGATATCGAAGGAATTCGCATGAATCCGCATGGTGCAAGCGAAGGCTACTGGTACCCACCCGTGGAGGACACTCAGCCCGGAGCGGTTGACGTCATTAACGCCCTCCGGGAATTTCGAACCTCTGAAAGCGCCATGAGAAGGCGCACCCGCTCTTCCATTGCAATGGGGGAGACCGACCTTTTGGCGCTGCGCTACCTCCTGGACGCAGAAGCTGCAGGAGTGGGCATCCGGCCCACCGAGCTTGCCGCCCGCCTGGGCATCACCTCGGCTTCCATGACCGGCCTGGTGGACCGGCTGGTGGCGGCCGGCCACGTGGTCCGTGAATCGCACCCGTCCGACCGGCGCGCCGTGATCCTCAGGCCCACTCCGGGCGCCGGCGAGGAGGTCCGGCACAACCTGAGCCAGATGCACAAGCGCATGCTCGAGGCCGCTGAGGAACTGACCGCGGAGGAGATCAAGGCGGTATTGCACTTCCTCATGCGGATGCGGGAAGCCGTGGAAACCGCCGGTCATGGATCTGCCGCCGCTCCACAGTAGACAAAGATCGAATCCTAGTTAGACTAGCTACATTGTTAGCAAACTACCGGATGGCGGCTCGCATGACTGCAGTACTTGAACCCCAGGCGCCGGAACAGTCGCTTTCCCTTCGGGGCACCGGGGACGTTCGGCCGCAGCCGGAAGCACCTGTGGCGCTGGACCATCCGGCGGCTCCCTTCCACTGCGGCGTGGCGATGACGGCAGGGCCTGTCCCCATCGCGTCCCTCGGATGGGCCCCGCTGGAACTAGCCTCGTCTGCATGGTCGTGCACGTGTGGCTACACCATCGACGGCGGCCCGGCAGGTGATCCCCTGGAAGCTGTGCGGCTGGCCTCGGCCAGGATGGAAAGCCTTCAGTGGGAGCTGGATGCGGCGCAGCAGCGGTTCGAGAGCGCAGTCCGCGGCGCTTCACGGCTTGGCGTCGGGCAAGAGGCCCTAAGCCGCGCGGCCGGGCTCAGCACGGATGAACTCCAAGACGTTCTGGGCGGCACTGAACTGCTGTAAATGCGGGCGAGTTTGGGCCCGTCCAAGTTGGGAAGCCCCGCCGTGCCCGAAGTGCAGCCATCCGTATGTTCAGATGCAACTGCACTTCGGGTCGTTTGGGAGCGGAGAAGAAAAGCAGTGTTCGGCCTGCTCTGGCCCGAAAAGTGGGCGCGGCGAGCGGCCGGAGGATTTATGCAGCCAGGCGGCGGGCTGCCGTGCGGCGTGGATGTCGCCGGTCAGCCAGGACGCTAATGGTGCAGGGCGCCTGGTCCGGATCAATCTTGGCGGGCAGGTGCCTTGTTTCCGAGGCGGTGCGGAGCATATCCAGCGCCTCCTCATCGACCAGGGCGCTGGAGACATCCAGCTCCAGATCCAGTCCTCCCTTGAGGGAGTTGGCACGCTTTGCCACTACATAGAGCGCATTGACGCTGTGAATGGTGATATGCCCCTTTGCAATCACCTGGGCCTTGCTGTGGTCCAGATCCACCCGGACAACGATGTTCAGCTTAGAGTTCAACGTGTAAAGCCTTCCCCGGCATTGGCTGCGACGCTGCAGCTTCTTGCATGGCCTGTTTGCTTAAGCCTCAATTAGATTAGGCAACCAATGTGATGCGCGCAACACGGTGACGTTTATTACACCGAAAGCAGTTTCTTTGCACATGCCGGGGCAATGAAAGAATCGGACCTAGTGATCGGGTTGATCACGCAACTCCTGCCCGCAGCACGCGGACGCCCAGTAGTACCGCCACCGAAGGACAAGCAATGAGCAAAGAACAGCTGATCATCATCGGCTCCGGCCCCTCCGGCTACACCGCCGCCATCTACGCCGCCCGCGCAGGCCTGAACCCCTTGGTCCTGGCGGGGTCTGTCACGGCTGGCGGCGCCCTGATGAACACGACGGAGGTGGAGAACTTCCCCGGTTTCCCCGGCGGCGTTCAGGGGCCGGAGCTGATGGACGGGCTGCAGCAGCAGGCGGAAAAGTTCGGCGCGCGCATTGAGTACGACGACGCCACGTCCGTTGACCTCACCGGTCCGGTTAAGCGCGTGGTCACCGGCGGCGGGGAGACCTACGAGGCCAAGGCCGTCATCCTGGCAACCGGCTCCGCCTACAAGGAACTCGGCCTGCCGGAAGAAAAGAAGTTCAGCGGCCACGGTGTCTCCTGGTGCGCCACCTGCGACGGCTTCTTCTTCCGTGAACAGGACATCATCGTCGTCGGCGGCGGCGACTCCGCCATGGAGGAAGCCACCTTCCTGACGCGCTTCGGAAAGTCCGTGACCGTCGTGGTGCGCAAGGGCGAACTGCGCGCCTCCCGCATCATGGCCCAGCGCGCCAAGGACAACCCCAAGATCAGCTTTGCCTGGAACTCCGCTGTCACCGCCATCCACGGCGACGCCAAGGTCACTGGCGTCACCCTGACGGACACCCGCACCGGGGAGACCCGGCACCACGACGCAACCGGCATCTTCGTGGCCATCGGCCACCTGCCCCGCACGGACCTTGTAGCTGGCCAGGTGGACCTGGACGAGGAGGGCTACATCAAGGTGGACTCGCCCACCACCTGCACCAACCTGCCCGGCGTCTTTGCCTGCGGCGATGCTGTTGACCACCGCTACCGGCAGGCCATCACCGCCGCCGGAACCGGCTGTGCCGCTGCCCTGGACGCCGAGCGCTTCCTCGCCGCGCTGGAGGACGCCGCCAGCATCGCGACTGCGCTGGTGGAGGAGCCGACGCACAGCTGAGTTTCGCGGCAAGGCCCCCAACTAGCCGGCAGTTGCTGTTCGTTATCAGCCCTGAAAACGACAACAACTGCCACCTGGTTGGGGGCCTTCCCTGTTTCAGACGACTTCGGGGAGCCTTCCGGTTAACACGGAAACGGGCGCTGCCGACCAGCGTTCGCGTTCCGGCTCGTAGGAGACCACCATGGACACGTCGCTCCGGCGGGCCTCGTCGATGGCCAGCAGCAGGGCGTCCTCCATGTGCCTGGCATATTCCAGCCGCTCGGGCAGCGAACCCTGCAGCCCGTCGTCGTCAATCACCACGTGGCCCTTGCCGTCCACGATGACTTTCAATGCGTACCCCCGGTCCTCCTGACGGGATCCGCGGGTGGACGAAATTTCGGTGACTCTATCTGCCCGGACCAGCCCGTTGCCCAGCGTGCGGATCCATACTTCACCCATGAATTGACCTCCCCTTTGGCTGTGGGCGCAGATCATCAACGCCCCCGTACGGCGGATGATACTCCGCGCCAAACTTTTTGTGACCCCTTTACTTTTCCGGCACCCGCTGGGCGGAATATGGGATGTTCTTTTGATCTTGGTCCGTTATGGTGGGTTCCGTTGGCCCGGCCGGGGCGCACCTGACATAGGGAGGAACGTATGTGGACGAAGCTTGATACGTACCTGTATCCCCTGCAGCCTTCTGCCGAGTGTCCCTCGGGGACCTTCAAACTGCATGTGCAATCCGGAAAAATGGAGTGGTCCGAGGGCATGTTCGGTATCCACGGGCTGAAACAGGGCGAGGTAGTGCCTACCCTGGAACTCTTCATGGCCCATAAGCACCCTTTGGACCGGGACCGCATCCGTGCTCTCTGGGCGGACCTATTGGAAACCGGCGGCCAGGGAGCTTTGCTGCACCGCATCGTTGACGTTCGTGGCAGGGAACGGCGCGTCTTTTCTGCAATCCAGGCCGTCGTGGAGCCCTCGGGTCAGGTGGAATATGTCCGTGGATTCATGGTCGACGTGACCCAAAGCCTGCGCATCGAATCCCAGCACGCGGCCGAGGAAGCCATCGAGGGTGCGTACGGGCATAAGGCCCTGATCGAACAGGCCAAGGGCATTGTCATGGCTCTGCAGGGTCTGGACGGCGCGGCCGCATTCCAGGTCCTGGCGAGCAGAAGCCAGCACGCCAACATCAAGCTGCATATCGTCGCTGAAGAGCTGGTCAACGCGGCAGCAAACGGCAAGGCGGCCGAACTGGTGGCCGGTTTTTGACCTCCCGCTAACCCATGACCTGCTGGTTGACCCACCGTTCCAGGGGCGGCACCAGCAGCAAGACCGCGACGCCGGCCACCATCAGGACGTGCACGAACACATTCCACGCTGTGGTCCCCAACGTCTCGCCTCCACCCGTCGCCGCCACCCAGAACGGCACCAGAGTGACCAGGCCCAGGGCTGCAGAGGCAAGGGCCGCATACTCCCACCAGGTCCACCGCGCGAACAGTCCCCACGTGGCCACCAGGAAGCCCAACACGGTCAGCAGCGAAAGCACCATGGTGACGGCCCACCAGGCGCCCGACGTATTCACGCCCTTACTGGCAAAAGTGGGCGTTAGCCAAAGCCAACTGCTCCCTGCCATCAGGAGGGCAATCCCGCCAAGGGTGCGAAGAGTGAACATTGCCAACACCTCCTCCAGACAGGCTCGCTGCCGCCGGCACCCTTGGAACAGTGCCGAACGGCCCGCCATCCCTCCTGCTGCCGGCGTCCGCATCCTGCCCATGCCGTGGGACCTTCGGCACTTCCCGTTGGCTTCCCTGCAAGCGAGCCTGATGTCAGGAACGTTGGCGCCCGCCTTCTGGCAATCGATTGCTCCGTAGTTGTCCTTTTGAGCGCCCAAAAGGACGAGTACGGAGCAATCGATTCGGGGCCGGGGGAGAGTGGAGGAGGATGGGATGGCGGAGAGGACTACCACCAGCCGGAGCGGCAACGTGGGCTCCGCCGTCATCAACGCCCTGCTCCTGTGGGGGATCAACATCTGGCCGGGCTGGCAGATACTGCCCTTCCTCACAGCGGACATGACCCGCGCAGTGGACCTCATCAACGCATCCCTCATCGCCGGCATCATCGTGAACGTGGTCTGCGCGGTGATCCATTCCAGGGCGCTGCTGGCGTTGGGGAATATCGTGGTCATGGGCTTCGGGGTGGCCGCCCTGCTGCGGCTGTGGGAAGTCTTTCCCTTTGACTTCGGCACCGCCTGGTCCGGCTGGCCCGTGGTGGTGCGCGTGTTCCTGGTCCTCGGCATCGTGGGCTCGGCCATTGGCGCCTTGGTGGAAATCGTCAACCTGTTCCGTGCCATGGCGGGCTTCGAAACGCGTACCCGGCACCGCTGAACGGAGCACGGCGCCAGTCAGTCGAAGTGCGTGATGACGTCGGGGTCCCTTCCCACGGATGCGACCAACAGGGCCGCCACGTCCCGGAGCTTGCGGTTGCGCGTATTGGAAGCGCTCCGCAGGACCTTGATGGCGGTGTCCTGGTTGCACTG